>Ga0256841_1002869_pt1 | contig 13327 bp, 14 predicted proteins | sample 356308metaG_FD_185971 | JGI IMG/M metagenome (GOLD analysis project Ga0256841, IMG submission 185971) | Hydrothermal vent microbial communities from Mid Atlantic Ridge, Atlantic Ocean - 356-308 | ecosystem: Environmental > Aquatic > Marine > Hydrothermal vents | place: Atlantic Ocean: Mid...
GGAGGTGTTAAAATGGCTGAGGCGGATGTGGAGGCTCTACAAAGTGAAGCTACTGTTAACCATGCCGACAACCATCAGGATGAGCAGCCAAGCCTTATTGACTGGAAAGCCATTTGGAAACCAATGGTGGTGATTATTGCAACCTTTCTTGTGTTTTTCTGGTTGCCCATCGATAATTCCCGGTTTACCAATGCAGTAATTGAGGCTCTGGCTCTAGCCAAGTGGTATGCCCAGGAACACGTATTGCTCTGTCTGGTCCCTGCTTTTTTCATAGCGGGAGCTATTGCATGCTTCATTTCTCAGGCGGCGGTGATGAAGTACCTGGGAGCAGGAGCCAAAAAAGTGCTTGCCTACGGTGTGGCATCAGTTTCCGGGAGCATTTTGGCAGTTTGTTCCTGTACGGTGCTTCCGCTTTTTGCAAGCATCTGGAAACGGGGTGCAGGGCTCGGGCCGGCAGTTGCATTTCTATATTCCGGTCCGGCAATAAATATTTTAGCGATAGTACTCACTGCCAGGGTCCTTGGGCTTCCCCTCGGGATAGCGAGGGCTGTGGGGGCCGTGGTTTTCAGCATCGTCATAGGTCTCATTATGAACTTCATCTTCAGGGAAGAAGAAGAGGAAAAGGCTGCGGCAGCCATGCATCTGCCAGAAGAAAAAGGTGGACGGCCTCTCTGGCAGACGGTGATCTACATTGGTTCCCTCGTCGGTATTCTTATTTTCGCCACCTGGGGGAAACCATCTTCTCCTGTGGGTATATGGAACGCCATATACAATATTAAGTGGTGGTTAACGGGCGCTTTTGCGGCCTTGCTGGGTGTTCTTCTGGTAGCATGGTTTAACGTAAAGCTATATAAGGTTTTGATTTCTGCTGCAGTGGTAGTCGTGCTTGCCTTTACATTTCCCGGTGAACCCCTGATAGCTTTTTCTGCAGGCATTATTGCAGTTTCCTGGATATTGACGACTACCCGAGGGGAAACCGAGGAGTGGTTTCTAAGTACTTGGGAGTTCACGAAGCTCATAATGCCGCTCCTTTTTGCAGGAGTCCTGGCCGCTGGAATCCTCCTGGGTCGTCCCGGTCACGAGGGAATCATACCTTCCCACTGGGTGAGTGGCCTGGTTGGGGGAAATTCTCTCGCTTCTAATTTCTTCGCATCCATTGTAGGTGCGTTTATGTATTTTGCAACGCTTACAGAAGTGCCCATTTTGCAAGGACTGATCGGCTCCGGCATGGGAATGGGACCGGCACTTGCGCTTTTGTTGGCAGGTCCTGCGTTGAGTCTTCCGAACATGTTGGTCATCAGAAGCATCATGGGAACAAAGAAGACTCTCGTTTATGTATCACTTGTTGTGGTGATGGCAACAATATGCGGAATTCTTTTTGGTGCGTACATGGGATAGGAGATAGCGTATATCCCGGCCTTCTCCATCAGAGAAGGCCTCCAATTGAAAATACAAGGTAACTATCCTGAATCGATGATCGTTTACTTGGGGCGCAGATCCAAGGAAGAGCCAAAAAGGGTCAAAAGAGGATCTTATCTGGAAAAGGACTTATTCTGTATTACTTTATTTGAATCTAGCATCAAAATTCTGCCTACGTTAAGATGAAAGATACGGAAAAGCTTTAGCGATAATGAGGAATAGACCTTTGACGTTTTGTGGGAATATTGGGAAAAGCCCCTTTCCATTATCTTGTGGGAACAACACACGCTTATGTTGAAAGAATATTGGTTGCCTTGTTGACGAACACTCGATATATTTCAGTATGGCAATATGGTTTATATGAGAAAATTTATCAAAGTTACAAAGGCCCTTTCGGATGCGAATCGCGTGAAAATTTTGAAAATTCTTCAACGGGCCGAATCGTGTGTATGTGAGTTGAAGCGTGGTCTGGGGATAGCCCAGCCAACGGTGTCAAAGCATCTTAGAATTCTTGAGGATGCCGGGTTGGTAGAATCGAGAAAGGAAGGTCTCTGGGTCTATTACAGGATTTCGGAAGGTCACAGCAGCCCCTATGCCGCAACGCTTCTCGGCAGTCTCAAACATTGGCTGGAAGAAGATCCTGCGGTGAAAGAAACCCTGGAAACCTTTCAACGTAAAACCGAAAAAGGGTGAGCGAAGATGGGCCCCTGGGAGAACCAGATAACGTTGGTTTACCAAGGGGAATGTGGACATCCACCGAGGGAGGACAAGTGCAGCAAGAGGAGATAACACGGATCAAGGTTGGAAATCATGTCGTGGGAATATGGGGACTCAAAACGGTTCTTGAGAACTTGGCAGACTCAATCAAGGGAAAAAGAGAGAACGAAATCCGGGATATACTCGTTCGGGAATTGGGTAAGAAAAACTATATTCCCTAGCCTGTGAAAGGAGACTACGGAGAAGCGTTTTTGCGTGAGTACAAAAAATTTGTGGGAGAATCGGCTGTAGAATCTGGAGAGAATAATACGGGCATTAAAGTCATCGGGCCGGGCTGCGTCCAGTGTAACAAGCTGGAGCGGCGTGTCATGGAGGTGCTCTCGGAGTTGAGACTCATGGAGGCTGTGGAGCACGTTCGCGATCCTTTGGAGATTGGCAAAATGGGGATCACGAGCACTCCCGCACTTGTGATAGGCGATAAAGTAGTGGTTATGGGTTCTGTACCGCCGAAAAGCAAGATGAAAGAATATATTGTGAAATATCTTTTAGAAAAGCAGAAAGCCTAAGGCAAAAGGAGGAAAAAGATGGAAGTAAAAATTTTAGGTCCTGGTTGTCCGAAGTGTCAGCAAACTGAAAAAGTGGTCAAGGAAGCTCTTCAGGAAGCGGGGGTAGAGGCAAATGTGGAAAAGGTAAAAGACACGATGGAGATTGCAAGCTATGGCGTCTTCGGAACCCCTGCTGTGGTTATCGACGGGGAAGTAAAGTCTGTTGGGAAAATCCCCAAGAAGGAAGAAGTTCTCCAGTGGATAAAAAAATAATGTGTTGCCGAATCCTGTGAAGGGAGGGATCGAAATGGCAGAAGAGTGTTGTGCAGCAGGCACTACAGAAAACGGGATCACCATGATCCTTTCCTGTTCCGGTGGCTCGAACGTCGGACAAATCGCCAACCAAGTTGCTGTGGAACTGACGAAGGAAGGTTACGGAAAGATGTTCTGCCTAGCCGGAATAGGGGGTCACCTGAGTGGCTTTGTGCAGTCGGCAAGAGACGTGGATAAGCTCGTCGTAATAGACGGGTGCGATATCGGGTGCTCAAAGGCAATTCTTGATCATCTCGAGATACCTGTAGAGGTGTATCTGGTTCTCACTGAGAAACCCGGGCTTAAGAAAAACAAGGATTTCAACCTTAAGCGAGAAGATATCGAGAGGGTTAAGGAAGCAGTAAAGCAGGCAGGGAAGCTGACGAAGGCTACAGATGGAGCCACCGGGAGTGTTTGTTGTTCGTGAAATGAATTCAAACGGGTCCTTTCCCGGACAGGACCCGTAGACTATAGAAAAACAAGGCAAAAGGGGGTGTGCTCCATGCTTCTCAAAAGCTATCAAAAAGAAATTTTTCGCCCGGAATGCAATCCGAGCTTTGAATCATTGCACTGCATCGCTCACCTCGATCAAGACATAAGCGAGGTGCTCCCTTACTTGAATGCCGAACTTCGAGGGCATAATTTTTCGAAGGACCCGCCTTCCGTTACTTTTAAAATGCACGGCAAGCTCGTGACGCTCCACCCGCGCGAAATTGCCATAAATGCGCTCAAAGATGAAGAAGAAGCGGACAGGATACTGGAATGGTTCAAGAATCAAATAAACGATATATGGGAACGCAGGGATCGGATTAAACCAGTCTACCATGCGCTTCCGCAGCCAAAGGTCCTTGAGATCCTTAAACTTCTCCCAAGAACAAACTGCCGCAAATGCGGCCAACCCACCTGCATGGTTTTTGCCACACAGATGGCAGAGGGCGGAAGAAGTGCCAATGAATGTCCTGAGTTGAGCGAGGAGAACAAAAAGGAGCTTCAAGAATACCTGAGTCAATTTGAGATGGGGTAGCGAAGGGAAAGTGCTTGTGGGATGCGGTGAGGATAAAGTGATGGCCATGAACAAAAAGGTGAGAATTCTCTACCTATGTACCGGTAATTCATGCCGAAGCCAGATGGCGGAGGCATGGACTAACTTTCTTAAGGGAGACCGGTTCGAGGCTTACTCTGCCGGTGTGGAGCCGAAGGGTGTTGACCCTCTGGCCGTGGAAGTCATGAAAGAAGTGGGCATTGATATATCCGAGCAAAAATCAAAGTCGGTAGACGATGTGTGGGATCTGGATGTGGATTATGTCATAACGCTATGTGACAATGCGCAGAAATCATGTCCGGTCTTCCCCGCACGTACTGCCGTCCTTCACATCGGATTTGATGATCCTCCCAAGCTTGCTAAAACAGCACGGACTAGAGAGGAAGCACTCGACTATTATAGGAAGGTGAGAGATGATATAAAAAGGTACGTTGAGTCCCTTCCGAATTCGCTAAAATAGTTTAGAACTTTGGAATGACGACAAGGTATTTGTTTTTTTCGTTGCGCTTGTACCATCCGATTGAGTATAAGTCCGGTACTGACTATGGCAACTAATGTGTCTCTTGCATATTAAATTTGCTGCTGTTTAGGGTTTGGATGAGTTCCGATAATGCGTATCAGCTCTGATAAGTTCGATTCGGTAATACATTTGCTCTTACGGGGATTTTTGGGAGGCGTTTTTATCTATGCCAGCATTGGCAAGATCATTCATCCCGAAATGTTTGCTGAAAGTATAGCCAATTATCGAATCTTGCCGGCTCAAATGGTAAACTTCATGGCCGTTATCCTTCCTTGGATAGAATTAGTTGCCGGTGTCTGCCTAATTCTGGGTTTATGGCTCCCAGGATCACTTTTTGTGATGAATCTTCTCCTTTTTGTCTTTTTTGGTGCTCTGCTTAGCGCTTGTGTGCGTGGTCTTAATATTGAATGCGGTTGTTTTGAAACAAGTGTGGATAAAATGGTGGCCGGTTCCATGGCCTGGTACCTTATAAGAGATGCTGTTCTTCTGGTGATTGGAATAACGGCATTTGTTCGAGTGTTAAGAGAGGAAGGAAGAATCTCTTAATGTTGACTAAAGTCAAGCCTTTGATGCCCAGTGGGCACTATAGTAGTAACCTGATGGCGTGTCACCTAGAGAAACTCTGAGAGATTCGGATTTCTAGGACTGGCCATCAATTAAACTGTTAGGACGAGAAGAATCCAAAATCTATCATTTCGGCCGAAGCGATGCGGAAAGCCGGAATCTATCACTGTTCAGCAGGATGACTGATCATATCCGGCTCAACGTGTGGGTGTTCCTTGGCTAAATAGCTAACCATTTGTTCCTTGTGTCAGGCGAACACGAGGGTAATTTTTAAACTGGATGACTTCAAATAAGGACGGGAAAATTAAATACCATGAACAAAAAAAGGATGTTGGCAATAGCTATAGTAGTTGTTGTTTTAATGTTGCTTGCTGGGTTGATAAGGAAGAGAAAGAAAGAATTGTCGAGTGTGCCTTCCCCGGCATCATACGCAGCGGTGGTGAGGGTGGCACCAGTAAAAACTGGCTACCTCTACGAGACCGTGAAGTATCTCGGCGAAATAGTTCCTGTGACTGAGTATATTGTTGCTTCCAAGGTGTCAGGATTTATTGAAAACATCTTCGTGGAAGAAGGGAATCAAGTCCGGGAGGGTGATGTCCTTGTAAAGATTGACGACCGGGAAATTCTGGAAAGGATAGCTTCGATTAAAGCCCGCGTGGAAGCAACCCGTAGCAACATGATGGCATTGCAAGCGAAGATTCCGGGACTCAAAAGTGCAGTCAACACAGCCAGGGGTATTTTTAGGAGAGACAAGACACTTTACAAGAACAAGGCCATCGGAAAAGAAGAACTCGATGTATCTAGCAAGAATTTCATGATGGCGTTATCAGAATTGAGAGCCACAGAAAATAGCATAAAGTCTTTAAGTAGCACCATTTCCTCCCTAGAGGCCGAAAAAAAATCTCAGGAGGTTTTGTTAAGTTATACCACGATCCGCGCTCCGTTTTCAGGAGTCGTGAGCCAGAGAATCCTTTCCAGTGGTGATTTGGCTGTTCCCGGAAAACCTATATTAAAAGTGATTGCCCCTGAAGCCGGGGTAAAGATTGTAGTCAGAATGTCTCCCGAAGATCTGGTGAAGATGAAAGTTGGTATCCCCGTTAGGTTAAATTTCAATGGAGAAGTTGAGTATTCGTTTGTATCCAGCATCTATCCGGGAACCAGCCCGAACAGCCTTGGTATAGTGAACGTTATTTGTACCAGACCACCCTTTGGTCTCCCATTTCATTCTAAGCTGGAAGTAGAACTGGTGAAGAAAAGTCTAAGCGGGATGATCGCACCCCTTCCTTGCTTGTTCAGAAAAGGGGAAAAGAATTTCGTGGTCATGCTTAACAAGGAAAATAGGGCAGAAATCGTGTCCGTTAATCTGCGCGGTGTAAACGATCGCTCTTTTTGCTTTTCAAGTTGCAAGATCCACGTGGGGGACAGGCTGGTATCCGCCAGGGAAAGCAGGCTAATGAGGATATTCGCCGGTCAGCAGGTTGAAGTTATTGATGAGTGATAGTGGAGGCTCCTGGTGATTCAAAGGATGTTCGATAAACCGTATTTTGCACTTTCCCTTGTGTTTATTTTTTCTGTCCTTGGAGCTCTCTCGTTTCACAAAATGGAACGAAAACTCTTCCCTGACGCAAACAGGCCCCAGATTGCCGTGGTTACCATTGAACCCGGTGCTTCTGCAAGTGACATAGCAAACCATATTTCAAGGAAAATTGAAGAAGAACTTCACACGATAGACCTGGTTAGAAAGGTTAGTTCTGTATCAAAGGAAGAAGTTTCCGTCGTTACTGCCGAATTTGAATATGAGAAAGGCCTGGACGCTGCCAGTGTTGACGTAACCAATGCGATTAACAAAATCATTACCGAACTTCCAACCGATATTCTTCCGCCCCAGGTTTACAAGATCAGTGATTCAACTCATCCGGTAATGGTTCTAGCAGTAAGGCCAAGGCCTCAAAATAAGGGATCGGGAAGAAAAAAAATTACTCTAACCATGGCCCAGGTGAGGCAGATTGCTGAAAATGAGCTTACCGACGACCTTTTAAATATACCGGGAGTTGCCGACGTCGACGTATTTGGCGGATACCAGAGGGAGGTTAGAATTGAGATAAGCCCTGATAAGCTGTACAGGTACGGTTTATCCATGGAGGAAGTGTCGAGGGCAATATCAAAGAAAAATAGGAACATTCCGGCCGGGTTTATCATAGATAAGTACAATAACATCTTGCTTAAATCAGAGGACGAGGCGAAACATCTAAATGATTTCCTCAGTATCCAGGTTTCAGACAATGTTAAATTGAAGGATATTTCCAAAGTCCGATATGGCTACAAGGATAGGCTGTCTGCCTTTCATGGGAACGGCTTCCCTGCCATTGGTATCGGCATCATGAGAGCTGTAGGTGGAGATACCATGGGAGTTATCAAGGCGGTTAACGCTAAGCTTCCCGAAATCAAGGCAAAGTATGGAAACCTGCAGATTGAAATAGCTGATACCCAGGAAAAGTTAATAAACTTGAGTATAGACAACATGCTCCAGGCCCTGCGTGATGCCATTATCATGACCCTTATCGTCATGTTTCTCTTTCTTGCTAATCTGAGAAGTATCATTATCACCACTGCGTCTATCCTTTTTACTTACTTGATGACTATATCGTTGATGTACCTCTTCCACATCCAGTTCAACATAGTGACCCTAACCGCTATTATTCTGGCTGTGGGGCTTTTGCTGGACGACGCTATAGTGGTGATGGAAAACATAGAAAGGCATTACTACGAATTAAAGAAGCCTATTTATAGGGCGGCCATTGAGGGAACCTCTGAGATCATGCTCGCAGATTTTGCAGGGACCATCACTACCATCGTCGTGCTCGTTCCTATCCTCTTCATCGGCGGATACGTGCAAAGAATCTTGCGAGAATTATGTAGTGTTCTTATTTGTGCGCTGATTTCGTCCTATATTGTTTCTATCACAATTATTCCTCTTCTTTCTCCACTGGTCATGAAAAAAGATCCTCACAAAAATAGGCTCGAATCTCTCGTATACAACTTTAATACCTACTTTGTGACACCACTGGTGAATTTTTATTCTTCGCTTGTTCGGATAGTTGTGGAGAAAAAAAGAGCCTTTGTGTTTTTCTTGGTTCCGTTGATAATGTTAATGGCACTGACAAACAAAGTTGTTGTTCCGCTTCTTGGGAGAGATCTAATGCCTCCCATGGATACCGGTATCGTAAAAGTATCCTTTGAAACAGACGGAAATACTTCCCTGGAAGAAAGTGAAAATATCCTGGCAAAGATGGAGAAGATTATATACTCCTTCCCAGGAGTTTTAATGGAATCGGCAACACTCGGTTCTGAACCAGGGACTTTTAGCTTCGGTAGCGGAAAACAACCGCAGTCAGGGGGTATAACCATTCATTTTATTGATCGTTTTCACAGAGATAAGAGTATCTGGCAAATTGAACGGGAATTACGAGACAGGTTTCACAGAATCCCTGGTATTCACTATGTAAACGTCTATGACTTCGGGGCGACACCCCTTTCTTCTATTGTGTCCACGGTTGATCTCATGATTACCGGTGATAGCATCGAAAAGTTGAATGAACTGGGGAGTCAGGTGGAAAGTTACCTGGCGAAAGTTAAGGGTCTCACATCTGTTTCCAGAAGCTGGTACATGGATAAGCAGGAATTTGCTTTTAACATCGATGAGCTGCAAGCAGCAAGGTACCGTACAACTCCAGCTGATATTTCATCTCAAATTGCTATGGCTCTTCGAGGAAGGGTAACATCAATTTTTAATATTCCCAATGAAATGGGGCTTGCTGTCCGTGTTCAGTTCGTAAAACCTTACAGGAACAGCATCCGTGATTTTGAAACCATGCTCATAAAAACGCCGCTCGGCCTTGTGCCTCTGAAAATCTTGGCAAAGGTTAGACCGGTGTTTGTTCCCGGTGTTATTACTCGTCAGAACCTTAACTACAGTATCGATATTTACGGGTTCAGAAGTACGGCGGCGGTTACGCATATACAAAAGAGAATAGACAAGGAAGTTATCTCTAAAATCCGAATTCCTTCCGGGTACAGGCTGACCAAGGAAGGTGAGATATCGCAAATGAAGGAATCTTCCAGAAGGCTAGGGAGGGCGATGTTGATCGCGTTGATACTTCTATATTTTTCGCTGGCTATCACATTCTCGTCGTGGAAGAACCCGTTTACTATCATGCTTGCCATCCCGCTGGCAGCGGTGGGAAGTATGTGGCTGATGCTTGTATTCGGGCGTCACATGTGCATGCCGGCTATGATGGGGCTTATTCTCCTGGCGGGAGTTATTGTGAATAATTCAATTCTTTTAATCGACTTTATTGAAGAAGGTCGGAAGAAGGGAATGAACATGCACGACGCGATCCTGGAAGGCATTCGTTTGAGGGCGAGGCCTATTCTCATGACGGCATTTGGAACGAGTGTGGGAATGCTTCCGGTGGCTCTCCAACGCGCCATAGGCTTGGAGAGGCTTTCTCCACTTGCTGTGGTAGCCATCGGAGGACTAATCATAGGAACCTTTCTTACCCTCATATATGTTCCCATTTTCTACATTCTTTTTGAAAAGTTGGGAGGCAGGTTGAAAAGTCTTATCAGGAGAGGAAACACTCGCCCGGAGGAATTATGAAAAGCAGATATTGTATTTCGCGCAAACACCAAAAATTTATTGCAAGGCTCTTCGTGTTTCTCCTGGTAGCTGGGTTTTGGACTTCTCCGGTTCATTCGGGGGAATTTGACCTGGCTGCCGTGAAATCATACGCTAGAGAACATTCACCTTTTTTAAAGGCGAAGAAGGAAGAAATTGGTATCCAAAAGGGAGAACGCGGCATTGTACGTTCTACCCTTCTGCCCAATCTATCTGTTCATGGAAGTTACACGCATTACAAGCTGGAACACGGAACCATCGAGGGCGTTTTCGGGCCCAAGCAAAAACCAGATTATGAACGATTGGCTGGGGATGTTTCTTTTAATTACGTGGCTTTTGCTTTCGGGAGAGACTACTTTAACTACAAGGGTGCATCCTATATCGTGCATAGCAAGGAAAGAGAATACGAAAGGTCCTGGCAGGAGTTATCTTTTAACCTTTCCAGGGTCTTCTATTCGCTTTTAACGGTGGATAAGACCATTAGGGCAACCAAGAAAACTATTGAAAGCCTCAGGGCACTGAAATCAGAAATAGATCAGAAGGTTAGGGTGGGACGGCTGGCGGAGGTAGACCTGTTGAAGGTGGATGTGAGCCTTTCTAAGACAATTGACGACCTGTCAAAGCTTCAGACCCTCAGGGAAGACCTCATGGGTGAATTGAAAAGACTCATGGGTTACAAGGGGGGCAATTTGGAATTAAGAGACGTTCCAATTAAAAAGGTGAAACGGAGGAATTTTGATCCAGAGCATCTCCTTTCAACGGCCTATTCATCAAGGGCTGATCTTAAGGGAATTGTCCAGTCAATAAAGGGGGTAGGTTACCGTATAAAGTCGATAAAAGCATCGTACCTTCCCGAGATCGACCTGAAAGGCTCGTACACCCAGCAAGCTCCTGGGGACGGGGGTTTTGTGTCGGATGGAAACGCCGGTGTATACGTTTCCATGCCCATATTCGATGGCCTTTACCGGAAAGGCAAAACGGACAAGCTGTCCTCGGAGAGAAGTAGGCTTGAGTACCTACTTGCCGATAAAAAACTTCAGATCGAAAAAGAAGTAAGAACGGCACTCGAGAACTACAGGGAAACCCTTGTTCGCATAGATGCGACAAAACGTTCCGTTGAGCACGCACGGGAAGTTCTAAGGATAGAAAAGCTGAAGTACAGGCTCGGCCGAACCACGATTAACTTCGTCCTTGAAGCAGAAGGAGCATTGCTTTCGGCGCGATCTCTTTACTACAAGGCATACTACGACAATTACATTGCGGAAGAAAATATAAGGCTTGCGACAGGGGAGTTAAAATAGGGATGCTGCAGTTCAATGTCCTGAAAGGCGCCTGCAACAATCCCATTAATACACTTAACCTGGTGAAGTTAAAAGAAAATGAGATGTGGAATAAGAACAAAGCGCAAACAAAATGGGTCAGAAACAGGTGTCGAAAAGATTTACTGAATCTGGGCAAGCTTTTGAAGCCACAGCATTGACAGCAGGCTAGGTGTGGGTTTTGGGATTTAGGTTACGGAAGGAGTTGCCCTCTTAATTTTCTAGGCTTGCGGTGCTTCCACCTTGAGAAAAAGCTGGCCATGTACTGTTAATCCAGATTGTTGAAGGCGGGGAAGGTGAAACCTATTTCCAGGAAATGCTTCTTAAAAGAAAGGCCCTGCTCTATGACCCGTGATTCTACAATGGCTCAAAGGCTTACAACTGCTGCTCATAAGGGAATTGTGATTGCAAAGAAAGATAGCTGAAACAAAAAAATCCCCCACGGAGCTTGCCCGAAGGGGATTTTGGATCTGCCGAAAAATGTTTTTTTCTCCGCCACTCGGGCGAAAGCAAACCTGACGGTCAGCCAGACTTGCCTTCTAACGGGCAACGCCTTATGTCATTCCCGCGCCTGATTGTCGGGCAGGCCAGCATTTTCCTGCCAATGATTGGTGACCAGAGTAATCTGAATTTTCTATTTGGGATCAATGGCTTTGGCGAGTTAGAGGCTATAAGGCACTGATTTTGGATACAGGGTGACGTGAACAGTAAAAGGCTACGGCAACAGCATCTTCCCCCCCCCTGTCTGCTACCAGGCAGGTGCTCACGGTTGCTGCGCCATCACTGGCTGCGCTCCCTGTCCATTTTGGCTCCCTCACCCTCATGGCTACGGAACCAAAATAGGCCACAACGTGAAGATCCCGTTGCCCTGGCTCTAAAGAGAATTCTATTTCGGGCAAGTATGCCTGCCAATATAGATTCAATTAAGGAGTCGATGTCCAAATAATGGCCTTGAACCCTTAACCTTCTTGCCGAACACGTACAGGAAATAGGTGGATGGAGGAATGATCGCGGCACCCCTCACACCAACGCTGTCTCTAGGGAGGGGGGCTTTTTGGGATGAAAACTAAATACTGGCATCCATCTTTTGGCGGAGCCTTTCCCAATTGAGGATCCTTTTATCTGCTGTAACAAGGGTGGCGGGATATTCCAGGGAAGTAGCAACGATTATGCGGTCTACTGGGTCGCCATGAAATGCCTGCAATAGACCCGCCCTGAGAGCAGTTGATCCTCGGAGTGGAATTTCCTCTATACCGTTTTTGAGCAGTTCTCTGCGCCAAACATCCAGCTCTATTTGGATGTCGAGCCGTTTTTTGCTCACCAGCATGGCAATTTCCCAGAAGCTGATGGATGCCACGCCAAGTTGTCCGGAAGCCAATGCCTTGTCGATTTTGCGCAGGGCTTTCTTGCCCAAGCGCGGGCTTCCTTCATCCAGCCATACAAGAACATGTGTATCAAGTAGCAGCATTAGTCCGCATCCCAGTCCATATCCACGGGGCTAATCAAGTCATCCTTGCTTTGTACTTTTCCTTTATGCAGCCCAAAAAGTGTTTTGGGTAGGGCACTATATGGTTTCAGCACAGAAACGGGCTTCCCGTTTTTTGTAATGGTTATCTCTTCCCCTGTACGGTTCACCTCGTCCATTAAGTGCAGGCACTTTGCCTTGAATTCTGATGCCGTTATTGTTTGCATGTATACCTCCTGAAAAAGGATGGTCTTCGTTAAAAATGTGCCGTTTACCACTCCTAGCTGTCAATATAACCATGGTCATTACTATAGTCAAGTAGGTTATTCCGACGGACTAGATTTGAAATGTGGATCATTTTCACTATGGATAGAGGATAAGTCCAAAGGCTTACAACCGCAGCTCATAAGGGGATCGTGATTGCAAGAAAAGATGGCTGAGACAAAAAAATCCCCCAGCGGGGCTTGTCCGAAGGGGATTTTGAGAGATCCTCCAGGATTAATAGGGCCTTCTGCTCAAACCGTGGTTGATACTCGTTATGTCCCTGGTTGCACTAAATGCACATGATACGGAATTTCAGGCACAAATCAGTCCTTCAATTTCGCTCAGTTCCTGTGCGATCTCAATGGCTTCTTTTATTGACCTCAAGCGTTCTATGTCTTGTATTTTCCGAATCTCCGGATAGATATTTAGGCCCCTAGTGCCGAATTTTAACTTGAGGCCAAGTTCAATTGCTTCAAGTAAGC
>Ga0256841_1002870_pt1 | contig 13327 bp, 11 predicted proteins | sample 356308metaG_FD_185971 | JGI IMG/M metagenome (GOLD analysis project Ga0256841, IMG submission 185971) | Hydrothermal vent microbial communities from Mid Atlantic Ridge, Atlantic Ocean - 356-308 | ecosystem: Environmental > Aquatic > Marine > Hydrothermal vents | place: Atlantic Ocean: Mid...
TTTGCCCGTCAAAGAGGGGTGAGAGGATGATCCACGAGAAGGGCTGTGGAAGTGCGTGTCTGGGATCTATTTTACCACAGATCCGCCCGGTTTTCACCCCTTTTTGCGGGTGAAAACCGGGCGGATCTTCGGGCGATTGGGGAACGAAGTGTAATTTTCCTTGCCTCCTTTCCGTCTAGGGCGGGAGGCCTGGGAAGCTGGATTCCGGCGGGGGTTCGTTCCCCAGCGCCGTCCCCGGTGACGGCCCACCCCAGCTCCTCGAAAAGCCCCTCACCGCTCTCGAATGAAACCTTCTTTCAGGGCCAGCTCCCGCAGCCGTTGACGCCGATCCTGCCGCGAGCGGATATCCTGATGGTGGAGGCCGAAGCACTCGTAGATGATGGTGATATGGTTGCGAATGGTGGGCTCGGCTCGGCCCAGGCGAGCGGCGATGGCCCGCCGGCTGCGGCCCTGGATATAGAGTCCGAAAGTGGCCACGATCACCAGGCTGGACTTGCGCCGGCGGCCTGGAGGGGTCAGCTTCTCCACCAGGCGGGGAAGCGCCCGGGGGTTCAGAGGGCCATCGCGGAGCAGCTCCTTGATGATGGCCCGAATTCGGGGTTCGATCTTCCGGAAGGCTAAAGTGTCCAGGAAGGAGTCCTCATTCATGTTTTCCAGGATGTCCATAACCAGGGCCTGAACCTTGGGGGGGACATGCTGCAACAGCCCTAATAGCTCCTTGGAACCGGCGCCCTTCAGCCGCTTCACGAAGATCCGTTCCACCAGGTCCTGGTAGAGGTTCACGGTCAGGGCATGGGCGCAGACCCGAGCCATCAGGGCCGGGTGCCACCAGTGGGGGAAGTAGTCGATGTTGTTGGCGCAGGCCCAGCTCAGGGCTTGCTCCAGATATTCCTCTGCCCGCTCTGTCTGGTCCAACCCCAGATGGACGTAGGTCAGGAGGAAGCGCAGGGCCAGTTGGGACAAGCGATCGTCCGACTCGCTGTAGTAGGTCAGGCTGGCGCTGAAGATCCGCTCCGCCTCCTGGTGACGGCCCATCAGGGCATGGATGGCCCCCAGGAAGGTGTTGAAGCTGATGGCCTGCCCTTTGTCGGCGGTCTCCAGGGCCCGGTAGATCTTGGTCTTGGCCAGGCCAAAGTTGTTCTCCAGAACGTCTAGCCAGGCCGCGTTCACGTCCACCCAGTGCAAGAAGAGGTGGAAGCCCTCCTCTTGGGCGCACTCGTAGGCCTCTTCGTAGGCGATGTGGGCCTCCGGGTAGCGCCCCAGGGCGCGCAGGATATTGGCCCGCACCAGCCGATGATAGACCCGGAACTTAGCCAGATAGTTGCGGTCGGCCATGGCCGTGGCCTTCTCCACAATGCTCAAGGCCCGATCCAGGTTGCCTTGATACCACTGGACATGGGCCTCGGTGTTCAGGACCTCCACTCGGGTGCGCGCCCCCAAGTGGCCGGCTTTGATGCGCTGCCTGGCCACCTCCAGCCGAGCCAAGGCGATACGAAACTCCCCTTTCTGTTGCGCCACCAAAGCCAGCAGGCGCAGTGCCTCAAATTGACCTCTCGGTTCGTTTAATCTTTCGAAGAGGGTGAGCGCCCGTTCGGCCAGGTGCTTCGCCTGACGAAGCTGACCGGTGTCTGGGGCCAGCTGGGCCAGGCGGAGATAGATCTCGGCCTGGGTTTTCTGGTCCAGAACGCTCTCATGCATGAGGTGAGCGGCCCGGTCCAGGTGGAAGCGGGCCGTGCTCAGGTCCTCGTAGCGATGGTAGAGCCGGGCCAGGAGCAGAAGGCACTGAACCTCGTAGCTGGGCTGTTGCAGACGAGCGAACTCGGCCCGGGCCGTCTCCAGGCTCAGCGCGGCGTCGGTCAAATCGCCCAGGGCCAGGTGCGCTTGACCGGCCAGCAGCCAGAGCCGCGGCGTCTCCCTCCGGGCCTGGGGGGACAGGGCCTTGACGAGCTCGATGAAGTGGAGCACCGTGCTCGCCTTGCCCGTGTCGATGATGTTCTCGCCATATTCCAGCAGTCTCTCCAGCGCCTTCTCGACCTCACCGGCCTGGATGGCGCTTTCGATCAGGCGGATCCAAGGGGTGGCGTGTTCGTTCTCAGGGGACATGGTGGCCTCGATGATCGGTGTGGTCGCGATGGGTGCTGGTGACAATCGCTCGTGCTACGCTACGGTCTGAAGCGTCAAGGCCAGCTCCTGGGCGTAGTCCAACAGGGCTCCCCCCATGGGATAGCTCTTCACCTGGCCCTGGGCGAAGAGCAGCGGTTCGAAGCCGAGCAAACTCTTCAGGTCCCTGGTTTGGGCGATGATCTGTCCCTGGTTTTCCAGGAGTCGGCGCAGAAATGCGTGGAGCCGGGGATCGTTCCGATATTGTTGCAGGCTGTGGAGGGGAGCGGGGATGATGAGGCAACGCACTTGGGGCAGCAGCTCCTGGGCCTGGTCCAGGGAGATGTCCGGCACCAGGGCCAGGCCGTAGGCGCCCCGGGCCTGACCGCAGTACATGCCCATCAGCTTCACCGGCAGTCCTCCTTTGCGCAGCTCGGTGACGAAGATGGTGGCAGCCACTTCATCGAAGCGGTTGCCCCAGAGGACCAAAATGTGGCTGTCAGCGTTCATGGTGCGCCATCCTGTCCACCTTGCCGCCGCAGAGAGCATGGTCAGCTTCCTTTCCTGGGTGTGGTGGAGGCTTGCCCTCAGGATAGCGCAAAACCACTGTCACTGGTCTATCATCCTGCTGTCAAGAAGCTATCGTTCTTGATCCATTTCCTTATCTCCTGATTGTCTCCTGTTGCGTCCGATGACGGCCTGAGATCCGTGGTATGCATGGAATTGCCCTGTAACGGCGATAGATGATCCTGTGACTGACCTGTAACCGAAAGGAGACGGACGACCGCTCGGTAAGCCTCTATTCGAAAAGTTTGCAGACCTCAAAAAACCGTTTGCCTTCCGGCACGATTGTGTGATATCTTATGGTGGAGTTGGCACATTTCGCTGACACAAGGTCGCACCTTTGATGCCCCACAGATCGCTCTCCTCGTCCACATTGCGCGACGCCGTCCGTCGAGCCTTCCAGGATTGGCCCAACAGCGCGCCAGACTCCCCGTTGGGCGCCTTGCGCATCGTGCGCGCCTACTGCGCCCAGACGGACCGATCCCTCGGCTACGCCATCAACCAGATCCTGCTCAACCTGCTGAACAGACTGGAAAACCAGGAGCCCGACCTGGCCCAGATCCTGCGCCTCCGCTACCTGGACCGGCTGGGGGTGGCCAAGGTGGCCAACCGGCTGAACCTCTCCGAGTCCACCGTCTTCCGCAAGCAGCGCCAGGCCCTGGCCTGGATCGCCGAGCGGCTCTCCCAGGAAGAGGAGACCGCCCAGGAGGAGCACCGGCGCCAGATCGAGGAGCGGCTGGAACCCCCCTCCTACCAGAAGCTCTTCGGGGTGGGGCCGCACCTGCGGATGCTCCAGGAGCTCCTGGAGAGCTCGGAGCCCCCCTGGATCGTGTTGCTCCAGGGCATTGGGGGCATCGGCAAGACCGCCCTGGCCGACGCCTTCGTCCGCCAGGCCCTGGAACGCTCCTTCTTCGAGGAGTTCGGCTGGGTCACTGCTCGTCGTTACCACTTCCATCTGGACGGCACCGTCACGCCTGTGGCGGATAGCATCTCCAGGGTGGCCCATCTCTGGCAGCACCTGGCCCGACAGCTCCTGGATGAGCCCCTGCCCTCGCCCTTCTCCCTGGAACAGACCATCCAGCTCTTCCGTCGTCGCCTGAAAAAGCGGAAATGCCTGATCGTCATCGACAACCTGGAGACTTTGACCGATCTGGAAGCCCTGCTGCCCATCCTGGACCGGCTGGCTCCGCCCATCAAGTTCCTCCTCACCTCCCGCCGGAGCCTGGAAAGCAAGGCGGGCATCTTCCTCTACAACCTCCAGCCCCTCTCCCAGGAGGACGCGCTGGCCCTGGTGCGCTACGAGGCCCGTCTGCGCAACATCCCAGCGTTGGCCCAGGCCTCGGACGAAGATCTCCGGGTCCTCTACCAGGTGGTGGGGGGCAATCCTCTGGCCTTGCGTCTGGTGGTGGGCCAGGTTCGGCGACACTCCTTGGCCAGCGTCCTCCAGGATCTGCAGAAGGCCCAGGGGCGCCCAGTGGAGCAGCTCTACACGTTCATCTACTGGCAGGCCTGGCAGCGCTTGAACGAGACTGAACGGCAGGTGCTCCTGGCTATGCCTCTGGCAGCGGAGAACGGGGTGGATCTGGATTTTCTGCGCAGAATCGTGGGCATGGAGGATGGCGTCCTCCACGACGCGCTGGACACCCTGACCCAGTTGAGCCTGGTGGACCACGTCTCCCTGGGCGCTAGCGAGAGCCGCTACACCATCCACGGCCTGACCCGCACTTTCCTGCTGGAGCAGGTGTTGCACTGGCAGGAGGACGATACACCAGCTGTTTCGGGGCCGGTGGAGGAATAGAGCTTCCTCCGTTTCGGCTTCCTGATCTCCTTGTGCTGACCCGACCGTACGGATCTGCGCGTTTCGTCCGCCTCTTCCTGCCCGTTCTGCCCTGGGAGGTCCAACCATGCTCGACACCCGCTATCGAGAGCTCTTCGCTGTCTATATCAGCCGGGGGGTGAGCCAGCTCTGGGAGACCCTGCAGGCCGCCGACGACCGGCCACCGCCGCTGGGAAAGCGGGTCCAAGCCCTGCAGGTGCTCCAGTTCGCCCTGAAAGTGGAGGAGACCTGGCCCATCACCCGGGAGGTGCTCTGCACCCTGTCGCCCAAAATGGAGCAGGCCGGCCATCGGGACGATTGGCGTCCCTTCCTGGAGGAGGGCATCCGGGTCTGCCAGGCCTGGGGCGACGTGGAGGCCGAGGGGGTCTTGCGCCTTCAGCTCGGGAAGCAGCATCGGCTTCGTTGCCGCTACCAGGAAGCCGCCAGGCAGTACCGGCGCAGCGGCGTGCTCTGGGCCCGTCTGGGGGATGCGCCTCGGCTGGCCCAGGCCATGAGCCAGCTGGCCTACCTGGTCCGGCTGCGCAATCGACACGAGGCGGCTCGGCGTCTGGCCACAAAAGCCCTGGCCTTGGCCGGGGATTTCGCCCCAGCTCGGGCCCACAGCCTCTTTGTTCTGGGCACCCTGGCCATCGAGTCCCGAGATTGTCGCCAGGCCGAGGCGCACTTCCGGGAAGCTCTTGCCCTGTGGGAAGAGGAGGGGGATCTGCGGCGCATCGCCCGCAGTGTGCGGGATCTGGGCACAGCCCTCTACTGCCAGCGGCGGTACGACGAGGCGCGGGCCTGCCTCCAGCGGGCCCTCGGGCTCTTCGACCAGGTGGGGGATCCCGTGCACCGGGCCGTCACCCAGATGAACCTGGGGATCGTCCACATGGTGAGCGGTCAGGAACGCCAGGCTGTGGAGCTCTTCCGCCAGGCTGAGGGCATCTTTCGGGATACCGGAGAGATGACCAGCTTGGCTCAGCTGTACAGCAACTTCGGCTACGCCTATCGACGCCTTGGACGTCTGTCTGAGGCCGCTCAGGCCTACAGCCAGGCCATCCAAACGTGGGGCGAGCTGGGCAACGTGGCCTCTCTGGTCAACGCCATGGACGGCCTGGGGCTCACCTACCGGGCCCAGGGGAACACTGCTCAGGCCGCGGCGACCTTCCAGGATGCACTGGAACGGCTGGAAGCGATCCGGGAGCATCCTCGCTATGCTCGCCTGCATGGGATGCTTTCCGGCCACCTTCAGGAGCTGAGCGCCCCTGTCTAGTCCTCTGGTGTCCTTGTCTCCGACGCCTTGGTCAACAGTTCCTTATGCGCATTTGGGCCTCTGCCTATTCCTTCCCAGCCTAGATTGCACACGAGGCGGAGGCTCAGACAATCGATCCTCCGCCTCGTGGCGTTTTTCTGGCGTTTTACCCCCCGAATCCTGGTTCGGGATCATCGTTGGGCTGCTGTAGCTTGGCCAAGCTCTCCAGGGTGTGTTCGGCCTGGCTGGGGTTGGCCGTCCACTGGAGGACTCGAGGCACCAGTAGGCTCAGGGCCAGTAGAGGTAGGATCACCAGCAGAAGCAGCCGATGGCGCAGAGAAGTATGTCGTTGTGTGTCCATGGGTAGCGTGCCTCCTTTGGACAAGGAGGGCCCGCTGAGTTGAGGGGCCCCTCCGCCTGTGGGCGGCACGCGCGTTTGCCCTCAACGAACCCGGACGGGTTGGAGTAAGATGTGACCTGTCAGAACATAGACTGCGCAGCTTGGTTCTGCATCTTCTATGAAACCATATAATCAGTACAGTGACTGCACCGATTCGTTGCAAATGGTTGCAGTAAGGCTGCACAGACAAAGACAGGGGCGCTATCTTCTTCGGTAAGAGATAGCACCCCTGCTGCGTTTGGCGATTCGAATCGATTCGAAGCGATCCGGTTAGGGATAGGATTGGGCTACTGATCGACGCCGTTTCCGCTGGGCTGTCGATGGAAACGCCACCAGACCCATCCAGCCAGGATCAACAACAGCAGAAAGCCGAACCACGGCTGGGACAGGATAGAATACTCCAGGTAGATGAAGCTGGCCAGGACAGGACCGAAGAGAAGGAATACTCCAAAGAAGAGATGGTCTGCAGGGTGGCTGCGAAGGACACCCCCGAACATATGAGATCGTTCCTTAGGCATCTGGCGGGTTGCCACATAGGTAAGAAAGAGGGGCAATCCAGCCAGAAACCAACTCATGGCCTGTGGCCAAGGAGAGAAGCCCAGGTAGAACCAGGCCATGGCCAGAGCAAGAAGAAAGGTGGCAGAGACCGCAAAACCCACCAGACCACTGGTCATCTTGAGGAAAAAGAGGAGGCGTCGTCGGCGCCACCCGGCTGGACTGCGCTGGTTCAAACCCTGTTGGGGCAGAGGAAGCAAGGCGACCATCAAGGGCATCAGGATAGAGGCCAACGCGAAACGAATACAGGCATCCAGGCGCACGGATGGGGACTCCAGGGGCCAGCGAAGGATGGGAGTAAGCAGCCAGGCGGTAAGGATCCACAGAACTAGGGCAACGAGAAAGATGAAAGTTCCTCTTGGCGTGATCCGCTCGGTCAGCACCCCTAGGCTGTAGAGCACTCGTCCTTCCCAGTCGTCTACAAGCTCTGGAGGCGCTTCCTCCCAGCGGAAAAAGTCCTCTAGCCACTGCTGGACAGCCCATTGGATGTGGGGAAAGCCAGAATCGGGTGCGAGGTTCGAAAGCTCGATATCGTTGTGCGAATCTGGCTGTCCGACGTCGCTGCCTGTATTCGTTCCTGGGCGAGGAGACGCTGATCGGCCGCGATAGGCATCGTACAGTGCCTGGCGTTCTGCATTGAACAGGCCAAGCTCGTCTGCGATTTCCCCGACCATTCTAGGACTTCGAGGCCGTGTTTCACCGTTCAACCAGCGAGAAACTGTGCTTCGGTCCACCCTTAAACGTCGGGCTAACCAGGCAGCGTCCACGTCTCGTCTTTGCAGATGACGGTTCAAAAGCTGAGCGAAACCAGAGTATCGGCACATTTTTCTGCAGAAACCGGCGGGATTTGAGGTACAGATAATTGACCGAATGTCCTCATTGTGCGTGGACTCCAGAGTTTTGTCAATACAGGTCTCAGCAATTTATTCGAACATGCGTACCTGTGCTCTGCCCGCTTCGATAGGACGCCATGTGCCCAAATCAGCCGCCTTACCCAGTCTGCGCAGAACGTTCATGCCAACAAAAAAGCCGCCCTGGCATTGCACCAGGACGGCTTTTCGCGTGTGCTCTCTCGTTTCCGTTTACCCGTACAGCTCACTGGTGATGCGCACCATCTCGCCGTAGCGCGCCGCGTCCAGAGAGGCGCCGCCGATGAGCGCGCCGTCGATCTCCGGCTGCTCCATGATGGCCCGGATGTTGTCCGGGTTGGTGCTGCCCCCGTAGAGGATGCGCACCTGCTGGGCTACTCCGTCCTCGTAGAGCTCGGCCACGGTGGCCCGCACCGTCCCCCCACAGATCTGGTTGGCCTGCTCCGGCGTGGCGGCCCGGCCGGTGCCGATGGCCCAGATGGGCTCGTAGGCCAGGATCAGGCCGGCCACCTGCTCACCATCCAGCCCCGCCAAGGCCGCCTTCACCTGGCCGCTGACGAAGCTGTGGGTCTCCCCGGCCTCGTTCTGCTCCAGGCTCTCCCCCACGCAGACAATGGGGGTGATCTTGTGGGCCAAGGCCGCCTTCACCTTCTTGTTCACCGTCTCGTCCGTCTCGCAGAAGTACTGCCGGCGCTCGCTGTGGCCGATGATCACGTACTCCACCAGCCCCTCCAGCATGGCCGGGCTGACCTCCCCGGTGTAGGCGCCGCTCTCCGCCCAGTGCATGTTCTGGGCGCCCATGAGGATGGGAATGCCCGCGGCCACGGACTTCACCGCGGAGAGGCAGACGAAGGAGGGGCAAACGATGCGATCCACGTTGTTGAAGTCACAGGTTTTCTCGCAGATGGCTCGGGTCAGGGCAATGGCCTCGGGAATGGTCTTGTGCATCTTCCAGTTGCCGGCCATGATGGGTGTACGCATGGGATTTCCTCTCTTGAACTGGTCCTGAGCGGGTTGTGGTTCGGCGTCAAGGTGCGGGTGAGCTCGTTTCCTGCTGGGAATCGGCCTGGATCCCCTCCTGGGAGCCGGCTTCCGCCCCGGTGGGGGGCTCCTCCGGCGGGGGCGGCGCGTGGAAACGCTCCAGCTCGGCCTGGTATTCCTCCGGGCTGAGCCAGCGGCCTCCTTGCACCTGGTGGCGCAGGAGCTTGCGCCCCTGATCGAACCAGAGCAGCACCTCCGCCCGGTCGAAGCAGCGCTTGCGGCCGGAGCCCAGGACCAGCTTGCGCACGAAGAAGGCCGCGTCGGGCTCTTCCGCCGGGCTCAGCTCGTTGCGCAGGTTGATCTCCACCCGAATGGGCTCGCGGCAGCGGTGGGTCAGGATGTGGACGGCCAGCACGTGCCGGTCGTCACCCCGGCCGCCCCCCGCAAAGAGGGCTTTGAGACGGTCCAACAGGCTCACTGTGCGCTTCCTTCCCTGCAGTCGGGCGACCCTGGGTCACGTCGCGTCGTCCAGGATGGCCACGCCGGGCAGCTCCTTGCCTTCCAGGAACTCCAGAGCCGCGCCGCCGCCAGTGCTCACGTGGGTCATCTTCTCCTCCAGCCCGGCCTGACGCACCGCGGCCGCGCTGTCCCCGCCCCCCACGATGGTGACGGCATGGGGCAGGCTGGCCAGGATCTCGGCTATGGCCACGGTGCCCTGGGCAAAGGCCGGGAACTCGAAGACCCCCATGGGCCCATTCCAGACCACCGTTTTGGCCCCGGCCAGGCGGTTGGAGAAGTGGGCGATGGTGGCCGGGCCGATGTCCAGGGCCATCCAGTCGGCGGGCACCTCCTCCACGCTGACCACCTTGTGCTCCGCGTCCGGGGCGAACTCCCTGGCCACCACCAGGTCCACAGGCAGGTGGATGATGTCCGCTCCCTCCGCCATGAGCTGTTGCGCCAGGGGAATGGCCTCCTGCTCCACCAGGCTCTTGCCCATGGAGTAGCCCTCCGCGGCCAGGAAGGTGTTGGCCATGCCGCCGCCGATGAGGATGGCGTCCACCTTCTGGAGCAGGTTGCGGATGACGCCCATCTTGTCGCTGACCTTGGCCCCGCCCAGGATGGCCACGAAGGGATGCTCCGGGTTGGCCAGGGCCTCGCCCAGGTACTTCAGCTCCTTCTCCATGAGGAAGCCGGCCACCGCGGGCAGATGTTGGGCCACACCGGCGGTGCTGGCGTGGGCTCGGTGGGCGCTGCCGAAGGCGTCCATCACGAAGACGTCCCCCAGCTTGGCCAGCTCCCGGGCCATCTCTGGATCGTTCTTGGTCTCCCGAGGATCGAACCGGGTGTTCTCCAGCACCAGGATCTCCCCGGGCTTGAGCTGGGCCGCGGCGGCCTCCGCCTTGGGGCCCACCGGCTCGTCCACGAAGCGAACCGGCGCGTCCACCAGCTGGGCCAGATGCTCCGCCACCGGACGCAGGCTCAGCCGGGGGTCCGGCTTCCCCTTGGGGCGGCCCAGGTGGCTCATGAGGATGACCGCCGCGCCGTGGTCCAGCAGGTACTGGATGGTGGGCAGGGCCGCCTGGATGCGGGCGTCGTCGGTGATGTGCCCCTGCTCGTCCAAGGGGACGTTGAAGTCCACCCGGACCAGGGCCCGTTTGCCTTGCCAGTCGATGTCGCGAATGGTCTTTTTGCGCATGGATGCGGACTCCTCCTCAGGGGAGCGAAAAAGGTGAGGAGCAACGAGCAGGGCGGGACGGGCTTGGGACAGGTTCCGTCAACGTCACTGACTCGTTACTCCTCACCCATTGTCTTTACAACCCCTGCTGGGCGATGTAGGCGGCCAGATCCGTGACCCGAACGCTGTAGGCCCACTCGTTGTCGTACCAGGTGATGACCTTCACCAGGTCCCCGTAGAAGGCGGTGAAGCCGGCGTCCACGACGCTGCTGCGGGGATCGCCCTTGAAGTCCATGCTCACCAGCGGCTCCCGGCAGACGCCCAGGATGCCCTTCATGGGGCCCTCGGCCGCGGCGTCGAAGGCGGCCAGGAGATCCTCGGTGCTGCCCGGGTTGCGCACCTTGGCCACGAAATCCACCACACTGACCGTGGGGGTGGGCACCCGCATGGCCATGCCATCGAAGCGGCCCTGGAGCTCGGGCAGGACCAGGCCCACGGCCTTGGCCGCGCCGGTGGTGGTGGGGATGATGTTCAGGGCCGCGGCCCGGGCCCGCCGCAGGTCCTTGTGCACCAGGTCCAGGATGCGCTGGTCGTTGGTGTAGGAGTGGACCGTGGTCATGATGCCCCGTTCGATGCCGAAGGTGTCGTTCACCACCTTGGCGGCCGGGGCCAGGCAGTTGGTGGTGCAGCTGGCGTTGGAGATGATGTTGTGGTTGGCCGGATCGTACTTGTCGTTGTTGACCCCCATGCAGATGGTGATGTCCTCGCCCTTGGCCGGGGCGCTGATGATCACCTTCTTGGCGCCGGCGGCCAGGTGCAGCCCGGCCTTCTCCCGGTCCCGGAAGATGCCCGTGCTCTCCACCACGATGTCCACGCCCATCTCGCCCCAGGGCAGCTTGCTGGGGTCCCGCTCGCTGAGCACGGTCACCCGGTCGCCGTCGATGATGATGTCACCGCCCTCCACCTCCACGGTGCCGGGGTAGATGCCGTAGTTGCTGTCGTATTTGAACAGGTGGGCGTTGGTGTAGACGTCGCTCAGGTCGTTCACCGCGACCAGGTCGAACTCCCCTTTGTGGAACTGGAACAGGGCTTTGGTCACCTGCCGGCCGATGCGTCCGAAGCCGTTGATGGCAATTTTCGTGGGCATAGCTGCACTCCTTTTTGCTGAAGCTGTGGATTGGCTGAGACTGTAGGTTGGCTGAAACTGTGGCGACTGTGACGACCACGGCGTCGTGGCTGCGGTGTGGAGCGCCTGGGGGGAAGGCGATTGTGGCCGAAACAAGGGCTGCGGGGGATGGCCCCTTTGCAATTATTTTATCATAGAACGGACCAAAAGCCCTTTCGAGCGAGGAAGCGACGGGAGTATCGGGCCTGCGTTCCCTCACCCGTCATCCTCCTGCCGCAGCCGCTGGTAGATGGCCATGATCTGGGCCGCCAGCTTGCGGGGATCGTGGCGCCAGGGCCGCTCCTCGTCGATGAGGTCCGCGGTGAAGAGCTGGTAGTCCAGGGGCTCGTCCTCCTCGGGCAGGGCGACCCACTCCAGGGTGGGCGGCGGGGGTTGGGGCGGGGTGAAGCGGTGGTTGGCCAGGGCCACGTTGAAGGCGTCCCCCGCGTGCAGGCGCAGGTGGCGCATGTGGTCGCTCACGGAGAAACCGTCCGTCTCCCCGGGCTGGGTGGCCACGTTGCAGACGAAGAGGCGCACCGCCCGGGAGGCCCGGATGGCCTGCTGGATGGCCGGCACCAGCAGGTTGGGCATGAGGCTGGTGAAGAAGCTGCCCGGCCCAGCCACGATCAGGTCCGCGTTGAGGATGGCCTTGATGGTCTCCGGGTAGGCCCGGGCGTCCTGGGGCTCCAGATGGACCCGCTGGATCTGTCCCCCGCTTTCTGGGATGCGGCTCTCTCCTCGCACGTAGCGCCACTCCTCCTGGCCGTTCCGGTTCACCCGCACCTCCGCGCAGAGGATGACGTTCTCCAGGGTGCTGGGCAGGATCCGGCCGCGCACGGCCAGGACTCGGCTGCTCTCCGCGATGCCCTGCTCGAAGCTGCCGGTGATGGCGGCCATGGTGGTGATAAAGATGTTGCCGAAGTTGTGGCCGCCCAGCCCGTCCCCGCTGGCGAAACGGTACTGGAGGAGCTGGGTCATGAGCCCCTCCGCGTCGCTCAGCGCGGCGATGTTGTTGCGGAAGTCCCCTGGGGGCAGGACGCCCATCTGTTGGCGCAGGCGTCCACTGCTGCCTCCGTCGTCCGCCACGGTGACCACCGCGGTGATGTTGTCCGTGTAGTGGCGCAGGCCCCGGAGCAGGTTGGGCATGCCTGTCCCCCCGCCGATGGCCACTACCCGCGGCCCGGTGCGGCGCTGGTAGCGGCGTAGGAGCGCCCGAAGGACGGCCCGGCTGTCCGGCATGGGCTGGTCCTGGGCCAGGAGGGCGGCAGTCATGGTGCGGCTCCACTGCCAGGCGCTCCAGAGCAGCACCAGCAGGCCCAGGCTCAGCAGCAGGAGGCCCGAGATCCAGGGTGGCGCGGCCCGGAGGAAGCCGGGGATGTTTGGCCAGCCCAGCCAGGAGAAGGCCTGGTGGATGAGGAGCGCGAAGCCGTAGCCGGCCACCAGCCCGCTGGCCAGGATGAGCACCAGCCAACGCTTCACCGCCAGCCCAGGGCGCAGAGCCGTCCCCAGGCGGGCCAGGCGGCTCCGGTGGCGGCTGCCGGCGCCTGGGGACGGCTCCGGCGGCTCCAGCCGTTGACGTCGCCAACCTCTTTTCCGGTCGCGGCTGTGGTCCATGGTCTCCTCTATGGCGTTCTCTGTATGGCGTTCTCTGTATGGCGTTCTCTGTCGCTTCTCCAGGGCTTCCTGGGGAATTTATCTGGGTTGGATCTCCCCTGGCTCTCTATTCCCTGGCTCTATTATAGAAGAGAACGGGCCAGAACGGGAACAGACCGCCCATTCCCCGCTCCGCATGACACTTTACTTCCCTTTCGCCCTGCGATACAATCATCCCGCATCGGTTCGAGGGCAAAGAGGCAGACGAACCGTCCTTCTCGACCGCAAAGGGGTGATCTGTGCCACGGCAGGCGACTCGACCGGCTTGGCCCGCAGACGTGACCGCACCGCTGACCT
>Ga0256841_1002871_pt1 | contig 13326 bp, 11 predicted proteins | sample 356308metaG_FD_185971 | JGI IMG/M metagenome (GOLD analysis project Ga0256841, IMG submission 185971) | Hydrothermal vent microbial communities from Mid Atlantic Ridge, Atlantic Ocean - 356-308 | ecosystem: Environmental > Aquatic > Marine > Hydrothermal vents | place: Atlantic Ocean: Mid...
ATGGCAGTAGTTGTTTTATATTTTAAACGCTTTTTTCAGAGCGTGGATTTTTACTTAAAATTATTTGTGGCTTTTATTCCTGCCGTAATCTTAGGATTATTATTTAACGACCTTATCGATTCGTTGTTAGAAAGTCCGGTTGTAGTTGCCATTATGTTAATTCTAGGAGGTTTTATCTTGATTAAAACAGACGATTGGTTTCCACAACAAAACAACACAATAAACGATGATGAAAAAATAAGTTACGCTACAGCTTTTAAAATAGGATTGTTTCAATGTTTGGCTATGATTCCCGGAACATCACGTAGCGGAGCAACCATTGTTGGTGGTTTAACACAAGGTCTTAGTCGTAAAACAGCAGCAGAATTTTCTTTTTTTCTTGCCGTACCAACCATGTTTGGAGCAACAGCAAAAAAACTATACGATTATTATAAAGCCGGATTTCAACTAAATCACGAACAAATAAATTACCTTATTATAGGTAATATTATTGCTTTTATTGTAGCGATGTTAGCCATAAAATCCTTTATTAATTATCTTAATAAAAACGGATTTAAAATTTTTGGATATTATCGAATCCTTATCGGAAGTATTCTTCTTATCATTCACTTTACCATTTTTAAATTAAGCGTTTAATGCGAACATTAGAAGATTTTAAAGAAGGTCAAGTCTTGTTAATCGACAAACCTTTAGAATGGACATCCTTTCAAGTAGTAAACAAATTGCGTTGGCACATTAGAAAAACGTTTAATATAAAAAAAATAAAAGTCGGTCATGCCGGAACATTAGATCCGCTGGCAACAGGTTTACTTATTATTTGTACCGGAAAATTCACCAAAAAAATAACAGAATACCAAGCACAAACCAAAGAATATACCGGAACGATTACCCTTGGAGCAACTACACCTTCTTTCGATTTGGAAACCGAGATAAATCAAACATTTGATTTTAGTCATGTAACCGAAGATTTAATTACACAAACTACCAAACAATTTACCGGTGAAATCGAACAAAAACCGCCAATTTTTTCCGCTATTAAAAAAGATGGAAAACGGTTATACGAACTTGCCAGAAAAGGAAAAACAACCGAAATTAAACCCAGAAAAGTTACTGTTTTAGAATTTGAAATTACCAATATTAATTTACCTAAAGTAGATTTTAGAATTGTTTGCAGTAAAGGAACTTATATTCGTTCTATTGCCAACGATTTTGGTGAAGCTTTACATTGTGGCGGACATCTAACAGCACTACGACGAACAAAAATCGGTAAGCACTCAGTTACCGATGCCATACTTCCTTTAGATTTTATTGAAAGAGAATTGTAAGTAGAAACAAAAAGTATCGTCAAAGACCATATACTTTTAAATTTTACTAATGACAACTATTTTAAACATCTCTCGTATGTTAATTGCAAGAATTATACTTGCTTTAATTCTAATTACTTTTGGAGCAAACAAATTTTTACACTTTATGCCAATGTTTCAATTTACCGGTAAATCAGAAACTTTCTTTAATGGTATGATAAACTCCGGTTACCTATTCCCGTTTCTAGGCATTATGGAAATGTTAGTCGGTTTTCTACTAATTGCAAAAAAAGCAGTACCTTTTGCCTTAATTCTACTAGCTCCCATATCCATAAATATTATTTTATTTCATCTTTTCTTATATCCACAAGGCATACTTCCCGGACTTATTGTATTTATTTTAAATATTTACTTAGTTAAACAATATTGGCATCGTTATATTGTTTTGTTTGACTAATAAAACATAAAAGGAGTTAAATTAACTCCTTTTTTAGTTTTACACAATCACTGCACACTCAAAATTATCGTATTTTTTTTCAATTGCAAAATCACGCATATCATGAAAATATTGATGCTCTTCGCTTTGTTCTAATTGATCGTGATGTTCTTTTGAATCCCAATACTCCACCAAATGATACACATGATCATTATTCAAATCTTTAAAAATATGAAAGTGATCTAATCCGGAAGGTTTTGCGTGATATTTTTCTTCAAATTTTTGTAATTCTAAAAAGGTAATATCTTCACCTTCTCTTACTTTAAAGGAAACTATATTTACGTACATAATAAAAGAATTTAAGGTTATCAATACCACAAAGTTATAGGTGATTTTTTAAAAATAACAGGATATAAATCAGTATTTATTTAAATTATTTTTTGTATTTTATACGGTGAATTGTTTGAAATTCACACCAAAAAATTATTCCGTTAAAGCGGATTTTATGCATCTTTGCAACATGTATGCTTTAGTAGATTGTAATAATTTTTATGCTTCATGTGAACGCATTTTTAAACCTGAATTAATAGGTAAACCAATAGTGGTTTTATCTAATAATGATGGCTGCGTAATTGCCAGAAGTAATGAAGCAAAACCTTATGTACCTATGGGAGCTGTGGCTTTTAAATATCGTGAAGTCTTTAAAAAAAACAATATTTATGTCTTTTCCTCAAACTATGCTTTATATGCCGATATGAGCAATCGTGTTATGCGAATTTTAAATCAATTTACTCCGGAAATAGAAATTTATTCTATTGATGAAGCATTTTTAAATTTTACAGGTTTAGAAACCTTAAATTTAGAACAATACAGCCTTCAAATTATTAAAAAAGTAAATCAGTGGACTAAAATTCCGGTAAGTATTGGTATAGCACCAACAAAGGCATTGACAAAAATTGCTAATAAAATTGCCAAAAAATTTCCAAACCAAACTAAAAACACCTATACAATTGACAATGAAGAAAAACGAATTAAAGCATTAAAATGGACTAAAATTGAAGATGTATGGGGAATTGGTAGGCAATTTTCAAAAAAATTATTTCTATTAAACGTAAAAACAGCATATGATTTTACATTACTATCAGATAGTTTTGTACAAAAAGAATTTAGTATTGTTGGCTTGCGATTAAAACGGGAATTAGAAGGGAAATCCGTTTTAAAATTAGAAAAAACAGAAAATAAAAAGAACATTGCAACAACCAGAAGTTTTAAAAACGATATTATAGAATACAATCAAATCAAAGAACGTATCACTACTTTTGCTTGTAGCTGTGCCGAAAAACTACGTAAACAAAATTCGTATTGCAACAGTTTAACTGTTTTTATTTATACCAACAATTTTAAAAACAAACAGAAACAATACCGTAAAAGTGTACACTTAAAATTGCCCTTTGCTACTAACTCAAATATCACCTTATCTAAATTTGCCGTAAAAGGTTTGCAAACTATTTTTAAAAATGGATATGCATTTAAAAAGGCTGGTGTAATCTTACATGACATCCATTTAAAGACACATAAACAACTTAATTTATTTGAAAATGAAAATCCGAAACACGAAAAATTAATGCAGATAATGGATAAAATAAATCATAAATTAGGCGAACATAAAATAAAACTTGCTAGTCAAAATTTAGAAAAAACTTGGATTATGAAACAAGAAAAACTCTCTAACAAATACACTACCAGTTGGAATGAATTACTAACCGTAAAATGATGACAAGATATAAACTCCGTAACTAGATTATAAATTAATTCTATAATATAATAAAATTAATTAATTATATTTATAGTTTATAACGCATTAATAATTAGTTTCTTTGACATAATTAAAACTCAATATTATGTCAAAAAAACAAAAAATCACTACAAATACAGGTTGTCCTGTAAATCACTATGAAGACACTCAAACTGTAGGAGAAAGAGGTCCTGCACTATTGCAAGATTTTTTCTTACACGAAAAATTAGCACAATTTAATCGAGAACGAATTCCGGAAAGAATTGTACACGCCAAAGGAACCGGAGCTTTTGGTAAATTTACCGTAACACACGATATAACTAAATACAGTAGAGCAAAAGTTTTTTCTAAAATAGGAAAAGAAACAAAAATATTTGTCCGATTTTCAACGGTTGGAGGAGAAAAGGGTTCAGCAGATACCGAAAGAGATCCTAGAGGTTTTGCAATTAAATTTTATACTGAAGATGGAAATTGGGATCTTGTAGGAAACAATACACCGGTATTTTTTATAAAAGATGCAAAAAAATTCCCGGATTTTATTCACACGCAAAAAAGAAATCCTAAAACAAATTTAAAAGATGCAACTATGGTTTGGGATTATTGGTCTTTAAATCCGGAAAGTTTACATCAAGTTTTAATATTAATGTCTGATAGAGGAACTCCAGACGGTTATAGACATATGAATGGTTACGGTAGTCATACTTTTTCTTTAATAAATAAAAATAATGAACTTTTTTATGTAAAATTTCATTATAAAACAAAACAAGGAAATAAAACTTTAACAGATGCAGAAGCAAAAAAAATAAGAGGTATTGATCCAGATTATGCTCAAAGGGATTTAGTAGAATCTATAAAAAAAGGAAATTTTCCAAAATGGACATTAAAAGTTCAAATAATGACACCTGAGGAAGCAAAAACTTTTCAATGGAATCCATTTGATTTAACTAAAATTTGGCCACATTCTGATTTCCCTTTAATCGATGTTGGTGAAATTGAATTAAACAAAATTCCGGAAAATTACTTTCAAGATGTAGAACAAGCAGCTTTTGCTCCCTCTAATTTGGTTGATGGAATCGGTTTTTCACCGGATAAAATGTTACAAGGACGTATCTTTGCCTATCCTGACGCCCAACGATATAGAATTGGCGCAAATTACAATGCATTACCGGTAAATAAATGTCCGTATGCCACAACAAATCACCATAGAGATGGAGCTATGCGTTTTGATGGGAATGGAGGTAGTTCTCAAAATTACTACCCAAATAGTTTTGATGAAAATTATGTTGATAATAAACATAAAAATCCGATATATCAATTAGATAGTAATGAAGTAGATTATTTTGATAGAAACTTTAAAGATGATGATCATTATTCTCAACCAAGAGGTTTATTTGAAGATGTAATGACTTCAGCACAGCAACAAAATACGATTAATAATATTATTGGAGCAATGAGTGAAATTAAAGGAGAGAAAAAAGACCAAATAATAAATCGTCAATTATGCCATTGGTTTCGAGTAAGTCCAAAATTAGGTGCCGGAATAGCAAAAGGATTAAATGTAAATTTAGATAGCTATTTAAAATAATACACAATCTAAAATCAATTCCATTATAAATTATAACCCAAAAAAACGCCAAAAGGCGTTTTTTTAAGTTACTACAAAGTTGTTATTTTGTATTCAAGGAATCTTAAGATAATCAACTATCTTTTTTTATTTTTATCTACAAATATCACCAATCGTTTTCCTGTATAAATTGTATTTCCTTTAATATGATTCCAATCACGGATATCTTGAATTTTTACATCATACATCTGAGAAATAGCATATAAAGTTTGCTTTTTTTCTACTTTATGGTAAAGTTTCTTTTTTCCGGGTATTTGCAAATTACTTTGAGCTTTTCTAATTTCTTCCGAATTAAACATTGCTTCTTCAATCTTCGCTTCTTTTGCTTTTTTGTATTCATTTAGTGCATCAAAAACGATTTCTACTCTACGGTTTAATTGTGTTTTTCCCCAAGTATTTTTATTCATAAATTTAGGTTTCGTATATCCATAACCTACTGTTTTTAATCGCTTAGGATTAACACCTGCTTTTACTAAAAAGTCTTTAACCGCTTCTGCTCTACCTAAAGATACTTGTTTGTTGTATTCTACACTACCCAAACTATCTGTATGACCACCAATGGTAAAAGATGTAAACGGATATTTTAACATAAAATCGGCAATTTTAATTAATAACGGTTTAGAAGATGTTCTAATAACCGTACTACCGGAACGAAAGTGAATATTCTTATTTAGCTGGTCTTTTTTACCTTCCAAAAAGGATAATTTTCCTTTAATATTATTCCATTCTACCAATAATTTTAAAGGTATTTTGTATTCTTTAGCAATTTCTTTTAAATTAAAATCTGCATCAACATCTTCAATATCCTCTACTTCATCTAAAGCTTCGGCATCACCTTTAAGGGTAATTTCTACCCTTCTGTTTTTGCTTCTTCCTCCGGGAGTTTGGTTGTTATACTTTGGTTTTGTATCACCATATCCAACGGTTTCTAACTGATCCGGATTAACACCTGCCTTTACCAAAAAATCTTTTACGGCATCGGCACGCATTTTTGAAATGGTAATTCCTGTTTCAATACTACTTGCACTATCTACGTGTCCGGCGATAATAAATTGATAATCAGGTAATGCTTGCATAATATCAGCAATATCATACAATTCATCATAAGAAGACTTATCAATAGTCATCTTTCCGGGTTTAAAATAAATGCTGTTTGAAAGTTCTTGGGCTTGCGTATAAAATAGCATCCCAATAAATAAAATAAATAGTAAGTTGATTTTTTTTGTTCCCATCTTAAAGGATAATAATTAATAATTAAACTCTTTCTTTTTAGTTTGAGGGAAGTTTTTCAATTTCCAAAGGTACATTTTTTTTTAGAAATAGAAATTTATCCCTCCTTTAACTGCAAAATTTGTTGCCTGAGGTATTTTTCGATAACTTCCTCTAAAGACAAAATCAATTCGCAATAGTTTCAAAATGTTGTCCACACCTACGTGATACTCCCAATATGGCTTGGTTGGTGCCACATAAGTAATCGACGAAACATTAATCGCTTGATTCTTTGCAGAAACCGTGCCAATTACACCACGCACACCTACAACTGTTCTTAAATTTAGTTTTTTTAGCATTGGTATGCGAGAAAATAAACGTCCGTTAAAGTTATGTTCTATATGGGCTGAGGCATATTTATCGGTTACAAATTCATAATAATCTAAAAGATCAAAAGTTCGCTGTGCAATCATTGGAGATTGGTTTCCCGGAACAACATCCATTAAAGAAAGTGGTACCGTTCCAAAAGTTTTACCTACCTCAACAACATATTTTAATTTACCGAAACCACCTACTTGAAATCGTTGTTTGTAATAAAATTGTAATTTGCTAAAATCGAAATCACTATCCATAACACCTTTTAATCCTTTGGTGTAACTTAAGTAAAAAGTAGGATATCTTCCTTTGTTAATAATATCACGTTCTACACCATAACCAACCGTTTTACGCTTGGGCATAAATTTTACAACCACATCTGCTTCTGCCTGCTTTATGGAAGTTTTTACCGTTCCGGAATCATCTAAATAATCAATTTTAAATTTATCGGGAGCAGCGGATTTCATTTCTTTATAAGTTGCTCCTAAACGGATACTAAAATTTTTTGCAGGATCAAAAGCAACTCCTAAATTAGTAAGTTTTAAATCGGTTAATTTAAAATTATCACCTCTTGAAAAGAATGCTGCCGAAGCAAAACTACGATCTAAAACATTGTTAGAAGTTGTTAGACTTACTCCTGTCTGCTCGACATCGTGTCTATTAGCTGCCGATATCGTCATTCTACTTTTAGGGTGAATAAGCCAGCTTCCGGCAATACCATATTTAAACCTTTTATCTTTTGTTCCGTATGCTAAAAAACCTTCAACTCGGGCTTTATCATTATAATTAAGGTAACTTCTACCACCTGCTCTAATTCGTAAACCTTCTACATCATTGGTTCCAAAAGTAGAATAAATTGGTCCAAAATCAAATCCTTTAATAAATTGCCAATAGCCTGAAGCTAAAATTCCGGTAATATCATACAATTGCTTGAATTTTTTTACGGTTTTTAATGTATCTAACATTTTATAGACACCTGCTTCATCATTATTTAGAGATTCCATTCGGTTTTTATCCCAAAATTCATCGGTTTTATTAAAAATTTCTTTTTTGTGTTCGTAAATTTTCTGTACATAAAATTCGCTTTTATGCGGTATATTAAATTTGTAATTATTGTATAATGTAGTTCTTCTTCCGTAAACACCTTTTGATTTTTCTTTTTTATTTAAAGCAAAATCCGACATCATATGATCTCTTTTTAATAAGAAAACCGAATCGTTTAAAACTTCAAATTCTTGTTCTATATAAATATCTTTAATCCAATTGATATTGGCACTTTTACTGGCTGCCATTTGGATTTCTTTAATAGCATATGTAGTATCATTTACCCAAAAATCACCTTTAAAGGTTAATTCGTTTTTTCTTCTTGGATAAAACACAATATTGTAACACCACTTATTATCAATAAAAGCACTATCGCTTAACACATAATTGTAAGTTAAAGGTCCGGTTCTCCCTAACGGACTGGTAAAACTTTTATCGAAAAAACGCAAGAAATTATCATAAATATTATAATCTTGATAGAGTTGTTTTAAGTACTCATTTACATTTTGATTACTAGACATTCCGGAGTTTTTATTAGCAATCAATACTTCCTTTTTCTTTTTTGGAGGAATATTTTTTCCATACGTTTTATAGATAGACTCATTTATAAAAATAGGCAAATATGTTTTTCCTGTAACACTGGAAGTATCTACTTTATCAAAAATAAACTCCATTCCTTTAAAGACCTTTTTCTTTTTAAATTTTTCGTCTATATTATTTAAATCGAATTCAATTTTTTCGTATTTATCATATTGGTAATAATCATATAAATTTACACCATTTCTACGTTTGTTTTTCCAAATTTTCTTTAAAATTGCTATCGCAGGATTTCCTTTTCTTTTAACTTTACCGGAATAAACCACTACGGCATCCAAAGAATTTGCTGTTTCTTTAAGGACAATTTTTAAATTAAAATTGTTCTTTTTTAAAGGAATTGTCTTCGTTTCATAACCCATAAACGATATTTCCAGTTTAGGGTATGTTTTATTTGACTCTAAATAAAAACGTCCGTTTTCATCCGTTATCGTTCCTTTTGTAGAATTTTTAAAAATCACATTTGCAAAAGCTACCGGTTCGTTGTATTCATCGATAACAACTCCTTTTACTTTTGTTTGTGAAAAACCAAACTGAGCAAATAAAACTGCAATTAATAGTGTAAAAATCTTTTTCATATCTGTTGGTGTTTTTAAAAGATAAAAATTCTTTTTGGTTTGTTACCCAAAAAGAATTTTTCATCACAAATATTATGCCTTGTTTTGGTTAAACAAGATTCATTGTTTTTTTAACTGCTTTGATAATATCTTTATCATTTATTAACCATTCTTCTAATAACACAGGCGAATACGGTGCTGGTGTATCTGCTGTGGTTAATCTTAAAATCGGAGCGTCTAAATAATCAAATACATTTTGTTGTACTTGAAAAGTGATTTCTGCAGAAACACTTGCCAAAGGCCAAGCTTCTTCAACAACCACCAAACGATTTGTTTTTTTAACCGATTCGTATATTGTGTCTAAATCTAAAGGTCTTACTGTTCTTAAATCAATTATTTCAACTGAGATTCCTTCTTTTTCTAAAACATCTGCTGCTTTAAAGGCTTCTTTAATAATTTTTCCAAAAGAAACAATGGTAACATCAGTTCCTTTACGTTTTACGTCGGCAACACCAATAGGAAGTATGTATTCTCCTTCCGGAACTTCGCCTTTGTCTCCATACATTTGTTCGGATTCCATAAAAATTACCGGATCATCATCACGTATAGCAGCTTTTAGTAATCCTTTTGCATCATACGGATTAGAGGGCACAATTACTTTTAATCCAGGCGTATTGGCATACCAATTTTCAAAAGATTGTGAGTGTGTTGCTCCTAATTGTCCTGCAGAACCTGTTGGTCCTCTAAATACAATGGGGCAATTAAATTGACCTCCACTCATTTGTCTGATTTTTGCAGCATTGTTAATAATTTGGTCAATACCAACTAATGAGAAATTAAATGTCATGTACTCAACAATTGGTCTGTTTCCTGCCATGGTAGAACCAATAGCAATTCCTGCAAATCCCAATTCTGCAATAGGCGAATCAATTACGCGTTTTGGACCAAATTCATCTAACATTCCTTTAGATGCTTTGTATGCTCCATTGTACTCGGCAACTTCTTCTCCTATTAAAAAAATACTTTCATCTCTACGCATTTCTTCACTCATCGCCTCAGCAATAGCTTCTCTAAATTGTATTGTTTTCATACCTGTTAATTATATTGAAATGCAAAAATACGCAATTTGAATGAAATGTCATTTGATAAAATTTAAAATTATTTACTATGCACGCATAATAAATTGATAAATTTTTCGTAAATTCGTAGCGTAAAAATTAATTCGAAAAATAAGATGAAAATATTAGTATGTATTAGCCATGTGCCGGACACTACGTCTAAAATTAATTTCACCGATGGTGATACCAAATTTGACACAACCGGTGTACAATATGTAATAAACCCTTTAGATGAATATTGCCTTACCAGAGCAATGTGGTTTAAAGAAAAACAAGGAGCAAGCGTAACAGTGGTAACCGTTGGTGAAGCAAATGTAGAACCTACTTTAAGAAAGTGTTTGGCTATTGGAGCCGATGATGCTATTAGAGTAAATTCTCCTGCCTATGATGGTTTTTACACTGCTAAACAACTGGAAAAAGTAGTTAAAGACGGTGCCTATGATTTAGTATTGGCAGGTAGAGAATCGTTTGATTATAACGGTCAAATGGTTCCTGGAATGTTGGCTTCCTTTTTAGATTACAATTTTGTAAATGCTTGTATTCAAATCGATGTAGATGGTAACAAAGCCACTCTCGCCAGAGAAATAGATGGTGGTAAAGAAATTCTAGATGCTGATTTACCTCTAGTGATAGGTGGTCAAAAAGGAATTGTGGAAGAAAAAGATTTACGCATACCAAATATGCGTGGAATTATGATGGCACGAAAAAAACCTTTAAAAGTAGTTGAACCTATTGAAGCTTCTCCTGCAACAGAAGTTGCCAATTTTGAAAAACCGGCTCCTAAATCTGCTTGTAAAATGATTGATGCCGATAATGTTGCAGAATTAGTAGAATTATTGCACAACGAAGCTAAAGTAATTTAATATTAATCTCCGTTTACGGGAAGTATTTATCTTCCTAAAAAACTTTAAAATATCAAAAAATGTCAGTATTAGTTTTTGCCGAATCATCGGAAGGAAAATTTAAAAAAGTTGCTTTTGAAGCAACCTCATATGGTAGCGAACTTGCCAAATTATTAGATACAAATTTGGTAACCGTAACCTTTAACGCAGAAAATCCAAAAGAACTTGAAAATTTTGGTGCAACAAAAATCATTAGCATAGCAAATGATAAATTAAAAAACTTTAACGCCAAAGCATATGCAAGTGTTTTAGAGCAAATTGCGTCTAAAGAAAATGCAAACGTGATTATATTAGATGCAACTGCAAACGGTGCATATTTAGCTCCTGTAGTTGCCGGTGAATTAAAAGCAGGTTATGCTTCAAATACAATAGCATTGCCAAGCAGTACAAATCCGTTTACTGTAAAACGAAAAGCATTTTCAAATAAAGCATATCAAAATACCATTATCAAAACCGATAACAAAGTAATTGGAATTGCTAAAAATTCTTTTGGTGTTATTGAAAACAAAGTAAACGCAACAATCGAAACTTTTGAACCAACCTTAACGGATGATTTATTTAAAATTAAAACCGTTTCTGTTGAAAAAGCAAGTGGCAAAATATCTATTGCAGATGCAGAGATTGTAGTTTCCGGTGGTCGAGGTCTAAAAGGACCTGAAAATTGGGGAATGATAGAAGAATTAGCCGATGTTTTAGGAGCAGCTACTGCTTGTTCTAAACCCGTTGCCGATATGGATTGGAGGCCTCACGAAGAACACGTTGGTCAAACCGGTAAACAAGTTGCTGCAAACTTATATATTGCAATCGGTATTTCCGGAGCAATACAACATCTTGCAGGTATCAACGCCTCAAAAGTAAAAGTAGTCATTAATACAGATCCCGAAGCTCCTTTCTTTAAAGCCGCTGATTACGGTATTGTAGGAGATGCTTTTGAAGTTGTTCCTAAATTAGTGGAAAACTTAAAAAAATTTAAGGCACAGAATTAATATTTTTTAGTAAATTGTGCCTTAGAAAAGGCCATCTTATTTATACGTCTTTTCGTAACTAATAAGATGGCTTTTTTGTTTAATAAAAACAATAAAACATTGAGTTTAGTACGATTAGATATAAAAGGGATTTCATACAGCCAAACACAAAGTGGTGCATATGCATTAATCTTAAAAGAGATTAAAGGTAAAAGAACGCTACCCATAATTATTGGTGCTTTTGAAGCGCAAGCAATAGCAATAGCCTTAGAAAAAGAGATAAAACCTCCGAGACCATTAATACACGACCTTTTTAAAACTTTTGCCGATAGGTTTCATATTATTGTAAAACAAGTGATTATACACAAGTTAGTAGATGGCGTGTTTTATTCCAGCTTAATATGTGAACAAGATAAAATTGAGCAAATAATAGACTCCAGAACTTCTGATGCAGTTGCTCTTGCTGTTCGATTTAATGCCCCAATTTTTACCTATGAAAATATTTTAGAAAAAGCAGGTGTTTACCTAGACCCAAAAGAAGAACAACACATAAGCGAAATTCATGAAGAAGCAGATGATGAAATAGATGATTTAATTTCAGAAATTGAAGAAATTGTTAAAGGTTCGGACTTTGAAAATCTTTCTTTAGATGAGTTAAACCAAAAGCTTAATCTTGCGGTTGAAAATGAAGATTATGAACTTGCCGCTAAATTAAGAGACGAAATAGAAAAGAGAAAAAAAAGTTGAAAAACTAAATAGCTTCTTTCATTTAGAAAAGAGAAAGGAACAAATTAATCAAAATCACATTACAATGAATATCAAACTTAGATTAACCATATTAAATTTTTTAGAATTTTTTGCTTGGGGAGCTTGGTTGCTTTCTGCAGGAGCCTATATGTATGTCACGCTTCATTTTACAGGATTACAAATCGGTGCTGTGTATGGCACACTTGGACTCGCTGCTCTTTTTATGCCGGCAATTATGGGAATTATAGCCGATAAATGGATCAATACCGAACGTGTCTTTGGTGCAAGTCACATTATTCTAGGTGTATTGCTTTTTTGGTTAACTACTGTAAAAGATTTTGATACATTTTATTTAATTGTCTTTTTAATTTCTATGTTTTATATGCCAACTATTGCCTTAAACAATTCCATTTCTTATGCTATATTAGAGCGAAATAAAATGGATATTGTAAAGGTCTTTCCGCCAATACGTGTTTGGGGAACAGTTGGTTTTATTTTAGCTGCTTGGATAGTAGATTTGTTGGGTTGGAAAGTAAGTAAAGAACAATTTATGGTATCTGCAATTGCATCTATAATATTAGGTGTCTATTCTTTTACTTTACCGGCAATTCCTCCAGTTCCGGCAACCGAGAAAAAATCTTTTGCCGAACGCTTAG
>Ga0256841_1002872_pt1 | contig 13324 bp, 9 predicted proteins | sample 356308metaG_FD_185971 | JGI IMG/M metagenome (GOLD analysis project Ga0256841, IMG submission 185971) | Hydrothermal vent microbial communities from Mid Atlantic Ridge, Atlantic Ocean - 356-308 | ecosystem: Environmental > Aquatic > Marine > Hydrothermal vents | place: Atlantic Ocean: Mid...
GAGGTTATGAACCCACACCGAAGGAGCGAGCCATGTCGTCCATCCCGGTGGCCCGCTGCATGAGCCGGGAGCCGGTCACCGTGGAGAGGGGAGGGGGAAGCCACGTCAGTGGCTGGGGTGGGGTGAGGTCACGAATCCACACCGAAGGAGCGAGCCATGTCGTCCATCCTGGTGGAACAGCTACCCAACATCCCGGTGGCCCGGCAGCAGGTGGAGCTGGTGGAGCGCAAGGGCGTGGGCCACCCGGACTCCATCTGTGACGCCATCATGGAGGCCGTCTCCGTGCGCCTGAGCCAGGTCTACCTGGAGGTGGCCGGCCAGGTGCTGCACCACAACATCGACAAGGGGCTGCTGGTGGCCGGGCAGACCACGCCGGCCCTGGGCGGCGGCCGGGTGGAGCAGCCCATGCGCCTCATCTTCGGGGACCGGGCCACCACCGAGTGGCAGGGGCGGCCCATCCCCGTGGCGGAGATCGCCGTGGAGACGGCCCGGCAGTGGATCCGGGAGCACCTGCGCTTCGTGGACCCAGAGCGACACGTGGTCTACCAGAACGAGCTGAAGCCCGGCTCCCCCGAGCTCACGGACATCTTCCAACGGGAGAAGGTGGGGGCCAACGACACCTCCGCGGCCGTGGGCTACGCCCCGCTGACCGAGACGGAGCGGCTGGTGCTCCTGGCCGAGCGCACCTTGAACGATCCCGCCTTCAAGGCCGAGTTCCCCGAGGCCGGGGAGGACGTGAAGGTCATGGGGGTGCGCCAGGGGCGGGAGCTGGTCCTCACCGTGGCCCTGGCCTTCGTGGACCGGTTCGTGCCCAGCGAGGAGCGCTACTTCCAGCGCAAGGAGGCCATTCGCCAGCGGCTTCAGCAGCGGCTGGAGAAGGAAATGGCGGAGCTGGATCGGCTGCGGGTGGACATCAACACCCTGGACCAGCCGGGTCGGGGGCTGGGAGGCATGTACCTCACCGTGCTGGGCACCTCCGCGGAGGCGGGGGACAGCGGCCAGGTGGGCCGGGGCAACCGGGTCAACGGGGTCATCACCCTGAACCGGCCCACGGGCACCGAGGCGGCCGCGGGCAAGAACCCGGTCAGCCACGTGGGCAAGATCTACACCCTGCTCACCCACCAGATCGCGGACCGCATCCACCAGGCCCTGGAGCCGGTGGAAGAGGTCACCGTCTGGCTCTGCAGCCAGATCGGCCAGCCCATCGACCAGCCCCTGGTGGCCTCGGCCCAGGTGATCCTGGCCCCGGGCGTGGGCCTGGCCGAGGTGAAGGAGCCCATCCAGGCCATCATCCAGGAGGAGCTGGCCCAGATCCGCCACTTCACCCAGCGGCTGATCCAGGGCGAGCTGAAGGTCTGGTGAGGAGCGGATGAGGAGCGGATGGAGCCCGAGGAGAGGAGTCAAGAGGTGAGTTCCGAGACGCCGCCCAAGGCGAGTCGCAAGATCATCCACCTGGACCTGGACGCCTTCTTCTGCGCGGTGGAGGAGCAGCGCAACCCGGCTCTGCGGGGCAAGCCCTTTGCCGTGGGCGGCCGTCCGGAGAGCCGAGGCGTGGTGGCCTCCTGCTCCTACCCGGCCCGGCGCTTCGGGGTCCACTCGGCCATGCCCATGAGCCAGGCGGTGAAGCGCTGCCCCCAGCTCGTGGTGGTCCCCGCCCGGCACGGCCTCTACAGCCAGGTCTCCCGCCAGGTCATGGAACGGCTGCACCGGCTCACCCCGCTGGTGGAGCAGATCTCCATCGACGAGGCCTTCCTGGACGTGACCGACCTGCCGGAGCCGGCCCTGGAGCTGGCCCGGCGTCTGCAGCGGCAGGTCCAGGAGGAGTTGGGGCTGCCCGCCTCCCTGGGGGTGGCTAGCAACAAGCTGGTGGCCAAGATCGCCACGGACGTGGGCAAGGCCAGCGCCGGCGCCGGCGACTATCCCCGTTCTATCCAGGTGGTGCCCCCGGGCCAGGAGGCGGCCTTCCTGGCGCCCCTGCCCGCGGAGGCACTCTGGGGCGTGGGGCCCAAGACGGCCCAGCGCCTGGCCGAGCTGGGCATTCGCACCATCGGGGAGATCGCGGCCTGGCCCCAGGAGGACCTGGCCCGGCGCTTCGGCAAGGTGGGCCAGGATCTCTGGCGGCGGGCCCACGGCTGGGACGACCGGCCCATCGTCACCGTGCGCCAGCCCAAGTCCGTGAGCCAGGAGACCACCTTCGGCCAGGATGTGACGAACGGGGCGGAGCTGCGCCGGGTGCTGAGGGAACAGTCCCAACAGGTGGCCCGACGGCTGGTCCGGGCCCAGCGCCTGGGGAGCACGGTCAAACTCAAGATCCGCTGGCCGGATTTCACCACCCTGACCCGGCAGACCACCCTGCCCCGGCCCACAGACCAGGCGGAGGAGATCCACCAGGCGGCCCTGGCCCTCTTCGGTAAGGTCTGGTCGCCCGGGCAGCCGGTGCGGCTCATCGGCGTGGGGGTCAGCGGCCTGAGCACCGGCGTTCGCCAGCCCACCCTGTGGGACCAGCCCTCGCCTCGGGAGGAACGGCTGGAGCAGGCGGTCCGGGAGCTGCGCCGGCGCTTCGGCCCCCAGGCGGTGATCCGGGCCAGCGAGCTGCAACGCAAGCGCTGAAGTGCGCAGTTGGTAGTGCGCACTTCAGTGCGTACACTCCTCCGAAGGGGACAACACCCGTAGCGCAAGCGCTGAAGCGCTCAGTTGGTAGTGCGCACTTCAGTGCGTACACTCCTCCGAAGGGGACAACACCCGTAGCGCAAGCGCTGAAGCGCCCAGTTGGTAGTGCGCACTTCAGTGCGTACACTCCTCCGAAGGGGACAACACCCGTAGCGCAAGCGCTGAAACGCGCAGTTGGTAGTGCGCACTTCAGTGCGTACACTCCTCCGAAGGGGACAACACCCGTAGCGCAAGCGCTGAAGTGCCCAGTTGGTAGTGCGCACTTCAGTGCGTACACTCCTCCGAAGGGGACAACACCCCGTAGCGCAAGCGCTGAAGCGCTCACTACGAACAGAACAAGCGCGCTGAAGCGCGCGACGAGCAAAAACACAACCACGAGAAAGGACCCAGAAAGACATGACAGAGTCGAGCTACGACGTGATTCTGGTGGGCGGGGGCGTGATGGGCTGCGCCATCGCCTACTACCTGATGAAGGCCGATCCGCAGCTCCGGGTGGCCATCCTGGAGAAGGACCCCACCTACCGGCGGGCGTCCACCGTGCTCTCCGACGGCAACATCCGGGTCCAGTTCAACCTGCGGGAGAACATCCTCATGTCCCTTTACGGGCTGGAGGTGCTGGAGCGGTTCTCGGAGGAGATGGCGGTGGGGGAGAAGCGGCCGGACGTGGCTTTCCGCCGCCAGGGGAACCTCTTCCTGGTGGACGAGGCGGGCCGGGAGGAGGCGGAGGCCGGCCTGGCCCTGCAGAAGTCCTTGGGCGGGGACGTGGTCTGGCTGGAGCCGGAGGAGATCCCCCAGCACCATCCCTACTGCCAGCCTAGGGACGTGGTGGGCGGCACTCTGGGACGCCAGGACGGCTCCGTGGATCCCTGGGCCGTGCTCATCGGCTACCGGGACAAGGCGGTGGATCTAGGGGCCCAGTTCATCCCGGCGGAGGTGGCGAGCCTGGAGGCGGAGGGTCCACGGATCAGCGGGGTCCGCCTGGCGTCCGGGGAGACGCTGTCCGCGGGCGTGGTGGTGAATAGCGCCGGGGCCTGGGCCGCGCGCCTGGCTCGCACTGTGGGCGTCCACCTGCCCGTGGAGCCGGTGCGCCGCCAGGTCTTCGTGGTGGAGACGCCGGTGCGCCCAGAGGGACTCCTACCCAGCCTCTTCCTCCCCTCGGGCCTCTACTGCATCCACGAACGGGAGGGCCAGTTCATGTGCGGCAAGTCCTTCCCCGATGACCCTGTGGCCTTCGACTTCACCTGGGACCGACGCCTCTTCATGGAACGGCTCTGGCCCGAGCTGGTCGAGTGGATCCCCGCCTTCGATCGGCTCAAGGTGGTGCAGGGCTGGGCCGGGCTCTATGCGGTCAACACCCTGGACGGCAACGCCATCCTGGGGGAGTGGCCGGAGCTGCAGGGGCTCTACCTGGCCAACGGCTTCTCGGGCCACGGCTTCCAGCACTGCCACGCGGTGGGCCGCTACCTGGCCGAGCAGATCCTGGGCCTGCCCGTCAGCCTGGATCTGTCCATCTTCTCGCCCCGCCGCATCCTGGAGAACCGACCCGTCCTGGAGAGCAAGCGCCGACTCATCTAGAAACTCGGGGATTCCCCCGACGCACGCGCCGCGACAGAACCCGCCAGGCCCGGCCTTGGGAGCACAAAACGAGCCCGGATGCGCTCGCCGTTGAACGCGTCCGGGCTCGTTTCCCTTCTGGGAAGGGGCGCTGGCTGGGAAGGGATCGAGGCTACTCCACAGTGACGCTCTTGGCCAGGTTCCGAGGCTGGTCCACGTCCGTGCCCCGGAGCAGGGCGATCTCGTAGGCCAGGAGCTGCAGGGGGATCACCGCCAGGACCGGCGCCAACATCTCGTGGATGGCCGGGATGGGCAGGATCGCGTCCGCCTTGCCGGCCACGTACCCGTCCCCCTGGTTGGCCACCGCGATGACCTTCCCCTGCCGGGCCTTCACCTGCTCGATCTGGCTCACCATCTTCTCGTAGACCCGGCCCTGGGGCGCCACCACCACCGTGGGCATCTGCTCGTCGATGAGGGCGATGGGGCCGTGCTTCATCTCCCCGGCCGGGTAGCCCTCCGCGTGGATGTAGCTGATCTCCTTGAGCTTCAGCGCCCCCTCCAGGGCGATGGGGTACTGGATGCCCCGGCCCAGGTAGAGGAAATTGTTGCACTGGAAGTACTCCTGGGCCACCTGCTGGATGCGCCCGCTGCGCCGCACCTCGGCCAGGAGCTCCCCGATGAGGCCGGGCAGGCGGGTCACCTCCTGGACCAGCTCGGCCACCTGGCGATCCGCCAGCGCGCCCCGGTGCTGCCCCAGGTAGACGGCCAGCAGGAAGAGATCCACCAGAGAGGTGGTGAAGGCCTTGGTGCTGGCCACCCCGATCTCCGGCCCGGCCTGCATGTGGATCACCCCGTCGCAGACCCGGTCCGCCTGACTGCCCACCACGTTGACGATGGCCGCGGTGAAGGCCCCCTGGCTGCGGGCCTCCTCCAGCGCGGCCAGGGTGTCCACCGTCTCCCCGCTCTGGGTGATGGCCAGGACCATCTGGTCCCGCCCCAGGATGGGCTCCCGGTAGCGGAACTCGCTGCCGTAGTCCACCTCCACGGGGATGCGGGCCAGGTGCTCGATGAGGAACTTGCCCACCAGGCCGGCGTAGTAGCTGGTGCCGCAGGCCACGATGTGGAGCTTGCTCAGCCGACGGATGGCCTCGGGGCTGAGGTTCAGGCTCTCCAGGCGCACCTGGTTGCGCTGGAAGTCCAGGCGCTGGCGCAGGGTGGCGGTGACGCTCTGGCCCTGCTCGAAGATCTCCTTCTGCATGAAGTGGGCGTACTCCCCTTTTTCGGCGGCCTCTGCGTCCCACTGGATGACCGTCTCCTCCTTGGTCACCGGCCGCCCGTCGAAATCCATGACCTCCACCTGGCCCGGCCGCACGATGGCCATCTGACCATTGTCCAGGAAGAGGACCTGGCGGGTGTAGCCCAACAGGGCCGGGATGTCGCTGGCCACGAAGCTCTCCCCCTCCCCTTTGCCGATGGCCACCCCTCCGGCGTTGCCCAGACGGGCCACCACCAGCTTGTCCGGCTCCGCGTGGCTGAAGACCACGATGGCGCTGGGGCCCCGCAGACGGGCCACCGCCTCCCGCACAGCCCGGGGCAGGTCCCCGCTGGCGCCGTTGGTGTAGTGGCGATGCACCAGGTGGGAGATAACCTCCGTGTCCGTGTCGCTGCGGAAGGTGTAGCCCTGGGCCTCCAGCTCCTGGCGCAGCTCCTGGAAGTTCTCCACGATGCCGTTCTGGACCACCACCAGTTGCCCGTCTGGGCTGGGATGGGGATGGGCGTTGCGGCGGCAGGGCGGGCCGTGGGTGGCCCAGCGAGTGTGGCCGATGGCCACGGTGCCCTGGACCGGCTCCTGGGCCAGCAGCCGATCCAGGTTGACCAGCTTGCCCGCTTCCTTGCGCAGCTGGAGCTGGCCTTCCGGGGTCAACACGGCCAGGCCGGCCGAGTCGTAGCCTCGATATTCCAGACGGCGCAGGCCGTCCATGACGATGGGAATGGCGTTGCGTTTTCCGATGTAGCCGACGATGCCGCACATGGTGAATCTCCTCCTGTGGGGAAAACAGGTGCGGATCCCAGGCGGAGCGGGCGAGGCAGCGTCGGTCCCGGCCCGCGCGGGGCGCGGACGGGGTGGGAAGGACAGGCGCCATAGCTTCGCCGGCCACCAGGATCCAGCCTGTGGCGATGGGCGGTAGAGATGGTGCTTCTATGAAATTGACCGGAATTGGCCCTTTGGAATTGGGTGCGCTGAACGGTGGGACAGGTTCAGGCGGTGCGTGAAGCAGAAAAAGACGCCGCGCACCCGCTGTTCGGGCATTCCTGCTTCACGCATTCCACTGCACAACGCTTTTGTGCCGCCGGTTACCCAACGGTTTTGAGCGTTCGCTTGGACATTCGGGTGAGGGAGAATGTTCTCTGGAACCGTGGCTGATTCCAGATTCAGGCCGGTGGAAGCGACCTGGGGGCATCCGCTGATCTCTCGATTTTCCCGGGCGTGACAGGCGTGCACCTGCCCCGGTTCCGGTTAGCCCGACATCGCTGCCGGGAACCCCTTCCTCGTCACCCGCAACGCTCCGGAGAGCCCTGCGGGCCATGCGCTCTCCCCCTTTTCGGTCACGCTATCGCCATCCACACCTCCTTTCTCTCGTTTTCCCAGGAGCCGCTGCCGGCGCCAGTTGCGCATTCGCTTGCCACTTCTTGCAGCACCGGACGCGTGTCCAGGCAAGCTTACGTGCCAGTGTATCGCACTTTCCACTTCCGATCAACCCCCGCCCGACCCAGGTCCATCGGCCTAGAGGACTTTGGGCCCAGGCCGGTGAGGGAAACCCCAACGCCGGGGCGGAACTGTGCTATAATGTCCCCGACCAATCCGCCTACTGCACCGCCCGCTCGGGGGAACCCAAGATGAAACAGCTGACCATCGTTCGTCACGCCAAGGCCGAGCCCTACGAGGAGTACGCCTCCGACTTCGACCGCCCCCTGGCCCCCAAGGGGCTGAAGCAGATCCCCCGCATCGCCCGAGTCCTGGCCCAGCTGAAGACGCCGCCGGATTGGATCATCAGCTCCCCGGCCATCCGGGCCCGACAGACCGCAGAGCTGCTGGCCCAGGAGCTGGACTTCCCGGAGCGCATCCTGTGGGAGGAGGCCATCTACGAGGCCAGCGCCCCCACCCTGCACCGCATCCTGCAGCAGACGCCGGACACGGTGACCCACGTGCTCATGGTGGGCCACAACCCGGGCATGGAGCGGCTGGTGGCTGGTCTCTGCTCCGGCAACCAGCTGATGAACCTGCGGCTGAGCACCGCGGGAACGGCCCATCTGCGGCTGGAGATCTTCCAATGGCAGCAGCTGCGCTGGGGCAGCGGCGAGCTTCGTCTGCTGCTGCGGCCCGGCGTGCTCAAGTCCTAGGAGCGACCGTGGACTCTCGACAACTGGATTTCCACCGTTTTCGCCAGGCCGTCCAGGAGAACGTGGGCCGGGTCATCGTGGGCAAGGCCCAGGCCGTGGAGATGATGCTGGTGGCCCTCCTCTGTGACGGCCACATCCTTCTGGAGGACGTGCCGGGCATCGGCAAGACCACCCTGGCCAAGGCCCTGGCCCGAAGCATCGACTGCTCCTTCGCCCGCATCCAGTTTACCCCGGACCTCCTCCCCGGGGACGTGACGGGCATCAGCTTCTATAACCAGAAACGCCAGGAGTTCGAGTTCCGCCCCGGCCCTGTCTTCAGCCAGGTCCTTCTGGCCGATGAGATCAACCGGGCCACGCCCCGCACCCAGTCCAGCCTGCTGGAAGCCATGCAGGAACGCCAGGTCACGGTGGACCGGGAGACCCATGCCCTGGAGCGGCCCTTCCTGGTCATCGCCACCCAGAACCCCATCGAGCTGGAGGGCACCTTCCCCCTGCCCGAGGCCCAACTGGACCGTTTCCTCATGCAGATCCGCCTGGGCTACCCCAGCGAGGAGGAGGAAGAGGAGATGATCCTGCGCTACGAGCGGGAGGATCCCCTGGACGCGCTGGAGCCGGTGGCTCGCATGGACGACGTGCTCCGGCTGCAGCGCCAGGTGCGGGCCATCCACGTGAACCAGGACGTGCGCCGCTACCTCCTGAGGGTGGTGCGAGAGACCCGCACCCACCCGGCCGTGGACCTGGGCGTCTCGCCTCGGGGCAGCCTGGCCCTCTACCGGGCCAGCCAGGCCCTGGCCGCCCTTCGGGGCCGGGACTTCGTCATCCCCAGCGATGTGCAGCACCTGACCCCAGCCCTGCTCACCCACCGCATCCACATCAGCCCCCGCACCCGCCTGCGGGGCCGCACCCCGGAGCAGGTGATCCAGGAGATCGTGGCGAGCGTCCCCGTACCGGTCGTGGAGTAGCGCGTGCTCACCCCGCCTGGTCTACCCCCATCTCCCACCCGCAAAGACGAGCCCCCAGCCGATCCGAGCAGCCGCTGGGGTTTTGGCCGCTGGGGCCTCCTGCGCCGACGCAAACGCTTCATCGACCAGAGCAAGGACACCCAGTTCAGCGACGCCTGGATCCTCCTGGCCCTGCTGCTGACCCTCGTCGCCCTGGCCGGGGACAACCTCTTCCTGACCGGGGCTGCAGCCGGGCTCCTGGTGGTGGCCGGGGTGAGCTGGCTGTGGGGCGCCCTGAGCCTGGTGGGTCTGGAGTACCAGCGCCACTTCTCCGAGGTGCGGGCCTTCCAGGGGGAGCAGGTGACCCTGACCCTGACCGTCCGCAACCGCAAGCCCCTGCCCCTGACCTGGCTCAACATCACCGACACCTTCCCCGCCAGCCTGCCCATCGACGAACAGGACGTGCGCCTGAACATGGCCACCCACCAGGGAGAGTTCCACACCTTCTGGATGCTGGGCGGGCTGCAGCAGGTGACCCGGCGCTTCACCATCCACTGCACGGAGCGGGGCTTCCACCGCTTCGGCCCGGCCACCCTGCGCACCGGGGACGGCTTCGGCTTCTTCGGGCGCAAGGCCACCCTGCCCACCCAGCAGACCCTGATCGTCTACCCCCGGCTCTACCCGGTGACGGAGCTGGGGCTGCCCAGCAAGAGCCCCTTCGGGGAGCGGCGGGCCCAGGGCCACCTCTTCGAGGACCCCCTGCGCACCGCCGGGGTGCGGGAGTGGCAGAGCAGCGACAGCCTGCGCCGGGTCCACTGGAAGGCCACGGCCCGGCACCAGCAGATGCTGAGCCGGGTCTACGAGCCCAGCGAGGAGCGGCAGATCCTGGTGGCGCTGAACGTGGCCACCCTGGCCCGCCACTGGCACGGCACCATCCCGGAGCTGCTGGAGCGGGCCATCAGCGTGGCCGGCAGCCTGGCCGCGGTGGCCGCGGAGGAGCGGCTGGCCGTGGGGCTCCTGGCCAACGGCGCCCTGCCCGGCAGCGACCAGCCCATCCGCCTGCTCCCCGGGCGCAACCCCCAGCAGTTGGTCCAGATCCTGGAGCTGCTGGCCGCGGTGACCCCCTTCGCCACCGGGCCGGTGGAGGCTCTGCTCCTCCAGGAAGCGCCGCGCCTGGCCTGGGGCGCCACCCTGGTGGTGGTCACGGCCATCGCCCACCAGGAGCTCCTCTCCACCCTCCTGGAGCTGGTGGACGCGGGCCGCCGGGTGGTGCTCTTCACCCTGGCCCAGGAGCCGCCCAGCCAGTTCCTGCCGGGGATCGTCGTCTATCACCTGCCCCACCTGGTGGCGGATCTCATCGCGCCGGTTCGGGTGGGGGAGGGGGAATTGGAGAGTGGGGATTAGAGAATGGAGATTAGAGAGTGGAGATTGGAGATTGGATGACTGGAGCGTGGGGCAGGGCGTTCCGCCCACTGGCCGCTGTCCTGTGAGCCGCCCGTCTGTCGCCCGTCGAAATTGCTGAGTTCGCCATGTTGCTCTCCAACCGCCGATTGCGACTGCTCTTCCTCTGCCTGGCCGGGGTGGAAGCCGGGGCGTTGACGCCCTTCGCGCTCCTCCTCTACCACCGCCCTGGTCTCTGGCAAGGGCTGGCCGCGCCCCGGATGACGCCCCTGGGGCTCTTTCTGCTCCTCTGGGCCACGCTCCTGGGGCTGATCCTGGCCCTGGACCTCCTGAGCCGCAGCCGCCTGACCGACCGGCAGTACACCTTGACCGTGGTGGCCCTGGTGGTGACGGGCAGCTTCCTGGGCATCCGGCTCTTCGTCTACCCAGGCATGCCCGTGACCGACCTGGCCTGGATCCCGGCCAGCCTCCGGGCCATCTTCAACTTCCACCGGGGCATCCGGCCCGAGCTGCTCTTCTTCCTGATCAACCTGCTCCTCTGGCAGCGGGCCAACAACGCCACCAGCCGGGACCTGGGCTTCTTCAGCGTGGGGGTGACCTTCCGGGCCAGCCTCCTGCTGCTGATCCTGGGCGGCGGCCTCTGGGAGAGCCTGCGCCCGGCCGAGACGGCCAGTGGCCTGCCCCTGCTCTGGATCTTCCTCTTCCTGGGGCTGATGGCAGTGGCCCTGGCCCGGATCGACGACAAGGCCACCAGCTCCCCGGGCAGCTCCGGCGGCCTCCTCCCCCTGGACCGGCTGGGGCAGCTGCTCCTCATGGGCGGCCTGACCGTGGGCGGAGCGCTGCTCCTGGCCCAGCTCTACACCCCGGCCCACATCCGCACCTTCCTGGGCTGGTTCGCTCCCCTGTGGCGCCTGCTGGGACAGCTCCTCTTCTGGGCCCTCTGGCTGCTTCTCTTCCTGCTCCAGCCCCTGCTCCTCTGGCTCCAGGGGGTCATCGCCCGCATGCTGGCCAACGTGGACCTGGCCGAGTACCTGGCCAACCTGAACCTGCAGCCCCAGGACGCCCAGGAGCTGGCCCAGGAAGCCGCCCGAGGGCCGGCTGTCCCCGCCTGGATCTGGACGGCCCTGCGCTACGGCCTGGTCCTGGCGGTGGTGAGCGTGCTGGTCCTCTTCGTCTGGGTCCACCTGGAGCGGCGACGCCGGGCCTCCACGGCGGAGGAGGCGGAGGAGACCGGCCGCACAGAGTCCATCCTGGGGGAGACGGTCTGGCAACGGGGCCTGGACCGCCTGCGCAACCTGGCCCGGATGGTGGGCCGCTACGGGCTGGGCAGCCAGCTCCTGGCCGCCATCTCCGTGGAGAACATCTACGCCAACCTGCTACGCCTGGCCCGCTCCCAGGGCCACCCCCGGCCTCCCGCCCTGCCCCCGGACGAGTACCTGCCCCGGCTCCAGGCGGCCTTCCCCGGCCAGGAGGAGGCCCTGGCTCGGATCACCCAGGCCTACATGCAGGTCCACTACGGGGACCGGCCGGTGGATCCCAGGGCCCTGGCCCAGCTCAGGGATGACTACGCGAATATCCAGGCGGCCCTGGCAGAGTGACAGCCCCCGCGGAGCGCCCTGGATGGATTCGGGCCTGGATTCCGGCACGAATGAACTCAACTTGAACAGAGGAGCGAACCCATGCGCATTGGTCTGATTGCGGTGAGCGTGGCGATGACCTTGGCCCTGGCCAGCTGTGGAGCCCGCCCCACCCCCGGCACACCCGAGGCGGCGGCCCAGACGGACAGCCAGGCTGGCGGCAATGCCTTCTACGTGAATGCCTTCTACGTGGCCGTGGACGGGGACGACGGCAACCCGGGCACCCTGACCCAGCCCTGGCGCACCATCCAGCACGCGGCGGAGCGCCTGGCCCCAGGGGAGACGGCCTACGTGCGGGGCGGCGTCTACAACGAGGCGGTCACGGTGATGGTCTCCGGCACGGAAAGCGACGGCCCAGTCACTTTCGCCAGCTACCCCGGGGAGACGGCGGTCCTGGACGGCTCCGGGCTGACGGACCCGGATGGCCCTGTGGGCTTCACTCTGGTGGACCGGAGCTACGTGGTCATCCAGGGCTTCGAGATCCGGAACTTCAGCAGCAGCGACCCGGACGCGACGCCGGCGGGCATCTTCGTGAGCGGCGCTTCCCACCACGTGACCATCCGGGGGAATCGCATCCACCAGATCGAGACCCAGGCCCAGGACGGCAACGCCCACGGCATCGCGGTCTACGGCGACCAGGCCCCGGCCTCCATCCACCACCTGCTCATCCAGGACAACGAGCTGGACCACCTGAAGCTGGGATGGAGCGAGTCCCTGGTCCTGAACGGCAATGTGGAGAACTTCCAGGTGCTGGACAACCGGATCCACCACAACGACAACATCGGCATCGACCTCATCGGCTTCGAGGGCACCGCGCCGGACCCGGCCTACGATCGGGCCCGGGATGGCCTGGTCCAGGGAAACACAGTCTACCAGATCGACAGCGGGGACAATCCGGCCTACCAGGGGGATCGCAGCGCGGATGGCATCTACGTGGATGGGGGCGTCCGCATCACCATCCAGGGCAATCGGGTCTACCGCTGCAACATCGGCATCGAGGTGGCCAGCGAGCATGGGAACGGGGACGCCAGCTTCATCACCGTGCGCAACAACCTGGTCTACTGGAACCACGTCACCGGCCTGGCCATGGGGGGCTACGACCGGCAGCGGGGCAGCGCTTTCCAGAACAGCATCGTGAACAACACTTTCTTCCAGAACGACACCCTGGAGGAGGGCAACGGCGAGCTCCTCCTCCAGTACGACGTCCACGACAACCGCATCGAGAACAACCTCTTCTACGCCAACGCCCAGAGCCTGCTCATCAGCAACCCTTTCCGCCAGAACCAGGGCAATTTGGTGGACTACAACCTCTATTTCGCCCCGGATGGAGCGGACGGCAGCCAGTGGCAGTGGCGGAAGAACACGCACCAGGGCTTCGACGCCTATCGCGGGGCTACGGGCAACGATAGCCACTCCCTCTTCGCGGATCCCCGCTTCGTGGACGTCACCGAGCCGGACCTGCGCCTCCAGGCCGACTCGCCGGCCATCGATGTGGGGGATGCCAGCGCCCCTGTGGGAGATGCGGATTTCCAGGGCGGGCCTCGCATCCAGGGCAGCGGCGTGGATCTGGGTGCCCTGGAGTTTCCCGCCGGCCAGGCCCTCTACCTGCCCCTGGTCAGCCGAGGCGAGTGACGGCCATCCTCGACGGCCATCCTCCCATCCCTTCCGAGAAGCGGAGGAGGTTTCTCGAAAGCGATGGCTTTTTCGCGCAGGCCGTTG
>Ga0256841_1002873_pt1 | contig 13323 bp, 13 predicted proteins | sample 356308metaG_FD_185971 | JGI IMG/M metagenome (GOLD analysis project Ga0256841, IMG submission 185971) | Hydrothermal vent microbial communities from Mid Atlantic Ridge, Atlantic Ocean - 356-308 | ecosystem: Environmental > Aquatic > Marine > Hydrothermal vents | place: Atlantic Ocean: Mid...
GCTCTACGCTTCGCTCCGGCCGGAACGACGGTTTCTGAGTTGTGCTCGCCCTAGTTGTTTAATTGATTACTACTCCTAGAAATCGGAATTAATTAGAGCTTCTTTATGTCTGGTTTGCATAACAGTTCCAAATTACAGCTTTTTGGCCACACACAGTCATCGTGCTCTATTCTTCATCTTCTCAACCAATCTTTTTACGCCCTGCGGGTCGCTCACCTGCACCGCATCTTCGGCCTCATCGCCCAAGGGGCATTGAACATGAAATTGATCTTTCAGTTACACCGAAGCAATTTTTCGCGTACTCCTGCTCAGCGTTATTTCCTTTTATCGACTTTCTCCGATTAAGCTATGTCCCCATTTCCCAGGAATGAAGGTATTTTTCTTGTTCTTCTGTTAATTCATCAATTTCTATACCCATGGACTTGAGTTTCAACCTTGCAATCTCCTCGTCGATTTCCTTTGGCACACCATAGACCTTTTTCTCCAGACCGTCACCATGTTTCATCAGGAATTCTGCACAAAGAGCCTGGTTGGCAAAGCTCATGTCCATAACACTAGACGGATGACCTTCGGCGGCCGCAAGGTTTATTAACCTGCCCTCACCTAGAACATAGATCCTCTTTCCTCCTGGCAATGTAAATTCTTCCACGTACTCCCGTATCTTCCTTTTCTTTTCCGACATTTTTTCAAGGGCATCGAGATCTAGTTCCACGTTAAAATGTCCTGAATTACAAACGATGGCACCATCTTTCATCTGTTCGAAGTGCTCGCCCCTGATAACGTGTATATCTCCTGTAAGGGTGCAAAAAAAGTCACCTATTCTGGAAGCTTCGGCAATAGTCATAACCTGGTAACCGTCCATCACCGCTTCCAGGGCTCGAAGCGGGTTAACTTCTGTGACAATAACCCTGGCTCCCATGCCGGATGCCCTCATTGCTACACCTCTACCGCACCAGCCATAGCCGCATACTACAAAATTTGATCCGGCTATGAGCCTATTTGTCGCCCTGAGTATTCCGTCGATTGTGCTTTGCCCTGTTCCGTACCGATTATCAAAAAGGTGCTTGGTGTTAGCATCGTTCACGGCGATTATGGGGTACTGAAGGACATTGTTATCGGCCATACTCCTCAATCTGATCACCCCGGTGGTTGTCTCCTCAGTGCCACCCTTTATGCTTTTCAAATAATTCTTGTACTCAGAATGCAACGTACTGACGAGATCCGCCCCGTCATCCATGGTTACATCCGGGATAACCTCCAGAACGGCCTTTATATGGCTGTAGTACGTATCTTTGTCTTCGCCCTTGATTGCAAAAACGGGTACTCCGTGTTCAATTGCAAGGTAGGCCGCCACATCATCTTGGGTACTTAGCGGGTTGGAAGCACACAATCGAACATTTGCGCCCCCGGCCTTCAACGTCTCGACCAGGTAGGCGGTTTCGGTAGTAACGTGCAGACACGCCGCCAACTTGAGTCCTTCGAGGGGTTTTTCTTCCGAAAACCGCTTTTTTATGAGGGACAATACAGGCATTGATTGAGCTGCCCATTCTGTTCTCAACCTTCCTTCTTCAGCAAGGTTTTTGTTTTTTATATCAAAATCCATGACAACTCCTATTCGGCAAGTTAAAAACCTGGTAACAAATCACAAACCGGCTTTATCCTTCAAAACATCAACCATGTCCAGCTTCTCCCACGTAAAATCAGGATCGTTTCGGCCAAAATGTCCATAGCAGGAGGTCTTTTTATAGATTGGCCTCAGAAGCCTGAGATGTCGGATCATGTCAGCGGGCTTAAAACTGAAGACTTCCCTAATTATTCTAGCGATTTCATCCGGTGGGATTTTGCTTGTCCCCATGGTATCGACCATCAAAGAGACAGGTTCTGCTACACCGATGCTGTAGGCTACCTGGATTTCGCATTTTTTGGCAAGACCTGCGGCCACCACGTTTTTGGCAACGTATCTTGCCATGTAAGAAGCACTACGATCAACCTTTGAAGGATCTTTTCCCGAGAAACAGCCGCCGCCGTGACTCCCCTGGCCTCCGTAGGTATCAACGATTATCTTTCTGCCAGTAAGGCCACAATCTCCCATGGGACCACCGATTACGAATCGTCCCGTGGCATTTATGAAAAACTTGGTATTTTTATCCATCATCTTTTCCGGAATAGCCTTTTTTATTACTTCTTCCATTATTCCTTCTTCCAGGGCCTTCCTCGTAACTTCCGGCGTGTGCTGGGCAGCCACCACCACAGCTTCTACCCGTTTAGGCGTACTATTATCATATTCAATGGTTACCTGGCTTTTCCCGTCGGGACGTAAAAAGTCCAGGACTTTTTCCTTCCGCACATCTGCAAGTCTTTTGGTTATTCGATGAGCATAAAAAGCCGGCATGGGCATGTAAACCGGGGTCTCGTCGCAGGCAAATCCAAACATCAACCCTTGGTCCCCTGCCCCCTGCTCCTCAAAAAGACCTTCACCTGGGGTCACTCCCTGCGAAATATCGGGGGACTGCTTGTCTATGGATGTCAAAACTGCGCAGGTTCTCCAGTCGAACCCCATATTCGAATTGTCGTACCCTATTTCCCTAATTGTTGTTCTGACGATTTCCGGAATATCAACCCAGCAGGTGGTTGTTATTTCCCCGGCAACGATCGCAATCCCGGTGGTTACAAGGGTTTCACAAGCCACGCGACATTCCTTGTCCTGCGCGATAATTGCATCCAGCACAGCATCGGATATCCTGTCGGCTATCTTGTCAGGATGACCTTCAGTTACCGATTCAGACGTAAATAAATAATGAGACATAGACATTTATCCTTCTCCTTTCAAATTCCACATTTTTTAATCTTTTCATTAGGCATTATTGTTTTGGTTCCTCATCTTATTTGACCTGATACCGTGTACAAGCTTCTCTTCAAAAGTTGCATCAGAAGAGACAATCCCACCGGAAATGATTAATTTAAAAGCATCTTCCACCGAAATAGGCAAGGGAAAACTTTGATCCTCAGGTACCATAAGATAAAACCCGGAAGTCGGGTTAGGTGTGGTGGGGACAAATACGTTAATCATTCTTTCTTGGTTCAACTCTTTTTGAATACTCTCCGATGGAAGACCGGTTACAAACGCCATGGAGTATATCCCTTTCCGGGGATACTCTATCACTACCACTCTTTTAAAACTCTGGTTGTCTTGCTTAACAATGGCTTGAATAAGCTGCTTGACAGAGGCATATATCGTCCTGATCAGTGGTGTTTTATAAACAAAGTACTCTCCCCAGGTAACGATTTTACCTCCCACGTAATTTTTTACCAGTACCCCCGTGATTAAAACGATAATCAGGGTCAGTATCAAGCCAAGCCCGGGAAAATGTATCGGAATGTACGTCTGGGGTCTAACCTTGGGCGGCAAGTAATTCAGTATCCTGTCCATAACCTTCAAAAAGGTTACAACCACGTACGCGGTTATAGACAGGGGAAGTATGGTTAATAAGCCGGCTACGAAATAATTCCTGAGTTTATCTTTTAACTTCTTAAGCAATCTTCAGTTCCACGCGCAATCAGGTTTTACCACTTATACTGTTATTCTCATCAACATGTACTATAGTTGGAGCATGATTTGCAACTTCATTTTCATCCAAAATTGCGTAAGAAGCTATTATAATAAGATCGCCGGGAGATCCCTTGCGGGCAGCAGCCCCATTTAAGCAAATCTCACCACTATTGGCTTCTCCGGAAATAACGTACGTATCGAATCTCTCGCCATTTGAAATATTGTATACCTTAACCTGTTCAAAAGGAATTATGTTGGCTGCCTTCAGCAAGCTTGAATCAATGGTTATACTTCCTTCGTAGTCAAGATTCGCCTCCGTAATCGTTGCCCTATGTATCTTTGATTTAAGCATTACCCGTTGCATTGGTTTTACCTCTACACGTACTTGAGAAAATTTCCCATATCCAGATCAACTCTAGCTCCTAACACTCACCAACATGCAGTTATCGATCAACCTCGTTTTTCCAACTTTAACCGCCAGCGCCAACAAGGCTCCACCGGTTACCTCTTCAACATCCGTGATAGTATCCGGATGGACTATTTGAACATAATCAATTTCCGTGTACGGCTCACTTAATATCTCTTTCCGAACCCGATCAATAATTCTGGAACTGGATTTTTCCCCCCTCTTGACCATTTCCTGGGCAATCTTGAGTGACCTGCTAAGGCTGAGAGCCGACTTCCTCTCATCCTTCGACAAATAAGCGTTACGGCTGCTCATGGCAAGACCATCGGGTTCCCTCACTATAGGCCTCCCAATAATCTCAATACCGAAATTAAGATCGTTGACCATCCGTTTTATTGTTACCAGTTGCTGATAGTCCTTTTCCCCAAAGATAGCAACGTGAGGTTTAACTATGTTGAATAACTTGGTTACCACGGTGGCTACGCCTCTGAAAAATATTGGCCTGCTTCTCCCGCAGAGATTTTTCGTAACCTCTTTTACCTCCACGTATGTCTGGTAGCCTTCAGGATACATCTGTTCATCGGTGGTAGTGAAAATGATATCTACTCCCACTTCTTCCGATAGCTCTCTGTCCCTTTCGAAATCTCTCGGATACTGATCAAAATCTTCACCGGGAGCAAATTGAGCCGGATTTACATATATGCTTGCTACAAGAACGTCCGCGATTTCGCGTCCGTATCTCATCAACGACAGGTGTCCCTCGTGTAAGTAACCCATTGTGGGAACGAAGGCTATTTTCTTTCCGTCCCGCCGAATTGATTCGGCAAGATTCCGCATTTCTTCAATGTTGTCCACGATCTTCATAGTCACAAATCCATTAACCGAACATTGCCACGACTTGGTCTCAACAAAAATAAAAAGCCTCCGAGACGGATGTCTTGGAGGCTTCATAATTCACCCTGCCAATCTTTCCGTCTCAGTCCCCTGGGGATCCAAGCGGAACCTTTTTACTCCTAACACACGATACCCGGCAGGTCAAGAGCTTTGTAGAAGTCTTAAAAATCAGCGATACCAGGGAAGTCCGCGTAATAAATATCCGGACGTAAAAAAAGGAAACAAGCACCCGAGTGGTTCAGATGCACTCCTTGCCGCACTCAACATGATTCTTCCTTAGGGATCTCCTGCTCACTTCGTTGCAGCAAGGAATTTTTCCAGGAGCTCTTTCGTCCTGGGATCTTTAAACAGTGGCAGGTCTTTTAATTTCACCGCCTTGGCCTTGAAGGATGCTATGTCCGGATGCTCATCAACGATCATTCCGGCCTTTTTCAATTTTGCAAGAAAACCAGCTTCATTCGTCCTGTTCCATTGACGTTCATAATGGGCAGCATCCATCATGCAGTCCCGGATAAGCTTCTGCGATTTTTCCGGAAGCGAATTAAACCAGGATAAATTTGCAACATCTATGTGAGCTGAATAGACATGGCCGGTAAGGGTCAGGTATTTCTGGACTTCAAAGAGCTTGTAAGTCCAGATCACCCATAGGGGATTTTCCTGGGCATCGATGGTTCCCTGCTGCAGTTCCGTGTAGATCGGCCATCCCATGGGAGTGGGATTTGCCCCGAGCACCCGCCACAATTCCTTGTGCAATTCAGACTCCATAACCCGTATTTTTAGTCCCTTAACATCTTCTACCGTGTGGACCGGCCGGACATTGTTCGTGAGGTGACGAAACCCGTTCTCTGAGAATGCAAGCCCCTTGAATCCTGCGGACTCAAGGTCTTTCAACAATTCATTTCCGAGGGGACCGTCAAGAATCTTATCAACCTGCTCAAAATTCTTGAACATAAACGGAAATCCTACCACCCGCACCGAGGGTACAAATACATCAAAAGGTCCGAGCGTAATTATACCCATCTGGACCGTGTTCATCTGGATTTGCTGCAGTATATCCGTCTCGGTTCCAAGAGAAGCGCTGTGAAAAATTTTTACATTTATTTCTCCCTTGGAACGGCTTTCAACAAGTTCTTTGAATTTCTCCGCACAAACGTTCTGAGCAGATCCAGGTTTCGTTACCACCCCCAACTTAATAACGGTTTTTGAAAAAGCCACTCCACACATGGCCATGCAGAGAAAAGCCGAAAACAATATAAGACTAATTCTTTTCATAATTTCCCTCCTGCAATAGTTAAGGATCAAAAAGTTTACCATCGTTTACATAATGATATCTATCTGCAATAATCAAGAACAATTTTATAGCATGAACGAATAATCAAAAAAAAACACGTGCCCGTTCTTTTTCATCCAAATGGAACTTTTTCTTGAGTTTTATTGCCTAACAGAATTAATAATATGATTGTACTCAGTGATTCGTCTCGATGAAACCTATGAATTGCAAAGGAGGTTGGAAAATGATCTTTAAGTTACGGGGTCGATTATTGGCAACACTGCTTATGATTATTGGAGCTACCCTTCTGTTTACCTTTTCTTATGCCGCTACCACCAAGGTGAAGGCAAAATCCGGGCCTAAGGCATTCTTTCCGGAGACGGAATTCAATGCCGGAGAATTACTTGAAGGTGAAAATCTTGTTCATACATTTACCGTGATAAACAAGGGGGACGATGTTTTAAGAATTATAAAGGTGAGGCCAGGGTGAGGGTGCACAGTGGTTAAATACGACCACTCAATCCCTCCAGGTGGGAAGGGAAATATAACCTTACGTGTTAATACCAAAAACAGAAGAGGAAAACTGACCAAAAGGGCTCTTGTAATTACAAACGACCCTGCCAATAAAGGGGTAAAAATTTCAATCTCGGGAACCGTGAAAGCTCTCATCTCGGTAGAACCTCGACCATACGTTTTTCTGACTGGTCTGCCTGAAGATGAGATAACCGGAGAGGTGAGACTCCTTGCTGAGGAAGTTCCAAGTTTTAAAATAAAAAAAACAACCGACAATCTGAAAGGAAAAATTGAATACAAGCTGATAACGGTTAAAGAGGGGAAAGAGTACATACTGAGGGTAAAAAATAGATATAAGAAGCAGGGAAGCTATTACGGAGAAATTGACCTCTTAACAGACAATCCCAAGAAACCGAAGATCAGGATCAGGGTAAGCGGGAGGATCAGAGGAGAACTGGAAGCCATCCCGAGGGTAGTTTATTTCGGAAGGGTTGCGAGCACTTCTGATGTTCCACCTCAAAGGCTTACAAGACAGCTGATCGTAAGAAGTTTGAAAAAAAGAGCTTTTAACATCGTGGCTCTTGATTACAACAAAAAACTGTTTAACATTGAGATAGAAAACGAGGAGAATAGAAAGGACATAAAAAGGCTTAAAATCGTTCCCTTGCTTAACAACATGAAAAAGGGAGCAAACTACGACTTATTGAAAATAAAAACTGATGTTAAAACCAGCCCAGAACTATCAATAGGACTTAGAATTTTTGTGGACTAACGGAGGAATTTGTAAATATTGTGTCACCCAAAAGCCAGGGAACGGTCATTGCGAGAGCGAAGCAATCTCTAAGACTTTAACGCTTCCACGTCTGCCTTTGGCAGATTTCTCGCAATGAAAGAACGTCACAAATGTCTTTTAAGAATAGATTCACCAGGTGTGCGAACGATGGGAAACGGTTGGGAGTTTTTCGGGAAAAATCTCATAGTTCTTGGCATAATATTTATATTGCTGGGAGGATTCTTTCTTTTTAAAGACAAGATTCCATGGTTAGGGCATCTACCGGGAGATATTATAATCAAGAAGGGAAATTTTGGCTTCTATTTCCCAATAGCCACCTGCATTGTCCTGAGTATCATTCTGTCACTTATCTTTTCCCTATGGAGAAGGTAATTCTCACTTTTCAGACGATTCAGGAACCATGGTAATAGCATGGGTGGGGCATTCCGCAGCACAAATGCCACACCCCTTACAATATTCCAAATCGATTTCAACGGGGATACTTCTTTTAACTACACCTTCGGGGCAATAGAGCCAGCAGAGGAAACACGCCATTCGACCCTTTTTGGATGGGATGCACTTGTCCGGATTAATAACAGGTCTATGATATCGCCAATCTCCGGTCCTACCGGCCTCTCCCTTTGTTAATCGCCCATGAGCATATGTGAATTTATCTTTTCTCGGATCAACCTTATCGTTTCTTTCCTTCATTCTTACTACACCTTTTCGTATTATATTAAGGCTTCCAGACACCACTTGTTTTGGTAGCTTCGTAGGTCAAGCGGGTTCCTTCAATATTTTTTTCTGCGGCACCGGGTGAAAAATGGTTCCTTATTGCTTTTTCAATACTTTCAAGGCTAATTAGGCCCGTTGCCCGGGCTATTGCTCCTAGAATACAAGTATTAACAATAGTTGCTCCCGACACCACTAGCCCTGCTTGCTCAGCATGACGTGAGGCATCTGTTACGGCAACAACATAGTCATTGATACCAATTTCATCCGGCATTTTCTTCGTATTGACAATAACTATGCCGCCTGGTTTCAGCCCGTTTGTTACATCAACAACCCTTAGCAGGGTTTCGTCCAACACAACAACGATATCCGGAGTCTCCACCAGCGAGAAGGTCTTGATCTCTTTTCTCGATATCCTATTTGTTGCAATAATAGGAGCACCCCTTCTTTCCGCACCAAAGAAGGGCGCGGCGGTGACACCTTCATACCCGTCCCGATAAGCTGCTTCAGCGAGAATCATGGCCCCCGTGACCGCTCCCTGGCCACCTCGACCGTGCCACCTTATTTCGTAAACCTTGTTAGCATCTTGATTAGCCATACGTTTTTCTCTTCTTAATCATTTATCATTGATACACCAGACGGGAGGGATATTTGCAGAATTCCGATCAAATATCAAGGGGAAAAATGAACAAGGTAAAGCTAGATCGGGAACCTCCCCTGCTGCTGGATGATTTGCAGGATGTGAGAAAGCCCCAAAAGCAGCGTCGTTCCAAGGATGGCAAAGATGAACACGAGTATAACCATGAATATTATTAATGCTGGCAGGGTAAGGGCAAAAAAAGATTTAACACTGGAAGTTTCATGCACAACCCTGAGACCCACCATCATCGAAATAAAACCCCACACAGATGCTGCAAGTCCCCCGATCAACGGGAAGACACTCAATAAGCTAACTGAACCACTGACCCAGGCAATGGTGGCAAATGTAGCATGCCAGCTTTTTTTTGCACCCTTAAAAATGTAAAGCATGAAATGAGTAACAGCGCTGTACACGAAAGTACCGAGAACCACTCCTATTGGTGTCAAAAGAGCCGAGACGGAAAAGGTAAAAACACTTTCAATAGGCCCCCTTTCCACGTTCCCAACCAGACTCGTAAGCAAATAGATCCAGTATTCGTTGAGTATTTTACCCAGAGATCCAAATACAATCAGAAAAATAAGGGAATCGTTAAACTTTTCTTCAGGCTTCCATCGAAGAAAAGAGGCCTCCGGACGCAATAGAAACTCCTTTGCCGTTTTATAGTACGCACCGACATCAAAAATCGAGGACCTTTTGAGCCACGGCATGGTTTCCACGGAGTATTTCTCTTGTTCCTGTTGTCTTTGAGGTTCAACCTTGGGTAATTCAGGAAGTTCAACCCGGGTGGTCCTTACCCCATACCGTGACAAGTAAAAGGTAATACCACAGTGGGGACATGGAACCGGAACAAATCTGCTCGAGAGCCTGGATTCATCTACTTTAGATTTCTTGCGGCATGAAGGGCACGTAATAATCATGGATACCTTCTTTAATAGCCTTGAAAAGCTTTTCCGTTGCTTGGCTTCTAATCATTTTTTTTCATGATATTATAAACAGTACAGTTATGTAAAAGAAATTAACAGAAAAGAGGCGTAGTAGACAAATGAAAAACTGTTCAGACAGCAGATTACCTGAATTGCCTCAAGATCCTACAACTCAGCACCTCGCTAAAACCATTACAAAATGGCTGTTTGAAATCTCCTGTATCCCGGAACTTTCAACCTTCACAGAAACACTTGCTCTACCGGGAACCGTTAAGAACTTGTACACCAAGGTATTACTATCGTACCAGCAATATCTCAATCACAAGATAAACCAGCTAAGAAAACTTGGAAGGAGTCCAACCTGCAGAGAAGGATGCGCATTCTGCTGCCACTTCATGCCTTGCGGGTTAAGTAGCCTAGAGATCCTTTTTCTCTATGAGGCTATGCACGATCGGGGTATCCTTCCCCGTATCTTCCGGCGTTTTCTGGAAAGACAGGAAGTCATCGAAGAAATATCGGCAGAATACAGAAAAAGAGACATTATTGAAGGGCAAGAAAGGGATTCTCCTTCGGAGGAGATCTTGCTCAGCTACAAGCAAAAACAGATCCCGTGCCCCCTTTTATCGGAAAACCATGTTTGCGTACTTTATTCCTTCCGCCCCCTCGTCTGCAGGGAATATTTCAGCTGTAGTCCTCCTCAATGGTGTGATCCTTCTCATCCTCATCACTTGCATGCTCTAAGAATAGCACTCCCTTTACCCGAAGAAAGTCAGCATATGCTTGACAGGATCGACGATGCCATGGGATTTTATCCCCCGGAAACCCTCGCAGAAGCCCTTCTTGTATTTTCAGTAAACATTGCTGGCTTTAAACCCATATTATGGAAATAATGACTCCTTCGTGTTTTGCCAAGTTTTACTTTCCTGGACATTCGGCTGAAATGGCATCGTCCACTTTACCTGCAAAAGACGTATCAAATTTCTTGGCAAATTCGGACGCTAACTTTAAAGCATATTCCTTGAACTTGTCTTTGTCATTCCAGGTGTTTACCGGTTTCAGGATTTCGTGGGGGACATCAGGGCAAGAGCGAGGTATCCACACCTTAAATATAGGATCCTGATCGTATTCAACATTTTTTAGCATCCCTTCCAGCGCAGCCCTAACCATTTTCCTGGTTAAAACGATATCCATTCTTTTCCCTACACCGTATGGCCCCCCGCTCCAACCGGTGTTTACGAGGTAGACGTCAACTCCGAATTTTTGCATCTTTTCACCGAGAAGATGGGCATAATCCGAGGGAATTCGAGGCATGAACGGTTCACCAAAAAAACGAGAGAAGGTAGTCTGCGGTTCCACTATTCCAGTTTCGGTACCAGCAAGCTTCGATGTATAACCCATTATGAACCAGAACATGGCTTGGGGGGGAGTAAGCTTGGAAATCGGAGGAAGTACACCGTAGGCATCGGCGGTCAAAAATAAAATACACTTCGGATGTCCAGAGACAGAGGATTCCTTTATGTTAGTAAGGTACCTTAAAGGGTACGATGCCCTGGAGTTGGGAGTAAACCTGCTATCATCCAGGTCGAATGTTCCGTCGACGTAAACCATCAAGTTTTCCACAATTGCACCGTGGTTTAAGTAGTGATCAGGATGAAACGTGGCATTGTAGATTTCCGGTTCTTTTTCAGGATCAAGATTTATCAATTTAGCGTAGCAACCGTTCTCGAAGTTGGCGATCCCGTTATCATCCCATCCATGCTCGTCGTCTCCCAGCAAAGCCCTTTCGGGGTCAGCCGAAAGCGTTGTTTTACCCGTTCCGGAAAGGCCAAGAAGAAGTGCCGAACTGCCATCGGCTCCTTCATTGGCGGAGCAATGAAGCGGCAAGATGTTATGCTCGGGGAGATAATAGTTCATCACAGTAAACATCAGTTTCTTAATGGACCCCATGTATGCGGAGCCATACACTATACCAACTCTTCGGTCAAAATCTGCCACCACAGCCATATCAGAAGTCTTTCCATCAGGTAACTCCCTCAATCTTCCACCGTACTTCTGATACATTACCTTGTCTGTCGGGAGGGCTACCAATAGAAACGGCCTGTTATAAAATATGCTTCTTTCTATCTCCCTTGGAACCTCTCTAAACATATTGTCTACGAACAGTGCGTGTAGGGGACTATCCGTAATACACTTAACAGGTAATGCATAAGAAGGATCTGCACCTACAACTCTATCCAGAATATAAATCGTTCTCTTGCCCTTCAAGGTAAAAAGAGCATCTTCAAGGAGCATTTCAAAAGTATCCGGGGAAAGCGGATTCGCATTAGGAGACGACCAATCGATGGCATGTGCGCTTTCATCTCTTTTTACCATGTAAGTATCTTTGGGGCTTCTTCCGGACGACTCAACAGACGTCCAGGTGGCAAGCGTTCCGGTATTTAAAATCATCGCGTACTTCCGATCTACCGAGTCCTTAATCAACTTCTGTCGCGTGGGATTCTTTATCACAGAACAAGAATCATTCAGAAACACTTCAACCTTTTGCGCATTCTCGAGCATAATTTTTCCTCCGTAAACCTTTCGAGTTAAAAAGTCATAATCAAAAATTAGAAACGAGAATCCCCCTGGGGTAGTCACAAATTACTTATAACGCACCTATTTCAGGGATAAATTAGAGATATACAGAGAGAGCAGTGAAAATCGCTGGGGCGATCAGGTAGTTGATCAAACTCTAGATAAGCCATTGTCTGTATCCCCAAGGGAGATTTTTTCAGCGTAAATCTGAATCCGTGATCATTCACCTGGGCCGCAGATGCGGTGCAGGTGGACAACCCGCAGGGCGTAAAAAGATTACTTGACAAGGTGAACAATGATCCACCCTGGCTATCTGACCAATAATGAGCAATTTAGACATGTTATACAAATTAGTCAAAAATTTCGTCACGGATTCAGGGTAAAAACCTAGCACCCCTAAAATCGTAAAAAAACAGGCTGGTTGTCAAGAAAAAAGTAATGAGGGAAAAACTTTTAAATAAAAATCGATACCAGGGACGTGGAAAGCTTTTTTCTGCCGGCCTTCCGACCTTAGAATAATAGACATGTAGCGTTTTATCGTGTCTTAATCCTGACAGTATCGCAAAAAATCTCGTGTTTTGTCATTGCGATCCCGCACCCACTTCCTGCGAATTGTAGGAGCAATAGCAAATAGTCATATTTAAAGTAGGTGCGGGAGAAGCAATCTCGCTGATTATGGCGGGTTAGACCGGAGTAAGGATTGATGAATTACGGGCTAAAGCAGAAGCTGATTCATCCCTAATCCTCAATCTCTTGCTGATGAGATTGCCGCGTCTCCCACACCCACTTTAAGCCATACATCCGGATATTAACTCGAAAACATTATCATAAAGTGGGTGTGGGATCCTCGCAATGACCGGTTTTTAGGACTTTTTACCAAACCATCAATCTTTATCATGACTTTCGGTTGCGGCTTCGCTGCTTTAGAATACTTCCCTATAAACATGTAGCGTTTTATCGTGTCATAATTCTTATACTACCAGTGTCCGTCATAAATGAACCGCCCGCTTCGCTTAAGGCGCGAAGAACGCGAAGAAGGAAAATATTGC
>Ga0256841_1002874_pt1 | contig 13322 bp, 12 predicted proteins | sample 356308metaG_FD_185971 | JGI IMG/M metagenome (GOLD analysis project Ga0256841, IMG submission 185971) | Hydrothermal vent microbial communities from Mid Atlantic Ridge, Atlantic Ocean - 356-308 | ecosystem: Environmental > Aquatic > Marine > Hydrothermal vents | place: Atlantic Ocean: Mid...
AGTTTTTCGATATAATCTTTACTCACGGCAGATGGAGTTTGTGGTTAGCGGAGATACTATGGCGATAGCAAATCCTTCAGAAATAAAGAATCTTACAATTGGTGACAGGAAATTTGTTTTTGAGAAGTTTGTTTTTAATGGCGAACCAGTATCGGACTGGATTGAAGTACTTGTGGAGGGCAATTACAGTCTCTATTTATACAGAAGAATTGTGTACAGGTATGTGGAAAGCCTGAGCGAATCAAATACCGAAAACGACAGGTTTTTTATGACCGAAAAGTATTATGTCGGAGATAATAGCGGAGCTATTGAACCATTACCAAGCGGCAAAAGGCAAATTATAAAATGTTTGTCCGAGAAGAAGCCCGGTATAGAGTCATTTATAAAAGCAAACAAATTGAAATTGAGTGACGAAAAAGATTTGATCAGGTTGATGGAGTACTGTAATGAGAATGTAAATTAAGTCATTATAAGTTTTCCGGCTAATTTTTTGAGCAGACCTTTAGCATTTACCCCACCATCACGGATGTTTTTGCATACTGATATTTGCTGCTGATAACTCTGCGGCTTAATACCATTGCTATTGTCAGGATACCGATCCTGCCTACAAACATTGAGAGGATTATAATTATTTTTCCGGCTGCCGAAAGAAAAGGTGTTATTCCGGTAGATAAGCCGACAGTGGCAAAGGCTGATATTTCTTCAAAAGCAAGCTTCATAAATCCCATATCAGGTTCTGCAATGGTGAGGGCAAAGATTGATGCACTGATTACGGAAAAGGCGAATAGTATTATTGAGTAGGCCTTATCAACTATTGAAAAGGGAATGTTTTTTTTAAAAAAGTCAACGTGTTCCTTACCTCTGATTGTTCCTATAGCCGATTTAAGTGCAATGGCAAATGTGGAAACTTTAATACCACCGCCCGTGGAACCCGATCCGGCACCAACAAACATCAGAATCATAAAGAAAAACAATACCGGTTTTGAAAGCGAGGCTATATCAACCGTATTAAACCCTGCGGTTCTTGTGGTCATTGACTGGAAAAAGGATACAACCACCGAATCAGTAAAGTCTTTCCCGCTTAAAGTGTTATTTCTTTCGAGTAAGAAAAAAACTATTGTTCCGGCAAGCAAAAGTATTCCCGACATTCGGAGGGTGATTTTTGTGCTTGTATGATAGGTTTTCCATCTGAAATTCAGCCTTTGCTTAATATTTGAAATCCCAAACATATCTTGCAGAACAAAGAAACCCAGACCGCCGGTGATTACCAAAAGGGAAATAATAAGCTGAAACCCAATAAGATTATTTTTGCCAACTTCATACAGATTATCGCTAAAAAGCGAGAATCCCGCATTATTAAATGCGGAAATAGAGTGAAAGACGGAGGAGAAAATCTTCCCTTCTTCGTTATGAAACGGGATTACATTTTCCCAGGAGAAAAAAAGTAGGATGCTGCCGGCAAGCTCAATTGTAAAACTCCATTTTATGATGGAGCGTAAAAGTTTTCTGGTGTCGGAAAGTTCGGCTGTGCTTAGCAAATCTTTTATTATTGACTGGTATTTCAATCCTCCCGTTTTTTGTGAAAGAGTTACAAAGAAAGCTGCAAATGACAGAATGTTGATACCTCCTAACTGGATGAGAATCATTATGATAACTTTGCCTTTTACGGTAAAGAAGGCGGCTGTGTCAACAACCGTAAGACCTGTAACACAACTGGCACTTGTCGCCGTGAAAAGTGCATCAAGGAAGCGTATGTTATGGGCGGTTGTCATCTCGGGTAGCATAAGCAATCCTGCTCCTGAAAATATCAGTATCAGGAATGATAAAACCAGTAAAGAGGCCGGTCCTATTTTGAGTTTTGCAAGGTGCGATGCCGTATGTCCGGTTTCGAGAAAAACAATAATTAGAAAATAAAACTGAAAAATCAGCAATGAATGCGACCTGATCAGGGATTTAATTGATGATATGATAAAGACCTCCTGAAATGCCGCATGAAAAACGGCATCAAAGAAAAACAGCAGCAAAATTATTCCCTCAAGCCATCTTTTTTTAAGAAATTCCGAGGGGTGAAAATCAAAAAAGAGATGAATGAGATATCTTATGAAAAAATAGATAAGGCTGACTCTTACAATGATGAAGTTGAACTTGTATGATGCATCCGACTGGGGAAAACCATAGTAATAGATGGTTGCGGCAAGAACAAAAAGTGTGATAATGACGGTAAAGTATCTTAAAATATTCAGAACACTTTTTTTTGAATCGAAAAGTATCAGGTTGACTTTTTCTCTTATTTTAAAGAGTTTATTGGTCATTTCTTACCGGTTTATTTCGATAAATTTTTCAATGTCGCTATCCTTGCCGAAGACGAGCATATTGTCGTTTTCTCTTATAACCGTAGTTGATTTGGGAACGCCCGCAATATGAAATTCGGTTTTTTTCTCTTCGCTGTCCGATTCAACCTCCGATTCACGTTTAACGGTGATGAGATTTATTCTGTATTTGTCACGTAATCTGATATCGCCGAGTGTTCTCCCTATAATGGACTTAGGAGGTGTTATCTCGGCAATGGAATATCCGTCGGGAAGCTGAAGATATGATACGATACTCGGGTTCATTAGTCTTTCCGCCACAAGAGCACCAACTTCAAACTCTGGCTGAAAAATTTCTTTAATCCCCAGTTTTTGTAATATCAGTTTATTTGCATCACCCTTTGCACGGGCAATAATCCGCCCTACCTTCAATTCAATCAGATTGACGACGCAAAGCAGAAGTTGTTCAAATTCTTCACCGATAGATACGACTACAGCGTCGAAATCGGTGATATTCTGCATCATAAGTGCATTCTTGTCGGTTGCGTCAAGTGCAACGGAATAGGAAACATCGGAAGAAATATAATCAATACGTTCCTGACTTGAATCAATTGCTAATACTTCAGCTCCTTTTTTTGAAAGTGATTTGGCGATAGCTTCGCCGAACTGTCCTATTCCGATAACCGCAAACTGCTTTCTGTTCATAATAAAAGCCATTTAGTTAGAGTGCAAATATAAACACAAATACTTAACACGGATTTTAAATTGAATTTAAATAATTCAACAGCTTTTTAACAGCTCTGCCTCTATGACTTATTTCATTTTTTTTATTGATATCCATCTCGGCAAATGACTTGTTATAACCATCCGGCATAAAAACGGGGTCATACCCGAAACCTGCTTTTCCGTGCCTTTCGGTCAATATTTTTCCGTTTACAATCCCTTCGAACAGAGTCTCTTTGCCATCAATAATAAGGGACACGACTGTCCTGAACCTTGCTTTTCTGTTTGAGATTCCTTTTAATTCCGAAAGTATTTTGTCGATATTTTTTTCGTGATCGTGCCCCGGGCCTGCATATCTCGCTGAATAAACTCCGGGTTTGCCTCCGAGAGCATCTATTTCAAGTCCGGTATCATCTCCAAAACAATTATATCCGTATTTTTCATATATGTAATGTGATTTTTGGGAGGCGTTACCCTCAAGTGTTTCAGCTGTTTCCGGAATTTCTTCATTACAGTTTATGTCTTTTAGCGAAAGAATTTTGAATTTTCCGCTTGTAGCTTTTACTACCTCTTCCAGTTTATGCTTATTGTTCGTTGCAAAGACTAATTCTCTCATAATTGAATATTGTAAAAAAAACTCACGCAAAGTTATAAAAGAACTATGCGTGAGTTATGAAAATTTTATAATGATAACTTCTTACGGAAGATCGTTAGCCTTATAGTTTGTAACACTAACAGTGGGCAGGTTTGCACCGAATTTACCATTGATTGCCATAATAAACTGATTGGCGACCAAGGCATATCCCTGTTGTGTCAGGTGTACTCCGTCGAGCGAAAAGGCATTACCTGTGATATACTTTGTGCTGAAACTGACACCGTCATAAATAACACCGTTTTTGATTTCATCAAAATAGCTGTTGATATCTACCAGAGCAAGGTCGTATTGTTGTGCAAGGGCAGCAATAGTAGCGTTATATCCCTCAATTGCATCATTAACATTTGCAATTTCCTCCAGAGTTAAAACATACTGATCGGGAATTGGCACCGGAGCCATTATATTTGGATTAAAGCCACCCCAGTAAGCACATTTCAGTGAGTCCTGAGGAACAGTCAAAAGCAATAATTCACCTTTAACCATTTGTCTAAACCCGAGCGGAGCTGTTGCATCGGCAATGATAAAATAGTTCGGGCCAACATTGTAACTAAATCCGTACTGTCCGAGGAACGTATTAAGTGTATCTGCCTGTCCCTGTCTTGTTAAAACATAGCCGTTAGGCGGAACCGTATTAAAAAACGGGGCACCTGAAATATCAGGCAGATTTGCAATTACACCTTTAGCTCCTGTGGAAGTTAATGACTGCAATATTAAATTCATATAGTAAGCGTATGATTGCTGTCCGGTGATAGTATCTCCAATGCCCCCTGATGAAGCATAGCCGAGAACATCATTATTGCCAATCCAAAGTGAGAAGAATGTAGGATTCTTTGCGACGGCATCACCAATAACAGTGGCATCATCAGCAGTTGCAAAACGTGCGAAATAGGGATTTGCCAATCCAACGGGAACACCTGCAGGATTACCATATCCGGGAGCAAGCAAATGAAATGATTTTGCTCCGGGAACGCCCATATTGTTAACCGTATAGCCTACCGGGTCATATCCTTCGGGTTGTCCCTGAGCAGGTACAGGTCCCATAGAGGTGTTTCCAAGACAATCAGCTTTATAACCAAGTTCCAGTTTGCCGGGTAAAACGCCATATTCACTGTTTACAACAGGTTGAACAAAGTCGCCACCACCTGCTTTTTTCATTTGTGCAGCAATAATGCTCGGATATGAATTAGCCTGACTTGAATGATATAATGCACCGTTAGAATAACCGGCAGTCAGAGAATTTCCTACTGCCACATAGGTTGAGAAGTCGGCATTGCCGGATGAGTATGTAAACTCGTCTTTTATTTCGGGCTGGCAAGCAAATAGCAACCCTAATAAACTTATAAATAAAATATATCTGAATTTCATAATTGTAAAATATTAAAGATTAGAAACTATAACTTACACCAAGTCCGGGAATAAATGCCATTGATTTATATGTGCCGCCGAAATTATCGGGTTCGTACATTTTAACGGATTCTTTTCCGCTAAGTTGTAAATAACTGAGGTCAATACTAAGCCCTTTGACCGGCATAAATGATAAGCCCACTGTCCAGCCAATCTGGTCAAGACTAACTGTTTCGGGACTGAAATATTTTTCGTTTGTGGGAGTGGGATCATAATAAACACCTGCTCTTGCAATGATTTTGTCCGAAATATTATACTGTCCTCCAAGTCTGAAAATAGTACTGTTTTTGTACTCTCTGGGGCTTCTTGAATCGGCAAGAAGTTCATTATTCTCTTTAAAATCAATAATGAGTGAATCATAAGCTCCCCAGAATACATAATCGAATTCAAATGCAAGCATCAGTTTATCGGTTACTTGATATGATAATCCGATATCAAGGTTTGCCGGTAGCGGCAGTGTTGCATCAAAATTTCCCGAAGCTGGGAAATACGGCTGAAGTGACTGAGGTATCTCAGTGAATTTGGTATCGCCGTTTTCAACTTTCATATTTATTTTTGAACGGTAATCAACGCCTATATTGAATTTTTCGGTTGGTCTGAAATGAACACCAACATTAAACCCGAAAGCTACGGTTGAGCCTTTTAAATTAAACTCTCCGTTTACCGGATCAGGTAAAGCTTTGTTAATCTCAACACCACCGGAAACAATATCAAGGCCGGCTCCAATACCAAACTTATCTCCAATTTTGTAGGCGATAGTCGGCTGGATGTAAATAGCTGCCAATGAAATGTTTTGGATGAGATAGCGTCCGTCCCAGTTGTCGTCCCAAACTGAAGAACTCCCGTAAGGTGTGTTAACACCAAGGCCTACACTAAGGTCGTCCGTAATTTTATATGCCCCGTAAAAATAGAATGGAGTACCCATTGGATTGTCCGTTCTGGCCTGATAATCTGAGTTTTTAGCCTGAAAGACAACCTTTGAAAAAATACCGCTGGCTCCAATTGAGAAATCAGCCTTATTAGGCATGAACGACAATGAGCCGGGATTGTAAAAGATACTACTGGCACCGAAGGCAAGCGGGGTGCCGATTAAACCGATACCTGTCTGTTTCTGGCCCTGAAGCCTGACCTGGTATCCACCTGCAAATGAACTGGCTGCTACAAAGGATATTAGTAGAGCCAAAAGTGATAATTTTCTCATAAAATCTGATTTTAATGATTATTTTTATACGGCAAAGATATAACATTTTGTTTAAATAATTAAGATTGGATAAAAATAAGGTGTTTAACAATTATTAAAAACAACATAAAACTGTTTTTGCCAAGATAATATGGAAAATTCAATCACAAATAAAAATCCTTTGTGAGTGTTTTGTATTCAGGGGTATATGAGTTGTCATCATTGCGAATAGTTATTTCTTCATTGAGTACTATTTCCCTGTTTGAAAAGCCAAACTCCAAAATAACTCTTGATGCAGGTTTTGCAGGTTTTGGGAAAACCGTTAATTGCCTGATTAGAAATAGCCCGCTGTTTATTGATAAATCAATAATTTTGTCAAAGTCATTGGCAGGAATTATAATGCAAAAGTTTCCTTTTTCGGAAAGAAGTTGCCCCACACCTTTTATTAACTCTTCATAGGGAAGCAGGTCATTGTGCTTTGATATGTTCTTTGATTGTTTTGGCGATTTCAGGCTGTTTGTGAAAAAGGGAGGATTACTGACAATAAGGTCAAATCTGTCAGTACATTTAGCAGCATATTCCTGAAAAGAAGTATGTACTGCTTTTAGCCTTGTTTTCCATTTGCTTTTCAGGAAATTCAGTTTTGCATCTTCTGTTGAGGGTTTGTGTATGTCAAGCCCTGTTATTAATGCTTCCGACCTTTGTCCAAGCATTAAAGCTATCACTCCCGAGCCTGTACCAATATCCAGAATCTTTTCTTTGCCTGCGCAATTAACCCAGGCACCCAGAAGTACGGCATCAGTGCCAACCTTCATAGCACTGTGTTCGTCCGAAACATTGAATTGTTTAAAATTGAAGGGCTTTCGCTTATGAGAATTAGTACGGGGCATAAGGGTTTAACTTTACGAATACTTTATTCGGAACCTCCCATCAACCATCTCATAGCAGCACTCTCTGTGTGAAATACTTTGAATTTATACTTTTCTATCTGTATCAGCCTCTCAAACAATACTACAAAAGCAGTCTCATAGGGTTTATCAACAAGAATAGCCTCTTTAATCCAATCGTATTTACTGACAGCCGTTTTAACTTTATTATAAAAGATCTCTATTTCATCCGGTTTTGTAGTGCAACCTGTACCGCTGCAATTTATAAGCACATTAAGTTTCCTTGGTAAGGAATCGGATTCAATTATCGTATTGTAATGCCTTAGCATATCTTCAATACCGATAATATCTCCCGTTATTGTTCGTAAGATATTATTTTCTTTATCAAAACTGAGTTCAAGCATACTGTTTTTATATTAATCAATAAAAAACCAATATCAAAGTTTAGCCTTTTCAGAGTGGGGATAACTTAACCGACGGTTGCAAATGTAGTAAAAAAAATAAAGATAGTAAGGGAATTATAAATAAATGTCAATTAATCCTTCCGGTGCATCAATTTTAATTGTTTTGTTTTTCCTGTCAATCACCTTAATTATATCATCGGAAACAGGAATAAGAATCTCTTTATCATTATTTTTTATTACAAATAATGCCTGAGCGGATTGTTCGATAAAACCATCTATTTTGCCTATATTTCCGTAATGTTTATCAACAATATCAAAGCCTGTAACTTCATGATAATAGAATTTATTTCCGGTAAGAGGAGGCAGGTATGTTAGCGGTAAAAAAAGATCATTGCCTGTGAGAGTAAAAGCCTGTTCTTCATTATCAATATCTTCCAGTTTGACAAATGCGGTTTTACTGTCTTTTATTTGCAGTCCGTTAATGGCAAACGGAATCAGATCATCATTTATTTCAACAAAAACAGCTTCAAGGTCTTTGTAATATGAGATGTCGTCAACATCAAAAAAAAACACCAGGTTACCCTTGTAACCTGATGTTTTGATTATTTTTCCGAGATAGTAAAAGTCGTCTTTGTTCATAACCGAAGTTTTTATTAAGATTCTCCGGTAGTAACTTTATTCACCTTTTTTCTCTTCTTTCTTCTCCTCTTCAGCAGGTGCTTCCTCTTTCTTTTCTTCTTTTACGTCCTCTTTAGCTTCAGCTTTCGGAGCATCTTCTTCCTTTTCCTTTTTCACCTCTTCCTTCAGCTCTTCTTTAGCTTCTGCCTTGGGTTCTTCTTTAGCTTCCGCAGCTTGTTCTGCCGGAGTTTCGGCAGCCGGCTCATTGTTTTCGGCAGCCTCTTCGGCAGTTTCCTCAGCCTTTTCTTTTTCTTCAAGGCCAAGTTCGGTAGCTCTCTTTGCAGCAAGTGCTTTAGCCCTCTCTTCGTTTACTTTTCTTTCAGCTTCAAGGCGTTTTTTCTTGTCATCTTTTTCGGAGAGGACGTTGTTTTTAACCTTATTGGCAATTTTTTCCTGCTTTTCTTTCAGCCAGGTCTGGAATTTTGCTTCAGCCTGCTCTTCCGATAAAGCGCCTTTTTTAACTCCTTTTAAAAGGTGATTTTTATACAAAACCCCTTCGTATGATAAAATAGCCCTGACAGTGTCAGTAGGCTGGGCACCGGTTTGGAGCCAGTATAAGGCCCTGTCAAATTGAAGTTTGATGTCGGCAGGATTGGTGAGTGGGTTGTAAGTGCCAATATTCTCAATGAATTTCCCGTCACGTGGTGCACGACCATCCGCAATTACTATGTGATAAAAAGCTTGTTTCTTTTTACCTCTTCTCTGCAGTCTAATTTTTGTTGGCATAATCTAATGATTAAATGTTATTTAATAAAAATGTAAAAAAATAATTCCCCTTTTTAAAAGGGGGTGCAAAAGTCTGAATATTTTTTGATTTAACAAAGAACTTATTTGATTATTTTTTATGCGAGCAGATATGGCCTCATAATCAGGGCGACTGCTATTCCCAGAATGGCTCCGACCAGCACCTCAATGGGTGTGTGGCCAAGCAGTTCACGTAGGTTCTCCTGCTGGAATTTATTCTCAAATAATGAGTTTAATGATTCGGAAAGTTTATTAAGCATTCCTGCCTGCTTGCCGGCAGCACGTCGTATTCCGGAGGCATCGTGCATCACTATTATGGCAAAAATTGCTGCAACTGCAAACAGAACTGACGAAACTCCGTAGGTTATTCCCACGGCTGTCGCAAGAGCCGATACGGTTGAAGAGTGTGAACTCGGCATCCCTCCCGTTTCAAACATTCGCTTTATATTGAATTTTTTATCAATAATTATTGAACTAATTACCTTATAAAACTGAGCAATAAACCAGGATATTGTTACAACATCTAATATTTTGTTTCCGAGAATAATACCTGAGTGCATAATTTGCTATTTAGCTGTTTTTGCAAAAGTAAACTATAATTTTACTTTTTAATACTATATGTTGCCACAATTCCAACGATGCCTGCAACAACAAATGTTAATATCCTTGAGGTAAATACCTCTTCCATTCCGCTACTTATCCAGACAATTGTAAAAAGAACACCGAATATTATTGTTGCTATTGCGGCTTTTCCATGATATTTTTTCCAGAAAAGCGAATAGAGGATAACTATTGAAAATGTTCCACCTATGCCTGACCACACATAACTGACGAGTGTAAAGATAAAAGCACCGTCGCCAATGGCATAAGCCACTCCAAGGGCGATAAATGCAAGCAAAGCCGTTATTAACCTTGAATGTCCGAGACTTTTTCTGCCTGAAATATTACTATTTTTTGATAATGGTTTAATAAGATTTTCAGAGAGTTCCGTTGCCGAAAGAATAAGCAGCGAATCGGCTGTGGAAATCATTGCGGCAATGGCTCCCGTAATAAGTACGGCAGCAATGGCCGGAGGAAAAATTTCGAGTAAAACACGAGGCATTACAAACTCACGGTCGGTAAGCCCGGTAGGTCCGAAAAGTGCTATCCCGATCCAACCCAGTGAAAGTGCGCCGATATAAGCAATCAGTGTCCAGGCTATTCCTATATTTCGTGCTTTTCTGCCCTGCCCGGGGTCTTTAATAGCCATAAATCTTGTACTTAGTTGAGGCTGGCCGCCAAGGTAACCGAAAAACCAGGAGAAACCTCCCACAATAACAACGCCTGCCCCAAATCCGGATGTTGCCTGAATTATTGATGTGTATTGCGGGCCTGCTTTTTCTAAGGCTTCCGGAATAGATTGTGCAAAAAGTTCAGGATGATTTGCAAGATAAATAACCCCTACAATCGGACCTGCAACAAGTGTTGTTATCATTATAATTGCCTGAATGACATCGGTATAAACCACACTTCTGAATCCACCGTAAATTGTATAAGGAACAATAATGGCTGCCGTGATAAGCATCCCGAGCTTTGCATCAATCCCGAACATCGTGTGAAGGGTTTTTCCACCACCGAGAAACTGTGCACCGACATAGAAGAAAAAGAAAAAAACAATGGTAAAGCTACTGATTATCCTCAGCCATCTGCCTGCATCGCTGTGACTTTTGGCAATATAGTCGGTAAAGGTATTTGCCGAATATTTCTCAGCTTCGTTTCTCAGTCGCCAGGCTATTGCAGCCCAGGCGGTTACTATTCCTGCAACGCAACCGACTGCAGTCCATATTTCAGTAATCCCGGTGGCGTAAGCAGCTCCCGGCAGCCCAAGCAACGCCCAGGATGATTCACCCGTTGCCCTTTCCGAAAGAGCAGCAGCCCATCCGGGTAAATTGCGGCCTGCAATAGCATAATCCGCATTCGATTTAACCTTTCTTCCCTGATATAGTCCCCATAATATTAATAGTATCATATAAGATACCATTACAACGATTAACTGTGTATTAGCTTCCATTGTTATGAGTTTTAATAATTATCCCTGATGTTGCTCCCTTAACAAGTCATTAACGGTTTTAACCGGATTAAATGTGCTGATTGGAACTTCCACAAAAATCGTAATCCAATAAGCCATTGCACCGTTCCACAAGCCCGGCAACTCCTGCGCCTTAAGGCTCCTGCCGTCCTTCGACTTTATTGATATAAAGCCGGTTTCAGGGTCAACGAATTTTTTTAGGTCAAAACGTTCTCCTCTGTGATTTTTTATTCCGCAAACCAAATCAACAGGATTGAAATGTGTTGCTTCCTCCAGAATCTTTTTTTGTGTCGCATTGTTTTGGTCAATTTGCGATGATTCCACAATTTGAAGTGATATTTCACCCTTTGAATTCTTTACCCAGAAAGGTCCTCCGCCGGGCTCACCTTCATTTTTAACCATCCCGCAAACACGAATGGGCCTGTCCATCTGATTAATAAGGAAATTCCTTTTTTCTCCCGCGCTATAAACGTTATAATTATCAGGAAAAGTAATATTTAACTCCTTTTCTGCAAATATTTCAATTTCCTTAAGCAGCTCAGTCTCAAAATTTTCGTTTTTAAGTTTTTCAATATAATTAAATGTTTGTTCCTGTACATTTAATAATAAACCGGCAAGCACTTTTTTATATTTTGCAGTATCTCCCTTCATCCTGTCAGGTACAACATTATCAATATTCTTGATAAAGACAAGGTCGGCATCAAGTTCACTCAGATTTTCAATCAGTGCTCCGTGTCCTCCGGGGCGAAATACCAGATTGCCATTCTTATCCCTGAATGGATTATTGTCCATATCAACGGCTATGGTGTCGGTTGACGGTTTTTGAACGGAGAAGGATATATCGAAAGATACTCCTGTGGTTTTTTCATATTTTTTCTGTAACAGATTAATCTCATTTTTGAATTTGTCAAGGTGCTCGGGTGAGACGGTGAAATGGATGAATGCATTATTTCCCTTTGACAAGCCATATTCTATTGATTCAACGATATGTTCCTCAACCGGCATCCTGTGACCGTTCTCATGCTTGTGGAATTTAAGGAGTCCTTTGGGCAGCATCCCGTAACCGAGGCCTTTTTCATTAAGAAAATAGTCAAGAATTATCGCATATTCCCTATTCTTAAGTTTCTCTTCAATGTCTAACCCGTCTTTCTTCATAATGGTTTTTATGTCCTCATAGAAGGCAAAATCTTTTATATGCTCAAAAAAGTTTCCTGTTGAGTGGAAGCCGTCATTTAATGGCTCGTTGCTTCCCTCTTCAAGAAAGGAGAAGAGGTTTTTAAACATCCGGCTGGCAGCTCCCGAGGCCGGTACGAATTTTATTATTACCTTATTTTTGGATTCTCTTTCATAGAATTTAATTAGTTCGATTGCCTTTTCTTCATCAACGGCAACAATACCGTCACCAATTGTAGCAGGTTTAACAAGGTTAGCATAAGGAAAACCGTTTTTGAAATTTTCAATCTGCAATTTTACTTTGTTGATATCAATTCCCTTTGATTTTATTTGCTTAAGGTCTTCATCAGTAAACATAATTATCAGGTTTTTAAGTTTTTATATATTAATTGAAATATGATATTTCTTTGTATTTAATCAATTGGGCAAATGTAATAATATTTGGTAATTGAGCTTTGTGAAACGATAAAAAATAAATATTTGAAAAAAAAATATTTTTTTTAGGATTTATATCGAAAATAATTACTTTTGCACTCCGTTTTTTTGCCCAGGTGGCGGAATTGGTAGACGCGCATGGTTGAGGGCCATGTTCCTGTTCGGGAGTGCAAGTTCGATTCTTGTCCTGGGCACAACAAAAAGACGAATTCACGGATATTTGATCCGTGAATTTGTCTGTTAGCCCAGATGGCGAAATTGGTAGACGCGCTGGTTTCAGGGACCAGTTCTCGCAAGAGAGTGCAGGTTCGAGTCCTGTTCTGGGCACAGATTTCCTCTTTAAGTTCTCCTTTAGATTTTTGCGCTTAGGCTTTTGCTGAGTCATCCGTTGAATTGCCCGTGCTTTGGCCGTTGCCAGTCCGTTGATTGGTAGACGCGTCCGTACGGATTCTCGCAAGAGAGTGCAGGTTCGAGTCCTGTTCTGGGCACAGATTTCCTCTTTAAGTTCTCCTTTAGATTTTTAAATGACGATAATAGGTAGACGCGTCCGTACGGATTCTCGCAAGAGAGTTGCCATCGCTCTGGCCTGCGTCGAGTCAACGGATGACTTGCCATTGCTTTTGGCCTACGCCGAGTCATCCGTTGACTTGCCTTGGCTTTTG
>Ga0256841_1002875_pt1 | contig 13321 bp, 11 predicted proteins | sample 356308metaG_FD_185971 | JGI IMG/M metagenome (GOLD analysis project Ga0256841, IMG submission 185971) | Hydrothermal vent microbial communities from Mid Atlantic Ridge, Atlantic Ocean - 356-308 | ecosystem: Environmental > Aquatic > Marine > Hydrothermal vents | place: Atlantic Ocean: Mid...
GGGAACCCGATTACACCCCGAAAGAAAGCGACCTGCTGGCCGTTTTCAAGATCACCCCTCAGCCCGGCGTGCCGCGCGAGGAAGCGGCTGCCGCTGTGGCCGCGGAATCCTCTACCGGCACCTGGACCACGGTCTGGACCGACCTGCTGACCGACCTCGACTACTACAAGGGCCGTGCCTACGCCATCGAGGATGTACCTGGTGACGACGAATGCTATTACGCCTTTATCGCCTACCCGATGGGCCTGTTCGAGGAAGGCTCTGTCGTCAATGTCATGACCTCCATCGTCGGTAATGTCTTCGGCTTCAAGGCGGTACGCGCCCTGCGCCTGGAAGACATCCGCTTCCCGCTGTGGTTCGTCACCACCAACCCCGGACCGCCCCACGGCATCCAGGTCGAGCGTGACAAGCTGGACAAGTACGGCCGTCCGCTGCTCGGCTGTACCATCAAGCCCAAGCTGGGCCTGTCGGCCAAGAACTACGGTCGCGCCTGCTACGAAGGTCTGCGCGGTGGTCTGGACTTCACCAAGGACGACGAGAACGTCAACTCCCAGCCCTTCATGCGTTGGCGTGACCGCTTCCTGTTCGTGCAGGAAGCCTGCGAAAAGGCCGAGGCCGAGACCGGCGAGCGCAAGGGTCACTACCTGAATGTCACCGCTCCCACGGTCGAAGAGATGTACAAGCGCGCCGAATTCGCCAAGGAGATCGGTGCCCGCATCATCATGTCCGACTACCTGACGATGGGCTGGACGGCGCATACCTCGCTGTCCAAGTGGTGCCGCGACAACGGCCTGCTGCTGCACGTCCACCGCGCCATGCACGGCGTCATCGACCGCAGCCCCACCCACGGCATCAACTTCCGCGTGCTGACCAAGATGCTGCGCCTGATGGGCGGTGACCATCTGCACTCCGGCACCGTGGTGGGCAAGCTCGAGGGCGACCGCGAGGCGACCCTGGGCTGGATCGACATCATGCGCAGCAAGTACATCAAGGAAGACCGCTCTCGCGGCATCTTCTTCGATCAGGACTGGGGCCAGATGCCCGGTGTCATTCCGGTGGCCTCCGGCGGCATCCATGTTTGGCACATGCCGGCGCTGGTCTCCATCTTCGGTGACGACTCCTGCCTGCAGTTCGGTGGCGGCACCCTGGGCCATCCCTGGGGCAATGCAGCCGGCGCCGCGGCCAATCGCGTGGCGGTCGAGGCCTGTGTCCAGGCGCGCAACGAGGGTCGCGAGCTGGAGAAGGAAGGCAAGGACATCCTCACCAATGCCGCCAAGCACAGCCCCGAGCTGAAGATGGCGATGGAAACCTGGAAAGAGATCAAGTTCGAGTTCGACACCGTCGACAAGCTCGATGTGTCCCACAAGTGATCGACTTTCCATTCGCAACAAACCTTAAGAGGAACTCAAAATGAGCGAAGTTCAAGACTACAAGTCACGCCTGTCGGATCCGAAAAGCCGCAAGATGGGCACCTTCTCCTACCTGCCGGAGATGGACGCGGATCAGATCCGCAAGCAGATCCAATACATCGTCGACCAGGGCTGGAACCCGGCCATCGAGCACACCGAGCCGCAGTACGCCGCCAGTCACTACTGGTACATGTGGAAACTGCCGATGTTCGGCGAGACCGATGTCGATCGCATACTCGAGGAGATCGAGCTGTGCAAAAAGGCCAATCCCGGCAACCATGTCCGCCTGGTCGGCTACGACAACTACAAGCAGACCCAGGGCGCCAACATGGTGATCTACAAGGCGCCGCTGGAAGGCGAGGTGCTGGAGCAGATGGAAGCCGCTGCGGCCGTTCACGCCTACGACCTGGTCCACAAGTAGGCCGTTTCTTCCGCAGGGAGCGCGGGCCGTTGCTGCGGCCCGCGCCCCCGGCGGGAGTTTTGCCGAGACTGTCTCGCGGCGCGAGTGGTTTCGCCAAAACTTCCGTGTTCCGCTGCAACCGCCATGAGGTATCCGACATGAGCGATATCAACAAAGACGACTTCCTGATCCGGGAAGAACCCTACTACCGCCCCGTTCACGACGAGGTCGAGCGTTATCAGGCGGCCTACGATGTGCGCATGCCCGTGATGCTCAAGGGACCCACCGGCTGCGGCAAGTCGCGCTTCGTCGAATACATGGCGTGGAAGCTGCAGAAACCGCTGATCACCGTGGCCTGCAACGAGGACATGACCGCCTCCGACCTGGTTGGCCGCTTTCTGCTCGACATCAACGGCACCCAATGGCAGGACGGCCCGCTCACGGTCGCCGCGCGCCTGGGCGCCATCTGCTACCTTGACGAAGTGGTCGAGGCGCGTCAGGACACCACCGTGGTCATCCACCCGCTGACCGATCACCGCCGCGAGCTGCCATTGGAGAAAAAGGGCGAGTTGGTCAAGGCGCACCCGGACTTCCAGATCGTCATCTCCTACAACCCCGGCTACCAGTCGATGATGAAGGACCTCAAGCAGTCCACCAAGCAGCGTTTCGGTGCCATGTCCTTCGACTATCCGGACACCGAAGTGGAAAAGGAGATCGTCGCCCACGAAGCCGGAGTGGACGAAGCCGTGGCCGAAAAACTGGTGCAGGTGGCGCAGCGCTCGCGCAACCTCAAGGGCCACGGGCTCGACGAGGGCATGTCCACCCGCCTGCTGATCTATGCGGGGCAGCTCATCAGCCAGGGCATCGCGCCGGCCAACGCCTGCCAGATGGCGCTGGTCGAACCGCTCACCGATGATCCCGACATGCGGGATACCCTCGAAGCGGCGGTCAGCACCTTCTTCGGCTAGGCCCGGCCTGCTGGTCCGGCGTGCCCGTGAGCGCGCCGGTCGCCCAACCGTACCGCACGAGGCACAGAAGAAGATGAGCGTTACCCTCGACGATTACCGAGATGAACTGATCCAGGCCGCCCCCGAGCTGGCCGACACGCTGGAGGCCACCTTCCACGAGGCGGCGCGACTGATGTCGCCGGCGGGCCTGTCCGACTACCTGGATGGCGCCCGCGGCATGGTCAATCTCGGAAAAGGGCCGCAACTGGTGGTCACCTGGCTCGACGAAGTGCCACTGGTGGCGCGGGAATGCGGCGAGGATGTCATCCGTGACATCGCCACCGCCGTGCTCAAGCTCGCCTCGATGACCTCCGGCGAGGTACTGGTGCTGATGCTTTCCACACTGCCGACGGTGGCCCGCCGTCTGGGCGATCCCGATCTGCTGCGTGCCTATCTGCAACTGCTGCACCGGCTGGCGGCGCGAGCACCCCGCGGGCTGCGGCCGATGCTGGGCGTGCTCGATGAACTGCTCTCCAAACTGACCTTGTCCGGCCTGCGCCGCTGGGTGGATTTCGGCGCCGACGCCTACCGACGCGATCTGCCCAAGCAGGCCGCCTATTTCGGCCTGCAGAGCGAAGACGCCAAGGCGATGCTGCAACAGGAGCGCAAGGGCACCCTGTTCATCGATGAGCAGCGCCGGCTGAATTTCTACCTGCGCGCCTTTTGGGGACGGGATTTCTTCCTGCGCCCGACCGCCGCCGACCATGCCGGCTTCCGCCCCTTCATCGAAGACCATGCGCTGCATCTGCCCGACGCCGTCGATGACATCGGCAGCCTGACGGGCCATGAGTTCTATCGCGCCATGGCGGCCCACATGGCGGCACACAGGGTCTACACCCTGGAGCCGCTCAACGCCGAAGCGATGTCGCCGGCGCAACAGTATTTTGTCGGCCTGTTCGAGGACGCCCGGGTCGAACATTACGCCATCAGCGAATTCCCGGGCATGAAGACCCTGTGGTACGCGCTGATGACGTTGCCCGGCGAGCGGAGCTACGAGCATCCGTCGATGGAATTGCTCGAAAAGGTGGCCCGTGCCCTGTTGGAACCCGCCGACCGCACCGGCGACGACGAGGTGGATGAGATCATCGGCCGCTTCCATGCCGGCATCGCCGACAACCGTGACAACACCCTGTTCTCGATGAGCTTGGGTCTGGACCTGTTCAATCTGCTCACGCGTCGGCGGGATGTACCCAGCCTGCGCATTCTCGAAGGCCTGCAGATTCCCTACCGGGACGACAACCGCTTCATCTGGTCCGCCGAGGAATTCAGCTGGGAACAGAGCACCGCCTACCTGCCGGCCAGCCAGCGCCAGGTACGGAAATACGTCAGCGTCATGGAAATGGTCAACGAGGTGGAAGTGGAAACCGCCGGCGACGACGCCCAGGAGGTTTGGGTGCTGTCCACCGAACTGTTCCCCTACGAGGACGAAGGCGTCTCCTACAACCAGATGGAAGGCAAGGAACCGGTTTCCGACCCTTATCATTACCCGGAATGGGATTACCAGGTGCAATTGCACCGTCCGGCCTGGGCCACCGTCTTCGAACGGCGGCAGGGGCGGGGCGACCCGGAGGTCATCGACCGTGTGCTGACCGAGCACAAGGGTGTCAGCCACCGCATCAAGCAGATCATCGACCGGCTGCGGCCGCAGGGCATCTCGCGCCAGCGCAAGCTGGAAGACGGCGATGAACTGGACATCAACGCCGCGGTGGACGCCATGGTCACCCTGCGCATCGGGCTGCAGCCCGACATGCGCATCACCATGCGCCATGTCATCAACCGCCGGGACCTGGCCGTGATCATTCTGCTCGATCTCTCGGAATCCACCAACGAGACGGTGCGCGGCACCGACAAGACCGTGCTCGAACTGACCCGTGAGGCCAGCGCGCTGGTGGCCACCGCCATCAACGGCATCGGCGACCCCTTCGCCATCCACGGCTTCGCCTCGGACGGCCGTCACGATGTGCAGTACTACCGGTTCAAGGATTTCGAACAGCCGCTGGACGAAGAAGTCAAAAGCCGTCTCGCCGGCATGAAGGGCGGCTTGTCCACGCGCATGGGGGCGGCCATGCGTCATGCCGGCATGCGGCTGGCCCAACGCAGTGAAAAACACAAGCTGCTGCTCATCGTCACCGATGGCGAACCGGCGGACATCGACGAACGCGACCCGCAATACCTGCGCATGGATGCCAAAAAGGCCGCCGAGGAACTCAAGCGCAACGGCATACTCAGCTACTGCCTGACCCTCGATCCCGAAGCGGACCGCTATGTCTCGCGCATCTTCGGCGCCAACAACTACACCATCATCGACAATGTGAAGCGTCTGCCGGAGAAGCTGCCCACCCTGTTCGCCAGTCTGACACGCTGAGGCCATGGGACAGCGCATCGACGGCCTGCCGGTCTTTGCGCAACGCGATGACCTTGTGCCCGCCACCCATTACAACCTGTGGCGTCGCTCGCGCATACACCTCGGCACGCCGCAATGCATCCGCCTGCGCGAACTGAAGGAAATGGAACTGATACTCGAACACGACGCCTGGGTGGTGGTGGACAACAACCGCGGTCAGGTGCCGGTACTGGCCTGGACCGATTTTCGCCCCTCCCCCGAAAGAGGGCTGCATGAACCCGTCGCCTGTCATCTCAACTTCTATCACTTCATGGCCACCAGTCTGCGGCAACCGGCCCTGGACTACCTCTACAGCGAGTTGGAAAAGCGACTGAAAAGCCGGGGAGGCTGAACACAAACGGGGCGCAGGGCAGGGCGGGAGCTTGGCATAGGACCGACGGTCGGTATAATGCCGAGCAGGATTATGGCCACAGGCGCCGCCGTGTTTTTACGGTGTTCAGGTGTCGGCCTCGTATCGTCTCCATCAGGGATCGAATCGCAGTGAGTGCCTTCCCCCAACCCGTTGCAGTGCCCCCGTCAACCGCAGGCAGAGCGGTTCCCGCAACTCACCGCGTCCGTTCTGCCGGTTCTCTGACGGCTGTTCGTCATTATCCCCCTAACGCAACCGTGGCAAGCGCCACGGCATTGGAATCCTGTGGCCCGATGCACTGAAACCGCGGCGCTACATGAATTTTATGGAGCACAAGACATGCAGAAAAACACAATACGACGGGTATCTCTTCTTTCACTCACACTCCTTGCCAGCGCTTGCGGTGGCGGTGGCGGCGATGACAACAACCCGCTAGGCAATCCCGCGTCAGTTGGTGGGTCGCCGGCCCCGATTGCTGAATTGACGGAATCGAACGCAGACCTTGTCGCCTTCGCTGCGCTGTGGAGGGTTACAGGTACATACAATGCAGTCAGTGCTGCGGCGGGCGCCAGTCTTCTGGCCGCAGGGTTTCGACTCACAGAGGCTGATTTGAATAATGAAGGTACATCGGGGTCTGATCCTTGCGAGCAGAGCGGCAGCCTGGACTGGGCTTTTGGGGATGCTGACGGTGACGGTGAATTTTCCACGGGAGACAGTTGGCACTACCAATATAATCAGTGCCAGGACCAGAACAGTCAGCGGGATGGAACGGTGGATATACGGTTTGTACGCCTGAATGGCGCGACCCCGCCCGCTAAGGACAATCTGACCGAATTCGAATTCAGCCTTCAGAAAACTCTGTACGGGAGCAATAATGACATACAAGGTCGGTTTACATTTGCCGTAACCAGCAGCGATGGAATTACCGACACCGCGACCCTCGATATTCCGATGTTGACTGTGAGCCTGGGCGATGAAGGATCCGTAACGCTCAATGGTATTACCCTGGTCAGGACGACCAATGACAACACGAACGCATTGAGTTGGTCGTTCTCGGGTGACTTCAACGGCCCCATTCTCGGCAGTTTCTCCGTGGATACCGAAACCGAACTGCAGGCATTGCCCAAACCCGGAGAAGACTCTCCTCCATTGATCGGTGGGTATCATCAGGGCGTATATACCGTAAGCAAAGGAGGGCGAAAGCTCAGGCTCACCGCTGTGGATCCTGACAATGTAACGATTGAGATCGATGTCGATGGATCGCCTGGCTATGAAACCTCGATAAATGCCACCTGGGCCGATATGGGCCTGAAGTATTACCAATATGCAGGGTTGCTTTGACCGGGCCGGCAATGAATATCAATTCTAGGAGGTGAGGCACATGAGCGTCAGAGACAAGCGGCGGAACAAGGCCGGCTACGATGCCACCTACGATGCCACCTTTGTCAATGAAGAAGCATTGATTGAGAGAATCCTGGATCCTGACGAAATCGCGAAACACGAACAGCGTGACCCCGTAAATCGTTGCCTTGCGTACAGCAAGGCCGGCAGGTATCTGTTGAGCATGCTGGATCTGGCCTACGCCCGGGGCGACAGCCGGGCGGCCCTGCGCACGCTCTTCGAACGGGGCCTGAGCCGGCTCTGGCAGGGGGAAGCCTGTTTTCGGGAACGGGGACGCTATTCGCCACACGATATCAATCTGGTGAGTTGCGGTTTCTCCCTCCTGGCCGTGGCCTTCGGTGAGGGCTTGGGCTTCGAGCGGGCGGTGCTGGCCCGGCTGGCGGCCTGCATCCCCGCGGAGATGGACGCGCTGGTGGACCGGGTGATGGCGGTTTACCTGCCGGACCGGCCCATTGCAGAGGAGCTGCGAGATTTTTATGCCAGCCGATACCGTCCCCTGCTCAAGCTGCTCGATGCCCAGCCGGACAAGCGCCCGGGCCTGCTCAAAAAATACCTCGACAGCTGGCCCAAGCGTCTGGGAGACCAGGGCCCGGAAGGGCGGCGGCCGAAGCATCAAACGCCCGGCTACCGCGGCTACTGGTGCTTCGAGGCGGCCGCCGTGGTGGCGGCCTTCGGCATCGACGACAGCGGCTTCATCGACCACGAATACTACCCGGGCGAGCTGATGCGCTGGCGCAAGGACGGAGACATCGCCCAACACCAACTGCCGCTGGAGCAGATGCCCCTGCCCGACTACAGCCAGAAGGAAACGCCCGAAGAGCGCCATGCGCGCAATCTCGCAAGGCTCAAACCCCAGGCCTACATGGACGCCCCTGACGACCTGAAAGCCCATCGCCCCCTGTTCGACACCCTCTGCGCCGAGTTGCCCGAAACCCTGCGCCAGATGCTGTGGAACAGCCTCGTCGTGGACTGGGAAGACCTGAGCGACTGCAGTCTGCCCGTCGCCCTGTCGGTAACCGAATTTGATGTCAATCTCTACCGCGACTACGGCAAACGCTGTGTATTGCGTGTGGACTGGAAAGACCTCGACAGCGCCCTGAGTTTCACCCGGCAACTGATCAAATCACAGGGGATAGAGGACGAATTCGACCTCGACCCGACCGAAGCCATCCCGGCGGACGAGCCCGAACCCATCGTTGCCCTGTTCCGGGAGGCCGACCGCTGGCTGCAGGCGCGGGGCTACCGGTTCATCCGGATCGAGACCGGAGACGACAGCTACATGGGCACTGTCTGCCCGGCCGAGACCGCCGCATCCCTGATCGAAACCTGCCGTGCACACGGCGAGGAATGCCATGCTCCGGCCTGAAACCGATAACGCCGTCCGCGGGCGAGCGCGTGCGGGCTGAACATGATGCAGATACTTGCCGGGTTAATAACCACTGCCCAGGGAGGCCTCCATGAACAAGACTGAACAGAAGATGCTCGAAGACCTGAACCGGATCGGGGATCGCCACGAGCGCGATGCCTCGGGCGAGCTGCCCGCCGCCTTTTGGCGGGATGTGCGTTGGTATTTCTTCAGAAAACACTCGCTCGCCCGGCTGTTTCTGTGGCTGATACCTCTGGCATTGGCGGCCTGGCTGCTTTATCAGGGGCAGTTTTCCGATGCCGGCGTGTGGCTGGCGGTAACGCTGGTTGTGCTGGCCTTTAACTATTACTCCGCCGTTTCCACGGCCGCGGCCATCAAAAAGAACGGCCAACGGATGCGTGCGGCGCGGCAGGCTACGGAAGATCGACAGCAAGATGAGGGTGGGGAATCACGCTGAGCGGGTCGGCAGCGGGTCCGTTCCGGCAGGAAGTGCGTTGCCTGAAAACCGGGTCAAGCCATTGATGCGAAAGGGGGAAATGAATGGTGCCCGGGAGAGGACTTGAACCTCCACGACCGTAAGGTCACTAGCACCTGAAGCTAGCGCGTCTACCAATTCCGCCACCCGGGCCGGGTGAGGCGCGAAATATACCTGAGCATCGACAAAAGTCAACTGGCAGAGGGCAATTTTTGGTGCTCCGCGGCCGGCCTTTCTATATACTCGCTTTCTTCTCAAAACCGTACAGAACACACCTTGAAAAACGACCCCCATTCCGAGCGCGAGGCCCGGACCTACGAAAACCCCGTGGCCAGCCGCGAACAGTTGCTGGAACTCATCAACAAACAAGCCGCTCCGATCAGCCTCGAGCATATCGTCGAAGCCCTGGGCTATGACGACGAGGAGCGCATCGAGGGCGTGCGCCGCCGCCTGATGGCCATGGTCCGTGATGGCCAGATCTTCCGCAACCGCCGTGGCGGCTTCATGAGCTTCGACCACATGGACCTGGAGAAGGGCGAGGTGATGGCACACCCCGATGGGTTCGGTTTCCTGCGTCCGGAATCCGGCGGCAAGGACATCTTCCTGCCTGCCCGCGAGATGCGGCGGTTGATGCACGGCGACCGCGCCGCAGTCAAGATCACCGGCGTCGATGAGCGGCGGGATCGCCGCGAGGGCAGCGTGGTATCGGTGCTGGAGCGCGCCCACCAGTCGGTGGTGGGGCGTTATCACCGCGAGTCCGGCATCGATTTCGTGGTGCCCGAAGACAAGCGCATGACCCAGGACATCATCCTCAGCCGCGACTTCGACATCAATGCCGAGCCGGGGGACATCGTGCTGGTGCGCATCATCGAGTACCCCAACGGCCACAATCCGCCGATCGGCATGATCGAAACCGTGCTGGGCAAGGAAAACGCTCCGGGGATGGAAGTCACCATCGCCCTCAACACCCATAACATCCCGCATATCTGGAACGAGGAGGTGCTGGAGGAGGTCGAGCGTATCCCGTTGTCGGTGGACGAGGCCGACAAAAAGGGCCGGGTCGATTTCCGCGACAAGCCCTTCGTCACCATCGATGGCGCCGACGCCAAGGACTTTGACGATGCCGTCTATTGTGAGCCACTGGACAAGGGCTTCCGGCTGTTCGTCGCCATCGCCGATGTCTCACACTATGTCCACAAGGACACGGCCATCGACCGCGAGGCGGTCAATCGCGGCACCTCGGTGTATTTCCCCGGCGAGGTGATTCCGATGCTGCCGGAGATCCTCTCCAACGGGCTGTGCTCGCTGAATCCTCATGTGGATCGGCTGACCATGGTCTGCGAGATGGAGATCGGTCCCTCTGGCGCGATCAAGGAGTACCGTTTTCATGAAGGGCTGATCCACTCCCATGCCCGTCTGCTCTACGACCAGGTGTATGGCTTCCTGTTCGAGGGCAAGCCCGATGCCACCTGCGAACCGCTGCGCGAATCGCTGGAGCACCTCAAGGGGGCTTACAAGGCGCTGGCGAAGGCGCGCGAAAAACGCCATGCCATCGTCTTCGACAGCAAGGAAGTGGTCTTCGAATACAACGAGCAGCGCAAGATCGAGCGCATCCACCCCTATGAGCGCAACGAGGCTCATCTGCTGATCGAGGAATGCATGATCGCCGCCAATGTCTGCGCGGCCCGTTTTCTCAAGCGCCACAAAATACCGACCCTGTTCCGCGTCCACGAAGGGCCGAATCCGGAGAAGCTGCCGGGCCTGGCCGAGTTCCTGGCTGCGTTCGGTGTGCGCATCAACCTCGACAAGCCGACGCCCAGGGATTATGCGGACGCGCTGGCCCAGGTGAAGGACCGTCCCGAATACCACATGATCCAGACCGTCATGCTGCGCTCGATGATGCAGGCCCAGTACAGCCCGGACGGCAAGATCGGCCATTTCGGCCTGGCGCTCAAGGACTATGCCCACTTCACCTCGCCGATTCGACGTTATCCCGACCTGCTGGTGCACCGCGGCATCCGCCACTGGCTGCGTCACCAGAGCCGCGAGGGCTTCCCCTACGACCTCAAGGCGATGACCGAACTGGGCGAATCCTGCTCCTTCTGCGAGCGACGCGCCGACGAGGCGACCCGTGATGCCGCCGATTTCCTCAAATGCGATTTCCTGCAGAAGCACATCGGCCAGGAATTCCGCGGTGTCGTCACCTCGGTCACCAGTTTCGGCCTGTTCGTGCAGATCGAGGACCTGCTGATCGACGGCCTGGTGCACGTCACCTCGCTCAAGCGCGACTACTGGCAATACGATCCGGCCCATCACCGGCTGGTTGGCGAGCGTACCGGCCAGGTCTATCGTCTCGGCGACCGGGTTCAAGTCAAGGTGATGCGGGTGGACATGGAACAGCGCAAGATCGATTTCGACCTCATCGCCACCGAGGAGGCGCACTACCTCGAAGGCCATGAAGGCGAGGGCAAGCCCCGCGAAAACAAGAAACCCGCCAAGCGCAAGCCGCGGGGAGGCAAGGGCCGCAGTCGCCGCAAGAAGGCGGAATGAGCGACGACCTGGTCTACGGGGTACACGCGGTCCGGCGGCTGCTCGAACGCCACCCCGAAACGGCCCGTCGCCTTCACGCGCTGGAAGGCCGCAACCCGCGCCTGCGGCAGATCGTGGAACTGGCCCGTCGCCAGGGCGTCGCGGTGGTGCTCACCGACCGCAAGACCCTCGACCGCATCGCCGGCAGTGACCGGCACCAGGGTTGCGTGCTGGAGCTGGACGGCCATTCACAACCGGCGCCGGCACTCGGTGAACTGCTCCGCCGGATCACCCCCGAAACCCTGTTCCTCGTGCTCGACGGAGTGACCGACCCGCACAACCTCGGCGCCTGTCTGCGCACCGCCGATGCCGCCGGCGTGGATGCGGTGATCGTGCCGAAGGATCGGGCCGCGGGCCTCACCCCGGTGGTGCGCAAGGTCGCCGCCGGCGCCGCAGAGACGGTGCCGCTGCTGCCGGTCACCAATCTGGCGCGCGCGCTGCAGCAGCTGCAACAGGCCGGGGTATGGGTCGTCGGCACCACCGGCGATGCCGGCGAATCGCTGTTCCGGCAGGCCTTCGACGGCGCGCTGGCGCTGGTGATGGGGGCCGAAGGGGAGGGCATGCGCCGGCTCACCGCCGAACGCTGCGACTACCTTGTCCGGCTGCCGATGAAGGGCGCGGTGGAGAGCCTCAATGTCTCCGTCGCCACCGGCATCTGCCTCTATGAAATCAACCGCCAGCGCGGCCTGCTCGAATGATTGTATTCGCTCTGGGCTTGCTGTAGAATCCGCGCTCCTTTTTACATCTCGCTCCACTGTGTTCGTAGGCAGGGGGCTTTATCCGAGAGGACACTATGAGACATTACGAAATCGTATTTCTGGTTCATCCGGACCAGAGCGAGCAGGTGCCGGCCATGGTCGAGCGCTACCGTAACATGATCACCCAGTCCGGCGGCAAGGTTCATCGCGAAGAGGACTGGGGCCGTCGCCATCTGGAATACCCCATCAAGAAGATCCACAAGGCGCACTATGTGTTGATGAACATCGAGTGCGAGAAAGACATCCTCGACGAACTGGAATCCATCTTCCGGTTCAATGACGCCGTGCTGCGTCACCTGACCCTCAAGATGGACGGCCCGGTCACCGAGAAATCGCCGATGATGGTGGCGGTGGAGAAGGAAGAATCCGCCAAGTCCGAGCGCCGCGCCGCCGCGCCCTCCGAGGAGGCAAAGAAGCCGGCCGAGAGCGCTGAAACCGCCCAGGCCGAAGACAAGCCGGCCGAGGCCGAAACCACCACCGAAGGAGAAGGCTGATGTCCCGTTATTTCCGTCGCAAGCGTTTCTGCAAGTTCACCGCCGAGGGCATCGACCGGATCGACTACAAGGATCTGGAAACCCTCAAGGAATACATCACCGAAACCGGCAAGATCGTGCCCAGCCGCGTGACCGGCACCAAGGCCAAGTACCAGCGCCAGCTCGCCACCGCGATCAAGCGCGCGCGCTTCCTGTCCCTGCTGCCCTACACGGACCAGCACAAGAAGCACTGATCCCGGCAGACGGGGCCGACCATGCTGGCCATTGCCCGCTATGCCATGAAAAGCCCGTTCCACGCGGCGACCGTGGCGGGCATACTGGCGATCCTGTCGTTGTTCATCCCGCTGGTGTCGGTGCTGTCCGGTGCCATCGTCGGCCTGATCATCCTGACCCAGGGGCTGGTGGCCGGATTGCGGGTGGTGCTGGTGTCCATCGCCGGCGTCACCCTGGTGGGTTACCTGCTGATCCAGTCGCCGCTGACCGGCGTTGCCATCGGTCTGGTGCAATGGCTGCCGGTGATGCTGCTGGCCGAGGTCTGGCGACGCAGCCGCTCGATGGCGTTGATGCTGCTCACCGGCGCCGTGCTGTCGCTGCTGGTGGTGGTCGTGCAGTACCTGCTGTGGCCCGACAGTGACAAGACCTGGATGGACATGATCCGCCCGATGTTCC
>Ga0256841_1002876_pt1 | contig 13320 bp, 6 predicted proteins | sample 356308metaG_FD_185971 | JGI IMG/M metagenome (GOLD analysis project Ga0256841, IMG submission 185971) | Hydrothermal vent microbial communities from Mid Atlantic Ridge, Atlantic Ocean - 356-308 | ecosystem: Environmental > Aquatic > Marine > Hydrothermal vents | place: Atlantic Ocean: Mid...
CAATTTGTTGTCGCCCGCAACCTGGCCCAAGGCCAGGGCTTCAGTTTCGACGGCAGCCACAGCGCCTCCGGCGTTCAAATCGCCTGGACCCTCGTCCTCTCCGCCCTCGTCAAAGTCTTCGGCCCCTCCGCCCTTCCCCTCCTCGCCCTCCTGCTCGGCACCCTCCTCTTTGCTGCCAGCACCCTCCTCGCCATCCTTCTCCTTCAACGCTTCTTTGGTCCCAGAATCGCCCTCCTCCTGGGAGCCCTCATGGCCTCCCGAGGCCTCATCTTCGCCGAAGCCATGAACGGCCAGGAAAGCTCCCTCGCCCTCTTCGCCCTCTTTCTTTTCGCGCACCTCGCCTTCCCCCACGAAGGGGACAGCCATCCTAAGAGCAAGCGTCTTCGCCTCCTCGTCATCCTCCTCCCCTGGATCCGCACCGACCTCCTCCTCTTCCCCCTCGGCCTCGCCCTCTGGCCCAACATCGCCGATCGCTTCGGCCTCCCCGCCCGCCCAACCCGAAGCAACTGGATCGACCTCGGCCTCTCCCTCCTCGTCTACTTCGCAGGCATGCTCCTCCTTTTCGGCGTCGCCCTCCCTCCCAGCGGCTTCGCCCTCCCCTGGCTCTTCCGCTCCAACTTCATCCTGGGACACCCAAGTTTGGGCGCCTGGATCAGCCAACTCTGGTGGTTTTTCCGACCCCTCCTCCTCGGATCCCCCTTCTTGATCGCCGGCCTCCTCCCCGCCATGGCCCTCGCCTGGTGGCTCCTCGCCCCCCTCGCCACCCGCCAAAAAGGCCTCCCCCTCTTCCTCGCCTTCCTCGCCTTTCTCCTCGGCGCCTCCAACCTAGGAGCCCTCGTCCTCGGCGCCCTCCTCCTCAGCCTCGGCCTCCTCCCCAGCCGCAAACAACAACTTTCCTTCGCCGGAGAAAACACCAGCGCCACCCTCCTCGCCTTCTTCCTTCTCGCCTTTCTGCACCTCGTCATACGCTGGTATCCCCGCGATTATTACTTCGTCCCCATCCTCCTCCCCAGCCTCCTCAGCCTCGGCCTCCTCCTCCAGCGATGGACCAGCGAAGAAGGCCTCCTCGTCTTCATCCCCAAATTCCTCCGCGACCGCATCGCCTACCTCGTCCTCCTCGCCCTCGGCCTCAGCGGCGCCATGCCCCTAGGAGCCCGCTTCCCCTGGCAAGAAGAAATGCGCTTCGCCGGCCACTGGCTCAACCAAGTCCTCCCCGACCATCCCCCCCTCGGCGCCTTCAACGCCGGCTGGATCGCCTGGGAATACCAAGGCAAAGTCCAGAACCTCGATGGCTGCGTCGACGGCGCCGCCCTCCCCGCCCTCCAACAAAAACGCCTCCTCCCCTGGCTCCAAAACCAAGGAACAGATCTCGTCCTCGACAGCTGGCGCCAACTCAAAAACCAAGACCCCGACCCCCACAACCCCCACGCCTCCGGCCCCTACCTCGGCCCCAAAGCTGCCAAGGAACTCATCCCCCTCCTCGCCATCGATCTCCCCGGAACCTCCGGCCAGCACCAAGGAACAGGATCCCTCGTCCTTTGCAAAATCCAAGGAAGCCCCAGTCCCAGCTTCCCCAAGACCGCCACCCTCCTCGGCCGCGACCCCAAAGGCCGCCCCATCCTTTTCCTCCCCAGAGCAAACAAAAACGCCCCCCCCGAAATCGAAATCGAAGGCGCCAAGCAGGGTCGCCACCCAATGAAGCTGGATCCCGAAGGTCGCAAAGCCCCCTACCTCCTCACCCGCATTCCCGGAACCCACGGCCGCGTGTTTTTACCCGGTGGGGGAGTCCTGGAGTTTTGAAGGGCACTCGAAAGGCCTTAGATCTCCACGGATCTGGAAGCCTCTTTCCCTCGGGCTAAGGGATTCAGAACCTCTCCCCGCAAGTTTCGCTCTGAAAAGAGAAGAACCTGTTTCTCTCCTTGAAAACCCAAGGAAAACTTAGCCATGAAGAAGAGGAGAGCCTCATTCCCATGCTGAATCTGCCTTGGAAGAAGTGACAAGCCCCAAAGTCAAACTTCTCATGGATGCATAGGAGCTAGAGGAGAGCTGGAGGATTGGGAACCCAGACTTGAAAAACGACATCCCCCCAATCTTTTAAGAAGTTCCACCCTCAGCTAATCCAATACAAAAACAAGAAAAGGGACAGACACAGACTTCCCCCCATAAGCCCGAACCGATAAACCTCAAACGAAAGCCTTGCCTGTCAAAAAAAACTACGAAGCAGACATCTAAATCACCCAGCCCCTTCTCATCGCCAATAGAGATAGAAGCAAGATCCTTCATAAAAAGAAGAGCCCGCCGACTCCTTGCTTTTCATGAAAAAACGAAACGCAGAACCCTGAAGAACAAAAATAAAAAAAACAAGAACCCGAGAATGACAGGGAGCAGGGTGTGCGTATAAAACTTTTTATCCTCCTCCTCCCGCATTTCCCTCATGATGTCCGTCCAGTTGAGGCCAGACTTCGTTTTCTTCTCTTCCTCGCCTTCTTCAACCTTCACAAGACAGCCATCCGGGCCAAAATGTTTGCTCCCCAAGCTTTCATCCGCCCCTTCATTCATTTTTTTTCCTTCTTTTTCGGGCATGGTCAAATCCTTCATTAAAAAACTTCGCCTTTTTCCCTCCCCTTGAGTGAAACGAATTGCATTACACCGCCCAGTGCTTTTTCCTACAAGGATCCCAAGTCAAAGAATCCCTTCTCATGGGCATTTATCCCTCTTTCCCCATGGATGAAATCCCAATCTTTCCAAAGCCAAAAAAGAGCGAATCCTTGTGAAACCAGGGATTTGAAGCTTCCTCCTCGCCATCTTTCCCTTCCTTCCCAAAGCCCAGTCATGCTGAGCAAGCCTTTCGATGCCAGAATCTTCCCACCAAGATCTCCCCCCGGTTTCAAAGTGAACATCATCGAACAAATATCCTGAGCCAGGTTCGCTTTCAAAATCCCCTGATGTGAAGACCTTGATCCCCACAATGTGGAAGGAGAACAGGACCGCAAAGAAGAGAAGACAAAAGGGGCTGAAAAGAATCCTGTGGGCCATGATGCAGATGGAGTTCAGGTAAAGAAGGATGAAAAGGGTAGAACAAATAGAAAACCAGGGAGCAACTGGGTGGGGTGGGGGAGTCAGACAAAACAAAAACTTAGGGGGATATTAAAACAAGGAATAGCTAGACCTTAGCCAGAAAACCCCATTATGAAAGTTCATCCGCCACAAGGTGATCCTGGAGTGCCCACATCCCACTGGGAAAAAAGGAAACAAGAGTTCAGGCCCTATGAAGCACATGATGAAGCACATTTTTGCTTCCTATATCTCCAAGCTTTTCATATCCTGGTCGCACAAGCGTTTCTTTCCGAACCCCTTCCATGAATCCAACCCAATTGATAGAAGGAAATAGGCAGACTCGGATAGGAGGAGGTTGGGGATTTATGCGGGTCTGTAGGTTTTTTGTAGGTTTGTTGTTGAATGGCTCGGTCTGCTAGCAGAGGAATCTATGGGATTAGAAGCCTTGACCATGCTCTGGTTCATATCTATCTAAGGGGGGAGTGTGAAACAGACTGATCCCCTAGATGGGAGCTTCATCGATTTTTTCAAGACCGCAACCGGGGGGCTTTGCCCATACGACTGGCAGCTGAAGGTAGCGGTCGACGGTTTGCCCGATGTGCTTCCTGTTCCGACGGGTCTCGGTAAGACGGAGGTGGTTCTTGCCTGGGCGTGGCGGCGCCTGAACCCCGATATTCAAGAGCCTCTCCACCTTGTGGTTTGCCTGCCGATGCGCAGCCTTGTTACGCAGACAGTTGAGCGTCTGAGAGGCTACTTCGCTGCGCTGCGCAGTGCCGGAACCTGCGATATTGTCGTCCATCAGCTCATGGGCGGTGTCGTCGATGAAGAGTGGGCTGGCCAGCCCGACCAGGCCTGGGTCCTCGTGGGCACACAGGACCAGCTTCTTTCTCGTGCCCTGAATCGCGGCTACGGGATGAAGCGTTTCCTGTGGCCGGTGCACTTTGGGCTTCTCAATCATGACTGCCGTTGGCTTATCGACGAAGTCCAGCTCATGGGGCCGGGGTTGTGGACCACGGCGCAGCTTGATTGGATGCGGCGGAAGCGTTTCCGTGTTTTGAAACCCTGCTTGACCACGTGGATGAGCGCTACTGTTGGCAATTCGTTTTTGGGTACCACCGATCGCAAAAGCGATGGACTCGATGAACCGTCGGCAAAACAGGTTGCGTTCGAGAGGGCGCTGAAGGCAACCCTCGAAAATGATCCCTCCCTCGATTGGTGGCGGACAGCGAGGCGTCCGGTCGAGTGGTGGCAGCCCGAAAAGAATCACGGTTCCAAGAAGGATGGTAGATTGAAGGTATCGGCGGCGCTCGCAATGGCGGTTGTGGAGAAGCACCGGGCGGGTAAGCTTTCTCTAGTCATCTGCAACACTGTGAAAATGGCTCGCGAGGTGTTCCGCACACTGGCGGTGGATCACAAGGTTCTTTTGCATTCCCGTTTTCGGGGCGAGGATCGGGAGCGACACGAGCAGAAGCTTCTCATGTTTGAGGCAAACCGCAAGACAGGGAGGTTGTCAGAGAGCGATCCAGGGCTCATCTGCGTGAGCACCCAGGTTGTCGAGGCTGGTGTTGATATCTCGGCGCACAGGCTGTGGACGGAGTTGTCACCGTGGCCTTCCATGCTTCAACGCTTGGGCCGCTTGAACCGCAGGGGGGAAGACCCCGATGCACGGGCGTACGTGTGGGAGATCCCCAGGGAGAGCGGCAAGAAGACCGTTGGGGGCATGGGGCCCTACGAAATGAGTGACATCTTACTCGCTAAACGGCTGGTGGACGTGTTCGCTCCACTGTCGCTGGAGAAGCCGTTCCCTGTAGCGATCGACACCTTGAATACCTTGAGGCAGAAAGATATGTCTGCTGCGCTTCAGCCGAAGCCGAGCCCACTGCCCCGGGCACTGGACGTTCACGGGCTCTTCTCTACGGAACGCGATGTCCACGGTGGTTTCACTGATGTCAGTGCCTTCGTCCGCGGGACGGATCCTGACCTCGATGTGACTGTGGTCTGGCGTGACTGGTCGGGCAAGCAGCCGCCCTGTGACGACTCTCTCGACGGTCCGTTGCTGGTCCCAGGCAGGGAGGGCTGCTCCGTCTCATTCTCCAGGTTGCAGGATCTGCTGAAGAATGGCAAGAGTGCGGCGTGGATCTGGAATGATGAAGATGGTCGCTGGGACCGCGTGAGCCAAGGGGACATAAGGCCGGGAATGCTTGTCATGCTGAAGCGCGAGGTGGGTGGCTACGACCCGACTGAAGGCTGGACCGGCGTGAAGTCGAGCGTACTTGCCGAAGTACCTCGGGCTGGGCGAGGCGAGACCTTGAGAGATGATCCTCGGACCGAGGTCGGATACTGGTCAAGACTCAAAGACCACCTTAAGGACGCCCGCTACCAGGCCACCCTCCTCTGCGAGCGCCTGGGCCTCCCGGAACAATTTCGGAGGGCAGTCGTCGAGGCTGCCGCCCTCCACGATCTAGGGAAAGCGCACCCACAATGGCAGAAGAGGCTGCCAGACCGATCGGGTATTCCCGACGTGCCGCTTGCCAAGACCCCGCGTTTGGTGGCTGTTGACATGGTGGGAGATGGGGTCCAGGCAGTTGTGGAGAAGGTCGCGAAGCTGCGCCCCAACGCCCTGCGGCTCCCCAACAAATCCCGCCAACGTGGCTGTGAGCAAGTGACCCGACTTCGCTGGGCGATCGACGACAAGCTAGATCAGGATTCCCTGGACCGGTTGCGTGAGCTTAAAGGAGTGCGCTGGGCAGGTCACGCCGGGTTTAGGCCTGGCCTGCGCCACGAGGTTGCCTCGGCCCTTGCGATGTGGCACAAATACTCCAATAGCGACGAGAAGCCCTACCCCGCCCTCGCGGTCTATCTGGCGGCGACTCATCACGGCAAGGCGCGCACCGTGCTGCGGTCTACCACCGCCGACGGCGATGACGCATTCGGCGTGCGGAGTATTCCGGCGTCGATCTCCCTTGGTGGCGAAGACTGGCCCCTCGACCTTTCGATCGCGAAGGATGGAGCCGACGGATACTGGGACGGCGACGGGTTTGTCCTGACCGGCCACGGCTGGACGGGGCTGGTGGCTGACCTGCTTGGTCCGTGGCGTCCGGAGGAGCTGGGTAACGCTGGCGTTGTACCTGAGTCAGAGCCGCGCAACCTGGGACCGTTCGCGCTGGCATACTTGGAAGCCCTCGTCCGCGTTGCCGACTGGCGCGCGAGCGACGAGCCGAGCGCAAGCCTCAAGCCGAGCGAGGTGTCACGTGGCTGAGCGCTTGACTGCCATCCCAATTCCCGGTTTGTCGCCCGATAACCTCGGCAACTACCTCGCTTCCCTCGGGCTACTGCGCGTGCTCAGTCGGAGGTGGCCCGAAACGCGCATCGCGTGGCGCGACGAGGTGCTGCAGGTAGTTGGGGGTCCGCCCATGCTCGATGACCTACTCGATGAACTCGTGCGAATCGCGAGCGAACGCTTGTGGACCCCGTATGTCCGTGAATGGGCGGATGCACAGAAAAGGAGTAGCGACTTGGCCCAGAAGCCGAAGACCAGTGCAACGAGTGGAGTCCCCTTCGCACTCTGGCAGGGGACCGCAGCGGAAGAACTGCTCGAAAGGTTTACGGCTCACGTCGTTGTGCACGGCGCTGGCCGCTCGATGAATCCGATCTTGGGCAAGGCAGGGAAGATAGGGCAACGTGACTTCGCCAAGGGATGGGGACGTGCTATGGACCTCTTGGCACCGCCCAAGCCCTCTAAACAGGGCAAGAATGAAACGCCAGAAAGGAAACAGAAACGCGAGAAGCGTGAGGCTGAGAAGTTCCACGCGGAAACAACTAAAAAGAGGGCCGAGCTCAAGGCTCTCCTCCAGGGCGCTCCGCTCTCCTGGTTGGAAAAGGGCCTGAACGCTGCGACGTGGTTCTGTGACGCGAACAAGATCTACAACAATGGGCAGAGCCCCTTCCGCGAGGGATTAATTTCTCCTTGGCTGATGGTTTTAGCATGTGAGGGCATCCCTTTCCTTGCCGGGAGTCCATCCCGTCGACTTGGCGCGAGAGCCCGTTCCTCTGGTGCTTTCCCGTTTGTCACCAAGGCTGCTGCACCTAAAAGGAGTGGGGAGAAAAAGCGCGACTCTGCCGAGCTGTGGGCGCCTCTTTGGGAACGCCCGATGGCAGCCTCAGAGGTGGTTACGCTTTTTCGAAGGGGGCGTGCTGAACTTGCGGGCATCACAGTGGAGACGCCTGCGGCATTTGCTAGCGCTGTCATCGGACGTGGTGTCGATGCAGGGGTCGTGGAGTTCCGCCGATTCGTCCTTGGATGGACGACCGCCCAGGACTACGTGGAGCCTCGGTTTCATGGCACGGTAGCAACTCCGAGTACGCATTCGCCCACTGCCACTGCGCTTTCGAAAGTTCTGGAGCGTATTACCAATCTGATCGAGCACCGTGGTTTCCCTCGAGATGACAAGCGGTTCGCGGGGTTGCGGGGTCCTATCGAGTCCGCGCTCCTCGACCTGGCCGTTGCGCCTGATCGCCCCGAGGCGGGCATTGCACTACTGGACGCGGTGGTCTCCGCGTTGGACCGCATTGATCACAGCCGCGGGTTCCGCGAGAAGCGGGTGCAATGGAAGCCCCTTCCCGTCGAGTGGCTCTCCTCGTTGTTCGCCAGTGAGGCTCCCGGTACCGAGGCCCGGCTCGCCTTGGCGCTTGTGTCGTGCTTCCCGAAAGCGTTGCCTTTCACAGCTTTCCGCTTCGGGGTGTCCTGGACGTTGGACGGCAAGGTCGATGGGCGCGTGCTTCCCCGCCGCTTCGAGCACACGAAGGTTGCACCCGCTCGCTGGGTTTGGGGGCCGGGTGAGCTGTCCCGCGTCCTTGGCGCTGTGCTCTCACGCAGACTCCTGGAAGAATCGAAGTTGGACCGCCCCTTCGGTAAGTTCTGGCGCAGTTGCTCGTTGCTTCCAGCATCGGCGGAACACATGGACCGCTGGCTTGTTGGCGATATCGACGAGCCTCTTCTCTCTGCCTGGCTCTCTCGCCTTGCGCTCTTCGATTGGACGACGCATGTACCGGACGCTGTCCGTGCGTTGGCCGTTCCAGCTGCAGCTCCAACTCCAGCATCGCTGAGTCCCAACGGTGAACTGGTCCTCGTCGGGCTCATGCAACCACTCGTCGACCGGCGCCGCCTTGTCGTCAAGGGTCTCTCGCCCGATGACCTTCTCAGCGAGGAGCGCGGCGCCCGCAGGCCTGAGGCGGCGCGAGCTCTCGTCACGCTCTTGCACTCCGGCAACCTGGACGCCGCGTTGCGGTTCGCCGCGAGCCGGTTCGCGATGGCGGGTGCCCATCTCGCCACCTTTGACGCGAGCTGGCGAACCCACGATGCGGCCCGCCTCGTCGCGGCCCTCCTCTTCCCCCTTTCGCGCCGCGAGCGCATAATTCTTTTCGAACGCTGGCTACGCCCAAGGCGTCGGCCACAAGGAGACGACCATGTCCAAGACGCTCATCCCCGCTGAGGTCCTAAAGGGCCCCTCTCCGTTGATCCTGACAGCCACGCTTGAGCCCGTTGCGGGTGACCGCTTTCAGCCGGCGGGCTTCCCAGAGATCGGACACGTCATCTACAAAGCGCCGCGCAAGGACGGCACTATCGAGCACGTCTGCATCGTGGACAGTGCGGCGAGCATGGCCAATCACCTCGAGTCGGTTTGTATGCGTGGTGCCCACGACTACGATCTTGTTGAAGAGTTGGACGGGCTCCCCTTCATCCGCTGTGTTACCAATACAAATGTGGGAAGCGAGCCGATGGAGGCTCGCGAGGTCGTTGTCACGAGTTTCACAGAAGGCCACAGAATCGCGTCGACTTACTTCCTAGAGGGATACCCCATCGAGGAGAACAAGAAGTCGGGCGATAGGTTTGACGAGGTTCTTATCTCAAGGTTCGGGATCGTCCTCCCGAAGGGTAAGAAGGCACATCCGCCTGCCAGCCAGTGGTGGAAGGTCTTTAAGACGATCTTCGATTTGGATCCCAATTCGTTGGTCCATGGAGTGCTCTTCCCCAAGTGGCAGATTAAGATCCCGCGGGCGCTCACGGCCCACCTCGAGGCCTTCGGCGCGGGACGTGTAGATCGCTCGGGCGTCAAGTTTGACAGGCTCGGCAAGACCACATCTGGACAGCCGATTTTCGCCGTGGACGACGCCACCGCAGAGTCGATCCGGGCCACCTTCGTTATGGACATGGGTCTTATTCGCTCCTTTGGTCGCAATAAGGGCAACAAGCAAATCGGGCTGTCGGATAAGCAGCAGGAGCTGATTGTGGCGCTGGCACTCTGGAAGGTTCAGAAACTTGTTGAGTCGCCGTTCCGGTACCGCTCGGGCTGCCATCTGCGTTGCGTCGCGCTCCAAAGCGGGGGCGAGGACATTGTACTGGCTGTGAACATCCAGGATGCGATTAAGGACGCCGGCTTCAGCGAGCAACCTATCACCGACGTCTTCTGGCCGCGGGAGGAGCTCTACCGCGAGGGTAACGACACCAGTAGCGATGTGGATGAGGACAACGACGACGCTGAGGATGAGGGCGTCGAATGATGCGTGTCGTACTCAGGCAGGAGTTCCCCCTCGGCCGCTTCCATGCTACGCCGTGGCGCGTAAACCCGTACGACGATCCGCACGGGGAATGGCCGCCGAGCCCATGGCGCCTGGTCCGAGCGGTAACGGCCCGCTGGTACCAGTGGGCTCGTGAGGTGGGTAAGGATCCGGAGCGCCCTGAAGACCTCGAAGAGCTCGAGTCTCTTCAGCGCGCGCTCTGCAGGAGCAGCTATGCGTTCTGGCTCCCGCCATCGGCAAGGAGAGGTGTCTCCTTGAGGCAGTATCAGCCGACAGAGATTAATATGGACCCGCCAGCGTGGAAGTGGGTCGCCGAGTTCGAGCGCTCATCCAATGCCGACGACACCAAGGACCAGCATGAGATCAAGGGAAAGGGCGTAAGCCTCAGGAAGACGAGCAAAAAGGACATCAACAACGGGCTACCGAATATCTGGACGGTGACCGTAAAGGATAATCAGGCAAAAGAGGCGAAACACAGAATTGAGAAGGTCCTTGGTTCCCCCAAGTCTCCCTGGCAACACGTCTGCGATCCAGGGCTACGCGCCTATAGCACTAGCCTGGTTCAAGACAACTATTGGTGCTTCCCGCGGGATGAACCCATCTGGTGGTTCATCGAGGACGACGCATGGAGCGACCAGAGGTTGGTGGAGGTGCTCGAAGCTTGTGTCGAACGTTTGACCTGGTTTGGACGCGCAGAGACGCTTACCCGCATGCGAATTGCATGTGCCATTAACGAAGCTCCCGAGCCCAACTGCACGTTCAGCGACGATCGGATTTCTGGTTCCGTGCCTGTACTCGTGCCACTGCCGGATGCTGGGCGCGAGGATATCGAGCGCACAACCGATGAGAAGAATGCCAAGCAGCGCACCGTCCCGCCCGGTGCGGCTTGGCGGTATGCTCGGCGGCCCCCTCGACCTTTCGTGCGCGAGCGGCCGAGTTCACCTTGCCACCACAAGCGCCTCCATCTGGTTCAACTGGCCATCGGTTGGAACGTTGCTCCCGAGCCTGGAGCCATCGTGCGCCTCACCTCACGTTTTCGGGGCGTCGTGCTGCGCGAGCTGCTGCATATCAAAACCGGTAATCCGAAGGTAACCTGGAGCCGTGCTAGCCGTGATTGTCGCGAGCGAATCGCCACCATGGTTGGGAAACATGCCGACGGGACACCGCTTTCAGGGCACCGCCACACCGAGTTCCTTGTCTGGTGCAAGGATTCTGTGCCAACGCATATTTTGGTGTGGAGAGGCTCAGACACGTTCGATGAGGACGAGCTGGAGGCCATCCTCCGTGCCGCATCCCGCGAAATCTCCTGGGGTACTCCCGGGATGGATGCCGGTGAGTGGAAGGTGCGGTTGGTCCCCCTGGACCCGTCGGTTCCACCCCCTCCTGGTTTCGACGAGCACGTGTCAATCGTCTGGGAGTCGGTTACGCCTTACGTCCGACCGAGACACTACCTTCGGGGTGGCAAGGAGCGCCCGCGCGAGTCACTCGAAGCGCAGATTCGGCGTGAGCTTCAACAGCGAGAGATCTCCCGGGATGTCACATGCGAGTTTATTGGCGCTCCGTGCTGGGTTTCGGTTCATTTTCCTCGACGGAAAGCGAACCGGCGAGCATTCATCGGTGACCGGCTCGGCCAGCGCGTGCGGCTGATTTTCCCGGATCCGGTACGCGGGCCACTCCGTCTCGGGCACTCCAGCAGCTTTGGGTTGGGGTTGTTTAGGCCTCTCGCCTAGACTGAAGAGTGTTCGGAAGCGGTGTAACTGTTCAGCCCCGCCACCTTCCTCCCTTCCTACGAAATCCATGAGCCTTAATTTGTTGGTGGTCCGCAGGAATCACTACCCTAACGAAGAACGTCGCCGGAGCCTCTCTTTACAAATGGCCCCAACATGACCAAATCCCCAGCCCTGCTCCCCTAATCCCCGAAAACCTAGTGCATGTATTTGGACCAGGTGGGGGAGTCCTCTCGCTTATACCGGTTCCTGGCTCGAATCGGGTTTCCTCTCAATCCACCCAAAGAGAACCTTCCCCCAGCCTTCCCCTGACCTCCCATAGCATGGAAGCAAGAGCCCCTTGCCCTCCCTTTGCTCTTCCCCTTTCTTTTCATGATATGCTTCTTGGGGAGAGGGAGGCCCACGATTTCTCTTCCGATTGTTTTTAGAAGGACCCAACCCATGTTGAAGACACAGTTCGAATCTGACCTTCTTCCTGTTCGCATGTTGAACGAGTTTGTCTATTGCCCTCGTCTTTTTTACATGATGCATGTGGATGGGAGGTGGCGTGAAAATGAATACACCATCGATGGATCCAATGTGCACCGTCGGGTGGATCAAATCGACCATCTTTTGCCCAATCCCGAAGCTGAAAGTGCCCCCGAAGAGGCTCCTAAAAAGAGAAAGAGAAAGACCGTCAAGGAAGACCCTCCTCCTGAAATCAGCCGTTCGGTCACATTGGGAAGCAAGAAGCTGGGCCTGATTGCCAAGCTTGATCTCGTTTCGACTGCAGGCAAAGAGGCTCTTCCTGTTGAAACGAAAAGAGGGAGGGTGCCCAAAAACCAAGAGCGGAGCTATGAACCCGAGCGTGTGCAACTCATGGCCCAAGGCCTTCTCCTGCGGGAACACGGATATGAGTGCGACCATGGGGTGATTTACTACGTTGGATCAAAAACACGGGTCGACATCCCCTACACCCAAGAACTCGAAGAGATCACCTTTCAATCTTTGAAGGCCGCCCAAAAATGCATGACTTCCACGCTCATTCCTCCTCCTCTCGAAGATTCTCCCAAGTGTAGAGGTTGCTCCCTTAATGCTCTTTGCCTGCCCGATGAAACTCTCTTTCTCAAAGCTGAGCGCAAGGGCAAGACCAAAAACATCCGCCGCCTCTTTCCACCCAGGGAGTGGGCCAGGCCCCTGTTCGTGCAAGTCCAAGGGGCCAAAGTCGGGAAAAGCGGCGAAACCCTAGTCGTCAAGAAGTCCGACGAAGTCCTCGCCAAGGTCAAGATCAAGGATGTTTCCCAACTCGTCCTTTGCGGAGGCATCTCCGCATCCTACGCCGTTCATCAGGTCCTTTGCCAGCTCGGCATTCCCATCGTACATCTCTCCCGTAGCTTTTGGTTTTATGGTTTCACCTTCGGGAACCAACTTCGCAATGCCTATGACCGAGCCGCCCAGTTTCGAGCGGCTGATCAACCCTCAAAACGATTGGCCTTCGCAAGGGCCCTTGTCGCCTCCAAGATTTCCAACCAAAGAACCATCCTTCGAAGGAACAGTCACCCTCAACCGAGCAGTGATCTCGAAGAGATGGCCCGCGTGCAAAAAAAGGCTCAAAAAGCAAAGGATGAACAAAGCCTTCTTGGACTCGAAGGTCAGGCGGCAAGCTGTTATTTCAAAAATTTCTCTTCAATGCTCAAACCGAGAGACTTTCCCTCAGAATGGGATTTTAAGAAAAGAAACCGGCGTCCCCCCAAAGATCCCATCAACGCCCTTCTCTCCTTCGGATATGCTCTTCTTGCCTCCGAATGTGCCGTGGCCCTTCAATCCGAAGGCTTGGATCCCTGGTGGGGGCTCTATCACAGGCCCCGCCACGGAAGACCCGCCTTGGCTCTGGACCTCATGGAAGAGTTTCGGCCCCTTATCGTCGACAGCGCCCTCGTCACCGCGATCAATACCGGAATGCTTACCCGAAGCTCTT
>Ga0256841_1002877_pt1 | contig 13318 bp, 12 predicted proteins | sample 356308metaG_FD_185971 | JGI IMG/M metagenome (GOLD analysis project Ga0256841, IMG submission 185971) | Hydrothermal vent microbial communities from Mid Atlantic Ridge, Atlantic Ocean - 356-308 | ecosystem: Environmental > Aquatic > Marine > Hydrothermal vents | place: Atlantic Ocean: Mid...
ACCGGCTCCCTCCTTGGAGAACCGGTCGGCGAGCAGAAGCAGCGCACCCCGTGCGGGCTTCCTCGCGGAGGTCTTCACCTGCCCTTCGACCCGTGCGAAGGGTTCGAGCACGACGTCGACGACCCTCTTGACACCCTCTTGCGCCAAGAAGAGGCGCCGGTGCTCGACCGTTTCGTGTCCCGGAACGGAAAGGGAAAGCTCGTGCCAGCCCGTGGAAAGGCCGTCGAAGAGGTGGCGAATTCCCATCAGCTTGCCGGGTCGTCCATCCAGGAGAATGCGTCCCCCTTTCAGCTCTCGACCACTCGCGGCGTCCAGAAGACGCAACGCCAAAGCAGCGCCGGCGGTCATCCGCCACTGGTGCACCGCCGAGCCGATGCCACCGTGAAACGTCGCGGCGAGGGCACCGGAACGCGCGTCCACGCGGACTTGCCCCGCGGGGAGGTGCTCGAGGCGGAGCGTGAGTCCTCCGTCGAACGACGACGTCAACGGGGGGCGATAACGCAACAAGATTTCCGCGCCGCCTTCGAGGGGCCACGCGCCGGACCCGATCTCGATCGAGACGTCGCCGATCGTGCCGCCGTTCCACGTCACGTCCGCGGCGAATGGGTAGCCGTCCCGCGGGAGAAGGGTCCCCAATCGTGCGGCGCCTCGAGGCATGTTCCAGGGGATGACCAGGGGCTGGAAGCTGCGAAACCCGTCGGAGAGGAGAAGGACGTAGCGACCGGGCGACAGCGAGAGCCTCGCCGTTCCGGTTTCACGATCCACCGGAGCGACCGACAAGGGAATCCCCTTCAACGGGTCCAAGACCCCATCGGCGTAGGCGGGATAGACGCGCACCTCGGCGGAAAACGGTTCGGCATCGGGGAGCACCGCCTGAACCTCGAGGACTCCGGCGGGCGGTACCGCCACATCTCCGAGCAGCAGTCCCTCCCCCGCCGGCGTCGTCGCGAGGCGGAGGACATGAACCCCACCGTGACGTCGAACGACGCGCAGCATGACGGTTCCGGACGTGATGCCCGACTCCAGCGAGAACCTCCCATCCGAGTCGGATCGAACGTCTCCTCGGAGTTCATCACGACCCTCGTCATGCAGAATCAGGGAAACAGCGGCGCCCGTGAGGGGCCGCCCCGTCGATGCATCCACGAGCCGCCCCTGGACACGGCCGAGAGGGGATGCGTCCTGGCCCAAGGCCGTTTCGACCAGGCAGACGGCCAACAGGAGAAGAAGCAGACGAGGCTGGGGCAACTCAAGGTCTCCCGTGTTCGTAGCCGCCGGGGGCGACCTCTTGCCTCTCGTCGCCGGTCTGCAACCAGAGGCCCCTCTCCACCACCTTTCCTGTGACGGTGAGCGGGGTTTGTAACTTCCACTCTTTCAGGAGTCGCGCCGCGATGTCCGGGTCCATTGTCAAAAGGAGCTCGAAGTCTTCCCCGTCATGCAGCGCATGCTCCAAGGGACTCATGTCAGTGCGGGCGGCGAGCTGGACCGCCGCATTGGAAATCGGCACGGCCGAGGCGTCCACGACGGCGCCGACTCCGGACGCATCCAGGATGTTCGAAAGATCTCTCAAGAATCCGTCGCTGATGTCCGTCATTGCGGAGGGAGGACCGAGATCGACGAGGGCTGTCGCCTCCTCCATACGGGGAATGAAGTCGTGATGGTGGCCGAGAAGCGATCCGCCGAGGACGCCCGTCACGAGGACGAGATCTCCCGGTCTCGCTCCGCTCCGCAACACGGCGTCGCGATGGGGCCGCCCGGTCACGGCAACCCCCAAACTCAGTCCGCCCGGCCTCATCACCGAATCCCCTCCGGCCAGCGCAATGCCGAACCTGCGGGTCTCCTCGCCGACCGCTTTCATCACGCGCCGGGCGAGAGCATCCGTGGCGCCGGCGGGAAGTTCCAGCCCGACGACGATGGCTTCGGCGATCCCGCCCATCGCCGCGATGTCGGAAAGGTTCGAACGCACCGCCTTCCGCGCCAAACGTTCCGGAAGATCCGGCCCCGCCTCCACATGGACGCCCTCACACACCACGTCCATGGCCAAGAGCAACTCCGCACCGCCCCCACGAACGATGACGGCCGCGTCGTCGCCGGGTCCGACGGGAAGACGTGCCGACGGGCCGTCGCTCCTCTGGGTCATCCACTTCAAGAAATCGTGCTCGCGAAAAGCGTCGCCCATGGACCGCGAGGCTCCTCAGTTCAGAAACCACAAGGACGTGACGACCTTCTTGCGGAGCGCATCACGGGGAATCGGCCCGAAGAGGCGGCTGTCCGGATGGACGGCGTTCACGACGAGGTGGCGGTCGCCGCTGAAGATGAGGAAATGGTCTTCGGGGATGGGGCCCTCTCGGAGCCGGGATCCCTTCGGGAGGACGAGATCCTCTTCGCGATCGCCGATCTTCACCCGTGCCCGACCGCGCGACAGGTTCTCGATGCGAACCATCTCCTTGGGCATGCCGACGATGACTCCGAACGCGTCGGTGTCCGCACCGGGAACCTGGAAGAGAACGATGCTGCCCGGACCGAGAACCGTGTCGTCATCCACATCGGTCATGACGACTTTGGTGCCGGGTCCCATGTGCTGAGGCTCCAGACCGTGATAGTCGCCCGGGATCGTGTAGACATCGTAGCGATAGGTGAACCAGGCCACGCCCAGCAGAACACCGGCGATCACGAGACGACGAACAGTTCCGCGAATGCGATCGATCCGCTGCATCCGCGCCACGCTTCGTCCGTCACCTGTCATTCACACGACTCCCAGGCCCGCCGCCAATCTTCCATCGCGAGTTGCCCACGCGGGTTCTCAAAGAAATAGCGTATCGCCGCGGCTCCCGTCGCACCACATGCCCGGACGTCGCGCAGCCGCTCCGGAATCATGCCGCCAATGGCCACGACGGGGACCGACACCCGCTCGACGAGTTCACGGAGGGTCTTCAAACCCTGTACGGGCACCCAACCCTCCTTCGACGGAACGGGGAAGACCGGGCCGAACACGACGGCGTCCAGACCATTCCGAACGCGCCGAACCCCCTCCAGCACGTCATGGATCGACGCCGTCACACCGACGTGGGTCGGTAGAAGTTCTCTCGCCCGCGCCAGGTCCGGGGAACGAAACGTCAAATGACAGATTTCCGCATTCAGAGCCGGTTGCAGATGGATCCTCTCGTTCAACCAGAAAAGGGCACCGTGCCGATCACACTGTTCCTTGACGCGCCGCCCGAGACGCAGAAACGCCGCATCGTCGAGACGCTTCTCCCGAAACATGACCGCCGTCACCCCGCCGGCGAGAAGGACATCCAGCCTGTGGAGCAGATCGTCGGCGGGCCAATCGTCGCTGTCGGGCGTGACCGCGACGCAGGTCAGGCGGGAGGCCGCATCAGCCTCGAGCATGAAACTCGCGCGGGCGTACGGTCGCGTCGACCGGGGTCCTCGAGGCGGAAAAAACGATCTGTTCGACGAGGGTCCCGAATTCGATGCCCGCGGCGGCCGCCGCCTTCGGGAGCAACGAGCCCTCGGTCAACCCGGGAAGGGTGTTGGTCTCGAGAATCACGAGCCCCTCGTCCGTGAGCATGGCGTCGGTCCGGGAATAGCCTCGTCCGTCGATGCGCCGATGGATCTTGACGGCCCACTCCTGCAATTCCCTCGCTGTTTCGGGGGCAATCGGGGCGGGGGCCAGCTCTTCCGCGCCGCCCGGGGCGTATTTCGAATCGAGATCGAAGAAGGCGCCGCGCGGACGAATCTCGACGACAGGAAGCGGGATGGGATCGCCGCCTGCGGGTTCCTCGAGGACGGCGGCCGTCAGTTCCCGACCGGGACGGTAGCTCTCCCAGAGGACGCGCGTTTCCTCCCGAAAGGCTCGGTCCAGGAGTTCTTCGCAGGTCTTCGGATCATGGACGATCCAGACTCCGATGCTCGAACCGGATGCGGGCAGCTTGAGGACCCCCGGAAGGCCCGCCACGGCGCGTCCTCTGCCCAACGCGGCGACGCGGTCGCTCCGCCACTCGGCCCGGGTGAGCGTCACATGGGGCGCCGTCGGTGCGCCCAACTCGACGAGCACGGCCTTGAAAGCCGTCTTGTCCATGGCCAGAGCCGACGCACCGACGGGAGACCCCGTGTAGGGAATCCCGCTCCACTCGAGAAATCCCTGGATGGCGCCGTCTTCCCCGCCGCGGCCGTGCAATCCCAAGAAAGCCACGTCGGGCTTCCAACTCTCGAGGAAACTCGAGAACCCTGCCGCCGACCACGGACTTGTTTCCCCGGTCGCCTGCGCTGCCTCGTAAGCCGGCGGCCCCTCGAGGACGAACCGCCGCTCTTGGGTGATCAGAATGGGGGCGACGACGTGGCCGCGCGTGCGCAGGGCTTCCGCGACCCGGGTTCCCGACTGGACGGAAATCTCACGCTCCGGGGAGACGCCCCCGTAGAGGACTGCAATTCTCATGGACACAGAATAACCTCGCCCCCCCACGGCGCGGGGTCAGGGAAAAGCGCATTCCCCTCCGGCGGGAATGTCGGGGCGGGGACCCTCGTTCAGGCGTTCTCGCAGGGCGTCCGCGGAATCCGCCCAAGAGGGGTCGATGTCCAGGAGGCAATCGGCGCGCCCCTCCGCATCCCTGGGAACGGCGACGCCCGCGGCCTCCAACCAAGCGGCGAAGACCTCCGTCTGCGCCCTGCGGGAACTCTCGGGAGAGTCCTCGCCCTCGGCGTTTTTGATCGGAGCAAATTCCCGATGTCGATCCACCTCGAGTACGACGCAACGATTCGCCTGCCCCATGGCGTCGAAAACGAACGTCTCGAATTTCACTCCATCCAAGGTGCGCGACGTCCGCGATTCAGGATCGAAGGCCTGAATCTTCTTCCGCGCCAAATGGAACGGGAGGGAAAGTCCGCCCTCCGTCACGGTCTCGACGAAGTCCCGCCGCAGCATATGCACAGCGATGTTGCCGTCGCGGAAACGCAACTGTCCCGAGTCGTCCCGGGCCTCCAACTCATCCGGGGTGAGATCGGAGTACTCGATCACACCGAAACGCCCGTCGATACGTCCGACGATACCGACCTTCTCGTCGGCCGATCTCTTGGCGACGACCTTGACCGACATCTGCGCATTCTCCAGAGCGTGATGCCCGAGGAAGACCGGGTCCGCCATGTCGACGAGAGGATTGTCCACCTGAAAATAGAAGATCTCTTCCACGCCGCGAGCCCGCATGTCCTCGAGAGCGCCGCTCGTACGAAGCGCCCACAGGGCCCCGCCGTGACCGTTCGGCGAGAGGAAGAGTCGGTCCTCGGCGGCGAGAAGGATGCGTCCGTCAGGGCTCATTGCGGGAAGCATGTCCTGCGGGAAAAGGCTCACGTCCTCCCGAGGAAGTCCGAAGAACCCCTTCTCCTCGAAATAGGCGACCGTCCGAGCGTGATTTCCGGCGCTCGTCATCACGTACCACGGCAGTGCCGTCTCGTGCCGTTCACGCAGCGCCCGGATCTTCGCCGCGAAGATCTCGAAGAGGGTCCGTCCGAGGACGGGGCTCGCGGGAAAACATCCCTTGGGCCCCTCGTAACCGAGGCGGGAACCTTGCCCGCCCGCTACGACGAAAACGGCGACCCGACCGGATTCAAGAAGTTCCGAGCCCAGCGTTGCCGCGCGGGCGTCGTCCTCCGGAGAGGCCCCCTTCTTTTTCCCGGGCGCCGGCTCCAGACAGGCCGCCGCTCCAGCGGGGGGCGACGCGAACAAGAGGCTTCTCACCTGCTCGACCTGGCCCCAATCGAGGCCTTCCAACTCCGCCGCCAGACGACGCCGCGGCGCTTCCGGCAGCGCGTCGAAGTGAGTCAGGAGCTCACCTTGACCCAGTCTCTGGAGGGTGCCCCGTAGCTCCGCGCTCAGCGTCGGCGCCGCCAACTCAGGACTCCAGCTTCCTGAAGGCGAGCGTCACGTTGTGGCCGCCGAACCCCAGCGAGTTGGAAAGGGCCGCACGGACGTTCAAATCCCTCGAGCCTTCGGGCACGTAGTCCAAACGGCATCCCTCTCCCGGCTCCACGAGATTCCGCGTGGGGTGGACGACACCATGGTGAATGCTGAGGCAGGAGACAACGGCCTCGACGGCCGCTGAAGCGCCGAGCAGGTGCCCGATCATGCTCTTGGTCGAGCTGACGGCCAACTTGCCGGCACGGTCCCCGAACACCTTTTCGATGGCGAGCGATTCGTTGGGGTCGTTGATCGGAGTCGAGGTTCCATGGGCGTTGACGTAGTCCACCTCCTCGAGCGCGATCTCACCGTCTTCGAGGGCACGACGCATGGAGCGCTGGGCTCCCTCGGCCTCGGGAGCGGGCTGAGTGATGTGGTAGCCGTCGCCGGTCATGCCGACGCCCGACAGTTCGCAGTAGATCTTGGCACCGCGCCGCCGCGCATGTTCCAGTTCTTCCACGACGATGATGCCGGCTCCCTCCCCCATGACGAAGCCGTCGCGGTCCTTGTCGAAAGGACGGCTGGCATGAGCTGGATCGTCGTTGCGACGTGACAGCGCCTTCATGTTCGCGAAGCCCGACATGCCCAAAGTGGTGATGGCCGCCTCGGCTCCCCCGGTCACGATGATGTCGGCATCGCCGTAACGAATGCACCGGAGCGCCATGCCGATGGCGTGACCCGCAGAGGCGCAGGCCGATGCCGTCGCGAAGTTGACGCCCTTCATTCCGAAACGCATGGAGATGTTGCCGGACAGAGCGTTCAACATGAGCTTGGGGATGAGAAACGGAGAGACACGGCGCGGCCCCTTGTCCAAGAGTTTGCGATGCTGCGCCTCGATCTCGAGCAGCCCGCCAATCCCCGAGCCTGCGATGACGCCGCACGACTCCGCGAGAGGTGTCTGCGCTTCGATGCCTGCGTCCCGCACGGCCTCGTCGGCGGCGATCATTCCCAAAAGGACGAATCGATCCAGCTTCGCCGCCTTGTTCGGCGGGAGGAGGCCGGACGAATCCAGGTCCCGGATCTCACCGGCGATGCGCACCGGATACTCGGAGCAGTCCCAATTCTCGAGTGGCTTGATGCCGTTCTTCCCCGCGAGCAAGGCATCCCAGCTGTCGGCGCAATTCTGGGCGAGCGGCGTCACACATCCGATTCCGGTCACGACAACTCTGCGCTTTGCGGTCATCTCACTTCCTCACTTACGAGACGGGGCGGTGATCTCGGAGAATCAACCCGGCTCCAAGAACGTGGCCGTGCGCCCAAGATGGGGAGCACGGCCCGGTTCCTTCCGAAATCGCCTCGTCGTCGATGGATTCAGGCGACGTGCTTCTCAATGTAGGACACGGCATCGCCCACGGTTTGAATCTTCTCGGCGTCCTCATCGGGGATGTTGATGTCGAAGGCCTCCTCGAACTCCATCACCAACTCGACGGTGTCCAGAGAGTCCGCTCCCAAGTCGTTGATGAACGACGTACTGTCGGTGAGCTTCTCCGGGTTTGCGCCCATCTTCTCGCAAACGATACTCTTGACCTTCTCGGCAATGTTCGCCATTTTCGGCTCCTCGATTCCATGCTGGCCGAACGTCTATCCCGGGGATGCAACGTTCCACCCCGCCTCGACTCCGGACACGACTCGGCCCAGCTAAATACCACGATTTCCAGTCTTCTTTCAAACCCTGGGGACGACTTTGTCCCCCGAAGGCGAATTTCCTCAAAGAGCCATCCCACCATCCACGGGGAGGCATTGTCCCGTCACATAGGCACCGGGGGTGCCCGCCAAGAGGGCCACGACCCGCGCCACGTCCTCCGGGGCGCCGAATCGACCCAGCGGAATGGCCTTGGCCATGGCGGCCCTGGCTTCTCCCTGGAAGCCTTCGGTCATGTCCGTTTCGATGAAGCCCGGGGCCACGGCGTTGACCGTGACCTGGCGCCCGGACAACTCCTTTGCGAGAGACTTGGTGAAAGCCAAAAGCCCCCCCTTACTGGCCGCGTAATTGGCCTGTCCGGCATTGCCGGTCAAGCCGACGACGGAGGCGATATTGATGATCCTGGCACCCCCACGCTTCATGAGAGTGCGGGCGAAAGCCTTGCAGGTGTTGAACGCACCTTTGAGGTTCACGGCCATCACGGTATCCCAGTCCTCCTCCTTCATCCGGAGAATCAATTGATCGCGCGTCACACCGGCATTGTTGACGAGGATGTCGATGGGCCCCATGCGCTCCTGCACCTCGGCGGCCAAGGCCGTGACGGCGGCGTGATCGGACACGTCGCACCCGAAGCCTTCGGCCGTGCTCCCCAAAGCTCGGCAGGCGTCGACGGTGTCTTGCACGCGCTCCATCGCTGTCGCCACGCAAGCGACGCATGCGCCCTCCCGTGCCAACTCGGTGGCGATAGCCCTCCCGATGCCTCGGCTGGCGCCGGTGACCAGGGCGAGTTTGCCTGTCAGGCCGAGATCCATTTCAATCCTCCAAGACGTCCAGATTCTCGGACGCGGCGTCCGGGTCGATCTTCCGTAGGAGCCCTGTGAGGACACGCCCCGGTCCCGGCTCCAAGAAGCGATCCACACCATCTTCCCTCATGCGCCGGATCGATTCCAGCCAAAGCACGGGTTCGACGATCTGGCGTTCCAACGCCGCGCGCAAGGCGGCGGGCTCCGTCAACGGCCCGGCGTCCGCGTTGACGTAGACGGGCATACGGGCCGGTCGGAGATCGACACCCGCCAATTCTTCTTTCAAAGCGTCAGCCGCCGGCTGCATGAGGGCGGAGTGGAACGCCCCGGCGACCTTGAGTGGAAGAGCACGCCGGACTCCCATCGATTTGGCGATCTCGGGAACGCGGTCGAGTGCCGCGCGACTCCCAGAGAGCACGACCTGCTTGGGCGACAGGATGTTGGCGACCGACAAGACGTCGTCTCCCGCCGCGGCCTGGGCCACCTCCTCCGCAAGGGCTCGATCCGCGCCGATGAGCGAAATCATCCCGCTGGGCACGGCATCGGAGGCGTCCTGCATGAGCTCGCCCCGTTTCGCGACAAGCTTCAAACCATCCTCGAAGCTCAGGGCTCCCGCAAAATGGAGCGCGGTGTACTCGCCGAGTGAAAGCCCCGCCGCGGCGCGACAGCCCGAGGGATCGAAGCGCCCCGCCTCCTGAAACACGGCCAACATCGCGGTGCTCGCGACGTAGATGGCGGGTTGGCAATGACGCGTGAGAGTCAGTTCATCCTCGGGGCCTTCGAGGATGATCCTCGACAGGCCGTATCCGAGGACCTCATCGGCCCTTTCATAGAGTTCGCGGGCGGTCGCGGACTGCTCCACGAACGGCGCACCCATGCCGACGAACTGTGCACCCTGCCCCGGAAAAATGACGGCGAAATCGCCCATGAGTTTCGTTCTCCGGACCCGACGAACTACCAGCGCAAAAGAGCGGAACCCCAAGAGAGTCCGGCCCCGAATGCGACGAAGCTGACGAGATCGCCCTCTTTCAGGAGTCCCTTTCCGCGCACCTCATCGAAGGCGATGGGAATCGACGCCGCCGACGTGTTGCCGTAGCGATCCAGATTGACGTAGATACGGTCCGGGTCGATGTCCAGCTTCTTCATGGCCGAATCGATGATACGGATGTTGACCTGGTGCGGAACCACCATGCCTATGTCTCTGGGGGTGTGCCCCGTCGCCTCGAGGGACTCGGTCACCAAGCTTCGAAACTTCGCGACGGCGAATCGGAAGACCTCGTTGCCCTTGAGAGTCATGAGGTGTTTTTTGGTCTCCAAAACCTCGTGGTCGATCGGACGGCGACTCCCACCCGCGGAGCGCTGGATGGCGTCCCACTGTGACCCGTCCATTCCCGTGGTATTGAAGATGATCTGTCCTCGAGGGTGATCCGCCTTGAGGACCATGGCGCCCGCACCGTCGCCGAAGAGAATGCAAGAGGCGCGGTCCTGGTAATTGATGATTCGCGAAAGCACCTCCGCGCCCAGAATCAGAGCGTTGTCCACGCTGCCGGAGGCGATCATCCCATATGCGGTCGAAAGCGCGGAGAGGAATCCCGTGCATGCGTTGTTGATGTCCCAGCCGCCCGCGTTCCAAGCGCCCAGCTTCTCCTGGAGAAAAGCGGCGGTCGACGGAAGCAATTGGTCCGGAGTCACGGTCGCCACGACGATGAGTTGGAGTTCCTCCGGCGCCATGCCCGCATCCTGGAGGGCTTGCCGTGCCGCCTCGTAGCAGAGATCCGAGCAGGCTTGATCCTCGCCGGCGATGCGGCGTTCCCGCATGCCCGTCCGCGTGAAAATCCACTCGTCGGAGGTTTCGACCATGCCCTCCAAATCGTGATTCGAGAGCACTCTCTCCGGCACGTAATGACCGGTCCCGGCCACCCCTACGGTGCGTAGCTGATTCATTCCAATCTCCCTGTCAGCTCTCGCGGTGCAGAGCGCCTCGAGCGTTTTCCACGCCTTCCGTGATGACATCGACGACTTGAGCCTTGGCGAAGCGGTGGGCCAACTGAAGCGCGTTGCTGATGGCTCTCCGATCCGAACGGCCATGGGCGATCAGGCAGGTGCCGTTCACTCCGAGAAGAGCAGCGCCGCCGATTTCCGCGTAGTCCGTCCTGCGGCGGAATTCGCGGAGGACCTCGACGGATTCCGGGTTTTCCCGGCCGAAGGTCGCGCTGCTCATCACGGCGTCGAATTGACGGTGCATCCTTTCGGAAAGCCCCTCCGCCACCTTGAGGACCACGTTGCCCACGAATCCCTCGCAGACGATGACATCGGCCAGCTCGGAGAAGACGTCATTGCCTTCCGCGTGACCGACGTAGTTGAAGGGCGCCTCGGCGAAAAGACGCTGCGTCTCCTTGATCAGCTCGTTTCCCTTGCCCTCTTCGGACCCGATGTTCAAAAGAGCCACGCGGGGATTCTCGGTCCCCAACACGCGCTCGGCATAGACAGACGCCATGAGGCCGTAGTGGACGAGGTGTTGGGGTTTGCAGTAGATGTTCGCGCCGACGTCGATGAGAACGGTGTGATGGGATTGGGTGCCCAGAGCGACGGCGATGCCTGCCCGCCTCACCCCGGGGACGAGTTTCCACAAGACGGTGGCGGCGCCGACGACGGCCCCCGTATTTCCGGCGCTGACCACGGCGTCCGCCCCACCCTCTCGAACCAAGGTGAACGCGCGGACGATGCTGCTGTCACGCTTTTTGCGAAGAGCATCGGCCGGGCGTTCATCCGACGCGACGACCTGAGTCGCCGGGACGATTTCGAGGCGTTCGGCGTCGTACGATTCGCCGTCCAGCTCCTCACGGATCGTGTCCTCCAGGCCGACGAGGGCCACGAGGAGCTGAGGACTCTCCGACAGGGCCCGAAGCGCGCCTTGCACGCATTCCTTGGGAGCCCGGTCTCCGCCCATCGCATCCAGTGCAACTTTCATGGGATCAGTCGAACAGGTCCAGATGGAGCACGTTTCGACCGCGATAGTAGCCGCAGTTCGGGCACACTCGGTGAGGAATGACGGCGTGCGAACAGTTCCCGCAACGAATCATGGCCTTGGGCTCGATGTGATGATGAGACCGGCGAATGTTCTTCCGGTACTTGGAGGTCCTTCTCTTGGGAACCGCCATGGCATAAATCTCCGCTCGAGCCCACGACGTCAGCGCCGTAAGCCCTTTTATTCGAACGACTTAAATAATGAATCCCCAGTGTGGGAGGCTCATTCTACGGCGCAGCCCGCCTGGACGCAACAGGGTCCGGACGGGGCGTGGGCCGGCGCTGCGGCGCCTCCCCGGTCCGTGGATCAGCCACGAGCCCCTGCTCGGGCGGTCTTCGCAGACGTCTTTCCCGCGGAGGCCGGAGCCGTCTTGGCCTGGGCTTCGGCCTTGCCGTCTTCGGTCTTTTTCTGGCGTCGGGGGTCCAATTTATTCAAGATCTTTTCCCGCAATTCCTCGATGAGAGGAGGATTCTCCTTGAGGAAAGCCTTGGCCCGCTCACGGCCCTGCCCCAACCTCTGATCGCCGTAGCAGTACCAGGACCCACTCTTGTCCACGATGTTCTCACGCACGGAGAGGTCGAGCAGGTCCCCGGTCAGGGAAATCCCCTCGTTGAACATGATGTCGAACTCCACCACCCGGAAAGGCGGCGCAATCTTGTTCTTCACGACCGTCACCTTGGTGCGATTCCCCACCACGGCATCTCGGTCCGTAATCCGCCCGATACGGCGGATATCCAGGCGCATCGATGCGTAGAACTTGAGAGCACGACCACCGGAGGTGGTTTCGGGGCTGCCGAACATCACCCCCACTTTCTCGCGGATCTGATTGATGAAGATGACGCAGGTGTTGCTCTTCGAAACGATGCCGGTGAGTTTCCGCAAGGCTTGGGACATGAGTCGGGCTTGGAGTCCCACGTGGCTGTCGCCCATCTCCCCCTCGATCTCCGCCCGGGGAACGAGGGCGGCCACCGAGTCGATCACGATGACGTCCACGGCATTGCTTCGCACCAAAGTCTCGGTGATCTCCAAAGCCTGCTCTCCCGTGTCGGGCTGCGAAATGAGGAGGTTGTCGATGTCCACGCCCAACTTCTTGGCGTATTGGGGGTCGAGGGCATGCTCCGCATCGATGAAAGCGCAGACGCCTCCTTCCTTCTGGGCGTTGGCCACGACGTGGAGCGTGAGCGTGGTCTTGCCCGACGATTCCGGACCATAGATTTCGACGATCCGCCCTCGGGGCAGACCGCCCCCCGAAGCCAGGTCCAGCGAGATGGCACCGGTGGAAATGCATGAGATCTCCGTCAGCTGGCCGGCGCCCAAGCGCATGATGGCGCCCTTGCCGAACTGCTTCTCGATCTGCTGAAGGGTGAACTCGAGAGCGCGATCCCGCGATTTGTCGTCCGTGGGGCGCTCACCCATGGTCTTGCTGTTCTTGGAGGATTTTGACGCCATGATCGGCCCCTTTCTCATTTGACTGGTCCATGGGACGCCGTCTGTCGAGGCGACGGCCCGGCCCATGCTATGTCCGCGGGGGGACCGCACGGCGGCCCCACGATACGGACGTCGCCAGGAGGGCGGGCGGACCGAAATTTCGGCGAAATGCGTGGCGCCTCTCGGAGCGGAAGGCTCCAAGTCGGAAGAAAAAACCGGATTTTGGGGTACAACATCTCATGGAATTCGTCGTCTCCGTGGGTGCGAAACGAACTCGGAAGGGCCCCCCAATGTCTCGATGCTGCCACGCGGTCGCTCTCGTTTTTCCTCTCCTCCTCCTGCTCTCCTGTGGGACGAAGTCTTGGGACGACGATGCGGACGAGGAGGTCTACCCCCTTCTCGACCGGAGGACCGATGAGGTGTTGGGGTGGCGCGAGAAGGATCTCCTCCAGCCGAAGATCGTCGCA
>Ga0256841_1002879_pt1 | contig 13305 bp, 10 predicted proteins | sample 356308metaG_FD_185971 | JGI IMG/M metagenome (GOLD analysis project Ga0256841, IMG submission 185971) | Hydrothermal vent microbial communities from Mid Atlantic Ridge, Atlantic Ocean - 356-308 | ecosystem: Environmental > Aquatic > Marine > Hydrothermal vents | place: Atlantic Ocean: Mid...
CTCCTCCTTATTATGCTCTCAGCCCTTTCAATTACCTTCCTTTCCTCCCTGAGCTCCTCCTCGCCCGCTTCCCTCCCTTCAAGTCTGCTTACTATTTCCTCTCCCCTCTCGCTCCCTGCTCTGATGAGAAAGCCCCTTCCGATTTCAGATAGAAGGACGTCGTAGCCTCCCCTGACCTCGGGACCAGTCCCCATTGAAGTGCAGAAGCAGGTGGAGGAGGGTTTTGGGCAGTTCAGTGCTACGATGAAGGCTTCTTCCCTCAGCGAGGCGTAGTAAGGGTCTTTTAGCCCACCGAGAAACACATCGTCAAGTATCTCAACAGCCTTCAGGTCACAGCCTCTCAGAGCTATAAAGGCGTATCTCTTCTTCTTGAGAAGAAACTCCTGCCTCAGGTCGGGCGTTATCCTCATGAGGCTCATCCTCGGGGGATGCAAGAACCTCTTTACCGAGTCGTATCCGTGGACGTACCCGAAGAAGAGCTCCCCCTCAATAACCCTGTAACTACCCTTCTTCTGCTCCTCCTGAACCCACCTTGCTATCTCCTCGGGAGAGCTTATCTCCTCAAGGCATATCACACCATCTCTCAGAACGGGGGCAACCACATCGTAACCCTCTTCAAAGAGGAGCTCCAGAAGTTTGAATATCTCCTCCTTGGGGATAAGCTTAGTCATAGCTCATGTGGAGGAGTCTTTCCTCGTAGGTAGGTTTCTCCGTTCTGTAGAAGATGCCGATAGGTATCTTTGTATCTTTGCTGTTGTAGTCCCACTCCTTAGCCCTTCTGTAAGCCTCCTCATAGTTCGTAGGGTCGTGTCCTACATCCTCAAGCCTGTAGGTCATCCTGTTGTAAAGGTCGTAGGTGTTGTAAAAGACCACGCAGGGCTGGAGCACATCAACGAAGGAAAAGCCTCTGTGAAGTATAGCCTCTTTGATGATATTCTTGAGGTGCTCGGTGTATCCCGCGTACCCTCTTGCGACAAAGGTGGCACCCGCCTCAAGCATAAGGGCTATTGGGTTCATGGGGTCCTCTGGCGGTCCCTCAGGGGTTGACTTCCCCCTGAAGTGGGAAGGGCTCGTAGGCGTAAACTGACCTGTGGTCAGGCTGTAGGCTCTATTGTCATGAACAATGAGGGTTATATCCGTGTTCCTCTTGGCTGAAAAGATGAGGTGAGAGACGCCTTCCGCGTATATGTCCCCGTCTCCGACAAAGCCTACAACCTTGAGGTCAGGGTTGGCGAGCTTTATACCCGTTGCTGTCGGTGGTACCCTGCCATGGATGGAGTAAAAGCTGTTGAGGTCTATGTAATCAACTATCTTCCCGTGGCATCCTATTCCCGATAGTATGACAAACCTCTCAAGGGGAATGCTTTCCGCAAGCTCTTCAACAGCCCACACAAAGGCGCTCATCAGCCCAAAGTTCCCGCAGAGCCTGCACCAGGTTATCTCCGCACCCGTGTAAAGGCTTTTCACAGCACCCATATCAAACCTCCCTCAGTATGCTGGTAAGCTCGTCCCTGAAAAAGGGTCTGCCGTCGTACTTCCTCACGCTCCTGTCAACCCTTATCCCATTCATGTTGAGGAGCTTCTCAAACTGACCGCTCGCTGAGAGCTCAACACACAGAACTTCCTTCGCACCCTCTATCTCCTTAAAGACTCTTTCAGAGGGAAAGGGCTCAAGGAAGAGGGGTCTGATCACCCTGTAGCCGAGCTCACGGGCTACATCCTCAACCGTGCAGGCGGTTGATCCCCAAGTGATTATCACCTTATCGGACTCTTTGCCCCCTCCGACCACAACCGAATCTTCCCTTGAGAGGATATACTCCCTTATGGTTCTCTCCTTGTTCATCCTCTTTTCCTGCATACGCCTCACCGACTCCGCATCCTCAACGGTTACACCCCTCTCGTCGTGTTCATAGCTCGTTGCCTTTACAACGACACCCTCCCTTCCGGGGAAGGCTAAGGGAGATATTCCGTCCTCCGTTATCTCGTATCTTCTGTAATCTCCGTTTCCCTCCCAGAGCTTCGGTTCCTCAACGACCTTTTTCCTCTCCAGAGACACGGTAAAGTAGCTCTCACCCAAGTGCTTGTCCCCGAGGAGGATGACGGGGGTCTGGAACCTCCAGGCGATGTTCAGGGAATCCCTCGCAAGTGCGTAAGCCTCCTCCGGGGTTGAAGGGGCGACAACCACCCTCGGGAAGTCTCCGTGACCTGCGAAGAGACAGAAGAGAAGGTCCGCCTGGGCTGTGTAAGTGGGAACCCCTGTACTCGGTCCAGCCCTCTGCGCCTCGTATATAACGATGGGGGTCTCGGACATACCCGCGAGGCTGAGGGTCTCTGTCATGAGAGCGAAGCCACCGCCGGAGGTTCCCACCATCGCTCTCTTTCCCGCATAGGCTATGCCGAGAGCCATGTTTATCACACCTATCTCATTCTCTGGATGAACGACCTTTATCCCGAACTCATCCTTTCTCTTGGCGAGGTAGTGAAGGACCGGCGAAGCCGGTGTCATTGGATAGGCAACGTAGAAATCCAGTCCTCCATCAACGGAGCCAAGGGCTATGCATTCGTTCCCTGTCAGTATATCTCCTCTCTTCCCGTCCAGAGTCTTCACTTCATAGAGCTGAGGGACAGCGTTGTAAGCCTCCCTGTATATCTGCTCGTTCTTCTCCCTCTGGGGAAGGCTTGTAACAAAGGGGAGACCTTCCTCAAGGGGAATGCCAAAGAGCTTAAGGATAGCCCCCAGAACGGAGGAGCTCTTGAAGAAGCCCGGGGCAACCTCCTTGAAAGGAGCCTTTATGGCTCCCTCTTTGCTCTCCTTCTCGTTTATTATCCAGACCGTACCCTCCTTCTCGTCCTCAAGGTGGGCTTTTATGCTCCTTCCATCAGTAGCCACTATTATGTCCGCCTTCCTGTCGGTGCTCCTTATAGGTCTTTCCGAGAAGGTAAGGCTTACGAAGTTGTGCCCTCCCCTTATCAGTGAAGGGTAGTCAACGTAGCCGAATACGTAGTAGCCAAGGTTTGACAGGACGCCCGCGAGCATCCTCCCCGCTTCCTTTATCCCCGCTCCCGCCTTTCCTCCTATTATTATCGTCTTCTCCATACTTAATATCTTATACCAGGGGAGAGTACCCTGCCATGGAGCTCAATCTTCCTTCCAGAAGTGGAAGTACCAGTAAACCGGCATGGCAAACACATTCACCAGAATAAGAGCGATAGCCCACAGGATCTTCCTGTCCCTCTCCATACCCTTTTTACCGAAGAGGTTTATCACATAGAAGGCGAGCAGGAAACCGGTGTAAAGGTACATGAAGAAGTGAAAGGCTGTGAAGTAAAGGAGCCAGGGCGGGGCTTCGGGAGAGAGTGGGTCTGTGGAGAAGACCTTGCCGAGGGGCGTCAGGAAGAGGAGTGTGAAGTAAAATAAGGGCACGAGGGTTGCGATTCCGAGAGAGAGCTTAACCGCTTTCTTCATCTCTTTCCAAAGCCGGCGGCGGGACTTGAACCCGCGACCTAGGCATTACGAGTGCCTCGCTCTGCCGACTGAGCTACGCCGGCTCAGTATAAATTATAATCTACGACTCAGGGCGGACCTGACGAAGGAAGCGAAGAGGGGATGGGGCGCGAAGGGCTTGCTCTTGAACTCGGGATGGAACTGACATCCTATATACCAGGGGTGGTCTTTGAGCTCAATTATCTCAACAAGCTTCCCGTCCGGCGACAGCCCCGAGAAGACTACACCGTGATCTTCAAACACCTTCCTGAAGCTGTTGTTGAACTCGTACCTGTGCCTGTGTCTCTCGTTTACCCTCTCAACTCCGTATATATCCCTGACCTTGGTTCCTTCCACAAGCACGCAGGGGTAAGCTCCGAGCCTCATGGTGCCCCCGAGGTTTTCAACCTTCTTCTGCTCCTCCATCAGGTCTATGACAGGGTTTTCTGTGTTTGGATCAAACTCCGTTGAGTTGGCATCCTTAAGTCCTATAACGTTTCTGGCAAACTCTATAGCCATAAGTTGCATACCCAGACATATACCGAAGGTGGGGAGACCATCCTCCCTGCCAGCCCGCAGAGCTTCTATCTTGCCCTTTATTCCCCTCTCTCCAAAACCTCCCGGGATAAGTATCCCGTCAACCTTCTGAAGCTCTCGCGGTTCAAGTCTTTCAGAGCTGAGCCATATTATATTGACCCTTGTGCGGTTGGCTATCCCCCCATGGGTCAGAGCCTCCGCTATGCTCTTGTAGGCATCCTTGAGTTCAACGTACTTGCCTACAACCGCTATGTTTACTTCCCTGTCGGTTCTTTTCAGGATGTTGACTATCTTCCTCCACTTAGAGATATCGGTATCCCTGTAAGTCAGGTCAAGCCTGCTGGCTACCAGTCTGTCAAGCCCTTCATCCTTGAGCTTGTTCGGAAGCTCGTATATGTAATCAAGGTCGGGGGCGGATATGACTGCGGACTCATCAACGTTTGAGAAGAGGGCTATCTTCGCCTTTATACCCTTGGGAAGGTCTCTGTCAGCCCTGCATATCAGGGCATCGGGCTGGATACCTATAGCTCTCAGCTCCTTGACAGAGTGCTGGGTGGGTTTAGTCTTGAGCTCCCCAGCGGTCTTTATATAGGGAACGTAAGTCACGTGTATAAACATTGAGTTCTTTCTGCCGAGCTCAAGAGAGAGCTGGCGGACAGCTTCAAGGAAAGGCAAGCCCTCTATATCCCCAACGGTTCCTCCGACCTCAACTATAACAACATCGTGTTCGTCTGAAACCTTTTTGATGAGCTCCTTTATCTCCTCTGTTATGTGGGGAATTACCTGAACGGTAGCCCCAAGGTAGCCACCCTTTCTCTCCCTCGTTATAACGTTGAAGTAAACCTTCCCAGCAGTAACATTGTTGTCCTTCCTCATGACCGCATCGGTAAACCTTTCATAGTGCCCGAGGTCAAGGTCCGTCTCCGCTCCATCATCGGTAACGTAAACCTCCCCGTGCTGGTAGGGATTCATCGTTCCCGCATCAACGTTCAGATAAGGATCAAGCTTCTGAAGGGTAACCCTGTACCCCATACCCTCAAGGAGAGCTCCGACAGAGGCGGAGGTGACGCCCTTACCTAAGGAAGATAAAACCCCGCCGGTAACGAAGATGAATTTGCTCATGTGAGAAAATTATATTATGAAGATACCCTCCCAATGGTGGTCTTCCGCTGAAAGGAAGCTCTTCAACCTGCAGGAAACGAGAACCTACTTTGAGAAGCTCCTGAGCAAACATCCCGAGCCCGAAAGCCTCCTGTCCTACCTTAACGAGAGGAGGTTTATCCTATTATTGGAGATACTTGAGCAGTCCGAGTGCTTGAGAAACTTCCTCTTCAGACATCCGGAGGAGTTTGAGAAGACCATACCGGGACTCTGGTACAGGGCGAAGGACAAGGAAGACTATCTTCAGGAGCTCAATGGACTTATCTCGGAGAGTGCCGGCGATGAGGCGTTTTCGGAGAAGTTAGCCTACTACAGACACAGAGAGCTTATGAGGGTATTTGCCAAAAGCATACTCGGAACCGCAAAGACCGAGGACATACTTAGGGAGTACTCCTACCTTCCCGACGCTATGTTAGAGCTCTCCTACCGGAGGGCACTGGAGGAGTCCATAGACAGGCACGGGGTTCCTTTATCGGAGGAGGGACAGGAAGCTAAAGGAGTGATAATAGGTCTGGGAAAGCTCGGAAGTGAGGAGCTTAACTTCTACTCTGACATAGATATTATCTTCCTGCACTCCCACGATAGAGGAAGGGCTGGGAAGCTCAGCCTCAACGAGTTCTTCTCAGATGTTTTTAAGAAAACCTTTCAGCTCATGACAGCTCCCACCAAAGAAGGAAAGCCCTATGAGATTGACCTTGACCTCAGACCCTTCGGCAAGACCGGACCTATAAGCATGTCCTTGAGGAGCGCGGAGCTCTACTACGAATCTTACGGAAGGGTGTGGGAGAGGTTTGCCCTGCTCAGAGCCAGACCAGTGGCAGGCGATGAAGAGCTGGGTGAGAGGTTCATGAAGGAGGTTGTAAGACCTTTCGTGTACGCCTCTGCGGATTACAAGCTCGTGGAGGAGATAAGGCACATGAAGCGGAGGGTTGAGGCGGAGGCGAGGAAGAGGTTCTTGAGGGGCTACAACGTGAAGACGGGAGAGGGAGGAATAAGGGAGATAGAGTTTACCGTTCAGTCCCTCGTTATACTCTTGGGAAACAGGAGCTCCTTCATAAGGGAGAGAAACACCTTCAGGGCAATATGGAAGCTGAGGCAGAAGGGCGTGTTCTCCGACGAGGAGGCTCTCTTTTTAGAGAGGGCTTACTCCTTTTTAAGAGAGCTTGAACACAGGATTCAGCTGAGGCGCTGTCTCCAGACCCAGGTTCTGTCGGAATCTGATATACCCTTCATAGCAAAAGTCCTCGGATTTGATTCGGTGGAGGAATTCAAAAAGGAGCTTGAGAGGACCAAGACAGGTGTGAGGGATATCTTTGACAGCTTGATTCCCGAGAAGAGGGAGGGAGAGCTTGAGCCTGTCCAGATAGCCCTCATAACCGAGGACCTTGACTACGGAACCCATCTGCTAAAAGAGTTCGGCTTCCAGAACCCGAGGCAGTCCTTCTCATTGCTCCTTGGCTACCTCTACGGGAAGGAAGGACTCACACTCTCGGATAAGGAGAGGGAGAGGTTTATAGCCCTCCTTCCGAGGATAGTCAAGCTCTCCGCCTCCTCTCCATCCCCCGACGAAACCCTAAAGAACTTTGATAAGTTCTTCACAAACCCCACCGGAAAGAAGGTTCTCCTGAGCCCCCACAAGGAAGACTTCCTTGCAGGACTCTTCAGCGTCTTCTCCCTCTCCCCAATGCTCTCATCGCTTATAAGCAAGAACCCTGACCTCGTGGAGGACGTCCTCACACTTTACAGGGAGTATCCCGTTAGAGAACGACTTGAGGAGGAGTTCACAAAGTACGAGGAGAATTTAAACCTGAGTGAGGAAAACCTCTTCAGGAGGTTCAAAAAGGTTTGGGAGATAAGGATAGGTCTCGTTTACCTGATGATAGAGAGGAGCTACGAAAACCTGAAGAGGCTCTTTGAATCCCTGAGTCTCCTTGCGGACTTTCTCTTAGACAAACTGTGGGAAAGGTTTTCCCTGAGTTCAGAGAGAGCTCTGCTCTACTCTCTGGGAAAGCTGGGAAGCAGGGAGCTTAACTTCGGCTCAGACCTTGACCTTGTCTTCTGCGAAAGGGGGGTAGAGAAAAAGGAAGAGATCACCCGCAGGGTGCAAAGGCTCGTTAGGTTCATAACAGCCCACACCTCGGAAGGCTACCTTTACGACGTGGACTTTCGTCTCCGACCTATGGGAAGCAAAGGGGAGCTCGTTCCGAGCCTTGAGTTTTACAGGGAGTACTTCAGAAAGGAGGCGAGAACGTGGGAGAGGCTCGCCTGGACGAGGTCAAGGTTCATAGCGGGGGATGAGGAGCTCAGAGCGGAGCTTGAAAAGGAGATAGAGGAGTTCCTCTTTGGAAAGCCATGGGGTGAAAAGGAGAGGAGGGAGGTTTACGAAATGAGGATGAAGCTCCAGGAGCAGGCTAAGAGAGGGAGAGGAATGGTGGACCTTAAGCTCGGTCCCGGCGGAATAGTGGACGGGGAATTCCTCATTCAGTATCTCCTTATAAAGGAGAAGATAAGGGAGAGCTCAATGATAAGGGGCTTTGAGGTGCTCACGAAACTTCACGGCGCCCTCAGGGAAGCTTACGAACCCTTCATGTTCTTGAGGCTGGTGGAGACCCATCTGAGACTGATGAAAGAGAGAAGTAGCTCGGTTCTCGGTCCCTCAGACATGCCCAAAGTCGCCATGTCCTTGGGAATGGAAGAGGAGAGCTTCAGGGAGGAGCTCAAAAAGAATATGAGAGCACTGAGAGAAGTCTTCCTTGAGTTTTTAGGCTAAGGTCCTGAGCAGGAGCCATCCGTTTATGAAAAGAAGGGGAAGGAGCTTCCACGCTCCCTTGGTAAAGTAAATTAAAACAAGCCCGGAAATGCTCAGAAGCCAAGCCTCTCCAGAGCTGACACTCGGGTAGAGGTGGAGGGAAAGATGGCTTGAAAAGGAAACCACCCCTTCAAAGAGCCTTCCCCACAGGTTGAAGAGGTCCACGAATGGAGGAAAGCTCATTGCAGTGAAGAGCGATAGGACGCCCAGGAGGGCGTAGATGAGGACTATGGGAGCAAGGATAGGGGTCAGAAGTACCGACAGAGGAGACAGGTAGGAGAAGGTCCCTACGAGGGGAGACACTCCAGTGAAGGCGGAGAGGGAGGCAAGCAGAGTCTTGAAGCCCCAGCTACCTTCTAAATCGTGCAGGGTGAGGATTATGTAAGCAGTTGCCATAAAGGAGAGCCAGAAGGAGTAAGAGAAGAGGTAATGGGGATAGAGCAAGAGTATCACACTTCCTGAAAAGAGGAGTATGGAGAGGGTGTTGGGCTGTCTGAAGCTAAGGATTGATAGAATCACGAGCGATATCATGATGCCCGCCCTCAGAACGGGAGGCTCGTGGGGTACAACGAAGAGGACGTAGAGGATAACACCGACCAACGAGAACCTCAATCCCCAAAGCTTAGGAAGCATGTAGGAAAGGGTGAGGGCAACCGTTCCAACGTGAAGACCGCTCACCACAAGGAGGTGAACAAGACCCGTACTCAGAAAACTCCTCTGAACCTCAGAAGGAAGAAACTCCCTCGGTTCACCGAAGAGGAAGGAAAGACCCAGAGCGGTTGCCTCTTTATCCTTTGATGTTCTTATGTACCTCTCAATCAGGAAATCCCTTACTCCTTTTTCCTCTGGTAAAAACCTGACCTCCCTACTGCTCGCCCATATGTACACTCTGTTGTTCCTTACGCTGACGTTCCCCAAAAGCTCAAGCCTGTTGCTTCTGAAGGGAGGATAGCCGAAGACCTTCAGGAGTGCCTTTCTCCCCTCTATCTCCTCAATTTCACTCTCCTCAACCCTTATCTTAGTCAGGGTGTAGCCCTCCTCTACCTGAACATCACCAACGACCGTTCCCTTCACATATACATGCTTCTCATAGAAGTCAGGAAGGTTAGCCCTCTGAAAGGCTAAGAGAGATATCGCCAAGAAGAGGAGGAGGTGAAAGAGCTCTTCTCTCAAGCCTCATCAACCCTCAGCTGGAGAGCTTGGGCTATGTGGCTATCCTCAATCCCTTCACTCCCTTCAAGGTCTGCTATCGTCCTCGCCACCTTCAGGGTCCTGAAGTAGCCCCTGCCCGAAAGCCTGAATTTGTCCATAGCACTTCTCAAGAGCTTCCTTGCTTCATCGCTCATGAGCTTTATACAGAACTCCTCAACCTCCCTGTTTGTCATCCTCCCGTTGAAGTCGGTTCCAGAATCCCTGAACCTCCCCCTCTGAATCTCATAAGCTTTCAGCACCCTCTCACGTACTTCCCTTGAGCTTTCCCCCTTCCTTCCCTTCAATAACTCCTCCTTCTCAACGGGTTCAACCCATACCCTCATGTCTATCCTGTCCTTGAGGGGCTGGGATACCTTGGTGTTGTAAGCCCTTATCTGGTTCCTCGTGCAGGTACATTCTTTGAAGGGGTTTCCATAGTTTCCGCAGGGGCAGGGGTTCTGAGCTGTGATGAGGGTAAAACGGGCTGGAAACCTGACCCTTCCCTGAGCCCTGGCTATGTTCACGTATCCGTCCTCAAGGGGCTGTCTCAGAACCTCAAGGGCTCTGCGGGAGAATTCGGGTAGCTCGTCCAAGAATAGGACGCCCCTGTGGGCTAAGGAGACCTCTCCGGGAGAGGGGCTTGAACCTCCCCCTATTAGTGCTACCTCCGAGGCTGTGTGGTGAGGTGAGCGAAAGGGTCTCTCGGTGATCAGACTTTCTTCAATAAGCCCCGCTACACTGTATATCTTGCTAACCTCAACCATCTCATCAAAGCTCATCGGAGGGAGTATGGTAGTTATCCTCTTGGCGAGCATTGACTTTCCCGACCCGGGTGCACCGACCATAGAAAGGTTGTGAGCTCCCGCCGCGCTTATCTCAAGCGCCTTCTTAACGAGGCTCTGACCGAGCACCTCACCGAGGTCTATGTCCAAAGAGCTCCTCTTGGAAAGGTAAGAGTCAATATCAAGGCTGACAGGCTTTATCTCACTCTCCCCTCTCAGGAAAGATACGACCTCCTCCAGCCTATCTGCCCCGTATATGCTCGCTCCCTCCACCACAGCGCCCTCAAGGGCATTTCCCGTAGGGATCAGAAACCTCCGGTAGCCCTTCTCTTTCATGGAAAGAACTATAGGAAGAACTCCACTTACCTTCCTGACCTCTCCATCAAGGGAAAGCTCTCCGAGGATGACCATGTCCTCAAGGCTCTCTTGAGGAAGGTAGCCTCCGAGGGTGAGAAGACCGACAGCTATCGGCAGGTCGTAGAGGGTGCCCTGCTTTCTCAGGTCCGAGGGTGAAAGGTTCACCGTTATCCTTCTCTGGGGAAAGGCGTATCCGCAGTTCTTTATCGCGCTTCTGACCCTCTCCTTTGACTCCTTTATAGCTGCGTCGGGAAGACCAACTATGTTGAAGGACGGAAGCCCAGCAGAGACATCAACCTCAACGTCAACCTCAAAACCGTCCACTCCCCATATACCCGCGCTCTTTATCTTTACGAAGCTCATCTCCTGTTCCTGTAAAACCTGATGACCTCACCACTGCTTGCCTGAAGTATAAGGTAGCCCTCGGTCCCCTTCACCTTCCAGAAGCATTCCCCCGTTCTCTTAGACATCCCTATCCAAACCTTGTAGGGCTTTCCAACATAATCCCTTCCTATCTCAACAGCCCTCTCAATAGATATGGCTCCCCTCAGACAGCTCTCATAAGAGCTTGCTAAGACCGAAGAGGATATGACGACGAGAGTCAGCAAAGTTCTCAACATGCCTCACCTCCCTTCTTATGTTCTGAGGTTCAATTATACAAAGAGGGATTCCAGAAGCTCAAGGTTTCTCAGAGCTCTCTGGGCTGAGCCCTCCCTCCTTCTGCCTGCTATGAAGTCGCCCACCATGTCCCTGAGCTTATCTCCGGAGCCTTTTCGGAAAACCTTTTCCCCGATCCTGAGTTCTTCCGTCAGGAAGTTCATCTCAATCTCTTCTTTTCCCTGCAGAACCCATCTGCGGGTAACCTCGCCCTCATACTCCCAGGCTACCCTGAGAAGAAAGGGAACGCCTCCTGCGGTGCCTTCCAGCTCCCACACATCTCCATCGCTCCCGCCCTTGAGCTCAATATCTCCAAAAAGATACTGGAGAACGTAGAGGTCATGCCAGGCAAGGTCCCAGAGAGGGTTTATATAGCCTCTGCCCCTGTTGAGCCTCTCTATCAGTATCTCGCTAACCTCAAGCCCTTTTGGAAAGTTCCTGACAGGAAAGGAGTATAGCTCTATCTCCGAGACCTCAAGGAGAGGGCTGTGTGCTATGGCGCTAAACTCCTCGCTGGACTTCGCGGGAGGCTTCTCAAGGAGAACAGGAATCCCTCTGCTCAGGAACTCCCTCGCTACCTCCACGTGATTTTCCGGATTGATAGCCACTATAACCCTCTTTATCTTCTCCTTTACATCACCGAAGTGGCAGTAGAAGGGATACTTCTTCACGTTCTTGTAGGGGTCAACATCGCAGAGAACGGGGATCTCCTCAAGCTCTTCAAGCTTGGCAAGGTATTTCATCCCCATGTTGCCAAGACCCACTAAGAGGATATGCATCCTTCTTTCCTCATGCCGGAGGCGGGAGTCGAACCCGCACGCCCTTGCGGGCAGAGGATTTTGAATCCCCCGCGTCTGCCAGTTCCGCCACTCCGGCTGACTTTAATTATAATTCACGCCCTTGAAGAGGCAGTATATATAAGTAAATTCTAATATGGTAATAAAGGGTACAGGGTTTTAAAATTGAGATTGAATGTAAGTTTTTATTATAATCTTAATACCATGAGAGTCCTGCTCTTCACACTTGTCCTTGCTCTCAGTTTCGTTTCCTTCTCCCTTGAGAGGGACTTCAACACTCCCGAAAACGCTCTGAAAGCTCTCTACCCAGGGGCTGAGATTCAGATAAAAAATATAGTTTTGAAGAAGGAGCAGAAGGAAAGGGCTGAGAGGATCGCAGGGGTTCCCATAGGCTCACGCCTCGTGTCAATCTACATGGTAAAGAAAAAGGGTAAGGTTGTAGCCTACGGCTACGTTGATGTCCACAGGGTTAGAACCCACAACGAGAGCGTCCTCTTTGTGATAAACCCCAAGGGAGAGATAGAGCTCGTGGAGGTTCTCTCTTTCAATGAACCCCTTGAGTACATGGCTGATGAGGACTGGCTCGCCCTCTTTAAGGGAAGGCTTCTTGGAAAGGACAAGCTAAGGCTTGGCAGGGATATACCGAACATGACAGGAGCGACCCTCACCGCAAGGGCTATAACGAAGGCAGCCCGAAGGGCTTTAGCCCTCTGGAAGGTCCTCTTTGGAGAGGGAAGCAAATGAGGTTCTTTATCTCCTCAAACATAAAACACAACAGGGCACTTTACATCACGGTCGTTCTCTTCCTTCTTTCTTCTCTTATCTTCTGGCTCCTGAGCTGGATACATTACCACCTCAAGTTCGGTCTGACTTACTCAAGGATGTTCTCCTACTTCTTCACAGACCCGAGGTTTCCGGAAAAACTGCCCGTAGGGCAGTTGCTTGAGGACATACATATACATTTCTTTCTGCAAACTCTATTTTTGCTCGTGGTTGCCTCTATATTCATCCACAAGTGTATGAGGGATAGGGTGAAGTACTTTCTCATAGCCTCCTCCTTTCTGGCGGCTACGCTTGAGGTTCTCTTCAGCCTCGGTGTTTTCTACCTCTCCCCTCTTTTTATATACCTGAAGATACTTTCCTTTCTTCTCTTTCAGGCTTTTTCAGGAGCTATGATACTTCTCGCCCTGAAGCTCTACCTCAGCGGTGAGAAGGAGGAACCACCAGACAGGTCCCTCCTGTACGTCATAGTTTTCGCCTTCTGCACCTCCGCAATTCTATTCACAGGGCTGAATTTTTTTTTATTCTTAGCTAAGATGGGACTCAGCCCCTCTTCCATAGCGACCTACTATGTTGGCTCATCCGAGAGCTTCATCAGGGCTAAGAGCCTTCTCGGCATACTCAACGTGGTGAATCCCCACCTTGTAGCGATGGGGGTTTACCTCTTCGGTCTCGTTCACTTTGCCTTTTTCACGAACATAAAGAGAAAGGTACTGCTGAGTGTTATAACCCTGCTTTCAGCCTTAACTG
>Ga0256841_1002880_pt1 | contig 13303 bp, 13 predicted proteins | sample 356308metaG_FD_185971 | JGI IMG/M metagenome (GOLD analysis project Ga0256841, IMG submission 185971) | Hydrothermal vent microbial communities from Mid Atlantic Ridge, Atlantic Ocean - 356-308 | ecosystem: Environmental > Aquatic > Marine > Hydrothermal vents | place: Atlantic Ocean: Mid...
ACCAACACCCCAATATCGTGCCCTATCAGGTGTTTGAATGTGCCGATGGTCATGTGATCGTGGCGGCGGGCAATGACGGGCAGTTTGCCCGTTTCGCCGCCCTGATAGGTATGTCGGAATTGGCCAAGGATGAACGCTTTACCCTGAACACCGCCCGTCTGGAAAACCGCGAAGCCCTGATTGCGCTGCTGTCCGAGCGCCTTAAACAGATGGAAAAGGCCGCGCTGGTCGCGGCGATGGAGGCCAACAACGTGCCCGGCGGCGAGATCAACACCGTTCCCGAAGTATTTGAAACCGATCAGGTTGCTGCGCGCGAAATGAAGATTTCCATATCGCACCCGCTGGCGGCCAAGGGCCATGTCGATTTAATCGGAAATCCGGTGAAATTCAGCGCCACCCCTGTTAGTTATCGCCAATACCCGCCAATTTGCGGGGAACATACCGACGAAGTTTTATCTGAATGGTTGAAGGAAGAGTAATGTTTGATTTGACGCCGGAACAACAACTGATCCGCAATTCTGTGCGGGAACTGGCCCAGGGGGTGATTAAATCCCGCGCCGCAGAGGTGGACCGCTCCGAGGAATACCCTTGGGAAAACGTGCAATTGCTGGTCGAGGCCGGTTTGATGGGCATGTGTATTCCCAAGAAACACGGCGGGGCTGGCGCCTCGTATCTGGACGCGGTTCTGGTGGTCGAGGAAATGGCCAAGGCTTGCGGTGTGACAGGCAGGATTGTGGTCGAGGGCAATATGGGCGCGATTGGGGCGATTTGTGCTTATGGCAGCAAGAAACAGATTGATCGCGTTGCGCCGCTGGTGCTGGCGGGGGACAAGCCCGCGATTTGTATTACCGAACCCGGCGCAGGGTCGGCGGCCACCAGCATGTCGACCATCGCGGTCAAGAAAAAGGACAAATATATCCTGAACGGGGTGAAACACTGGATCACCGGCGGCGGGGTGTCGCGGGTGCATCTGGTCTTTGCGCAGGTTGTCGAAAACGGCGAACGCCAAGGCATCGGTGCCTTTATCGCCGTGCGGGGCGAGAATGAAGGCATGAGAATCGGCCACCGCGAACCGGCGATGGGTCTGCGTGGTTTGCCCGAAACCGAAGTGATTTTCGAGAATATGGAGATTTCCGCCGATATGGCGCTGGTCCCGCCGCAAGGGTTGCGGCGCGGCTTTGGCGGGTTGATGGATGCCTATAACGCCCAGCGGGTCGGGGCGGGCACTGTGGCGCTGGGTGTTGCGGCGGGTGCATATGACACTGCAAAGGAATACATGAAAACGCGCGAACAGTTTGGTCGTCCGATTGCCGAATTCCAGGGCTTGCAATGGATGATTGCCGATATGGATGTGGCGCTGGAATCCGCGCGGCTGATGCTGTGGCGTGCGGCCTGTAGTGGCAAGAACGGCTTTCCCGATCCGTTGCTGGCGGCGCAGGCCAAATTGCTGGCCTCGGAAACGGCGGTAAAGGTGACCAATGACGCGCTGCAACTGCATGGCGCGGCGGGCTATTCGCGCGATTTGCCGCTGGAACGCATGGTGCGCGATGCGCGCATGTTCACCATCGGTGGCGGCACGGCACAAATGCTGCGCAACCTGATCGCCGGACATGCGCTGGATATGAAAACCCCGCAAACGCGCGACGGGTATTCACGGCTGGCAAAGTGAACGCGGCACAGATCATCGCCAACGGGCTGGCGGGGGCAGGGTGTCGCCATGCCTTCGGTATGCCGGGGGGCGAGGTTCTGGCCCTGCTGGATGCACTACGGGTGGCGGGCATCGACTTCACGCTGGTGAAACACGAAAACGCCGGTGGCTATATGGCCGAGGGCAGTTGGCACGCCACCCGCGCGCCGGGAATCCTGTTGGCGACCATCGGGCCGGGGGTATCGAATGCGGTGAACACGGTGGCCAACGCCTATCAGGAACAGGTGCCGCTGATCGTGCTGACCGGCTGTATTTCGCATGCGATGGCGGAACAGTTTACCCATCAGGTGATCGACCATGCGGCGCTGTTTTCCCCTGTCACCAAGGCCACTTTGCGGGTGGAGCAGGGCACAGCGGCGCTGACCGTGGACAAGGCCCTGTCGATTGCCTTGTCCGATCCGCCGGGGCCGGTGTTGCTGGAATTGCCTGACGAATATCTGGATGCGGCGCATTGGCAGGAACCCGACCGTGCGCCCGCTGCGCCCAATCTGGCCGAGGCAGGAATCTGGGCAGAAGGCAGTGAAACGCTGCAACAGGCGCGTGATATGCTGCAAAATGCCAAAAAGCCCATTATACTGGCAGGGTTGGGCGCGATTCATCATGCAGCAGGGCCGGCCATTCTGGACTTGGCCGAGAAACATCAGGTACCGGTTATAACCACTTATAAAGCCAAGGGAATATTGCCCGAGGATCACCCGATGGCGCTGGGCGGGCACGGGCTGTCGCCGTTGTCGGATAAAACCATCCTGCCGCTGCTGGCAAAATCCGATTGTGTGATCCTTGCCGGCTATGATCCGATCGAAATGCGCAGCGACTGGATTAATCCGTGGCAGCCGGATAACGCGATTGAAATCATGCACGCCGCCAACGCGCACGGGATGCATGGGGCAGCGGTGCGTTTCGTCGGGGATGTGGCGCAGGCGCTGACCGCTTTGGGCGCGCCGGACGGCCCTGTCTGGCCCGATGGTGAGCCCGCCGTTGCCAAGGCCGAACTGGAAAACGCATTTGCCATACCTGCCGATTGGGGGCCGCACCAGTTGTTTTCGAGCCTGAAATCGGCATTGCCGGACAAAACCATCACCACGGTTGACACCGGCGCCCATCGCATTCTGCTGAATCAGATATGGCATTGCGAGCGCCCCAACACCCTGCTGCAATCCGCCGCCTTTTGTTCTATGGGTGTCGCCGTGCCATTGGCCATCGGCTATAAACGTGCCGCGCCGGATGTGCCGGTTGTCGCGGTAGTGGGGGATGCCGGTTTTGATATGGTTGCCGGTGATCTGTCCACCCTGCGCGATCTGCAACTGCCGCTGGTGATTGTCGTGCCGATTGATAACAGCCTTGCGCTGATTGAAAAGAAACAGACGGCAATGCAGTTGAACACCTACGGGGTGCAGTTCGCAGGGTCCGATATTCCCGCCATCGCGCGGGCCTACGGTGGCATTGGCGAGGTGATCCACAACAGGGATGATTTGCTATCCGCCCTTGCCAATGCATGGGATCGTAACACCTTTACCGTCCTTGCTTGCCCGATTGATAAATCCGCGTACAACGGGGCCTTTTAGGACCCCTCGCCTTGTATGATATCGTCAAGTCGCTGGTAATCCCCTTCACGGTATCCCTGTATTATGCACAAGGCATCGTCCTCGTCGATTTCCAGTGTTTTCAACGCAATACTTCCCAGTTGAAGGCTGGATTCCGCCGCTTCGGAAATAACGGCAGTGGCCCCTACATGTTCAAGTTCCAGACTGCGTCGCCGATCTCGGGCACGCACCAGAATGGGCAGGTCAGCGTATTCACTGCGCAATGCTGATACCACGCGACAGGTGGTTTTCGGATCATCCAGCGTGATAACAGCAAGTTTTGCCTGCCCCGCACCGGCGGCTTGCAACACATGGATCTGGTTGGCATCCCCGTAAAATACCGACATCCCCTTTTCACGACACCTTGCCACCCTTGTCTGGTCAAGATCCAGCGCGACATAGGGAATTCCCGCATCGGAAAGAACTTTGGCAACAGTCTGTCCGACGCGGCCAAATCCGGCAATCAGCACATGGTCCTTCACATCCTCTTGCCGGGTTTCAATGCTGTTTCGGGGGTGTGTTGCCTGGCTTTTGATCCGGTTGGCAATGTATTTTCCGGCAATAAACATAAGCGGTGTTGCAACCATGCTAAGGGCAATAACCGCCATCAGGATTTGCGCCAGATCGGGGGGTGCCAGACCAACTGCGGCTGCCGCGCCAAACAGGACAAAGCCGAATTCACCCCCTTGCGACAAGGCAAAACCGACCCGGATGGATGTACTGAACGGGCTGCCTGTCAAGCGGCAAAGGGCCGTTATGATGGCGGTTTTTCCGATCATCAGGGCAATAACGGCCATCAGGACGGTTGCCAGATTGTTGTAAATAAAGACTATGTCAATCGACATGCCGATGGTCATGAAAAACAACCCCAGCAGGATGCCACGGAACGGGCGGATGTCGGCTTCGATTTGATGTCGGTATTCGGTTTCGGCCAGCAACAGGCCAGCCAACAAGGCCCCCAACTCCATCGACAGGCCAGCCAGCGACATGACCCACCCCATGCCCAGAATGACCAGCAGGGTGGTTGCGACAAACATTTCCACACTGTTAAGCGAGGCGATCAGGCGAAACAGGGGGCGCAGCAGGTAACGGCCAAACAGAATGGAAACGGCAATTGCCCCGCCGCCCTTCAGTGCTGCCATGCCAAAAGCATCAACAATGGATTCGCCCCCGGTTCCCAACAGGGTGACCAGAATCAAAAGGGGCACAACCGCGATGTCCTGCAACAGCAAAATCGAGAAAGTGGTCAGGCCAAAGCGGGTGGGGCGTTCACCCCGTTCGACCAGCAATTGCAGCACAAATGCGGTCGAAGACAGGGCCAGACCACCGCCGATGATTATAGCGGTATTCAAGCCTGCCCCCAGTGCAGATGCGACAACAGCAATGGCACCACCGGTGATTACTACTTGCAAAGTGCCCAGACCGAACACCTTGCTGCCCAGCGTTTTTAGTCGCGAGACGGAAAGTTCCAGCCCGATCATGAACAACAGGAATACGACACCAAGTTCTGCCAACCCATGCGCTGCTTTTGTGTCACCAATCAGGCCAAAAGCATGGGGTCCGATAATAACACCTGCCGCAAGATACCCCAAAATCGGGCTGGTGCGAAACCGCTGGAAAACCGGCACGACAATTACAGCGGCGGCCAGAAAAATCAAAACGTCCAGCAGGTATTCAGAATTGCCCAATTCATGCCCCCGTGTGTATTCGTGATATGACAAACAGATAAAGCGCCCCAGAAGCGGCACGGCTGTCGTTTTTGCCAATGATCGAAGCTAGCCTGCAAGTGCTTTTAACAGTCAAAACCCAGGTCTGTCCGGTTTTTCGTCCGAATTTTGACTGAAAATACATATTCCCACGGTTTTAGTAACCAATCCTTCAGCCCATTCATGCGAAAACACAGCGCACCCCCCTTGCAGGGGGCCGAACGCACAACTAAGACTTGGGGAAGGTAACGCGCGCAATATTCGCGCCAGCAGCAGGCAGGTGACCATGAACGACCCGTATGAACACTATATGAACAACCTTGTGCCGATGGTGGTTGAGCAAACCGCCCGTGGCGAGCGCGCCTATGATATTTTCTCGCGCCTTCTGAAAGAACGGATCATTTTCATCACCGGTCCGATCCATGACGGCATGTCCAGCCTGATCGTGGCACAGCTTTTGCACCTCGAGGCCGAGAACCCGAAAAAAGAAATCTCGATGTATATCAATTCGCCCGGCGGGGTGGTCACATCGGGGCTGTCGATTTACGACACCATGCAATACATCAAACCCAAGGTTTCGACGCTGGTCGTCGGACAGGCTGCCAGCATGGGGTCGCTGTTGCTGACCGCTGGCGCCAAGGGGATGCGGTTTTCACTGCCAAACAGCCGGATCATGGTGCATCAGCCATCCGGCGGGTATCAGGGGCAGGCAACGGATATCATGATCCACGCACAGGAAACCCAGAAACTGAAAGACCGGCTGAACCAGATTTACGTCAGCCACACCGGCCAGAAGATGAAAGATGTGGTCGAGGCGCTGGAGCGTGACAATTTCATGGATGCGCAAGAGGCCAAGGATTGGGGGCTAATCGACGAAATCGTCGAGAATCGCCCGGTCGATGATGACGACGAAAGCTGATCTGCCTGACGCAAATCGGTATTTTGACGTTGAAGACAAAATCGCGCTGCCCTAAGCTGGAGACGAGGGGCAGTCGCTGCGGCCTTTGCGGGTTCGCATTGAAACACAGGTTACGAGCCACAGAGGTGCACTAATGGCGAACAATTCAGGCAACGACAGCAAGAACACGCTTTACTGCTCGTTCTGCGGCAAAAGCCAGCATGAGGTGCGCAAACTGATTGCGGGCCCAACCGTATTCATCTGTGATGAATGCGTCGAACTGTGCATGGATATCATCCGCGAGGAAACCAAATCCGCAGGGTTGAAATCTTCCGAAGGGGTGCCGACACCCAAAGAAATCTGCGATGTGCTGGATGATTACGTCATCGGCCAGTTCCACGCAAAACGGGTTTTGTCTGTGGCGGTGCACAACCACTACAAGCGCTTGAATCACAGTGGTAAATCCGGCGAGATCGAGTTGGCAAAATCCAACATCATGCTGATCGGACCCACCGGTTGCGGTAAAACCCTGCTGGCCCAGACGCTGGCTCGGATTCTGGATGTGCCGTTCACCATGGCCGACGCCACCACATTGACCGAAGCCGGTTATGTGGGCGAAGATGTGGAAAACATCATCCTGAAGCTGCTTCAGGCGTCTGAATACAATGTCGAACGCGCGCAGCGTGGCATCGTCTATATTGACGAGGTCGATAAAATCACCCGCAAATCCGACAACCCTTCGATTACCCGCGATGTATCGGGCGAGGGTGTGCAGCAGGCGCTGTTGAAAATCATGGAAGGCACGGTTGCCTCGGTGCCCCCGCAAGGCGGGCGCAAGCATCCGCAGCAGGAATTCCTGCAAGTGGACACCACAAACATTCTGTTTATCTGTGGCGGTGCATTTTCCGGCCTTGAAAAGATTATTACCCAACGCGGCAAAGGGTCGGCCATTGGCTTTGGGGCCGATGTGCAGGATGACGAAGATCGCGGTATCGGCGAGATGCTGACCGATCTGGAACCCGAAGATCTGTTGAAATTCGGCCTGATCCCTGAATTCGTCGGCCGTCTGCCGGTAATCGCTACCCTGACCGATCTGGACGAAGATGCTTTGGTCACCATCCTGACCCAGCCCAAAAACGCACTGGTCAAGCAATACCAGCGCCTGTTCGAACTGGAAGAGGCCAAGCTGACCTTCACCGAGGATGCATTGAAAGCCATCGCAAAACGTGCAATCGAGCGCAAAACCGGCGCGCGTGGACTGCGCTCGATCATGGAGGATATCCTGCTGGATACCATGTTCGATCTGCCCGGCCTGGAAAACGTGGACGAGGTAGTGGTCAACGAAGAGGCTGTCGCCTCCGATGCCAACCCGCTGCTGATCTATTCCGAGCCCAAGGAAAAAGAAGAAGCCAGCGCCAGCTGATATGGCGATCAAACGTATTTCATCCGGCTCGGCCTATGAACCCAGAATTGGCTATTGCCGCGCGGTGGTGGCCGACGGATGGGTGCATGTTTCCGGTACTGTCGGTAATGATCACGCCACGATGACAACTCCTGAAAACGTGGTTGAACAATGCGAATTGGCGCTGGGCCATATCCGCAAGGCATTAAAGCAGTCCGGCGCGACATTTGCCGATGTGGTGCGGGTGCATTACATCCTGCCTGACCGCAATGATTTCGAGCAGTGCTGGCCGTTGTTGCATGCAGCCTTTGGCGAAAACCCGCCCGCCGCTACGATGATCGAGGCTGGCCTTATCGACCCGGCGATGAAAATCGAGATCGAGGTCACGGCCCGCCTGCCGGAAAGCGCCTAAATCCGCTTGCAGGTCTGGACCTTGGCGGCGGATTGGTTCATATCAGTAGGCAACGACCATATGGATATTGGGGGGCGTGATGATACGCTTTATTCTTCGAATGCTGACTTGGTACCACGGCCAGACGCTGGGCACCCAGATTTACACCTGGCGCAACGGTGTCAAAGTGGGCGAAGACGATATGGGCAACATCTATTACCGGACCAAGGACGATAAGCGCCGCTGGGTCTGTTACAGCGACATCCCCGAAGCCAGTGTTGTCCCGCCGGATTGGCATGGATGGCTGCATTTCACTTGGGACGAACCACCAACGAATGCCCCGTTGCCCCGCAAGAAATGGGAAAAGCCGCATTTACCGAATTTGACCGGCACCGACAAAGCGCATGTTCCCGTTGGATCCCTGCGTCGCGAAAAACCGGCCGAATTCCGGGATTACGACGCCTGGCAGCCTGAATAACCATGTCGGAATCTACCACAGAAGTGTTGGTCGGCGGTGCTGTTCTGGCTGTGGCCATCGGATTTCTGGTCTATGCAGGGCAGGCGACCGGTTTTTCTATTGGCAAAACCGGTGATTATCCTTTGACGGCCAGCTTCCGTTCGATCGAGGGGGTGACGGTCGGGACGGATGTGCGTCTGGCCGGTGTGAAAATTGGTACAGTCAGTGAAATGAAGCTGAATCCCGTGACCTTCCGTGCCGATACGGTGCTGTCGGTAAAGGACGGCATCCTGATACCCGATGACAGTGCAGTGGTTATTTCATCCGAAGGTCTGCTGGGCGGTAATTTCGTTGAAATCTATCCTGGCGGCTCCCCTGACAATTTCGAACCCGGTGACGAAATTGATGACACCCAAGGTGCGGTCAGCCTGATTTCACTGCTGATGAAATATGTTTCCGGAAGCGGTGGCGATTCGACACAATGATGCGGGCGCTATTCCTCCTTTTCTTTGTGATCATTGCAGCCCCGATTCAGGCGCAGCAGGTCAGCAGCGCTCCGGGCGCTGTACTGCGTGGTTTGGACAAGCTGGATGGCAGCGTGACCGATATCGAGCTTGCGGTTGGTGAAAATCGAAATTTCGGTCGGCTAAATATTACTTTGGGGGATTGTCGGTACCCCAAAGGCAACCCGGCAGGCAATGCGTTCGCCTTTCTGACCATTCGTGAAAACGGCAAGGATGATCCGGTATTCCAAGGCTGGATGATCGCCGCTGCGCCTGCGTTGGATGCGCTGGACAATGCGCGTTACGATGTCTGGGTTTTGCGCTGTATGACTGAATAGGCATCAGGCGTGCCTGTTAAGCGGTTGAAATCGGCGTCCAGTGTTAACGCGACTTCCAATCTTGCCCGATAGTCATCACGCGGAATTTCAATTGCCCCCAGCGAGGCCAGATGCGGGGTGATGAACTGCGTGTCAAACAGGGTAAAGCCCCCCGACCGCAACCGGTGCACCAGATAGGCAAGCGCGATTTTTGACGCATTCGTGCGCCGTGAAAACATGCTTTCGCCAAAGAAGGCGCCGCCGATGGCCAGCCCGTAAACACCACCGACCAATTCATTGCCTTCCCAAACCTCGAGAGAGTGGGCAAAGCCCATCAGGTGCAATTGTTCGTATAGCTCCAGCAGTTTTGCGTTTATCCATGTCTCGGTCCGGTCAGCGCAGCCGTGGACGACCGGCATAAACGCTGTGTTGGTTCGAATTTGAAAAGGTTCCTGCCGGATATGCCGCGCAAGACTGCGGGAAATGTGGAAATTGTCCAATTCAAATATCCCGCGAAAATGGGGATCTACCCAGAACAACTCGTCATCCTCGCGCGATTCCGCCATTGGAAAGACGCCCGAGGCATATGCTTGCAGAAGTGTTTCGGCTGTAATCGGGTTCGGCATTCGGGTCACGCGCTTGGGTGTTCATAGGGGTCTTCCGGCCCCCATTGTCGCGGGGAAAGGCGAATAAAGAAAGACTGTTTTATAACTTTATTCGCCAAGCCATCCAGCGGGGTGACGCCTTGAAACCACGGCCCTGCAAAGAGCCGTGGTTGACATGCAATGAAGGCGGGATTTATCCCAAGTTTTCCTCAAGCCATTTTTCCAGCCAATGGATGTCGTAATCCCCTGTCTGGATGTCCTTTTCCGCCAGCAGCGCATGAAACAGGGGGAGCGTCGTATCCACCCCGTCTACAATCAATTCGCCAAGGGCGCGGCTAAGACGGGCCAAAGCCTCGGGGCGGTCGCGGCCATGCACGATCAGCTTGCCAATCAGGCTGTCGTAATAGGGCGGAATTTTATAGCCGTCATAGAGTGCTGAATCCATCCGCACACCCAGACCGCCGGGGGCGTGGAACTGGGTGATGGTGCCGGGGCAGGGGCTGAAATTGGGCAGCTTTTCAGCGTTTATCCGAACCTCAATGGCATGACCCTGCACTTCCAGATCATCCTGGGTGAAGGACATCGGCAGCCCTTCGGCCACACGGATCTGCTCGCGCACCAGATCGACGCCGAACACGGCCTCGGTCACGGGGTGCTCGACCTGCAGTCGGGTGTTCATCTCGATGAAATAGAATTCGCCGTCCTCATACAGGAATTCGATCGTGCCGGCCCCGATATAGTTGATACCGGCCACGGCATCGGCACAGGTTTTGCCGATTCTGGCGCGCATTTCAGGGGTGATGGCGGGGCCGGGGGCCTCTTCAAACACTTTCTGGTGGCGACGTTGCAGCGAGCAGTCCCGCTCGCCCAGATGCACCGCGTTGCCTTTGCCGTCGCCAAACACCTGCACTTCGATATGGCGCGGGTTGGTCAGGTATTTCTCGATATAGACCTCGTCATTTCCAAACCCTGACAGGGCCTCGGCCCGCGCGGTGTGGAACGCGCTTTCCATGTCGGCCTCGGTCGGGGCCAGCTTCATGCCGCGCCCGCCGCCGCCGGCGGTGGCCTTGACGATCACCGGATAGCCCAGTTCAAGCCCGACTTTCTTGGCGCTTGCCACATCTGGAACGCCCCCGTCCGAGCCGGGAACACAAGGCACGCCCAGCTTTTTCATCGTATCCTTGGCGGTAATTTTATCGCCCATGATACGGATATGTTCAGCGGTCGGGCCGATGAATGTCAGGCCGTGATCCTCGATCACCTGCACAAAATCGGCGTTTTCCGACAAAAAGCCGTAGCCGGGGTGGATCGCCTGTGCGCCGGTCACTTCGCAGGCGGCAATAATCGCAGGGATGCGCAGGTAGCTGTCGGTGCTGGCGGGGGGGCCGATGCAGATGGCCTCGTCCGCCATGCGCACATGCATTGCGTCGGCATCGGCGGTGGAATGCACCGCAACGGATTTGATGCCCATTTCGCGACAGGCACGCACCACCCGAAGGGCGATTTCGCCACGGTTGGCAATCAGGATTTTGTCGAACATGGTGCGGCCCCTATTCGATGATCATCAAGGGTGCGCCGAATTCCACCGCGTCGCCATCGGCCACCAGAATACGTTTCACGGTGCCCGATGCAGGCGCCGGAATGTGGTTCATGGTTTTCATGGCTTCGATGATCAGGATGGTGTCGCCCTCGGCCACTTTGTCACCAACGCTGACAAAGGCGGGGGCGTTGGGTTCGGGCTGCAGGTAAGCGGTGCCGACCATTGGCGATGTCACGGCGCCGGGCAGGGATGCCGGATCGGCGGAGGTTTCGGCAGGGGATTCGGCGGGGGCAGCAGCAACCGGTGAGGCGACAACGGGGGCAGGGGCCACAGGGGCCGACGCAGCCATAACCGTTTCGGTTTTGCGGCTGACGCGGATGTTCATGCTGTCGTTGTTGGCGTAGATGCGCTTGACCTGGATTTCGGTCATGTCGTTATCATCCAGAATCTGTGCCAGCGCCTGAATAAAGGCCACGTCTTCGTCTTTGGTTTTCTTGGTCATGGCGTGTTCGGTATCCCCTTAGCGGCCCCGTTTTTGCGGGGTTGGTTGTCTTTGACTTTGCATGCTTATACGCGACCTTACGGAAGGTGAAAAGCGGTTCCGGCCATATTTCGTAGGGGGAATTTCGCCGGTTTCTACCTTATATGCCCGAATTTGCCCTTGTTTTTCAGGATTTTGCAGAATTGACCAAAAAATAAAATTTACCATTTGATAAAATAATCAACTTGTGGCACGATTTGAGTCTGTTTTTATCTATGCGGGATGCAAATTATGCCGAACAGCCAGATGACACCGGGGATTACCCCGGGACGTTTGCCAAAAGACGCCTACGCCAGAAACTTTTCCGACCTTCACCCGCCGCTGGATGCGCATGAAGCTGCGGTTGCGGCGGATCGTTGTTATTTCTGTTATGATGCGCCGTGCCAGACCGCCTGTCCGACCAGCATCGATATTCCGATGTTCATTCGCCAGATCAGCACCGGCACGCCCGAAGCGGCTGCGGTGAAGATTTTCGAGGAAAACATTCTGGGTGGCATGTGCGCCCGTGTGTGCCCGACCGAAACCCTGTGCGAAGAGGTTTGCGTGCGCGAAGTTGCCGAAGGCAAGCCGGTCGAAATTGGCCGCCTTCAGCGGTATGCCACTGATACAATGATGGAAAAGGGTGTGCATCCGTTTGAACGCGCCGCACCGACCGGTAAAAAGGTTGCGGTTGTCGGGGCGGGGCCTGCGGGCCTGTCCTGTGCGCACCGTCTGGCGATGTATGGCCATGATGTTGTCATACTGGATGGCCGCGAAAAGGCCGGTGGCCTGAACGAATTCGGCATTGCCGCCTATAAATCGGTCAATGATTTCGCCCATCGCGAGGTGGAATGGCTGATGCAGATCGGCGGGATCACTATGGAATACGGTAAACGTCTGGGCGATGGCATGTCGCTGGCCGGTCTGTCCGGTTCCTATGACGCGGTGTTTCTGGCAATCGGTCTGGGCGGGGTAAACGCTCTGCGGGCCGATGGTGAAGATCTGGACGGGGTTCTGGATGCTGTGGATTTCATCGCCGAACTGCGTCAGGCCGATGATCTGTCGAAACTGCCGGTGGGCCGCAATGTGGTGGTGATCGGTGGCGGCATGACCGCTGTTGACGCGGCTGTGCAGTCCAAATTGCTGGGCGCCGAACATGTTTCGATGGTCTATCGCCGGGGCAAGGAACGCATGGCGGCCTCGGAATACGAACAGGAACTGGCCACGGCCAAGGGCGTGACGATCATCTATAACGCCCAGCCGGTTGCCATCCACGGCGACGGCGCGGTGCGCGAGGTCGAATTTGAATATACCGTCGAAGAAGACGGCAAGCTGCGCGGCACAGGCGAGATGTTCCGCATCCCCGCCGATCAGGTGTTCAAGGCGATTGGACAGACATTGGAAGGGGTGCCCGATGGCGTGGCGGTTGAACGCGGCAAGATCGTGGTGAACGGGGTTGGCCGCACATCGCAGGACGGTGTTTGGGCCGGTGGGGATTGTGCCAGTGGTGGCGACGATCTGACCGTGACCGCCGTGGCCGAGGGTCGCGATGCCGCGATTGATATTAACGCCACACTGATGGCATAGGAGGGTTGGTAAATGGCTGATCTTACATCGAATTTTCTAGGTATCAAATCCCCCAACCCGTTCTGGCTGGCCTCGGCGCCGCCAAC
>Ga0256841_1002881_pt1 | contig 13302 bp, 2 predicted proteins | sample 356308metaG_FD_185971 | JGI IMG/M metagenome (GOLD analysis project Ga0256841, IMG submission 185971) | Hydrothermal vent microbial communities from Mid Atlantic Ridge, Atlantic Ocean - 356-308 | ecosystem: Environmental > Aquatic > Marine > Hydrothermal vents | place: Atlantic Ocean: Mid...
TCGCCGTCTGATCAGCCAGAGCATTGGCCACGGTTGGCGCATCGTTGGTATTGCTGATAACAATATCAAACGTAGTGGAGACAGTTCCACCATTGCCATCATTCGCTGTCACGATGACCGAAGTAGTACCGACATCGTTATTAGTAGGTGTGCCGGAAAAGGTCCGGGTAGCTGCATCAAAGCTCAACCAGCCCGAGGCATCGGAGGTGTAGCTTAAGGTGTCGCCGATATCCACATCATTAAAGGTGTTGGCGGCAAATTGGAAACTGAACGGAGCATCTTCGGTCGCCGTCTGATCAGCCAGGGCATTGACGACGGTCGGCGCATCGTTAATATTTATCACTCCCATAGTTTTGACTGAGGTTAGCGGCCCCTCGTAGGTACCTAAACCATCGGTATAGCTAACCTGGACACTAATTCTTGTTCCCACGTCAGCATCGCCCAATATATAAGTGCCGCTGTTGGCACCTGAGATAACGTTTCCATCCCTTAACCACTGATAGGAGAACGCACCCAGTCCATCCGGGTCGGCAATATCTGAAGTATCCGCAGTCAACTCCTGGTCTTCTTCCACGGTGCCAATAATAGTAGGCACTCCGATTGCCGCTGTGCTGTCATCATTGACAATGGTTGCTGTACTGGTTGACTGCGTACCGAACGCAACATCTTGATCACCGTTGCTGGTAAGGGCAAGGATTATAGTTTCATCAGGCTCAACCACCGCATCATCCAGAAGCGTAATGTTCTGGGTCAGTGTCACCGGGGCGGTATAGTCACCTGCCGGAATCGTGACTGTCAGCGGACTTGAGAAGGTGTAGTCGGTGCCAGACGCAGCGGTGCCACCGGTAATTTCGATATTGAATGTGCGATCTTGAGTGGTCGCTGTGTTGGACGTTACCGTGTAGCTAATGACCAAAGTACCGCTGCTTTCATCGCCGCTGAATGTAGCTGAATCAAATTCTACAGTAATCGCACTGTCGGTACCGGCATCAATTATTGTCCAGCCGTGAGTATCAATCAGAGACTGACGCTGCGCTGCAGACTGGCTATAGTATTGCCCCTGTGCACCGAGCGTAACATTGCTCTGGACTGTCTGTGCGGCCCAGCCTGAGAGGATCGCATCATAGTGGCTGATCGACAAATCAGTGCTATCAAGCATATTATTCATGGTAGTGGCCTTCGCAATATCCCAGTCACCAATGCTTTGATTAAAGGTGGATGCAGATCGAAACATGCCACCCATATTTTCAACCTGTGAGGTGTTCCAGCTACCAATATCCTGATTGAACGAACCCGCAGCATCGAACATATACGACATTTCTGTAACATTAGAAGTATTCCAGCCGCCGATATCCTGATTAAAGGCTGACGCAGATCTGAACATAGCCCCCATATTTGTAACCCGCGAAGTATTCCAAGAACTGATATTCTGATTGAAGGAACCTGCAGACCAGAACATTTGCAACATAGTCGTGACATTAGACGTATCCCAGTTACCGATATTTTGATTAAAGGCGGACGCATCTCGGAACATCCCTGCCATATCTTCAACCTGTGAGGTATTCCAGCCGCCGATATCCTGATTGAATAAATCTGCGCGGTAGAACATTAAGGACATATGGGTAACATTAGAGGTGTTCCAGTTACCAATATCCTGATTGAAGGCACTCGCATCTCTGAACATACCTGCCATATTTCCAACCTGTGAGGTATTCCAGCCACCGATATCCTGATTAAAGGAACCTGCCGCATAGAACATCGAAGCCATACCGGTGACGTTAGAGGTGTTCCAGCTACCAATATCCTGATTGAAGGTATCTGCCGCATTGAACATGTACGACATTTCTGTAACGTTAGAAGTATTCCAGCTACCGATATCCTGATTAAAGACAGTTGCACCTCTAAACATACTTAACAAGCTTGTAACCTTCGAGGTATCCCATCCGCTAATATCCTGATTGAAGGCTCCCGCTGACCTAAACATAGCTCCCATACTCGTAACCTGTGAAGTATTCCAGCTACCAATATCCTGATTGAAGGCACTCGCATCTCTAAACATATGCCCCATGTTCGTCACCTGAGAGGTATTCCAACCTCCAATATCCTGATTAAAGGCACTTGCGTAGTAAAACATTGCAGCCATATTCGCGACATTAGAGGTATTCCATCCCCCAATATCCTGATTAAAGGCAGTCGCACCACGGAACATATTGGCCATGTTTGTCACGCTCGAAGTATCCCAGCCACCAATTGTTTGATTGAACGTGATGGCATCCTGGAACATTCCGGACATATTGGTGACATGAGAAACATCCCAACCGGATAAATCCGTATTGACCTTTTTTGCACCCTTGAACATTTCAGATAAGTTTGTAATGCCACTCAAATCAGGTGCATCGGTTGCATTAATCACCAAATAATCTGCGCCATCAAAGGCATCAGACAAATCCTGCCAGGCAATATTGCCCCATTGTTCAATCGACAAAAGCTTGTCACCATCACCAACGCCATTGAAATTGACTCCGGGAAAATCGCCCACGATGACCACTGTGTAGGTCCCTTGATTTGCATAAGCATGAGTGACCGAACCAGTGGTGTGTGTGGAGGACGTACCATCCCCCCAAAACACGGTGAATTCTGTTGTTCCAGCGCCGAGCGGAATGGTAATCTCATTAGCACCAGAGGTCCCTGGGTTATCCGTCTTCCAGGTGGTTACAAAACCGCTGGCCAGTGCAGTTGATTCACTCATGGTGATATCTGCCGTTGGCGCTGAAGTCAGTGGCCCTTCAGCCGTGCCCTGCCCATCCGTGTAGCGTGCTTCGACACTGAGCTGCTTGTTAAAGTCAGCATTAATAATCACATACGTACTGCTGATGGCACCGCTGATTGCTACGCCGTCTCTCAGCCATTGATACGTGAAGGCACCCAAGCCGTCTCCGTCGCTGATGCCACTGGTGTCAGCAATCAGTGTTTCCCCGACCTCCGTAGTTCCGGTGATGCTAGGCACACCGGCAGGTACATTATTGACATTCGTCACCGCCGCCGTTTCGATAGATACTTGTGATTCCGCCATTCCCTGTCCATCCGTGTAACTCGCCACCACCGTAATCACTCCCCCTACGTCTTCCTGAACCGTGGTGTAGCTACTGCCTGTAGCACCGCTGATATCCACTCCTCCGCGTTGCCACTGGTAGCTGATCGAGCTTGATAGACCATCGGCATCCGTCAGGGTGTTCGAGGCCGTCAACATCTGCCCTTCGACGGGCGTTGTGTTGTCGATGCTGACAGCGCCACTGGGCGCATCATTGATCGGTATACCCGTAAACACCTTGGTACCCGTAACTGCAGGATTAACGCCATCACTGACGCTTGTGCTTATGTTGAAAGCAGCGTTGTTGTTGGCGACAGGCGTAAACACTAGTCCCGCCAACAGCGTATTCACATCCGCCACCGTACCACTAGCGATCCAAATACCGGGGCCTGCATCGTAGGTTGAAGTCACAGCATTTGAGGTGGCGGTAGTTAAACTACCCGCACTTGGGGTATCAAGTGTCAGTTCGACCGTGACATTACTGCTATCCACATCGGTGACGACGATATCGGTCAGATTTAATTCGGTATCTTCGGTATAGGTTTCTGCGGCGCTCAGGTTGATGGCAGAGGGCGCATCATTCTGCGCACTGATACTGATATCTCTGGTATGCGGAGTGGAGCTAACATCACCATCATTGACTGTATAACTCACATGGCGAGTCGTTTCGGTGGGATTCTCACTGGTGTTTTCGTAGGTGACATTGCTTAACGCAGTTTCATACTGTGCAATCGATGTAGTACCGGTAAGAGTTAAAATGCCTGTTCCCTCATTCCATAATCCGGTTATTCCATTCTGACTTACAAAACCTAGAGCGTCTTCGCTGGGAATGAAATTGCTCGTAATTTGTACCTTGGCGGATTTTAGCTGGGTGTCATCGATATCTATGAGCGAGATCTGATTGTCGATCACCACTGCTCCAGCATTTTCGTTATAACTCAGCACTGGCAGCGGCGTTGCCAGGGGCGTGAGCACCACGTTATCCAAATACCCTCGAACTCCAGAATGTGACAAAGACGTATCCATGAAGGTGATCGTGGTGTTCGCCGAATCAGCGACAAAGGTATACGCACGCGGTAAGAGTGCATTTTCTCCAGCACTCGTAGTGATGCTCGCGCTTACCAAAGATGCATTGCCATCCACATCGAATTGCAGAGATTGAGTGGCAGTGGGACTTCGCTCGCCATAATCGAACACGATGTAGTAAGTCGCACCGATCGTAGTACTCAATGTTTGGGATAACGCCCCATTCACCCCACCAATCTGCCCAAACCGTGCTTCTCCAGAAGAGAAGTCCACGTTGTTCCCTGCCTTATTCCATCCAGTTAAATCGGTATCAAACGTCCCGTTGCTCACGAGGTTCACCCCAACAAACAAGGGTACATCATTGACAGACGTAATCGCAATATTTCGAGTTAAAATATTGCTGTCCAGGCTTCCATCATTTACCAAGAAACTAACGGCTCTTGTCGTTGTATCCAGTAATTGAGATGAATTGTAGTAGGTTACGTTTTGTAAGGCGGTTTGGTAATTAGCCAACGTGTCGTCGCCACTCAGGCTCAAAGTTCCACTCACTGCATCCCAACTAGAAACAATAGTCCCCATATCAGTAAACTGGAGTGAATCTTCGCCACCTTGATAATGTCCGCTGATCTGAATCGCCGCCGAATGAATGTATGTATCATCAACATCGTCAATAACCAATGATGAGGTCATTGACGTTGGCGGATCATCTTCAGTATAAGCCAGATCTGCAGATTCTATGGCAGAAAGCTGCGGGGCATCGTTGGTTGGCATCACATCAAATGTAATGGTATTTGCGCTTTGGTCACGGTCTATGCCTCCAAATGCGGTTCCACCATCGTCATTAACTTCAAATGTAAAACTCGCATAGCTATTACCGTTAGCATTAGTTGCCGGAGTATAAGTCAATCGGTTGGAGGCAATATCGCTGGCAAAAACCGAGTCTCCGGAATTTACGTTTGTACCGTTAATCTGCAGTACACCACTAACAGGCAAGGAGGTAATCCAGATGGCAGTCAGATTGTCATTATCTACATCACTGAAACCAAAGTGACCCAGTGTCAGGGTTAAGCTTGTATCCTCGTCGAGGGCGATGGTGCTATCACTTCCTTCAGGTGCATCATTAACAGAAAACAGCACGACCGTTCCGTTCAGGTTACCGCTGACCCCACCGTCACCATCCGAGATAGTTACAGAAATTGCCGGCGAACTTGTCGGTTCCTGATCTGTACTAACATACTCGATATGAGTAAAAACCAGTTGAACATCGCTTTGATGAGCATTTGAGTTAAAAGTAACAGTCGAGTCGTTACCATTTGCACCACCACTCCAAGTGCCGATAGTAACACCATTGTTTAATACATTATTAACGGACAGTGTCAGGCCATCCTGCTGTAACAGCGACAGTTGGTCAGTCACAAGTCCAGGAGTACCGCTACGGACTGTTAATACGCCACCGTCGAAGTCCAGATTGTCCACATCGACAATAGAGACACCCGTTTCAAATGGGTGAACGACTGTGTTTTCCGGGACGGCAATGCCACTTACATTGCCTGCAAAATAAGGCGCATCGTTGGTATTGGCGACCACGATAGCAAAGCTGTCCGAAACGCTGCCGCCATTGCCATCATCGGCGATCACGGTCACCGTGGTGGTGCCAACATCTGCATTCAGCGGAGTGCCACTGAAGGTGCGGGTGGCCGCATCAAAGCTCAGCCAGCCCGAGGCATCGGAGGTGTAGCTTAAGGTGTCGCCGATATCCACATCATTAAAGGTATTGGCGGCAAATTGAAAACTGAACGCGGCATCTTCGGTTGCCGTCTGATCAGCCAGAGCATTGGCCACGGTTGGCGCATCGTTAACATCCGTTATGTCAATAGTGGCCCAAGAGGCCACTGTACTAAACGCGGTAGTACCTCCATAGCTATTTGTATCGGCTTTAGTACCAGCAGTACCACTGGCTTGATCCCAGGCTCTAAACTGAAACTGCTGTACCGTAGATCCCTTTTCCTGATCAGGAACAAAACGTATTCGATCCGTACTACGCAGTAAAAGCGATTGATTCCACGACAAGTCTCCTGCTGGGTTCCAGTTTGCCCCGTCATCGAGTGAGAATTCAAACGTTAGATCACCTGACTTGCCGATAACAGCAATCCCTTCCACTGACCCAGCATCGATATCTGTTATCTTGTCGTCTCCGGCACTGGCAATTATCTCGCCAACAGTATTACCGTTGTTATTGATATCATCTTCGGTGATGGTAGTCAGGGTAAAAATTCCATTGCCAAGAACTGGCGCATCATTAACCGCATTCACTGTGACGGCGACTGTGGAAGTATCGGTAATAGTTACCGGCGCACCCGCCAATTCGGCAATCTCGGTTGCGGAGAGAGCACGATCATATATACGTACGTCATCGATTCGCCCAGTAAAGTCAAAATCATTGTCCAAATCGCTGGCGTTGGCTCCGATGCGGGTATTTGAACCTTGGCTATAGACTATTGATGAGGAGTCATTGCCACTAGCAACGAGGATGCCATCGATATAAAGCGCTTGGATATTGGCTGTATCGTCTAAGCTATACGCAACATGATGCCAATTTCCGTTATTCAGGCTAGTGTTGCTGCTGGTATATTGCCAGCTTGTTCCGTTATAGAAAGCTCCAGAAACACCACCATTGCCAGTGTCTTCGCGCAAGATAACATTGTTGCCTAGAGAGATAAAGTCACTTCCAAAGGTATCAATGGTGGTGTAGTTAACCCATGCAGAAAGCGTGATATTTGATGGGGAGCCGAACAATGTACCGGAAATATCCAGGTAATCATCATCCCCATCCAGACTAAGCACATCGTCTCTTGCCGCATCAGCGACAATTGAGGCATTTCCGTTTAACACGCCATCCGGACCCGTGACGCGATTATTGCCTGGATCCGTACTGACAAATGGGTAAAAGCCTTTCAGGTTTGAATCAAAATCCAGCGCCAGCAAGATAGCATCATTGGACGTAATGGTCAGCGTATCCGACCCATTAAAATTGGCTATCGGGCTGTATTGGAGTCCATCCAGCGCCAGATTGATATTCTCGACAGTTCCCGACAGTGTCACGCTGGCAGTGCCATTATTGGTAACCGTCGCCCCCCCCGCACCGGACAAGGAAAGTGTGCCATTGTTGACTTTGACTTCAACATCAAGCCATTCATTTTTATCATCGGTGATTGAAATCTTGTTAGAATTGGCATCATTAAAGATCAGTGCAGTATCTTCATCTGTCGTAGCCGTAGCAGGGGTGGTATTGACGGGTGGAGTTTCATTGACATCCAATACATCGATGGTAACCCATTCATCATAGGTCAACCCACCTGAATCGGTAACTCGAATCTGGAAGGTGTGGTTTGCGGCGGTCTCGAAATCCAGTGTCGCTCCCGTCTTGACTCGCACTTCGCGGCCAACGATTTCAAAGTTATTGGAGGGGTCGCTCTGGATTGAGTACATTAAGGTATCTCCAGCATCAGGATCAACAGCAGAAAGCAACCCCACAACTGTCCCTGCTGTGCTGTTTTCCTTAATTTTTTTGATATTGATCCACTTTGAATCTGAATGGTTTTGGATAACTCCATTGCTGGACGGTGTATTTTTGTCAGTCACAGTTACGCCAGCACCAGTTTCAAAATCAAAAAGCAGCAACAGCCCCGCCTCATTGCCTGTATAATTTGCATTCAGACTTGAAGTGACCTGCGTTCTTGACAATGCGTTATCTAAAACCCTGATTTCCCTGACATCACCTTCAAATGTTGATAAAAATTGAAGCGTCCCCGTTGAATCAACTATATTTGCAACTCCTGTTTGTGACACGACTTCAATACCGTTCAGATAAATCGTCACCGTATCACTGGAATTCCGCGTCAAAGTGACGGTTTGCCAAGTATTGATCGCCAACTCATTCCCGGAGCTTCTTACCGTCGCTATGCCATTTGTACTATCATATTGTTTATAATTGAATTTTCCATCTTTTATATTCAGATAAAATCCATTTTGGTTCCATGTATTGTACTGACCAACCAATTCATATGAGGCGCCACTGGAATCGATACGGGCGGGATTAATTTCCATTTCTACGGTAAACTCTGCTCTATCATCCAGCGACAGCGAGGGTACGGAAATCCCGCCCCAACTCCCCCCCTGATAAAGAGCGCCCGATTCCATTAAGTCAGTCGGCGCCTCATTTATATTATTAACTTGTACAGTTACTAATTTATCGTAAAATAACCCCCCTGAATCTACTGCTCTTACAGTAATGTTATGACTTTTATTAGTTTCATAATCCAGCAAGGCACTATTGGCTACACTAATAACACCTGTATCAGGATTAATTGCGAATCTTCCACCAGCATCATTTACTAATGAATAGGTATGGGTATCTCCTGCATCCGGATCGGCAACACTGGCAACATTGGCAACCACGTTCCCATTGGCCGCGTTCTCGTTGACGCTGATGGCAGCGTATTCGAGTTGTACATCGTCAATATGGATATCCTCACCAGAAGTATTACCCTGGTTGTAAAATTCAATCTTTAACGCTTGACCATATTCTGCTGAGTAAACTGCTAACATATCTGCGCTGAGATAAAGCGAAGCTTTTTTAAATTCACCTTCTGCAGGATTAACGTTACTGTTATCTACAAAGCCCAAAAGTTGAGTGCCAGCATAAAGACGCATTTGCCAGCCCGTTGGGTCGTAGCCATCTATCTCATCTCCGATCAGCGCACTGAGTGTATAACTTCGATTAGCCTGGAACGTTTCTGACAACACTTGTGAGAAGGTATTTCCTGATGCTGACTCATCAAGATAAGCAATATTCTCACCTTCTGGCGCTTCATTTTGATAAGACGACGAAGTAGCATTCCATACTCCTGCATCCCCAACAATGTTCCACCCAGTTATTGAAGACGTCCAATTGTCATCCGCTAATATTTGTGTTTCAAAACCTGGATTGGTAATTGCTACGGGTGTTGTCTGGCTAAATGTAATATTGGTTGGCGCTCCATTATTCACTCCAACTTGGCTAACACGAAAGTTTATATCCTTGCCAGTATCTATATTTCCCGATTTATCCAGTTGGTTACCACCTGGAAACCCAGCATTATCATCTATTCCAAAAAAAACACCACCTGTACCGGTTACCTCAATTTGAATTGTGTAAGTTGCTCCATCTGTCAAGGTGGCATCAGAAAAATCAAAGTTGTACCACGCAAAACTAGTGCTTAGATTGTCGGAAGAAAGAGTATTACTTCCGAGTATTATTCCATTCCAACTGTCTCGTAGAGATACCGTAATGGTCTGAGTTGCTGCAGAATTTTCGTATAAATTGAGGCTAAGACGATTAACATCATATGACCCATTACCACTCGTGTAAGTAAAAGTCTGACCTGCAGGATCCGTATCCTTTAGTTCAAAGTCGTTGGTATTAGTTTCTAAAGAAGTATAAATAGTTTCTGTCAATAACCCATTCCATTCCTGTTGAGTTTGTTCAGAAACAACTATTGGGGTTTTTATAATTCCCGTAGAAAATTCCAGTTCCCAATCTCCGCCCCTAGCTGTATTACCCGTCAAATCATCCGAAGCGGCCACATCAGTTTGAGTGAGTGCACTTAATGATTCAATCAGACCTTGGCCTTCTTCAGTCGCCGCCAGATTACAACCATAAATCAGAAAATCACCATTTTCAGAAAAAGCATTTCCCCATTCGCTAATCGACAACAGATTGCTGTTAAGCGATTCTGTATCAAGATAAGTATTTCCCACTTCCACACTGCCATCACTACCGTGAGATATTAAATGCACCGCATCCAGACTGTCATAGCCTGCTAGAGCTTCAGAAATTTGTTCGATTCCGTCACTTTCATTATTCAGTAGAACAACTTCTATATTTCGATCTTGATTTCCCTGAGAAAGGATATCATTTAACAATTGTTGGTAATTATCCACATCAGTATCAACAAATACCAGCTCCCTGACTTCAGAAGTAATAATCTGGTTTTTAGTTGAATTATCTTGGTCACTTTCAGCTTCACTATTTCCTGCGTTGACTTCACTGTCATTGCTTTCATCCAACCATTGATCATCCATAATTAAGCCTTCAATACCACCAGAGAAAAGCAGGCGTGGCTCTAGCTCTTCTATACAGACGGGAATTTTCCATTGGCAAGGATGTTGATTTTTTTTCTTCATAACCTTGGGAGGGTAACTGACAAAAACCTGGTGTTAACCACTAATTATATTTCGAACACGTCACAAATAAACAAGGTAAAATCATCTATTGTGATTTCGTTGATTTTTTAGAAAACATTGCCGCCAGATTTTCCAATTGTTTAATTTTTTCATCCAAAGCATTATTTGCCGTATTGCTTTGATTAAAGCTTATCCTTTCTATGTCCAGGGCTTCTGGTTTGCTTTGTTCTAATTTCACATTGCTTTTATCTAAATCGGGCTTCCATACCACAACCTTATTACGACCAGTTTCCTTGGCAACATATAATGCCTTGTCAGCTTGATTATTGAGTTCATCAGGGTCTTTGGCATTTTGCTTGATACTTGCCACACCCAGACTACCAGTAATATGAGGACCGGATTCAAAGGTCTGTTTTGAGGCTACAAAAAGCTGCAAACGTATTTTTTCTGCCACATCAACGGCCTGGTCTGATGATAGGCCAGGCAACACCACGCAAAATTCTTCTCCACCATATCTTCCGACGATATCTTGCTCTCTGGTTATTTCTGATAACACATTAGCAATTAGTTTGATAACCTCATCACCTGTCGCATGTCCATAATTATCATTGACTAGCTTGAAATGATCGATATCAACCATTAAGCATGTTAATTCCAGTTGGTTCTGTTTTGCATGATCAAAGGCTTTTTTAAATAAATCATTGAATGCACGCCGATTTAAACATCCTGTTAACGAATCACGTGTTGCCAGATAATGAAGTTGTTGGTTGGTATTTTCCAACTCAACATTCAGTTGCTGTAATTTTAGATTTTGTTCCTGATATTCTGTTTGGTCATCAAAAGTCGCAATCACTCCTCTCTTACGACCCTTTCCGTCAATAATGGGAGCGCAATTAACAGCCATGGTTCTGATTTTTTTAAAAGGGGTCTCCAGTAATAGCGTTTCACCCACATACGCTTCTTTACTTTCTTGCACTAATGTCCAAGGATATGGTAAATCCTGATCTCCAGGATTTGTGTGTTGCCAACCGAGGCTGGATGCCTTGACCCCCAGCAAGGATGCTGGAGTACGACCCAGATTTTCTGCAAATGCGGTATTAGCCATCACAATATTTTCTTTTTCATCAAGAATCAAAACACCTTCAGCTAGCGTATCAAAGGCTGCATTGACTCTTCCTGGAATAACCGATGATGGGTCTAGCTGCTTCAAAGTTCTCAGCATAAAAAACAAAAAACCCATGAAACAAACGATGAGCAGGAATAGCAATAATCGATAAAGATCTGAACTGAGATAACCTTTTACAGTTTCAAAGGGTAGCGGCTTAAACCTTAATTCAATATTCCCCAAAGGAATTTTTTTTTGATAGATCGGAACAAGCACATGTGAGGTTGTTGATTGACGATGATATTGATAATTACCCCAATATTTATGGTGATCCCCCACCTGAAAAATCAAAACTCCTGTTGAATCACGAAAACCTGCTGATAACAATTCATCATCTCTTTTGACAATGGCTGACAATACTTTTCGAATAGTTTTAATATCTTTTTCAACTGCTAATGCCGAAAACTGAATTGCAAACGACTCACTAAGAATCTTTCTGTTTTCCAGTTTCATGTTCGATTCATTGGGAACCAGTCCAAATAAATCAGCTAATATCACCACACTTATGGTAATCAGTACCAATCCAAAACTGATCCGGCTTGCCGGACCAAATATGGGCGAGATTACATTTTTAGGGCTGTGTAGCATCGTGGTGTGTGTTAGCTGTTGGCGACACTATATTAAATCTGGCCATACATTTAGTCCCGCCAATTAAACTATCATCCGGATTCGGCAATGCCAAACGAACGCTAAAACTGCCACTTGCCGCATCTATGATTTTGTCGACAACACTCACTGTCGCTTGATATGTGCTATTAGGCGGCGCCTCTGGATAAATACTGACCTTCATATCCTTTTTGATCAAACCGAACAATTCAGCTGGCGCCACCACCTCCACCAATAGCGGATTTATCTTCGCGATTTGCATAATCGGGCGATCATTGACCGACTCGCCTGGCATTAGATATTTTTCTACGACAATACCATCAATAGGGCTTTTAATAGTTCTCTGGTCTAATTGCGCTTGTGCAAGTTGTAATTTTAACCTGGCCTTTTGACGCTCTATTTTCGCTTGCAATAATTCTGCTTCTGCAATGGTCACATCAGTATTCGCCTCATCTTTTTCCTTGAATGAAACGGCTTTTTTGCGATATAAATCATTAATTCGTTGACTCTGTCTTTGGGCAAATTCCAATTGTATTTTTTTGGTGCGTATCGCATTGTAAATATTCGCTTGATACTGAGCCAATTCAACTTTTGCTAACTCAATTGAATCATCCAACTGCGCCAAGGCCTGACCTTTTTTTATAAAATCACTTTTATTGACATGAACTTGCTGTAAAACACCATCGACAGGACTGCTCAAATCGACATACATCTCAGGCTTTACCAGACAATCCAACTCTGTATATTGTTTTGACCAGACTATTGAATTTATGGCAAAAAAGGAAACTGCAATCAGAAGAATTTGCCACGATTTATTGTTTCTTTTCTGATGTCTATCTCCAGAATTGAATTGTCTATAAAAAAAAATGTGCTTCACTTTTCTGTTCATTCCTTACGACCTGTAAAGGCCAATGTTTTCGCCTGTTGTTTATCAAAAAATAACAATCGTTTTCGCGTTCTGTAATGATGATTTTCGAACCAAAATTGAGGTATTCTTAATACCAGGCCAGTCAGCCAATTGGGTAATAACCCATCATTTCTGGATAATCTGGTTAATATTCCAAGTATAGTCGGTGAATAAAATGCTTCCAGGTGTTCATCCTGTAAGGAAAAAATACCCTCACAGCTTCCCGGGTCGCCTTGCCTGGCGCTTCGTCCATATAATTGCCTGTCAATACGCTTGGCGATA
>Ga0256841_1002882_pt1 | contig 13298 bp, 17 predicted proteins | sample 356308metaG_FD_185971 | JGI IMG/M metagenome (GOLD analysis project Ga0256841, IMG submission 185971) | Hydrothermal vent microbial communities from Mid Atlantic Ridge, Atlantic Ocean - 356-308 | ecosystem: Environmental > Aquatic > Marine > Hydrothermal vents | place: Atlantic Ocean: Mid...
ATTACCGACCGCAACGAGATAGAGACTGATTTGGTGGTAAATGCCGCAGGAGTATCAGGCAGGCGCATAGCTAACATGGTGGGATTAGATCTGCCTATGCGTCCTGTTTTTTCAGAGGCCCTCATCACTGAGCCGGTAGATCCCCTGTTCCCTCAAATGATAGGACATGCAAGAGGGCTTTTTTACGGCCGACAAACAGTTCACGGTCCATTTTTCTGGGGAGGATTTGTTGGCACTGAAAATTTCATCTATAGAACTGGTAAGCCTTTGTTTCACTTCATAGGCCCTGCCATTTGCAGGAGAGTTCAAGAATATTTTCCGGTACTAAAGGGGCTCAAAGTGATCCGAACATGGTCAGGTCTTATTGCAATGATGTCTGACGGCCTTCCTGTGCTGGGATTTACAGAGGAAGTCTCGGGCTTTGTGTTTGCCACAGGCTTTAGTGGGCATGGCTTTGGACTTGCTCCTATAATCGGTCGACTCATAAGTGAGCTGATCTTGGATTGTAAGACTTCTCTTCCCATACACGAGTTTTGCTATGGCAGGTTTTCGCCTGAGAGCGAACGCACTGAAGAGTGTGCGTGCAGTTCGGAAGGATCCTGTTCAATCAGTTCGGCCATATGCCCATATAAAAGACAGTATTTGCAAAGCGTATAATTGCAGGGTTTGAGAAATGATAGAATTAAGAGCCTTCGCAACAATTGATCGATTGCAGAAACAGTTTACAGGATTCATTGGCAGCACCGCGCTTGGTTATTACCCTGTCCCTGGTCAGGCTGCCCTTTTTATGGAGATTGCCCCTGGTATTGAAATCAATTCTCTTACGGATATTGTTCTAAAGAGAGCCAGTGTATGGTTAGGGGCAATGGTGGTGGAGCGCACTTACGGCATGCTGGAAGTTCACGCAGATTCTCCGGCTGATATTGAGGAAGCAGGCCAAGTTGTATTAGAGAACCTGCAACTTGACATATCACAAAGGTTGAAACCTAAGATCCTTTCTTCTGTGGTGATTGAAAGAACCGATCCACATATGACACAAATAGTGAATCGTTTCCGCGCTGCGAGCATGATCCTCAGTGAAGACACTATGTATATTTTGGAGGTTGTTCCCGCTGGATACGCTGGCCTGGCTGCCAACGAGGCCGAAAAGGCTGCAGACATAAATTTGGTGCACGTAAGTGTATTTGGTGCAAGCGGAAGGGTCTATTTGGGTGGTTCCATCTCTGATGTGTTGGCTGCAAAAAAGGCTGCTGAGGATATCCTTGCGGGTTTGTCCGGAGTTGAGCACTGAACAATGGCAAGTGGCAAACAAAAAAGCCCTCGCAAAGAACTCTTTGAGAAAGTGATAGACGTTTACCCGTCTCTATCATCCAAAAAGAGACGAATAGCTGATTTCATACTCAAGGATTACAAGAAGTTATTTTTAATGACTGCAAGAGAGATTGCGCAGGAATGCGACGTCAGCGAGCCAACTGTTATTCGATTCACGCAGGAACTGGGATTTTCAGGATTTTCCGAATTTGTGCAATACATAAAGGGGCTCCTTAGAATTGAGCTTACGAGCGTGGAGAGGCTGACCAAGACGAAACGGAAGTCCAAAGATGAAAGTACGTTGAAGAGATATTGTGACAATGCAATGGGGAATTTGGAGAACCTCATGAACTCCATCTCGGAACTGGAGCTCAAACGAATTGCAAGGACGATTTACCAGACCGAGCGCGTTTATGTGGTAGGTTACCGAGCTTCAGCTACCTTGGCCTATTACTTTGGTTACCTTTTAAAAAAAATTAGGGATGATGTGCTCATAGACATTAATCTTTCATGGGAGACTATTGATCTGATCACTAAATGGAACAGATCTTCGCTAATGTGCGTTTTCGCATTTCCCAGATATCCGAGGAGAACAATTGAGTTGGTCAAATTCGCGAAACAATATGGAGTCAAGATACTCGGTATTAGCGACAATCCCAGATCACCTATTATAACCTTATCGGATGAATACGTAATAATCGATGTTGAAGGAGTGTCTTTTATTGACCCGTTCTCTCATATAGTGACCTTTATTAGTGCACTTGTTCATGAGATCACTTTTATTGATAGCGAAAGAGCAAAAGAGCTGTTGGCCAAATTTGACGAAGGTGTGAGGGCCTCCAGGGAGTTTTATACAGAGGAGGGAATAAACGAAGAACTCGAGTACAAATTGGATGGCAAACACATCACTTCGCTATGGCCACAAAAGAAAAACTTGTAGGATCCAGGGACTTACTTACACCATATGGAGTTGAGATTATGCTTGATGAGAAAACTATCAGCCGTGTTATTGAAGAGGTAATAAAGAAACTGACAAAAGAGCAGAAATCGGAAGGAAAGGTTATCCCACAACGAGATATCTCCACAGGCGTAGAAGATGGCGTGTTTGAGGAAATGGAGGACGCCATAAACGCTGCATCGGCAGCACAAAGAGCGCTTGTACGCCTCCCTCTTAGCATTAGGGAAAAAATAATCCAGGCAATAAGGGATGCTTGCATGAACAACCGTAAGGAATATGCACAGATGGAGTGGGAGGAGACCGGCCTTGGAAGGATCGAAGACAACGTCAGAAAGATTGAGGCGTCATGTAATGTACTTGGTCTAGAAGATTTGAGGCCAGAAATTTATATGGATGACAGAGGAATCTCAGTTATCGAGAGAATCCCTTATGGCGTCATAGCATCTGTTAATCCTGTTACCAACGGTGCACCTACAATTATTTTCAATTCCATCATGATGATCGCCGGGGGTAATACTGTTGTTAATAACCCCCATCCCAAAACCAGGCTGGTTTCTGCAAAGGTCGTAAGAGACATTAACAAGGCAGTGATCCACGCTGGCGGCCCCCCTAACACTGTTTGCTGCGTAGAAGAGCCATCGGTTCCTTCCGCACAGTTTCTCATGACACATCCTCTCGTTAAGCTCATTGCTGTTACTGGCGGCCATGGTGTTGTGAACTTTGCTACGAAAACGGGAAAACGGGTAATCGCAGGGGGCCCAGGGAATCCACCTGTAGTTGTCGATGAGACTGCAGACCTGGAGCATGCAGCCAAGTGTATTATAGAAGGAGCATCTTTTTCTAATTGTACACCCTGTGCTAGTGAAAAGGAAATCTTTGTAGTTGACTCCGTTGCTGATGAGCTAAAAAAATTCCTTAAGAAACATGGCGCATATGAGATCAGTGCCTCAGAAGGCGAGGCCCTGGTCAAGAATATCTTCAAGGATACCGGAGAACCAGGAAAGCCTGGTGTCATCAACATGGATTTTATAGGTAAGCCTCCCTCGTTCATCCTTGATTCAATTGGGCTCAAAGTTGGAGATGACATCAAGATTGTTATCCTGGAGGCCAACTATGATCATCCCCTTGTCTGGACTGAGCAGATAATGCCAGTTCTGCCTTTAGTGCGATGCATAGATGCAGACGAGGCAATACGCAGGGCTGTGAAGGCCGAGCAAGGTCTTGGCCACACAATGATTATGCACTCAAATGATCTCAATAACCTGAGCAAAATGGCCAGCATGGCTGATGCCTGTGCATTTGTTAAGAATGGATCCTCCCTTGCAAGTGTTGGCGTGGCCGGAGCAGGGTATATTTCTTTTCATATTGCTACCGACGGGGATGGTCATACCAGACCCAGAACTTTCACGAGGGCAAGAAGATGCACTATGGCAAACGATTTCCGCATGAGGTTTGGAGCTGATTTCACATCCTGAGTTCGAGCATTGGCTTGTCCTAATTTACATGTGATTTTCATGCAGACATCAAACGTTGAGTCGACCTGAACGGACCCAATAATAAGCGTCATCACAAAGGAATATCCAAATGAACTTGTTGAAAAGAGTTAATTACTCATCTGGCGCTCCTTTCGAAGAAAAAGTGGGATATAGTCGGGCTGTTAAGGTAGGTAACATGGTCTTCGTGGGAGGAACCACCTCCACGAATTCAGAGGGGGTGGTTGAAGGAGCGGGTGATGCCTATCTGCAAACAAAGATTATCCTTCAAAAAATAGAGGATGTCCTCACGAAGGCGGGGGCTAAAGTCTCCGAGGTTGTTCGCGTTCGTTTTTATGTTACGGATATTAGTAAAGGACAAGAGTATCTACGGGCTTACTCCGAGTGGTACAAAGATGTGAAACCGGTGATTACCATGGCCGAGGTAAAGGCACTGGCACGGCCCGAACATCTGGTGGAAATAGAGGTAGAGGCTGTAATCGGCTCTTATCCACTTAAGGCTCGTTAATATATCCTCATAAGTGAATAACCAGATTTACGCGCGTCTCACGCGGTATAGAAATGTCCTTAACCAGAAAACACCTTCTATTTCAAAGACAACGGCCAAATTCAGGAGGGTCCTGTCTTTCTCTTCTCTGCTCTCCAATTATATCCAACTTCAAACAAAGAAAGGGGGTGTATGAAAAGCCAAACAACAGCTTAGTGATGGGTTTTATTAACTCAACATTCAAAGGAAGGAGAAAAGAAATGAAAAGAAGCAAGGGACTACTTACCGGGGCGATTATTTTAGTAGCCATGTTTTTTGTATTTGTGTGCTTAGGGAATGTTCCGGCAGCGGCAGGTCAGAAGGTTTATCGGATGAAAATTCAGTCTGCATATCCAAGGGGCGATATCTCAATGGAGCTGCTTAAGTATTTTGCTGATCGGGCGAAAAAACGGAGCAATGGCCGAATCGTCATCTCTGTCTTCGCTGATCCTGAACTAGTGCCTGCTGAACAGCTTTTTGAAGCAACACAAAAAGGCACCCTTGATATGCTACAAGCCGTAGCAGCCATGTGGGGTGGAATAGTGCCCGTTGGAGAAGTGGAATTTGGCCTCCCTTATGCGTACAACATTCCTGGGGATAAGGACATTGTCGAGACTGGAAGGATAGTCAGGAACTTCTTTTACAATAGTGGTTTCGTAAAGCTCTTGCGGCGCGAATATGGAAAACATGGACTTTTCTGGCTGGACATGCATTCCTATGGCAAGATAATAACCATGTCAAAAACCTGTATAACCTCCTGCGATCAATTCAAAGGTAAAAAATTTAGAGTTGAGGGTTCTTGGGCAGATTATTACAACGCTTTGGGGGCACGAGGAACCTATATTCCCGGAACAGACGCTTATATGGGACTAAAGCTAGGCACCATTGATGCATCCCAGTGGGACATAAGCGCCATAACAGGCCTAAAGTGGTATGAGGTTGCTCCATATTGGCTGATAGGAGGCCAAAACGATGTGGTCCCTGGTCATATACTGGTCAACATGAAGAAATGGAAATCGTTAACACCTGATCTTCAGAAGGCATTGTTGGGAGCCGCCGAAGACTATTACCATAAGTTGTTGGACAGGTACATGGTTGAGTACAGAAAGGCTGACCAGTTAGTCAAAGAGGGGAAAATAACCAAGTGCGTCTTGGATGCTGCATGCGATAGAAAATGCGCAGAAGTGGCAAACAAGCTATGGGATAAAATAGCCAAAAGGGACCCCGCTGCAGCAGAGGCTATTGAGATGATTAGAAAGTGGCGGAAAACCTTGAAATAAGCAATTCAGTTAGAACCCGGGAGGTGACACGGTGAGGCTCATAAACAAAATAATGGACGCCGTAGATACCATAAGCTTGAAGTCAGGTAAGGCACTTTGCCTCACCGTGTTCCTTATAATGCTTGTTACCACCCTTGACGTGGTAGCAAGATATGTTTTCAATAGCCCACTGCTTTGGGGATGGTTGCTGAACAGACAGCTATTCGGGCTGTTCATTATGTTTGCAGGTGTATACACAATGGCCATGGGTGGACACATCAGAATCGAAATTTTTTACGATCATTTTCCACCAAAAGTGAAAAAGATAGCACGGCTGATTTCCCTTGCCAGCCTCCTAAGCTTTATGGGGGTTCTAATCACCCAGGGGTTCTGGATGGGATTCAACTCCCTGAAGATGAGGGAGCTTGCGCCTGGCGCTTTTCGCCTGCCCCTCTATCCATTAAAACTACTCATCCCCATTGTTTCCATCCTGTTTTTGTTAGAGGGCATCGTATTTTTCCTAAAACGAAAGGATTGATTTTTTCTGCTGACACAGCTTATTCCCCTAGAAATTAAGCTTGATCAGGTGCACATGCAATGTCGATAGAACTAGTCACTGTACTGCTGTTTGGGGGGCTCCTCTTCTTACTGGCGATAGGAGTCCCCGTGGTCTTTGCTCTCGGGGCAATTAGTGTCCTCATCACCTATGTTATAGGTGGTAGCAATGAGTTGTATGTGGTCGCAACGACCACATACAGAGAAATTACTGACGGCGGCCTGATAACTATTCCTCTGTTTCTTCTGATGGGTAATTTCCTCTTGCATTCAGGTATATCAGACCGCTTGTTTAAGGCATTGAATTACTGGCTTTCTGGCATACGAGGCGGCCTTGCTATTGTCAGCATCGGCGTTTGTGTGGCGCTAGCCATGTGTGGAGGCTTTGGTCCTGGCATCCTCACCATGGGACTAATTGCCGTACCTGCTATGCTCAAATATTCTTACGACAAATCTCTGGCACTGGGCACAGTGATGGCCGGCGGTGTTCTGGGTACGATAATTCCCCCCAGCATACTTATGATTGTGTTCGGCTATATAGCCCGTGTTTCCATAGGAAGGCTCTTTTTTGCTGGTGCTATTCCTGGCCTCATAACTGCGTTTCTCTACATTCTCTATGTGTTAGTTAGATGCTTTTTTCAGCCTTCCATAGCCCCAAAAACGTCCCAGGAGGTAACGTGGAAACTCCGGTGGGCTTCTTTAAAAGAGATCGTCTTTCCAGGCCTTTTGGTGGCATTGGTGTTGGGCTCCATATTCCTGGGTATCGCGACGCCTACAGAGGCCGCAGGTGTTGGTGCCATGGGTGCATGCCTGATGTGCATAGTTTATGGAAGGCTCACCTGGAAGGTGATAATTGACTCCTGCATAGAAACCATGAAAGTTAGTGGCATGGCATTGTGGATATTGGTTGCAGCCACCTTGTTTGGTGTGGTTTACACAAGTGCCGGAGCCCAGGATATGGTCATGAATATCGTGCAGAGTGTTACTATCAGCAAGTGGATAATCCTGGGGACCATGCAGGTTATACTCTTGATATTTGGAATGTTTATGGATGATTACGCGGTCGTTACCATATGTGCCCCCATATTTGTCCCAATCGCCAAGATATTGGGCTTCGACCCCATTTGGTTTTCTATCGTCTTTATACTCAACATGCAGGTTGCTTATCTCACTCCACCTTTCGGATGGGCCTTAATACTCATGAAAGGCGTTGCCCCACCAGAAATAAGCACAAGGGATATATGGCGATCTGTTCCCCCTTTCGTAGTGATGCAACTTTTGGTATTAGTAATCACTATGATCTTCCCCAATTTGGCCTTATGGCTTCCTAATAAAATGTTTTGACAAGGGGAACTTATTGAGGGCTTAGACATGAATAACAGACCTTTACTGAGCGGTAAAAAAATTTTGGTCGTAGATGACGAGCCAGACGTACTGGAAACCCTGCAGCAATTGCTTTCCATGTGTGAGGTAAAAAAGGCCTCTAACTATCAAGAGGCGAAAAGGTTACTGGAGGGCGAATATTTTGACATAGCGATACTGGACATAATGGGCGTAAATGGCTACGATCTACTCGAGATTGCAAAACAGAGGGATGTAATCCCTGTTATGCTGACTGCCCATGCCCTTAATCCAGAAAATCTAATAAAATCTCGGGACAAAGGCGCCTGGTCATTCATACCAAAAGAGAAGATAGCCGATATAGATATCTTTCTCGAGGATATCCTTGATGCAAAGGAAAAGGGAAAAAATCCATGGACCCGCCTCTTTGACAAACTTGCGAACTATTTCGATAAGAAATTTGGGCCTGAGTGGCAGGAAAAACATGGGGTCAAGGTGAGATGAAATGAGCACAGGGCATGACAGATTTGAGGAAGCACGTAGCCTCGTAGCTTCCGACCCCATGTCCAGGTTTCTAGGCTTTGAGCTGCTTGAATTACACGAAGCCCATGCTGTAACAAAGTACTGCCCAACAAAAGATCACTTAACAGCTTTAGGTCGCGTACAAGGGGGAGCCATTTTTGCCCAGGCAGATCACGCAATTGCCCTTGCAGCAAGTACCTTGGGTGGAACGATTGTGACCATTGAGGTAAAGATAAATTTCCTCGCCTCTGCGGGAGCAAATGACACGCTAATAGCCAAGGCCAGGCCTGTGGATGTCAAAAGAAAATTGAGTCTGTGGCAAGTTGACATCAGGAAGGATTCAGGAGAGCTTGTTGCTGTTGCGCAGGGACTAGCTTACCATGCAAAGGATAAATCATATCTTGGTTCCCAAAACAACCCTTAGACCCCCTTTCGCCCCGTATTGCCAGCCGCAGGGTTTTGCCTTGACTTCGCAAACTACAGTGCTATCATTGGATGTGCAGGTGGGTTCTGGCCTTTCCACCGAATCCTCTGTGGCTTGAGAGTTCTGACCACCTCCCTTGTCTTCAGAGGCCGAGGCCCCCAGGGGTCTCCTGGATACAGGGCCCATCTGCACTTGTTATTTTAGAACCATCAGCTTTACCTCTTCACCATAAGCCTTATTTCCTTTTTCAACTTACTTGACCACCCACTCACTATTTTTTATAATCGCGCCGCCAATATGAATGCCGCTACGAGAGGAACCCTATCTAATCCCATGCAGGAGGTAATAAAGAATGGATCTGAGCAGAAAGATTGGAATTGGTATCGTTATGATTATTCCCGCATTCGTGACTGGTGGACTCTTATGGTCCATAATCCCTTCATGGATAGCTGTGGCCGTTTGGGAGATCATTATGGTCATCATATGCGGGGGCATTGTTAAGGGAAAATTCTCCTTACGAAGAAAAAGTGCCTGAAGTTGGCAAAGACGGCTTCTGTGATTAAATAGGCCTTTGTGAAAGGCCCTTCAACTAAAAATGAAGACAATACTCCCCCGCCCTTCTCCCCAACAGGCCCTGCCATTAAGCTTCCTAGCCATCATTTTTCTTGGAGCATTGCTCCTCATGACCCCTTGGGCCACCAGAAGCCAGGCTATCGCCCCTATTGATGCATTGTTTACTTCAACCTCCGCAGTGTGTGTTACCGGCCTCATCGTGGTTGACACGGGCAGCTACTTCACCCCGTTTGGTCAAGGTGTCATATTGGGGCTCATTCAAGTGGGGGGGCTTGGTATTATGACGTTTTCAGTGCTTTTTTACAGCCTGTTGGGGGCGAGCATTCGCCTTAGAGACAGAGTAATAGTCCAGAGCAGCTTCACCACAGGTCATACCGGGGACGTGCTGCAACTGGTCAAGTCTATCTTCCTCTACACGTTTATCTTTGAATTCATTGGTGCGTTACTGTTATTTTTGCTCTGGCCTATTCGCACTCCGTATCTCACGCGTCTATGGATCGCTGTCTTCCACAGCATTTCTGCATTCTGCAATGCCGGTTTTTCGTTATTTAGAGATAGTTTTATTCAATACCAGTTCGATTGGCCAATAAACTTAATCATCATCGGATTGATTGTCACAGGCGGTCTTGGATTTATTGTTCTGACCGAAACCACTAACTGGACCAAACAGAAGATACTGAGCAGGGGAAGGCCGCGGCTCTCATTGCACACGAAGATAGTACTCACCACAACATCCTGCCTTATATTGGGAGGATCGCTCCTCTTTTTTGTACTGGAATCGAAGCACTCCTTATCCACTGCTCCGTTTCACGGAAAAATCATAGCTTGCCTCTTTCAGTCAGTTACCGCCCGCACTGCGGGATTCAACACCATAGACATTTACAGTTTGGCAAACCCCACCCTCTTTATCCTAATCATCTTGATGTTTATAGGGGCCTCACCCGGCTCCTGCGGTGGAGGCGTAAAGACGGTTAATGCTGCCGTTCTCGCAATAATCGCCAAGAACAGATTCAAGGGAAATGAGGAAGGAGAAGTATTCAAGAGGACTATCCCACGTGAGACACTTAGCCGCTCTGTTACGATTATCATAAGCTCTGTCGTACTTATATCAGTAGTAGCATGCCTCATAATGATAGCTGAAACCGGTAAATACGCCCACCCCGAGGCAAGAGGAAAATTTCTCGAATACCTTTTTGAGACAGTATCTGCATTCGGCACTGTAGGGCTAAGCATGGGAGTCACATCTGCATTGACAACCACAGGCAAGGCCCTCATTATAATTATGATGTTCCTGGGTAGGCTGGGCCCCTTGAATCTGGCCTTTTCTCTGGCCAAGCGTACCCCAGCCAAGAAGTTTCACTACGGTGAAGAAAAGATCTTTATAGGATAGAAAATGAAAAAATTCGCGGTCTTTGGATTGGGCAACTTTGGCTTCTCCGTTGCTAAGGCCCTCTACGAGGAAGGCCATGAGGTTCTCTGCGTGGACAGGGAAGAGGCCAGGATCAATAAGATCCAAGAATTCGCAACTCACACCATCATTGGCGATGCCACCGAGCGATCCCTCCTTGAGTCGGTGGGCGTGTCGGACATGGACGCAGTGATTGTCAGCTTGGGGGACAATCTCAGCGCCAGTATCCTCGCCACACTCTACCTGAAAGATCTCAAGGTAAGAAAAATATTGGTTAAGATAAGAAGCGAAGATCACGGACGCATCTTGGAAAAGGTGGGAGCCGATGAAGTTATTTTCCCGGAAAAGGAAACCGCAATTAAGATAGCAAAGAGCCTATCAAATCCCAACATCCTGGACTATATCCCCCTATCCCCTGAATACAGTATCCTGGAAGTCGCACCCCCCAACCGGTTTATTGGCAAAACCCTGAGCGAGATAAATCTGAGGGCAAAGTATGGCGTAAATGTCATTGCAATCCGTGAACTGGTCCCCGATCGGCTAACCATGGCACCAGGAGGAGACTTTGTCATAAAGGATAGCGATATCTTTATAGTCCTGGGACGACCTGAAGATATCGCTAAAATCCAGGATTAGGCAAACTCTATCCAAGCAATGTCATCTCGAGCGAAGCGAGAAATCTTAAAATTTCTTGGCGCCAATGATCCTCGAAATGAAGTTCGTTTGGCTAACTGAGTTCCTGCCTCGCAGCGTTCGTCCGCAAAAATTACTAGGGGAGATGAGCCATGACCTTGGGATAGTATAACTGCGTTATCTCAAAACAAGCACAGAAGATTGTGCCTTGCGCACAAGTTTTCCAACCCTGTCCTGGGAGAAGAACTTGCCCAACAGGGAACGGTGGCCCATCCAGAGGGCTATGAGACCCTTTTCGGTTGCGTCCTCTATGAATTGATCAAGCATGGATACATCTACCACAGACACCCATGCCCTGATTTTCTGAGCAGTATAATATTGCAAGATCTGCTTCATCTTGTGGTCCACTTCTTCCTTCAGATGGTCCGATTCTGTCAATCCTACCAGCGCAAGGTCTGCTTGATGGAGGGTCACCATTTGATTAATAAGTTCCAGAGATTCCTGGCTCACACTGTCATGGTCAAGGCAACATACGATCTTATTTGGTCTCTTTTCTTCTTTTACAACAAGCACTGAGCATGGTGCACCTTTGACTATTTTTTCCGGGGCATTTCTGTCCTGCGCCCATGTGCAACGATCCCCTTTGCTGCACCCCACCACGATCAGGTCACTCTGTTCTTCCTCCGCCTCAAACAGGACTTGTTTCGCGGGCGGGCCAAACCTGATCCTGACTCTGAACTCCTTTCGCCCTTTGCATACACACATCTCCTCCCACAGCCCCTTAGCCCTCTCCACCAATTCATAGGTCCACTGGGTTTTCGCATAAGGAGAAAGACTCATATCGCCAAAATAACTTAAGAACTCTTCCCTGAATTCCTCCAGCTTCTTCACTATTGGCTCCTTGCGAAGCCCGCAGATTCCTTGCGTCAAATCAGGCCTCCTCGTATCAAGGCCCAACAGGGTTACATCCGCCCATGTATTCATAGCAAGCCTTGCAACTTCATGCACCACATATGCGCTATAAGGATTTGTATCCAGGGCAACAAGTATCCTCATTACTACCTCCATCCACACGTGTCCAAGATTGGGCTTGGAATATCAAGCAGGGGATGTTCCCGTAGCCCCGTTTGACAATGGTTGGACCTAGGCTTATTTATACGGCGTTTGATCAAAGTCGGTTTTGGACACTAGAAACATTCATCGGAAATTTATTAAAGTCAGACTCAATAGGTATTAGCAGAGAAAAAGCGGACTGGGCGTGCGGGCCAATACACTCGATATCTTTGACTTTCTGCGGATCTCATCTTGAATGGCGCACGCTACCAGGCCATAGTCACTCAGGTGCTCAGCCACTTCCCGCGACGGACCTGTGATAATGAGGACCTTTCCAGTCCTTTGACCTTTTCCCTCCAGGGCCTTTATTGTCTTGTCAATTTGGGGTATTTGGCCCTCAGCGTCCTGCACTATAAGCTCTGGAGACCGCCTATCGGGCGAATAATAAAGGAGATCCAGCAAAAGATCGGCCTCGCCCAGCACCTCTGTATATCGCTCCACCAAGCTCATAGCATCTCCCCCTTCCCCAACGATGAAAGCCACCTTATCCAAAGCCACCAGGTTCTTGACCATAATGATCGGGCAGGGGGCGCTCCGATACAATCTTGATTGAACCAGTTTCTTGAAATCTCCCTCATTAAACGATGCCAGGACACCTTCCATAAACAGGTCATACCCACCGCTTTGAAGTTCTCTTAGTATTTCCCTTTCCCTTTCGCCAACAAGGACTCTAGGCGCTGCGAGAGCAGGGCAATAGCGCTTTTCCGTTCTTATGAGTTGATTTATCTCCTCTTCACCTTTTTCTGCCAGAGCGTGCTCCCAGGTGTGCCGAACCCACCCAGTGCCGAAAAGATTCCCTCTTTCCTCTGGCTCTTTTACATGAATAGGCTGAAGTCCTATCTCCACGATTTCTCCAAGCTGTCCCGCATACCTTAATGCGATACTTGAAACCAGATCTGCTCTCACGGAGATGAGAATATTAATCATCATTATCACCCTGTTTATGACTTGCCTTCTTTTAGCTTCCTCTCGGCCCTTTCCACTGCGTCATAAATCTCTCCCAGCTTGAATGGTTTCGCAAGGAAATCAAAGACCCCCTTTTGGAAGGATTCTTTCGCTGTCTCCATCGTGGCAAACCCTGTGATAACAATTACCTCTGTCTCAGGTGACCTTTTTTTAACCTCGGTAAGAAACGTCATCCCGTCAAGCCCTTCCATCTTCAGATCAGTTATTACAATATCA
>Ga0256841_1002883_pt1 | contig 13297 bp, 9 predicted proteins | sample 356308metaG_FD_185971 | JGI IMG/M metagenome (GOLD analysis project Ga0256841, IMG submission 185971) | Hydrothermal vent microbial communities from Mid Atlantic Ridge, Atlantic Ocean - 356-308 | ecosystem: Environmental > Aquatic > Marine > Hydrothermal vents | place: Atlantic Ocean: Mid...
CGCGTCGCGCTGTTCGCGCTCGGCTTCCGGCAGACGACCGGCCCGAATCGCGGCGACATACGCGGCGACGTCGCTGACGTTCTTGTACCGCACGCCGGCGACAAAACCCGCCCCCGACGGACCAATGCCCACGTATGGCTGGTTGTGCCAGTAGACGAGATTGTGGCGGCAACGGCGGCCCGGGCGGGCGAAGTTGCTGATCTCGTAGTGCTCCAGCCCCGCGGCCGCGAGCATGTCGATCGCCAGCTCGTACATGGCGGCGTCGAGATCGGCGTCGAGCCGCTGCACCCGCCCGGCTTCGAGCTGCTCGTGCAGGCGCGTGCCCGGCTCGAAGGTCAGGCTGTAGCACGACAGGTGCGTCGGTTCGAGCGCGAGGGCCGCGTCGATGTTCCCCCGCCAGCGATCGAGCGTCTGCCCGGGAATCGCGAAAATCAAATCCAGATTGATGTCGTCGAGCCCCGCATCGCGACAGACTGCCACGGTCTGCCCCACCTGCGGCGGTTCATGCGTTCGCTGGAGCACCCGCAGGTCGGCGGGGTCGAACGACTGGGCGCCGATCGACACGCGCGTTACGCCCGCGCCCGCCAACACCTCGGCCACACCAGGCGTTACCGTGGCGGGATTGGCCTCTACGGTGAATTCGCTCGGCGCTCCGTCCGGCGCCAGCTCGCGCAACGCCGCCAGCAAGCGCTCCAGCGCCCGCGGCTCCAGCACCGTCGGCGTTCCCCCCCCGACGAAGATCGTCTCCGCCCGGATGCGCTCGCGGTGCTGTCGCAACTCGAGCTCGCTCAGCAGGGCATCCACCAACGGCTCCCCGGCCCCCGGCGCGGGAATGACCGAGTAGAAGTCGCAATACCCGCACAAACTGCGACAAAACGGAACATGAACGTAGACGGCTCGTGGTGCGAGTGCCATTGTCAGCCCGGCCCAGGTTGCGTAGCATATCGGTCGTCGGTTATACACGTTGATGATAGCAGGTCCACTGCGTCCGACCCGCCGGCACTCGGGCGCGCCATGTGAGGATGCCAGCATGGAAGTCGTCCTGGTGATGTTCAAAGACGACGAGCAGCGCAAGTTCTCCATCAACCCGCAACGCACGATCGTCGGGCGCCGTCAGGATTGCGACCTGCGCATCCCCACGCGTGACGTCTCCCGCCGACATTGCGAAATCGTCCCCGGCAAAAAACGCGGCGAAGTCATGGTGCGCGACCTGGGCAGCTCAAACGGCACCTACGTCAACGGCGAACGCATCTCCGAAACCGTGCTCCACCCCGGCGACCGCCTTTCCATCGGCCCGGTCACCTTCATCGTACAGATCGACGGCCAACCCGCCGAAATCAAACCCGAAGACCTCGCACCCCAGCTCGGCGAAGGCGAAGAAGCCGTAACCCCCGTACAGACCGACGGCGTCGATACCGACGACATCCTCGACCTCGGCGATATCGACTTCGAGCTCGACGACCCTACGTCCGCGATCGAGGCCATGCTCGACGAGGAAGACGAGGACGACGACGTCTGAACCGCCACCACCGACCCGGCTTCACACGCGCCCCACGCCGCGCGCGACCACCGGCAAGCGGCGCACAGCCCCCTGCCGGATCTCCGCCGACCACTGGCTCATCGCTCGCGATGCGCAAGAACCGGGCCCGAACAGGCGGTCCGGGCCCGGCTGCGACGGGGAACTCGCAGGTTATCGAGGCTTTCTTCAACGCGTGTTGTGGATCCCGGAGGGCTGGCCTACGCAGCTCTCGACGAGCTCGTTGACGGCCTGTTCGAGCGTAAACCGCGGCTCCCACTCGTATTCCGAGCGCATCTTCCCGTAGTCGCCCCAGAACCAGGTTACATGGCCCTCATCGTCCTCGCCGGTTTCGAGATCGACCAGCTCGACACGTCGGCCCGCAGCCCGAACCATCATTTCGACGATCTGACGCACGGTATGGGTCTTGCCCGAGCAGATGTTGTACACCTCGTTGGGGCGGCCTTCCTCCAGCAAGTAGGCATACGCCTCGACCACGTCGGTCACGTGCAATACGTCCCGCTGGAATCCCAGGTCCGGAAGCTGCAACTTCTCGCCGTGGACCGCCGGGTCCCACTCGGCCAGACGCCGGGCCACCGCGCCGAAGAAGAACGCGTCGGACTGCCCCGGGCCGGTGTAGTGGAACGGCCGCGCAATCGTCGCGTTCGTGTGGTAGTTCAGGAAGAACGTGTGCGCGATCGACTCCGCCGTCGCCTTGAGCGCCCCAAACGTGTTGACGGGATTGAGCGGGGTCTGTTCGTCGATCGGCCGGGGCGTACCCGCGTCGCCGTATACTTCGCACGAGCTGGCGAGCAGGATCCGGGCGCGGGGCACGGCGCGGCGGGCGGCGTCGAGCACGTTGGCCCAGCCGGTCACGATCGACTGGTAGGCGGTGAGCGGTTCGGCGTTGGCGATGTGGGGCAGCGAGACACCCGCGAGATGGATGATGCCGTCGGGCTTGACGCTCGCGACAGCGCGGGCGACGTTGATGGCGTCGCTGACGTCGCACACGATGGCTTTGCCGAACTTGCGCTCGAAAGCCAGTTTGCGAGCCCGGTTGCGCACACCGCCGACCACCTCGTAACCCCGCCTCCGCAGGTAGTCCACGAGATGTTGTCCGGTAAAGCCCTCGGCGCCTGTGATGAACAAGGTTTTCACGGTAATCCTCCAGCGGGGACACAGCTCCAACGTGCCATTTTCGTGGCCGCGTCTTCCAATTCCGCGGTCACCGCGGGGGGGATATCGGCTCACAGCGAGGGCAGGTTTCGTAAGCCGAACCCGATCAGGGACCGGACGCGCGGATGTCCCATAAACGACGCTCGCCGAGCCGGCGGTCGCGACAGGGTCCGAATCCAGGGCGATTCCCCGCTACCGGCGTGAAAACACAGCACACAGCCCCGAAGAAGCGCAATGGTCCGCACCGCCGGGGCGTGGCTCGGCCATCAATCGCGACGCCGCGGCCAGGATATGGAGTGTCGGCGGGTCGAGAAACAGGACGCGTGATTCGGTCGGGATTCCACGCAGCGGTGGCCGGTACCGGCATCAGGTGTGCCGGCCCGGCTCGCCGCTGTCGAGCATCCTCTCGCACGGTGTGTGCGTCGCCACCTCAGGAGCAGGACTGCCCGTACCTGGCCAGCAATGCGGCAAGGTCGCTCATGTCGACATCGCCGTCCTCGTCGAGGTCGCCGTCGGTGTAGTCAACACCCTCGGTCATGCCGATGTGGGTGAGCATGATCGACAAATCGGTCAGCCCGACGATGCCATCGCCGTCGAGGTCTCCCGGCAGACTGACCGTCAGCGTCAGGTCCGCCGGCCCGAGCACGGGCACGAACGCGAGATCGGCGTTGATGACCAGCCCCGCGTAGGTATCGAAATCGCCGACGACGGTGGTGTATGTGATGATGTGGAAGCGGTCGCCACACGCGGGCACATAACCGTCGAGCAGTTGGACGGCAAGCGTGGCCCCGAGGGTCGCCTCGTTGCGGATGACGAGCTGGTCGTGGCCGGTCCCGGGGGTGGTTCCCCGGATGCCAATTTCGATCCGCCCGAGCCGCAGCTGCTCGAAATCGTGCTCGAAGTGAAGCACGCCGGTACCGCTTCCGGGCTCGCTGTCCCAGGTACCGGGAGCCAGCAAGCCGCGGTTGAAAAAGCGGCCGATGGCAAACCGCCCGTAGCCGGTGGTCGTTGCGGTGTTGTAGACGTCGCCACCGGCAACGACACCATCGCGCAGGTCGAGCAGCCCGTTGGCGAGCGTACTCCAATCGTGCGTGACATCGAGCACGCCCGTACCATCGAGCGTGCCGACGGTTCCCAGATCGATGAAGTTGCCCTGCACCGCGAGCGTGCCGCCGGCGGCGCGCATGGTCCCGGCAACGTCGAGGTTCGCGTCGATCGAGCCGTGGCCGTGGAGCTGGGTGTCGGGGGCGATCCGCAGGGTGCCGGTACCGGTCACGGAGCCGCCGAGAATCTGGTTTGTCGTCGTGCTGGCCAACACGGCGACGGCGTTCGGATCCACGGTGTCGATCGTGCCGGAGATGTTCACGCCTGCGGAAAGGCGTCCCTGGCCAGCCACCGAAATCGTCCCGGAAAGGTCGATGTCGGTCCCGTCGATCGTAGCCACACCGTCGAGGCCGGCGAGTGTCGCGTCACCCTCGAGGGCCCAAGGCAGATTCGTGTTGACGACCAGTGTCCCCTTGACCACGAACAACTGGCCATCGTAGCCGTCGAATAGTCCGGGCGACTCGATGATGGACGAGTTGATGGTGAACGTCGCATCGGGCCAGACCGTGAGCGCGGCCTCGATGCCGGCCGTACCGTCCATGTCGAAATAGGTCGTGTCGATCGTGGTATCGTTCTGGACGTGGGCAGCACCGTTCTGGAGGATCAGCCCCGCGCCGTCGAAAGCGGCACCGCGGTAGTACGTCACCCCGGAAAGCACGAGTTCATCGGTGGCGTTCGGTATGGAGATGTGCGAACCGAAGTTGAAAAGCACTTCATCGGCGAACCGACCCGTACCGGTGACGGTCAGCTCGCCGGGCCAATCCACCCTCGTCGGCCCATCGATCAGCGCCTCGGCCCCCCCGCCGTTCATCTCGATCGTACCGGCCAGACTGAACGAATGGTCGTAGGACAGGAAATGGCCCGGCCCGACGTTGACGACCCCGGAAAACGCATCGTCGTTCCAGTCTCCTTGAAAAGCGATATCGCCGGCGGTAGCGTCGAGCCGCGCCGATACGTTGTTCCACTGTCCGTCGAGATCGTAGGCACCGCCGGGATTGGAGGACACGAAGTTCAACACGCCGCCGACGCCGCGAATCGTGTCGGCATTGTCGAGTGCAACCACGTCCACGGTGCCCGCTCCGGAAATCACGGAGTGGTTTTCCAGATCGAAGACATCCGCCAAACCGAGATCGACGGCCAGTTCACATCCGGCGGCGATGCACAGATGCGAAATCTCGAGCTCCGCGCCATCGGCGGCGACACGCAACATACTTCCCATGGTGAGTTTCGCATCCAGCAGAACGTCGAGCTTATGCGGACCGATGATCTCGACGGTGTTTTCGTTGGTGATGTAGAGATTGCGGGCGAACGCATCGTCCGAAACGGAAACGGTTGTCGCCGGCTCATTCACGATGTACACCTCGTCGTACTCCGCGTCCGGGACACGGTTCCCGATCCAGGTCGCGCCGGCCCCCCAGGATCCAGAGCCGACCGAGAACTTGCGCGGCAAGTCGATCTGCTGCCAGTTGCTGATACTGGCGAGCGCCAGAATGGCGGCGGTGTCGGGCAGTTGCCGCGTCGACGGCAAGGGCGCGGTCCACATCAATGACTGGTGCGCTTCGCATTCCGGATCGCCGAGACACGCTTGAATGCCGCCCAACGCCAGATGGTTGCAATCGAACCCTCCCTCTAGACATTGGTAACTCTTGAGCCCCATCGTGGCCCCGCCGACCCAGGCCGGATCGATCGTGATGTACGGATCGAGGGTGCATTCGCAATCCGGCCCCCTCGCCCCCAATCCCAGCGTATGGCCCATTTCGTGGAGCACGATCGTCAACAAGTCAGATCCGCCAAGCTGGCCAAGGTTGTAGCGTCCGTTGTACCCCACCTCGAACACCGGGGGCGGCGACCCGCTGAACGCTTCGGCCTGTTCGGCTGGATGGGTGTCACGATACAGGCGCGTCTCCATGTCGAATTCGTCGTGCGTCAACGGGTTGTCATCGAAGTAGTACGGCAAACCCACGGGGATCTGGATGTCGGCCTCGTAGATCCGGCCGTCGGCCACCGCCACACGCGTAGCGGCGGGGCTCGTGATGTTCGAGTACCAGTAGTAGATCGTCAAGGTGTAGTCGTCTTCGATGATGTCCTCCCACATGGCCGCGGCTGTGGCAAACGTCAGTTGGAGATCGGGTGTTCGTTCGATTCCATCCCCATCGACATACGGAAGGGAATCCGCGTCGTTGAAATGGAGCACGATGTTGATCCCCTTCGCGGGCAGCACAACACCCCCGAACGCGATCAGGAAAACCAGCAGCTTCAGTCTCCCTTTTCGGATCCCACCATCGCGTGATCCCCCGTGGACGCGCAGCGATTCCCGGCGCAGCATGTCGGCTCCTCTCTCGATGTGTCCCCGTGGAACTGGTTCTGACGAGTTGCAGTCGTTTCGGCCCGATACCGATAAACGATCAACCAGATAGTATTCCGCAGCGGTTCATGGGGCAAACCAAACCTCGGCCACGCCACGTCGCGCCGGAGGCGGCACGCGACGCAGGGGTACGCAGCTTGCGCAAGCCTCGCCGATCCGCGGGACAACGGCATCGCCGCGGCACAGGCCGCTGACAGCGGCGTTTCCACGATCGAGCGTATCGCGGCCGTCCGAGGGGCCAGCGAAGTTGCGTCCTGCCGCGCGTTGTCATGCGCGGGCCAAAACACGCTCCCCAACGCGGGCGGGATCGGGTATACTCGGGCATAGTTCGTGGGCCCGCAGCAGCAACTCGGCGGGTCACCACCTCGAAACGTGGATTGCCGGCGGAGGACCGAACCCTTGCAAGGTTTCGGCCGGCGGGTCATTTCGTGCATCGGGAGCGGTTTCCGGCGTGTGGCGATTCGTTGCCGCGGCGGAAGCCGGCGGGCTGCGCTCATCGCCATGGCCCTCACTGCCGGGCTCGCTTTCGCGCAGTCCCCACTGGTTTTCACCGATCCGGTCGGCGACGCCGGCGTGCGGCGAACCGACCTCGGCGCCGACGGGCCGATCGATCCCAACGCCCACCGCTTGCCCGACCTGGTGGAGATTCGGCTTGGTCCCTGGACCGTCACCGACCCGCAGACCGATCTGTTCGACGGTACGTGGACGGCGGCGCCGGCGGACTTCGTGCGGATCGACCTGGTGTTCGACGGTCTGGTGAACCCGCCGGGGACGCTGGGGTGCTGCGGCGACAGCTTCGATCCGTTCCGCTACGGTCCGCACCCGGTGTTCGGCTACCTCGAGATCGACCTCGACGCGGACGTGAACACGGGCGGCGAGCTCGACTGGCCGCAGCTCATGTACACCGGCAACATCGCCCGCTGGGGCGGGATGCCGACCGAACCACGTTTCGCCGGCCGCGTCGCGCAGAGTCTGGCGGATTTCGACAACGACACGACCACGCCCCCGCTGGTGGAACTGAGCGGTACGGATTTCACGGTCGAGTTGCTCGGCTGGAACATCACGAGCGTCGATCCGTCGATCGCCGGCGATGGCGACCTGGTTTTCGAGGAGGGGGAAACGTGGGTACTCGACGGGTGGTTTTTCCCGCGGGCCCACGGATATGAACATTTCAGCTTCGCGTGCTGCTCCGGGCTCGAGGGGCAATACATCGCCGACGTGACGATGCAGTTCCGGCACGATCCCGCCACCGCCCGCACCACCGTCTCGGTGGTCTATCCGCTGACGAACGCGGGCTCGGCGGCGATGCGCGGCGAGCAGGTCGAGGGTGACGACGGCGACGCGAGCAATCAGAACAGCATCGAGGAGGCGTTGGACGACCTGATCTTCAGCGCGACCAACGCCCCCACCCAGTGGCAACAGGATGCCGACTTCGTGATTATCGAGCCGTGGGAGTCCAAGGTCGCCAGCGACTACCTGGACCCGACCCAGTGGCGCGTCGCCGCCGCGTTCGCATGCAGCTACAGCGAGCCCGCCGGCCCCGACGTGGTGCTGGCATGGACCGACATGTACGGCAACGTGACGCCGGGAGATTACGACGGCGACGGCACGGTTGGCGCGGCGGACCTCGCCGCGTTCGACGCCTACCTCGTGGCGTCGGATGGTGTCACCGGCATCGACGCCGACGGATTGGTCAACGGGGCGGTCCATCTGCCGAATTTCGGCCCCAACTTCAGCTTGTTCGACCGCAATTATGACGGCGTGGTCGATGCCGCCGACCGGCCGCTCCCGACCGGAGACCTGGACGGCGACGGCGACGTGGACCTGGCCGACCTCGCCGTGCTGCTCGCGAGCTACGACGCGTGCGCGGGAGAAGGAGCGTATACCCCCGCGGCGGACCTGGATGACAGCGGATGCGTGGACCTGGCCGACCTCGCGCTGTTGCTGGCAAACTATGGCATGGGAACCTGACGCTTCGAACGCAACACGACGGAAACGAATGCATGCCAAGCGCGGACAACCCGGGTGTTCCACCACGACCGGCGGTTTCACACTGACCGAGCTGCTGGTGGTGGTGGGTATCATGCTGGTGCTGATGACGGTGCTGAGCGCGGCGCTCGGACGTGTGCGCAGCGCGGCCCGCAGTTTCCGCTGCAAGAACAACCTCAAGACGGTCGTGTTCGACTTCACCCTGTTTGCCGACGAGGGGACCAACGTCAACCGCGGAGAGAGCGAACACCTGCGCGGCCACGGATTCCGCATCGAGGATTTCCAGGAGTCGGTCTACGGGATCGACGAGTTCTGGGATCTGGGGGCGGTGCGCCGGGCGCCGCTCGACCCGGCACGTCAGCCGTTGATGTGCCCCGCCGGCCCCCACGAGCTCTACCGCAGCGCCGGCCTGCCTTGCTCGGACTATGCCGTCGGCCCCGCCGAGGATGTGAGCGTCGGCTTCAACATGCGGCTGCACCGGGCAAGCGTGCAGATCGGCGGGCGGTGGCTGCTCTACCCCGTCACGCTCAAGAGCCGGATTCTCGAACATCCTTTCGTTCCGCTGGTGTTCGATGTGGATGGAGCCCAGGCCACCCGGCAGCGGGTTCCCCCGTATTACGCCGCCCCCCGGCTCGACGACGCCGGCCTGTATGGCAGCGGAAGGTTCTGGTTCCCGGCGGCGCGCCATGGGGGGGAAGTCAACATCGGCTTTGTCGGCGGTCACGTGCTCTCCGCGAGCGATCCCCTCCGCAACGGCACCTGGGACTGGCGTTACCAACCCATCCCCGACGCCGGCGCCCGCCGGCATTAGGCCCCGCCATGCAAGTGCAGCTCCGGCACAAATTCGCGGCCCTTGCGCTGATCTACATCGTGTCTCTCTCGGTCAACCTGCTGATGTCCGCCTGGTGCATCCTGGTCTACTTCCAGTCCGCTTTCGGCGGATACCAGGACGCGACCCTTCGCCAAGACCGCATCGAGGAGCTGCGCACGCTCACGCGGCGCGGGCTGGCGCTGCTCGAAGGCCCCGAACTGTCCAAACGCGCCCGCCGCGAGCTGGCGGCAGAGTGCAACCGTATCCATACGATCGTGCGCACGTTCGCGGAAGCGAAGTCGCGCGACCTGCCGCCGCAGTGGCCCCAGATCCAACAGGCGGTGCGCGAGATTTCGGGAATGTTGCAACGGCGACTGGCCGGCGCCCCTCCCCCCGAACCGGACGCGCGGGCCGCCTTCGCGCGGCTGGATCGATTGCTGGGCAAGGCGGCGATCGCCACCAGCACCCAGCGGCAGTCCGCGGTCATCCAGGCCGAGCAGACGCGCCGGCGGGTCACCTGGATCCTGATCGCCAACGCCGTCGTCGGGCTGATCCTGTGTGGCGTGGGGCTGCTGTTCGTTCGGCGCTGGGTCTTGCGCCCGGTGGCGGACCTGCGCGCGGCGACGCGCGAGATCGCCCGCGGGAACTTCGACCACCGCATCCGCCCGCGCAGCCGCGACGAGTTGGGCAGGCTGGCCGGCGAAGTCAACCAGATGGCGGCCACCATCGTCGAGATGCAGCGTGAGCTGATCGAAAAAGAGCGGCTGGCGGCAGCCGGAGAAATGGTCACCCGACTGGCCCACAACATCCGCAATCCGCTCGCGGGCGTGCGCGGCCTGGCCGAGGCCACCCTCCAGACCCGGCCCGATGACGACGAAATCCGGCAATACCAGCAACGCATCATCAACACCATCGATCAGTTCGAGGTCTGGCTGAGGCGCCTCCAGCAATCCGTCACGCCGATGGCGATGTCCTACGACGAGATCGAGGCCCGCGAGCTCGTCGAGAGCGTCGCCGTCGCGCTTCAGCCCATGGCCCAGAAGCGCGGCGTGCGGATCGAAATCTGCGTCAGTCCCGACGTGCGGCGGGTGCGCGTGGACATATCCCACCTGGAACAGGCGCTGGTCGCCCTGATGACCAATGCGATCCAGGCGTGCGACGACGGGCAAACCGTTCGGGTGCTGGTCGAGCCCGACGAGCAGCAGGACGGGCGCTGGGTGCTCACGGTGGCCGACGAGGGCCCGGGTGTGCCGCCGGAGTTGCGGGAGAAAATCTTTCTTCCATACTTTACGACCCGCCCCGACGGCAGCGGGGTGGGGCTGCCGATGGCCGCCAAGATCGTCCGAGCGCACGGCGGTCGGCTGCGGCTCGAATCGAAACCGGGAGAAGGCAGCCGGTTTGTGGCGGTCTTGCCGGGACGGGTCGCGTAGCCCGGCCGGCGGAGGGGATTCGTACCGGGAGTCGCGTCGATGGCGGACATTCTCGTCGTGGACGACGAAGAAAACCTGAGCTTCTCGATCCAGCTTGCGCTCCAGCGGGCCGGCCACGAGTGCCGCGTCTGCGACACCGGGGCCGCGGCGATCGAACAATGCGCGCGGCAAATCCCCGACGTGATGTTGCTCGACCTGCACCTGCCCGACACGAACGGCCTGGACCTCCTGCAACACCTGCATCAGCGCGGCTGGGATTTCCCCGTCATCATCATCACCGCCCACGGCACGGTCGATCGCGCCGTCAAGGCGATGCAGCAAGGGGCCGCGGACTTCATCCAAAAACCCCTGTCGATGGAGGAAGTGACGCTCGCGGTCGATCGCTGTCTGGAAAACCGGCGTATCCGCAACCAGCTCGACGCCTACCGCCACGCCCAGCAACGGGAATCGGGCCGCGTGCGGATCATCGGCCAGTGCCCGGCGATGCAGGAGGCCATCCGGCTCGCCGAGCGGATCGCCGCCGTCCCGCTGGAATCGGGCGGGCCGCTCTCCACGACGTTGCTGCTGGGCGAAACCGGCACCGGCAAGGAGGTCATCGCGCGTTACATCCACCACCACAGCCCGCATCCCGACCGGCCGTTCGTCCATCTCAACTGCACCGCGATCCCCGAAAACCTTTTCGAGAGCGAGCTGTTCGGCCACGAGCGCGGCACCTTCACCGATGCCAAGACCGCCAAGAAAGGTTTGCTCGAAACCGCCCAGGAGGGCACGCTGTTTCTCGACGAAATCGGCGATATGCCCGTCGGCGTCCAGGCGAAATTGCTCGTCGCGATCGAGAGCGGCCGCTTTCGCCGCCTCGGCGGAACCACCGAGCGCGTGGCCCGCGTGCGCGTGATGGCCGCGACCAACAGCGACCTCGACCGCAAGGTGCAACAGGGCGAATTCCGGCCCGATCTGTACTACCGGCTCAAGATGTTCTGCATCGAGCTGCCGCCGCTGCGCGAACGTGGCGACGACCTTTTCCTGCTGGCCGAGCACTTTCTGAGCGAATTCGCGCGCAAGTTCCGCAAGCCGGTGCCGGAGATACCCGAGCCGACGCGGGCGGCGATGCGGGCCTACCGCTGGCCCGGCAACGTGCGGGAGCTGGCCAACGTGCTCCAGCGAACCGTGCTGGTATTCGACACGCCGCGGATCGAGCCCGCCCACCTCGGCATCACCCCGCAGACCGACACGACGCCGGCGCAGCCCCGCGACATGATTCCACTCGATTTTGCCGGCGGAAACTGCACGCTGGCAGCCGTGGAGAAACAACTGATCGCGGCGGCGTTGCGGGCCGCCGACAACAACACCTCCGAAGCCGCCCGGCTGCTGGGGCTGACCCGCGGCGCGCTGCGTCACCGCATGGAAAAGCACGGTTTGCAACGATAAGGCCGCGGCAAAGCCGTGGCTGCCGCCGACGGTGCGACGGGCATATCATGGAATGCCACGAGTTCCCGAGCCCCTCTTGTGGCGGGTTCCGGCGGCCGTGCTGATCCACACGCGGAACCTGGCACCCGAGGTCGCCGGTTTCCGACGAGCACGACGGCCGATGCGGCTCAGCGAACTGACCAGGGAGACGAAGCCATGAACGTCATTGCCGATCTTTGCGTCGTTCCCATCGGCGTCGGCACATCCGTATCGCGTTACGTCGCGGCGTGCGAAAAAGTGCTGCGTGAGGCGGGGCTGAAGATCCGGCTGCATGCCTACGGCACGAACATCGAGGGCGAGTGGGACGAGGTGTTCGCCGCGATCCGCCGCTGTCACGAAGTCGTCCACGCGATGGGCGCGCCGCGGATCAGTACCACGCTGCGGGTGGGAACGCGCACCGACCGCGAGCAGAGCATGGAAGACAAGATCCGCAGCGTCGAGGAAAAACTGGACGCATAGAGCCGCGACAGCCGCTATTCGATGCGTCGCGCGTGCGCCCCGGTCCGGATCTTGACGACCAGCGCGACGTCATAGACGAACACCTTGCCGTCGCCGGGATTGCCCGTGTGCGCCGCCTGCTGGATCACGTCGACGACGGCGTCCACCTGCTCATCGTTGACGACGCACTCGAGTTTGCGCATTTCCGTCGTGCCGTACTGGATCTCCACGGCGTCGCCCGTGGGCGCCGGGCCGACACGACGACCGAAGCCGTGCACAGGCGACACCGTCACCCCCGGAAACTCGGGATGACGGTGGAGAGCATCGAGGACGGCGTCGAGGCGGTGGGGCCGGATGATCGCCTTGATTTCCTTCATGGCTGGTCTCCTCGGTCAGATTTCCACTTCCTTCGTCGGCATCGCGAACCAGCGGTACATGCTGGGCAACACGAGCAGCGTGAGCAGCGTCGAGGTCACCAGCCCGCCGATTACCACCGTGGCCAGCGGTCGCTGGACCTCCGCGCCGGCGCTGGTCGCCAGCGCCATCGGCAGAAAACCCAACGACGCGACAAGGGCCGTCATGAGCACGGGACGCAGGCGGATGCGCGCCCCCTCGCGTGCGGCCTCGACCGGCGGCAACCCCTCACCCCGCTTCTGGACGATGTAGGACACGAGCACAACGCCATTGAGGACAGCGACGCCGAACAGGGCGATGAACCCGACGGCGGCGGAAATCGAGAAGGGGTATCCCCGCAGCCACAACGCCAACAAGCCACCCGTGATGGCCAGCGGCACGTTCAGATAGATCAGGGCCGAGAGGCGGATCGAGTGGAACGTGCCGTAGAGCAGCACGAAGATCAGCAACAGCGCCATCGGCACGAGGACGACCAACCGTTCGGAGGCGGCCTGGAGATTCTCGAACTGCCCGCCCCAGTCGATGAACCACCCCGGCGGAAGCTTCAGCTCGCGGTCGAGCACCTTCTGGGCCTCGGCCACGAACGA
>Ga0256841_1002884_pt1 | contig 13293 bp, 13 predicted proteins | sample 356308metaG_FD_185971 | JGI IMG/M metagenome (GOLD analysis project Ga0256841, IMG submission 185971) | Hydrothermal vent microbial communities from Mid Atlantic Ridge, Atlantic Ocean - 356-308 | ecosystem: Environmental > Aquatic > Marine > Hydrothermal vents | place: Atlantic Ocean: Mid...
TATGTTATTGGTGGCTTTGTACGCGATTTTTTATTGCAAAGAAACCGAAATGCCAAAGATATTGATATCGTTACCGTTGGCAGCGGCATTGCATTGGCACAAAAAACAGCGGCTATGTTGCCTACAAAACCTAAGGTACAGATTTTTAAAACGTACGGTACGGCCATGTTAAAATATAAAAATACAGACATTGAATTTGTAGGCGCCAGAAAAGAATCTTATAACCGGCATAGTCGAAATCCGGAAGTAGAAAAAGGTACCTTGCAAGACGACCAAAACCGGCGTGATTTTACCATCAATGCACTTGCGTTGAGTTTAAATAAAGCAAATTATGGTAAATTATTAGATCCGTTTAACGGTATAGAAGACCTGAAAAAAGGTATCATCAGAACGCCTTTAAATCCAGAAATTACTTATTCTGACGATCCGTTGCGCATGATGCGCGCCATACGCTTTGCTACCCAATTGAATTTTACTATTGAACCCGACTCATTATCAGCAATTGCTAAAAATGCCGAAAGATTAGATATTATTACATGCGAAAGGATTGTTGACGAATTACATAAAATATTGGCAACTGATAAGCCTTCTGTTGGATTCAAACTGCTAGAACAAACCCATTTGTTAGAAAGAATTTTACCCGAACTTACGGCATTGAAAGGAGTAGAGGAAGAGAAAGGGCAATCACACAAAGATAATTTTTATCACACGCTGCAAGTGGTAGATAATATTGCACAAAAAACAGATAATTTATGGTTGCGCTGGGCGGCATTACTGCACGATATTGGAAAAGCTCCAACAAAAAGGTTTGATGATGCCTTGGGGTGGACTTTTCATGCCCATGAATTTGTAGGCTCTAAAATGGTAAAGAAAATTTTCAAACGTTTAAAAATGCCGATGAATGAGAAACTCAAATACGTCCAAAAAATTGTACTATTGAGTTCTAGGCCCGTAGTATTGTCAGAAGATGTCACTGATGCCGCCGTGCGTAGATTGATATTTGATGCCGGAGATGAAATAGGCGATTTGATGACGCATTGCGAAGCCGATATTACCACCAAAAATGCTAAAAAATTACGACGATACCTCGCTAATTTTAAAAAAGTACGGCAAAAAATTAAAGAAGTAGAAGAACGCGATAGAATACGTAATTTTCAACCGCCTATTTCAGGAGAATTGATTATGCAAACTTTTAACCTACAGCCTTGTAGGAAAATAGGCACCATAAAAGAAGCCGTTAAAAATGCTATTTTAGAAGGTGAGATTAAAAATGATTACGAAGAGGCCTATCAATTTATGTTGGCAAAAGGGACTGAAATGGGGTTGGAAAAATCCGAATCATAAATAAGGGGAATTATTTTTCGAAAATCTTTTGTAACTTTAGTACATCTTGATTTTCAGGAAAAAATTTCAACAGTTTACCGGTCAACGCACTTCCTATTTCACAGTTTTTATGATTGTATGTGCAACTGTAGCTATAGGCTAATGCTAATCTGTAGTTGGCTTCAAAATTTTTTGGAAATAGTTTTACGGCTTGCTCATAGCGATAAATGGCATTGTTCCAGTTTTTTTTCGCTATCCACTTATCACCTTCTTCAATGAGGTAAGTATATTCATTTAGATTTTCAATCAAGTATTTTTCTTTTGCCGTTTCGCTATCTTCAATTTTTTTCTTTTTTTCGGTATTTAAGGCATAAACCCCTAGCATAATTATAGGTATTAAAAATGCTGATACGATAATCCATGTACGAATACTTTCAGCTTTTCGGCGTTTGAGAATTTTTTTCCGTAAGAGTAGTAACTCCTCTTTAGTAGCTTTTTTTAAATCAATTTTTCCTTCGGCAGCATGGTAATATTCTTTTCGCGTGCTTAAGAATGTACGCTCTTTTTTAAACATACTTTTTTTTCGCAACATACTTTTATTGTTGCGTAAAGTATTGATCATGTGCTGCATGCTTCCTTCTCCTCCCATTTTAGTTTATTTAATATTTCGTATCCAACGAAATTTTAAGGGTGTTGCCCTTAGGTTTTTTGCGTTTTTTACAGTAAAGATAATTTTTTTTGGTTAACTTTCCTAGTGTTAATGTTTACCCTTCCGTCCACGCTTTGGCGTGGCCACCTTCCCTTAAAAAAGGGAAGGAGTTACAGACTAACTTTATTTTTTGTGTTGTTTCTGCTCTAAAGTTAGCTGATTTTATCAAAATCTTGCTATCTGGGCTAAAATCAAAATGGCCTAAGTTACAGGTATATAATTTTTTTTATCAATAAGAATTTTAGCAATCATGTAAGTAATTTTTGCTAAAATTTCAATAAACCTAAGTTGCCGGTTTATAATTCTTTTTATCGATAAGAATTTTAGCAATAAAGGGTAAATTTTTGCTAAAATTCTCATTAACATCATATAGCCGGTTTATAGCTTTTCTTATCAATAAGAATTTTAGCAATAATTTCTTTTAAAATTTCAGAGGTACCGCCACCGATGGGGCCTAGGCGGCTATCCCGTAACAAACGGGCCATAGGGTAGTCTTCCATATATCCGTAACCTCCTAATAATTGAAGGCAGCCATAAGCCACCTTATCGGCAATTTTTGTAGATGTTAATTTCGCCATCGTAGCTTCTTTTACCACATATTGGCCATTATCTAAGCGTTTTACAACAGAATAGTTAAACGCTTTACACATTTCTGCTTCACTGGCCATTTCGGCTATTTTGTGGCGTAAGGCTTGAAATTTGTCAATGGTTTTTCCGAAAGCTTCGCGTTCACTCATATACTGAAGGGCATATTCGATGGCGTATTCTGCACGTGCATGTGCATTGATACTCATTACCATCCGCTCTAATGCAAAATGCTGCATGATGTACGAAAAGCCTTTTCCTTCTTTACCCATTAGATTTTCGGCCGGAATGATAACATTGTCAAAAGCTATCTCAGCAGTATCCGAAGCACGCCATCCTAATTTGTCAAGTTTTGTAGTTGAAATGCCTTTTGTATTGCTGTCTATGATAAAAATGCTAATGCCTTTATGGTTCAATTCAGGTTGTGTTTTGGCGGCAACTACCATATAATCGGCATAGACACCGTTAGTGATAAAGGTCTTAGAACCATTAATGACATACGTATCTCCTTTTTTTATAGCGGTAGTACGCATGCCGGCAACATCAGATCCGCCAAAGGGCTCAGTAATACACAAACAACCAATTTTTTCACCTTCGATACTAGGGGTGAGATAGGCTTTTTTAATGCGATCATCACCTTCTTTGTGTACATGGGTCATGGCTAAATAAGCATGTGCCCACATGGCAGCGGCAAATCCACTGGAATTGATTTTTTGCAATTCTTCTAAAAAAATAGTGGTATAGAAAAGGTCTAAGGCAAGCCCGCCATAGGCTTCGGGCGAATTCAAACCGAAATATCCCATTTCACCAAATTTTTTCCAGATAAAGCGCTCAATAGTACCTTCTTTTTCCCACATTTCGATATGCGGAACTACTTCCTTTTGTAGAAACGCTCTAAAACTTTGCCTGAATGATTCGTGTTCTTCAGTAAAATATAAGGTATTCATAGTATGTGGCTAATTTATTTGGCTTCCAAATATAAGGCTATTCTTCCAAATTTTTCAAGGGGAAAGCCGTCAATTTTCTTTAACTCGTCAAGGGTTTGAATTTCAGCCACTTCATCTCTGTAATTCAATATTTTTTTAGTCAATTCATAATCGATATAGACGATAGAAAGTACCTCCTTAAAAGTTGCGGTATTGACATTTATTTTTTTGATAGACGGTTTATCAATCACTTGAAACTTTTCTAAGACTTTGTCAGCAACTTCTTTATCTAAATACCAAACTTCATAGAGTTGATCATTGCGTAAAAATCCACCCAATTTATTACGGTAATTGATAATGCGATGTGATAGCTTTTCACCAATTCCGTCAATAATTCTTAATTCTTCGGCAGTAGCAGAATTTAAGTCAATAATTGCAGTATTTTGGGATATTCTGTAAGATTTTAAGGAAACCGGATGTTTTTTATTTCGATGGTTAGCTATAACCCAATCTGGAAATTTAAAATAGGGTTCTATAGTATACAACAAAGAATCGCTAACCTCAGTGACTTGTTGAAATTCTTTTGCCGAATTGATATAGTTGCCATTGGCTCTGTATTGCAATAATCTGTCAATTTCTTCTTTTGACATGCCTAAGCGATACCCCTTATAATCTGTTAAAAAGCTCGGGTTAAAAGGATAGATTTTAGATTTTTTAGTACTGCGTGTGCTTATTGCCAGTTGCCTAAGCGAATCTATTTCTTTTTGAAATACTTGCATATCGCCGGTATTGCCATAAGCCCAATTTTTCTTTGTAGGCGCGTTGGTAAAGGAGCCGATAAAAAAATAGACAACTTGTAGCACGATGATACAGACGGCCAAAAAGAAAATCCCATTTCGTTGGCGATTGGTATACCTGAAATGGGATTTGAAATTGTTCATGGCAATAAAAAACAGTTTATTTTTTCTTAGCTTTTATGGCACTTAAATATTTGGCCAATTCTTCTTTAATTTTTGGTGACAATAATACAACCCCAATCATATTAGGCACTACCATGGCAAAAATCATGGCATCTGAAAAGTTAATAACGGCACCGAGGCTGATAGAAGCGCCTACAATCACAAAAAACAAAAATAATATTTTATATACTAAATCGGTTACTTTTCCTTTTCCGAAAAGGAATTTCCAGCCTTGCATTCCGTAATACGACCAAGAAATCATCGTTGAAAATGCAAACAAAATAACGGCAATTGTCAATACGATTGAGAAATGAGGAATGGCAGAATCAAAAGCGGTAGCAGTAAGTTCAACTCCTTGTTTTACTTCGACTCCATAATCAAAAAAGCCTCCTTTGATATTTGTAATAACCAATACCAAAGCAGTCATAGTACAAATAACTACGGTATCGATAAAAGGCTCTAAAAGGGCTACTATCCCTTCACTGGCGGGATATTTTGTCTTTACGGCAGAGTGGGCGATGGCTGCTGAACCTACTCCTGCTTCATTTGAAAAAGTACCTCTTCTAAATCCTTGAATGAGTACGCCAATAAAACCACCGGCAATACCCAAGCCTGTAAATGCCCCGTTAAAAATGAGTCCAAATGCTTTGGGGATAAGGCTTATATTCATAGCAATAATCACTAGGGCAGCGCCTACATAGATGATGGCCATAAAGGGTACAATTTTTTCGGTTACCGAAGCAATACGTTTGATACCTCCAATAATTACAACAGCTACAATGACAGCCATTACAATGCCAAAATACATTCCGGCATTGGCATTGGTAAATCCAAATAATTGTACAAATTGTGCTGAGGCCTGATTGGCTTGAAACATATTACCACCGCCAAAAGAGCCTCCAATGACAAAAACGGCAAAAATAATTGCCAATATTTTTCCAAAGCCTCCGGCTCCTTTTTCTTTAAGACCTTTTGATAAGTAATACATAGGGCCGCCGTAAACTACGCCGTTGGCATCAACATCTCGATATTTTACACCGAGGGTACATTCGGCAAATTTAGATGCCATTCCTAATAAACCCGCCAATATCATCCAGAAAGTAGCCCCGGGTCCACCAATAGATAGAGCTACGGCAACTCCTGCGATATTTCCTAACCCAACCGTTGCAGAAAGTGCAGCTGTGAGCGCCTGAAAATGTGAAACTTCTCCTTCAGCTCCTTCTACGGCAATGGTTTCAAAGACATCTCCTCCGGGGGTTTGGTCGCCAAAGGCTTCTTGAACCTCATGGTGGTCAATATCGTCATATTTACCTTGAACAACCCTTATTGAAGTGCCAAAAAGGCGAAATTGTGCGAAATTAAAAGTAATTGTAAAATAAATGGCACCGCCTACCAACACAAACAATACCCAAGGAATTTGAATGGTGTCAGAAAAAGGTATTGCATAAAAAATAGCATCTACAAACCAACCTGTATAATGCTTAAATGTAGTGTCAATTTTTTCTGAAGTACTCTGTTCTTGAGCAAAAGTTAACATTGGAATTACTAAAAAAAGTAATGAGAGAAGTTTTTTATTCATAATTATTGAGTTAGTTTTTAATTTTATGAGCTGCAATATCATAAAAAAAATGCAGTTAGTCCAAATTTAGGAAGTTAAATGTTACAAATTAGTGTTACTTTTAGCAGGAAACTTTGCTAGTAAGATGCTGTAAGCTATTCTATTTACACCGTCAAATAATTACTTACTTTAACCTCATTATATGAACAAAAAAACACTGGTACTAGGAGCTTCTCTAAAACCCGTAAGGTATTCTAATTTAGCGATTAAACGGCTTGTTGAAAAGGGCCATGACGTAGTTGCCATAGGTGGAAAGAAAGGAGAAGTGGCAGGGGTAAAAATTACTACCGAAAAGCCTGATTTAAAAGGTGTTGACACTGTTACCTTGTATGTAAACCCGAAACGCCAAACAGCGTATTATGATTACATATTGTCGTTGTATCCCAAGCGCGTAATTTTTAATCCGGGAACAGAAAATTTAGAATTTCAAAAATTGCTGGAAGAGCATGCTATCGAAACGGAAATTGCCTGTACGTTGGTATTATTGTCTACCGGCCAGTACTAATTTTGATTAGCGATGGTGAGTTCATTAGGGATTTTGCTATCAATGGTTATTTTTTCGCCTTCTTTGGCCAAAATAACATGGTCAAAAACAGTTTTTGCTTCTTCTTTAAATAAATTCAAATCATTATACCTACTAGAATAATGCCCTAAAATTAGTTGGCCTGCCCCGGCTTCTTTGGCTATTTTGCCGGCTTCTTCGGCAGTAGCGTGTTTGGTGGTTTTGGCCAGTTCTTTTCGGTCGTTTAAAAAAGTAGATTCATGGTATAGCAAATCGACATTTTTAATAATTGGAACGATGCCGGGTTTATAAACGGTATCGCTGCAATAAGCATAGCTCAATGGTTTATTGGGTTCAAAAGTGAGGGTTTCATTTTTTATAATTTCACCATTTTCTTTTATAAAATCTTTGCCGCTTTTAAGGTTCTGATAATCACAAATTTCAATTTCAGGAGATGCTTTGACGGCTTCAATATTGAGTTTTCGTTCACCGGTTTTTTCTTTAAATAGAAACCCATTGGTATAAATTCTATGGCGCAAGGGTACGGTATAGACTTCAACTTGGGTATCCTCAAAGATAAGTTCGCTGCCGTTACTTTTTAATTCGTGAAAAATAATAGTAAAACCCAACCATGATTCGGATAGTTCTAGTTGCAGTTCTATAATTTCTTTTAAGCCTTTCGGTCCATAGATGTGAAGTTCTTTATTTCTATTTAACAATCCGAAAGTAGAAATTAACCCGATTAATCCAAAAAAATGGTCTCCGTGCAAATGTGAGATAAAAATGTGGTCAATAGTGGTGAATTTTATTTTATACTTTCTGAGTTGTACCTGTGTACCTTCGCCACAGTCAATTAAAAAATGCCTGTTGTTAATTTCTAAAAATTGAGAAGAAGGATGCGCAAAAGTTCTTGGCGTAGCCGAATGACAACCCAATATGGTTACACTTATGCTCATTTTACAACAATCCGTTTAGAAATAATCTCAGTACTGGTTTTAATTGAATAAATATAAATTCCCGAATCCAATTTATCCCTGTAAAAGGAAATTGTATTTGACCCAACTTTAGTGGTATATTTTTTAGAATATACGGTATTACCTATTAAATCTTTCACAGAAAATACAATCTCATGAATAGCATTCGTATGAAATTTAATTTTAGTGGTAACACTAAAAGGGTTTGGTGAGGCAACAATATTTTTTAATACCATTGTCGTATCTTTCTCAACTGTATTACCTTTTTGCTGTTGCGAAAAAGCGGCAGAAGAGATTGAAATTAGAAAAATAAATAAGAGTAGTTTTTTTACCATAAGCTATTTTTGTGTTAGAATCCTAAATCTCTTTCAATATTCTCCATCTCAATAATGTCATTAGCTTCTACTAAAGTAGGAACTATATTCATGTCATCAGGAATTGCCTCAATATCAATTCCATTAGCAACTATTACAAAAGACATGCCATTGTGTTGATGCTTTTTTGAATATTGTAAAAATAATAAGATTTTTTCTGTTTTTTCCCCATTGTAATCAGAAAAATCAATAATTATATTATCTTTTGCAAACTTACTATAATTTTCTGAAAAATCTTTCATAAAATTTTCAATAGATTTTTCATCATTCTTAAATATAGTTGCCAACCTTGTTTTTTCTATAATCATACTCAATTAAATGCTTATTTTTTAATTTGTTGTGCCAATAAATAGATCACAGCCATTCTAATGGCTACGCCGTTTTCAACCTGATTTAATATAATAGACTGTTCAGAATCGGCTACGTCACTGGTTATTTCAACACCTCTGTTGATAGGTCCCGGATGCATGATAATAATTTTCTTGCCAAGGCTGTCTAACAATTGTTTGTCAATACCAAAGAGTTGTGTATATTCTCGTATAGATGGAAAATAATTGATATCCATCCGCTCGTGTTGCACTCGTAATACATTGGCAACATCACACCATTCTAAGGCCTTTTTTAGGTTTGTTTCTACGGTTACCCCTAAACTCGAAATGTATTTCGGTATCAAAGTGGTAGGGCCGCAAACTTTTACTACAGCCCCTAGTAATTGCAAGGCAAAAATATTTGACAGGGCTACTCGCGAATGTAATATATCGCCAATAATTACCACCTTTTTACCTTTGACTGTACCTAATTTTTCTTTGATAGAATAGGTATCTAACAAGGCTTGTGTAGGATGTTCGTGTGCACCGTCGCCGGCATTGATAATTTTGGCATCGATATGTTTTGACAAGAAAACACCGGCTCCTACATTGGGGTGCCGCATCACAATAATATCAACTTTCATCGATAAGATATTGTTGACAGTGTCTATTAAGGTTTCGCCTTTTTTTACAGATGACTGACCGGCAGAAAAATTGAGTATATCGGCAGAGAGCCTTTTTTCTGCTAATTCAAATGAAAGTTTGGTTCGGGTACTGTTTTCAAAAAATAAATTGGCAATGGTAATGTCTCTTAATGAAGGTACTTTTTTAATCGGCCTGTTAATAACCTCCTTAAAATGATTAGCAGTTTCAAAAATAAGGCTGATATCTTCTTTGGTGAGATATTTAATTCCTAATAAATGCACTACGCTTAATTGCTTCATTTTAATTGTCACTTATAATATAAACAGCATCTTTTGTTTCATTTTCTTGCCAAGAGACGGTTACTTTTTCAGAGTTGATAACATCAACTTGCCTTCCTTTATAATCGGGTTGAATGGGCAAATGCCTGCTAAACCGCCTGTCAATCAGTACTAACAACTCAATAGATGCTGGCCTGCCAAAAGCCTGAATGGCTGTTAGGGCTGCCCGAATACTCCTTCCTGAGTAGAGTACATCATCAATAAAAACTACTTTTTTGTCTTCTACTATAAAATCAATAGTGGTATTATTGGCTTCTAAAGGTTCGGTACGCCTTCTAAAATCATCGCGGTAGAAAGTAATGTCTAACTGTCCTGTTTTTATGGCAACAATACTATATTCGTTTTGTAGTAGTTGGATTAATCTGTTGGCCAAAAACACACCTCTAGGCTGTAAGCCAATCAATACGGTATTTGAGAAATCATGGTGATTTTCAATAAGTTGACAAGCCAAACGATGAAGAATGATGTGAATGTCTTTCGCGTTAAGTAATGTCTTTTTTGCCATAAGAGCAGACCAAACGGTGTTTGGAATACAAAACTACACCTTTTTTTAATATGAGATGCCTAATTTGATTATAAAATTGGAGAATTACAGATTGAATTATTTCTAACGTAATAAAGGGTAAATAGTTTCTTAAATTTTGTATTGTAAACCTCTCAAATGCGCTGCTGTCAATAGTTTATAACATGTTAATTAATTTGTTAACAACATTTTGTGCGTAATTTGAATTAAAAATCTAGTTATACTACTTTTAGTTCAGCAAGAAAACCTATGTATATGCATCTATTTTCTGATAGTGATAACGATTTGCCATTTTCGAAATTTGAGTCAATGTTGAAGACAAATAGTGTTTATTTTTTTGACTCTGAAGAGTTTGAAGAAATTATTTTACACTATATGAACATTGGCAAAATGTCGTTGGCAAAAAAAGCATTGGAATTGGGATTGAAACAACACCCGGCTTCCGTATCACTAAAATTAGCGCATATTGAGGTGTTATTGTATGAAGACAAGCTTGACAAAGCCGATATTTTATTAAAAGAATTAGAAAAAATAGAACCGTTAAACGATCAGGTGTATTTACACAAAGCTACCTTATTGTCAAAACGCGAAATGCACAAAGAAGCTATTGAGGCTTTAAATGTTGCACTTTTATATACAGAAGACGAAGTTGATATCCGTTCGTTAATCGGAATGGAATATTTGTATTTGGAAGAATTTGATACGGCTCGTTTAAATTTTGCCAAATGCCTAGAAGTTGAATTTGAAGATTACTCTTCTTTATACAATGTAATCTACTGTTTTGATATGCTAGAGCAGCATCGCGAAGCAATCGATTATTTACTGGCCTATATTGACAAAGACCCGTATAGCGAAATTGCATGGCACCAGCTGGGAAGGCAACATTATATTGTTGAAAATTATGTTGAAGCCTTGAAAGCCTTTGATTATTCTATTTTAATTGATGAATATTTTATCGGTGCGTACCTCGAAAAAGCAAAAACCTTAGAAGCCTTAGGTGAATACGGAAGTGCTATTGACAATTATTTAATTACGTTAGATTTGGATGAAGGCACCTCTTTTTCTTATTTGAGGATTGGAAAGTGTTTTGAAAAATTAGGCAACCACAAAGAAGCCTTGAAATATTTTAATCAAACCGTTAAAGAAGACCCTTTATTAGATAAAGGATGGTTGGCTTTGACAGATTTGTTTATCAAAGATAAAAACCATCAAAAAGCACTGTATTTTATCAATAAAGCCATACATATTGATGGTGAAAATTCTGTGTATTGGCTTAAATATGCTAAAATAAATTTAAAATTACACCTTTTCGAAGAAGCCTGCAAAGGTTTTCAGAAATGTTTAGATTTAGAAGATTATACCTTAGAAATATTTATAGCACTCACTGACACCTTGCATTTTTTAGGTGATTTTGACGATGCTATCCAAGTACTGTTAAATGCCAAAAAACTATATAAAGATTTTGCCGAAATAGAATACCGTTTGGCAGGCCTGTATTTTTTGACTAATCATGAGCGGTTAGGCTTACGGTGTTTTAAGAATGCATTGGTCATTGATTATGATTGCCATACGGTGGCAAAAGAACTATATCCGGCAATTTTCGAAAAAGAGGCTATTAAAAAATTATTGACAAGCCGTTAATAATAAATAGTCCATTTCCCCATAACTTCCTTGTGTTTATAATGCCCCAATAACCAAGTTAACTTTTCGGGTAAAGGTCTTTTGTACAATAGCAATACACTAGGTTTTGAAGCAACTGATTGCAAGTACTTGAGTTCGGTTTCGTCTGTAACATCAATCAAATAATTTTTCCAGCTATTGTCGGTTTCAAATTGAGTTTCCCTAGCCAAACTCGGATGTCCGTCGTATAAAGAGATAATCGATTTGTTCAACCCGAAAGCAATAGACGGTTTTCGCGAATTATAAACCATAACCGCCCGTTGGTTCAGCCCGTTGGTAATGAGAAAATCGGTAATGGGCTTATTGCTGTTTACTTTGAGTTGGTTGGCCGAAAAAACACTGCTACTGCCTATCAATAAGAATAATGAAATGATAAATGAGGTGTAAATAGGTTTTGACTTGGCATCGATATTTTTTGTTTTATAGATCCAAACAATTATCGGAATCAACAAAAGACTTACAATACCTAATGCCTTAGGAAAATGAAATGTTACATCTACGCCTAAGGTTACAATAAAAGCAATTATTACCAACGAAGAAAACCCGATGATGAGATAGTTTATAAACCGAATGTTTTTTGACGGCAATGTAGCTAGTAACTGCGCTATTAATACGGCGAGCAATCCATACATCGGCAAGACATATAGAATCCGTTTTGACGAAGATATCGAAAAGAAAATAAGCGGAATAACACAAGAAGCCAGTAAGGCAAAGTATATTGACTTAGCCGTAAATAATTGTTTTTGTTTGATAATTAAATAGGCCAAAATTAACGTCCATGGAATATCGATAAGTGTATTATACGCAAAGAAATACCAAAAAGGTTCGGTTCTTCCGAATGCATTTTTTGAAAACCTATCGACGGTTTGCCTTCCTAAGAAGTAATCTATAAAATCAGGATTTTGAGTTGCTAAGTATACAAACCACGAAGCCGCAATGAGTAAAAATAGCAACCATGAAAAAATATGATGAATGCTAAGAGAAGTGATGCTTTTTTCGGTTCTGTTGAAAAAAAGTATAAAAACCACCGGTATTATAAAAATAACAGGCCCTTTTGTTAAAAATCCAAGAGCTAAACTTATGGTAAAAACATAGAGCCATCCTACAGAAGCAGTTTTGCGATAGCGAACCCAAGCATAGATACTTGCCAAAGCAAAAGTATTTAGAAAAGCATCAGTAGTAAGGTTTCTCGATGAGATTAACACCAAATGAAAACTAATATAAATCAAAGATGCCCATAAAGCGGTTTTTTTATTTTCAAAAAGCAATAGAGCCAAGGCATAGACCAATAGCAATTGAATCAAAACGGTAATTTGTAAAAAGAAACGGGCGCCAAACGGGTTGACGCCAAACAGTTCGTAACCCAAGGCGGTAATTTGATAGGTTAACGGAGGCTTATGGTAATGGTGTACATCTAAAAGATTGGGGTGTAAGTAATCACCAGATGTAACCATTTCCCTGCCAATTTCGGCATAACGGGCATCACTACTTTCTATCACTCCGTAAGACCCCACATTAATGAGTAAGGCTATGGCAGAGATTAGAAATACTATTTTAAAGTGTAAGTCGTTTTTCACGGAAGAAAAAAAAATTAGGCTTCAAAGATATGTATAAAATATATTTATGCTGTATTACACAAAAAAAGAAGTCGCTATTTCTACAAAGTACAACAGTTGATTTTTATTTTTATAATAAAAACAACCTATAACCTTATCACACTATTGTAATGCTGACAATTTAACTATCTTTGAAACCAAAATTTGATATATGCAGCGCAGTTTTAAAGATTACCTTATTATTACATTAAAAGGGATTGCTATGGGGGCGGC
>Ga0256841_1002885_pt1 | contig 13285 bp, 19 predicted proteins | sample 356308metaG_FD_185971 | JGI IMG/M metagenome (GOLD analysis project Ga0256841, IMG submission 185971) | Hydrothermal vent microbial communities from Mid Atlantic Ridge, Atlantic Ocean - 356-308 | ecosystem: Environmental > Aquatic > Marine > Hydrothermal vents | place: Atlantic Ocean: Mid...
CAGCTTGTTCGTAAATTAAACGATCCGGTTTACAACCAAACCAATCCCGAGCAATTAAATATTCAAGTTGATACTCAAAAAAAATTAATGTACAAAAATAAAATATTAAAAAACTACTTTGATTCGGAAGCAGCGCTGGTAAATTTATTTAAAGAACTGAATTTATACATAAGCAGAAAACTTAATTTCGACTTTGCCTCTTTTTCCAAATCACAAAACAGTTGTTGTTCTTAAGGAGGATTTATGAACTCTCAATTAGCAAATATAGCAGACGATTTTGTAAGAAAATTATTTTCGATTCAAGAAGTAATTGAATACAGCGAGGCTTTGGAAAAATACAATAATGATTTAAATCTGAAGTCTAAAATTGGAAGGTACAATAAATTGGTAGAAGAAATACAAAACAATCAAAAAAGCGGAAATGCTTCAACTGAATTGGTAAGGGAATTAAATTCAATTTCAACGGAACTTCAGTTTGATCCTTTGTATAAACTAATAATTGAAAAACAGATAAAACTCAAAACCTTTTTGCAGAAATGCAACGATGAGATAAGTTCGGCCATAGGAATGGACTTTGCCAGACTTGCAACATCTGCCGGTTAATTTCTAATTGTAACTTTAGATAATTCTCTAAAACTTGTCAGGTGTTGGATGGATTGGAAAGAACAATACAAATCGTTTTTATGGATAACGGGATTTTTCTTGTTTGCATATTTTATGCCTCTCGGCAATCCCAATTTTAATGCTGCAATTTACGACGCTCTTGAACTTACAAAATGGTATGCGCAAGAGCATGTATTACTTTGTTTGGTACCGGCTTTTTTTATTGCCGGCACAATTGCGGTTTTTGTTAGTCAAGCTTCGGTTGTAAAATATTTTGGAGCAAAGGCAAAAAAATGGGTGGCGTACCTTGTCGCATCCGTTTCCGGTTCTATACTTGCGGTATGCTCGTGTACTGTACTTCCGCTTTTCACAAGTATTCACAAACGCGGCGCGGGATTGGGTCCGGCTATTACTTTTCTTTACTCGGGCCCGGCAATAAATATTCTGGCAATAATATTAACGGCAAGGATATTGGGTTTTGAACTTGGTGTTGCCAGAGTAATCGGAGCGGTTGTTTTCAGCATTGTAATCGGTTTAATTATGGCTTTTATTTACAGAAAAGAGGAAGCGGAAAAAGCTAAAGCACAATTAGCCATGCCCGATATACCGGAAGAAAGACCAATGTGGCAAACCGCAACACATTTTTTTATTTTGGTTGCAATTTTGGTATTTGCAACATGGGGAAAACCGGATACTAACGAAGGACTTTTTTATTTAATTGCTAAATACAAATGGTTGATTACCGGTGTGTTTGGAATAACTTTATCGTTATCACTAATATTTATTTTAAAATTAAATAAAGTTTGGACTTTATTAGGAACTTTAATTGTTGTTTTATTAGCAATATTTTATAGCGGTAAACCGTTAATTCCATACACTGCGGCAATTGTGGTAATAACTTTGTTGTTAACTTTTGCAAAGGATGAACCTAATCAATGGCTTGGCGAAAGTTGGGATTTGGCAAAGCAAATTTTACCATTACTCGGTGCGGGAGTTTTGGTTGCCGGATTTTTATTAGGCAGACCCGGAGGCGGTCACGGGATAGTTCCTCAAGAATGGATTTCCGTTCTTGTAGGCGGTAATTCGTTGTTCGCTAATTTTTTCGCTTCCATCGTTGCCGCATTTATGTACTTTGCCACTCTTACCGAAGTACCGATTTTACAAGGTTTGATACACGGAGGAATGGGTCAGGGTCCGGCATTGGCTCTTTTATTAGCAGGTCCGGCGCTTTCTTTACCAAATATGCTGGTAATCAGAAAAGTTATAGGAACACAAAAGACCGTTGTTTATGTTACGTTGGTTGTAATTATGGCAACAATTAGCGGAATGGTATTCGGAGCTTTTTATCAATAAGAAAAAAGGACTTTATGAAAATATTAATTCTTTGCACCGGTAACAGCTGCCGAAGTCAAATGGCGGAGGGCTTTTTAAAATCGTTTAATCCGGAGTTGGAAGTTTATTCGGCAGGTACAAATCCGTCAGAAGAAGTGCATCCGAAAGCAATTAAAGTAATGGATGAAGTTGGTATTGATATAAGCGGCGGTTATCCTAAAAACGTAGACCAATTTCTGGATCAATCTTTCGATTATGTTATTACAGTCTGCGATAATGCGAAAGAAACTTGCCCCGTATTTATCGGTAATGTTAAAAAGCAATTGCATATCGGATTTGAAGACCCGGCGGAAGCAACGGGAACGGATGAAGAAATCTTAAACGAATTCAGAAAAATAAGAGATGAAATAAAAAGGGATTTTCTTGAGTTCTATAAAAATAAATTAAGTTGAATTTTATGTTGGCAGCAACATTTTGCCTAACAAATTAATAATGGAGAATTCAATCATGTTGTCAATTAAAGTGGTTGGACCTAATTGCGTTAATTGCAATAAACTTTTTCAAATGTGTAATGAAGTTATAGTAGAAAATAATCTTGATGCAAATATTGAAAAAATAAACAACCCCGATAAGTTCGTTGATTTGGGAGTTTGGATTACTCCGGCACTTATTGTAAACGGTAATATTTTACTGCAAGGCAAACTCCCTACAAAATCAACATTAACACATTGGTTGGAAAAAGGCGGTAGATGAATAGAGTTTCTAAGAAACTAAAACTTCTCGACAGATTTTTAACACTTTGGATATTTCTCGCAATGTTTCTCGGAGTGTTTACGGGATACATTTTTCCTAAAATAACGGATTTCTGGAATCTGTTTCAATCGGGCACAACTAACATTCCAATTGCAATCGGATTAATTCTGATGATGTATCCGCCGCTTGCAAAGGTTAAGTATGAAGAATTGGGAGATGTGTTTAAAAATGTAAAAATCTTAACTCTTTCACTTTTCCAAAATTGGATACTTGGACCCGTATTGATGTTTATTCTTGCCGTTATATTTTTGCATGATTATCCTCAATATATGGCGGGATTAATACTGATAGGTCTGGCACGTTGTATTGCGATGGTTATTGTTTGGAACGATTTAGCAAGTGGAGACAGGGAATATGCAGCCGGACTGGTAGCATTTAATTCGATTTTTCAGGTCGTCTTTTATTCTTTGTTTGCTTACATATTCCTTACAATAATTCCGGAATGGCTTGGGATGAATTCTTTTACAATAAATATCTCAATCGGTCAAATAGCAGAAAGTGTATTAATTTATCTTGGAATTCCGTTTGCGGCAGGATTTTTAACAAGATATTTTCTTATCAAGCAAAAAGGTAAAAATTGGTATGAACGTAAATTTATTCGCAAACTAAGTCCGCTAACGCTATACGCATTGCTCTTCACAATTTTTGTAATGTTCTCGCTCAAAGGGGAAATGATAGTGGCAATTCCTTACGATGTAGTTCTTATTGCAATACCGTTAATTCTATACTTCGTAATAATGTTTTTCGTATCATTTTATATGAGCAGAAAATTCGGTACCGATTATCAGAAAACGGCTACACTTTCATTTACGGCAGCAAGTAATAATTTTGAACTGGCAATTGCTGTTTCGGTTGCTGTGTTTGGAATAAATTCGGGTGAAGCTTTCGCTGCCGTAATAGGTCCGCTGATCGAAGTTCCGGTAATGATTTTGTTGGTTGACGTAGCGTTAAAATTTAGCAAAAAATATTTTACTAACCCGGCTATGGAATAATTTAATTAATAAAAATAGAGGAGATATGAAAATTAAAATATTAGGTACGCACTGCAAAAAATGCGAAACCCTCCACAAGAAAATAAACGAACTAATAGAAAAATATAATATCGATGCGGCTGTTGAATTTATTGATGATATAAATGAAATGCTGAATTACGGAATTATGATGACTCCGGGACTAGTAATAAATGAAGAAGTAAAAAGTTTCGGTATAGTTCCGAAAGAAGCCCAGCTTTTGGAATGGCTGCAGGGTGATTAGTTAATAAAATATAATTTTCAATAATACTTTTGAAAACAAAGAATTTTTACACTAATTCTTTTACATTACACCGGTCGCATTCAAACTGTATAGTAACATGACTTATATCAAATTTATCGTGCATAGTATTTTCAATTTGCGTAAGCATCTCTTCTGTTTTAGAAACTAAAACGTCATCTACTTCCACATGCGCTTCGAAATGAATATCTTTTTCATTAACCCGCCACAAATGGACATGATGAATATTTTTTACTCCGTCAAGTTTCATTATTTCTTTTTCCAACTCGTCAATCGATAAATTTTCGGGTGCCGCCATCATTAATACTTCTGTTGCTTCCTTCACAATTTCATAGCTTTCTTTAATTATATACAATGAAATTAAAACCGTCAAAAGCGGATCAATCCAATATATTTTATAAAGATAAATAAATATTCCACCTATAATTACTCCCAGACTCGAAACCGCATCGCTTAACAAATGCAAATAAGCAGAGCGAATATTTATATTATCTTTCGATCCGGATTTTAGCAAGAGTGTACCGGTCACGTTTGCAATAAGACCAATTGAAGCAACAATTGTCATTAGTCCGCCTTCAACATGTTCGGGATTTGCAAAACGGTTGTAAGCTTCAAAAAACAAATACAAACTAATACCAATTAAAACCGAAGCATTGAAAACGGCAGCCAATATTTCGGCTCTTTTGTAACCGAAAGTAAATTTAGCGTCTTTCGGTCGTTTATTTAATCTTATGGCAATATAGCTGATAATTACGGCTATACCGTCGCTAAAATTATGCAATGCATCGGAAATCAGAGAAAGGCTGCCGGATAATATTCCACCTATAATTTCCGCAATAGTAATAACAAAATTTAAAACTATTGTTACAAGTAATCTCCAACCACTTGTTTCTGCCGAGTGATGATGATGTGAGTGTTCCGGCATTTTCAACCTTTCAGTTTTTTTACAAAATGTTCCATTGCCAACAAATAATAATTTCTATCGACTAATTTTTGTATTTCGGATAACATTTCATTTGCCGTTTTCTCACCTTCTTCAATTATTTCCCGTGCTTTTTTAAACTCCGACCAATCAAGATCACGAACACGGGGATGGATAGTAAGGTCAGAGCTTTCCAATCTTACTTTTGATAAATGAAAAGAAGTGATATCTTCAACCCGGAAAAGAACGTCAAATAAATTTTCCGGTTTATGCTCAACATGAAGGCAACGGGTTACATCCACGCCTAAGACTCTGTCGGCGCCTAATTCCCTCACGCTTTCAACCGGTACGCTTTCGGAAGCACCGCCATCAACTAAAAATTTATTGCCAATTTCAACCGGCGGAAAAATAGCCGGTATGGCGGAACTTGCGCGTACAACCTCGCGAAGCGAACCTTTCGAAAAATTGATTTCTTCACCCGAAATTAAATCGGTTGCAATTGCAGAGAACTTAATATTTAAATCTTTTATATCGATATCCGGAATGAAAGAAAATAATTTACGGGTAACTTCTTCATCAAAATAAGAAAGTTTATCGAGTGATTTAAATAAGTGGTAACGGATTTTTACATACTCGCTGAAACTGTCAAAAAGACTTAAACCCTCATTTACTTTATTTTCTTGCAATAGATCGAAACCTAATTTTCTAAAATCAGTTTTTTCAATTAAGTCCAAAACAATAGATTCAACTTTTTTTGCATCGGCATAATATGCATACAGAGCTCCGATTACCGAGCCCATACTACAGCCGGAAATTGCGTGAACTTTAATGTTATTTTTCTCTAATACTTTAAGTACTCCAATATGCGCCAATCCCCTTGCGCCTCCGCCGCCAAGTGCTAATCCCAATTTAGTCATTTGATACCTTTTTAAAATTTAAGAAATTCATTATTTCATAAGCGTTATCGCCGCGTAAAAAGTCCGCTAATCCTAATAACCCGTTAGTTAAATAACGGGCTTTGAATCCGTTTACCACTAAAAACATTCTGCCCATAATCGCGCGGTCGTAATGCGGACATGCAGTAACAACCAATTTCGACCTATCCAATTCTTCCAATCTTGCGGGAAGTTCGTTCAGCGGAATATTTTTAGTAAACGGGAAATGCCAGGCTTCGTACTCTTCTGTAAATCTAATATCAACAAGTTGAACTTCATCTTTGATCAGTAATTCAAGCAATTCGGGAATTTGAATTTTCATATTTTTTCTTTCTTCGTAATCGAATTTACTTAAATAATCGGCATAATTTATTTTAACAGAATTACTCATTTAATAATTATCCTTTATCTAAATGATTGATAACCGCCAACAACTCCTTTTTTTGAAAGGACAATTTGCCAAATCTGATTTCTGCGGGCTCTGAAAGCGCCGGCGCTTGATAGTAAAAAATATTTCCACATTTTGAAAAACCGCTCGTCGTAATTGCTTTTAATTTTGTCCCAACTCGCAATAAAATTATCATACCAAGCCATCAATGTTTTATCGTAATCCGCACCGAAGTTATGTAAGTCTTCAATTATAAACAAACCTTCTACGGCTTCGCTTAATTGTTTTACGGAAGGGAGCATTCCGTTCGGAAAGATATATTTATGTGTCCATGCGTCGGTGCTTTTAACCGAGGTAATTTCACCGATTGTGTGTAATAAAAATAATCCATCGTCATCCAAACATCTTTCCGCAACTTTGAAATATTGACGATAATTTTTATAACCGACATGTTCAATCATACCAACAGAAACTATTCTGTCGAATTTCCCGTTCAGGTCCCTATAATCTTGAAGTCTAAATTCAACCGGCAATCCTTTGCAAAGTTCCTTGCCAAGTTTTACTTGTTCTTCGGAAACTGTAACGCCAACAACTTCCACGTTATATTTTTCCGCCGCATATTTTCCGAACGCTCCCCATCCGCAACCAATATCCAACACTTTCATTCCGGGTTTTAAGTAAAGTTTTTTACAAATAAGTTCGAGTTTGTTTTCTTGAGCTTCATCGAGTGAGTGGGCGTTTTTCCAATAAGCGCAGCTATAATTCATCCTTTTATCAAGCATGTTCCTAAACAGGTCGTTTCCCAAATCGTAATGTCTTTTTCCCACTTCAAATGCTTTTCTTCTGGCTTGCATATTAATTAGATAAAATCCAGCCAATTGCAGAGCAACTTTATAGTTCCGTTTAACTTTGTATTGTAAATCGGCGCGTAACAATTTGAATATTAATTCATCCAATTTATCGGAATCCCACCAACCGTCCATATAAGTTTCGCCAAGTCCCAATTCAACTTCCGTAATAGCACGTTTATAAAACCGTTCGTCAAAGACTTTTATATCCCACGGGTTATTTCCGTTAATTTGCACGCCGGCTAACGAAACCAATTTTTCGAACAAACTCTTATACCTATTTGTATTCATTGTTTTACCCGAAGTTTAATTTTTATGTAATTCAACTTCTATTTTTTCCGGTTGTTTAGGTAATTGCTTTTCCTTTTTCGGAACTGTTCTTAAGAAATCGCCGTATTGCATCGGTTCTTCAAGTCGGCAAGACCATACTAATTTTTCTTCGCCGTTTTTATCCTTCCAGTAAGTTATATCGGGGCAACCATCACACATACTTTGATCGCCGTTTTCCATAAAGTCAACAGGTTGAATAATCATAATAGATTGCATGTGGACTTTTTTCAATCCTCTTAACGGATTAACTCCCACATATTTCAAATAATTTTTAAATGCTTTTCTAACGGATTTATTAAACGGCCATAAATTCAGAAGTGTTGCTCTTCCCAAGCTTAAAGTTTTAGGAGAAGCATAAGATAAATACCTGTCGTTTTTCCAATGATAGAGCGACATAACCATTTCGATAAATTTGTTATCGAGGTAGCCGAAAATTTTATCTTTAGTACCAATTCTTTCCGTTAATAACCATTTGAAATCGTCGGCTTTTTTAGTTCCGTTAAGGAAGGCGGCAGGTTCAAAGTCGGGAAATCTTTTTCTAATTTCCTTTACAGCATCTTGAGCCATCAAATTGGTTACTTCTTCATTATCGGAATGGTAATGAATTTCATTCCAAATAATTTTTTTATCGCCGGCATAAAAATCAAATGGTAAATCCGGAGTAATATATCTGAAAAGGATAAATACCATCGTATCAACAATATCGATATGATCTTGTGCCCATTGTACCAAGTCAGGAAGATACTGAATAGTATCTGCATAAACGGTTGAATTAAATGAACAGGCAATATCCCCTTCGGCGGCAACCATTTCTGCGTAGTGAAGTCTTAATTCATTCAATTCCAATTCATTTTTTCCAAGCCATTTTTTTTCTCTTCCTCTTCCTTGTTTGCTATCGATATGAAAAGTAAAACCGAAAACACCGGCTTTTTTCAGTTCGTGTAATAATTCCTTTGTTAACGCAATTCCGTTTGTATTAATTATGGGTTTTAGTCCACGGGATTTAATTTCAGCTACAAGCTCTATAATATTAGGATAAAGCAGAGGATCGCCGCCGGCTATTGAAATACAATCGGATTTGCGTTGAGACTGGAAAAAATCGAGTTCGTGTTTTATTTCAGCCAAAGGTTTGTGAGAATTTTTAATATTTTTTCTGTAACATCCAAAGCAATTTAAATTACATTGAGCTGTGGGTTCCAACCACGTAATTCCGTTATCGGCCATATTCCATGGCAATCTGTAGAGTTTGTGCGGATCTACGATCAATTGTTCCATGTGTTTCTCCTATTTTATTTATAAATAACTCAAAGAGTAATTATCGTAAGGAACAGAACCCGCTTGTTAAGCAATTAAAATTTATATATAAACAAAAATATTATTCGATTTGATCCATCCACGGCCACATACGGGCTTCGGGACTTTCCGGAAATTTTTCTATAATTTCCTTCATTGAAGCTTTAAACAATTTACTATCCCAGTTTCTTAAATACTTCGCTTGACCAAGTAGAAGCATCAAGTTCGGAGTTCTAGGATTACCGGAGAATTTACGTATTCCGTCTTCCAAAACGGCTATTCCATCTTTGTATTTTCCTCTGGGCAAGTAATAAGAGACGATAGCGGTTCTTAAAATAATCCTGAAATCTTCAACATTCAGGTAGCCTGCAAAGGAGTAATACAATTTTTCTTTATAATCAACAACATAAAAAGAAGGTGTCCAAATAGCTGAATATTGTGATCTTAATATTCTATTAGAAAGAATATCAAGTTTTACCGGCACAAACCAATCTTGTAATTCATAAATAACATATTCATTCAAATAAGTAACAGAATCCATTTTTTTGCAACCGGAACAGCGTTCCCTTTCAAATTGGATTAAAATTGGTTTGTGCAGTTTGGAGGCAACTTTTTTTGCTTCCTCAAAATCATAAAACCATTTTATCGCTTTAATGTTCTCCACAAATAGTCCGCTTTAATTAGATAAAAAGATTTATATATTCTATAATTTATGAAAATTTTTCAAAATATTGTTCTCTAATTTAAGTTTATTTTATAACTGTAAACTGTTAAAAGTTTTTATTCATATTGTAACCTACCGTTATCATTGCAACGCCATCAAAAATAAGACTAACGCCAACAAACAGACCTACCAACCAAACGGAACTGAAAGGCCAGCCGATTAGGAATACCACTGCCAATGCAATTGATAAGATGGCGTTAAACAGCATCCAGCCCCAACCTTTCAAAGGATAAAATTCCAATGAAAACATAATTCCGGCAAATCCGTCGAATAAAAAATATATTATTAATAAAAGTCCGACCGAAGCAATTCCGGTAACCGGATAAAGTAAAATTAAAATACCGATTGTTAATAAAATTAAAGGTTTAAACCATGCAATCCATTTTGTATTATAACTTTTAAAAATATGATATGCTGAAATAGTTCCTCCTATTACCAGCAACCATCCAATAAAATAAGACAACGTTAATGCGGTAATATCGGGAAGTAAAACACCAATAATACCGGCAATTAACAGAAGACTACCTGCGATTAGCGAATGAGTTTTAAATTGTTTTAACACATCCTCTTCCTGAAAATATTTACGCATATCATTCCTCCATATTTTTAATTTATTCTAAAACTATCAAACAATCTTTGGCATCACCAAAATGAGTTTGGATATAATCGTCGGCTTCATCATCATTTATCCACTGAACACCGTCTAACAAATATCTGAACTTATATTTCTTCCCGCTTGGCAGTTCTACATTAATTTTAAACTCTCCTGTTTTTTTACTTTTTCTCATCTTATGTTTTTTCGGATCCCATTGATTAAAATCGCCGACCAAACTTGCTGTCTTAAACTCCTTCGAAATTTCCAAAGGGATTGAAAATGTAACCTTATATACATTTTTAGTTTTTAAATGTTTCTTTTTAATAGCCATTTTTTCCTCCATTATCAAAACGAATTAAAAAATAAGGAAGCTGACCAAAAGCCAACTTCCTTAAACCCACTTACATCAAATCAAAGAGAACCCAATTAAACAAATCAACAACAAATAAAGAACAAACGCATAAAGTTTAATTAGTGACTATGAACTGGTGTATGAGGTTCTGCGCTTGTTCCCCCCAAAGCACCAAAACCACCAATCATCAATAAAATTCCACAAATTACGGCGTTCCATTCGTTGCCAAGACCAACAACCAAACTGGGAATGAAGGCAGCTATGATTAACCAGAGTCCGACTATACCGGTTAACCATCCTTGCCATGGTTTTTCTTTAACCATAGCGAAACCTGCTATTGCGGCTATTACGCCTACAATGATGTCATCCCACAAATTTCCCGTTGCCGAGAAATTTAAGAATGCTGCTATAAAAAGCCAAATACCAATTATTCCATTCGTCCATGCCTGCCACATAATGAACCTCCCAATTATCTGTTAATAAATTTAATTTTCAATAATTTCAAGAACTCACTTACTGAATATCAAGCTATGTGCCAACTTTTTGCTTCATGCTATCCTATTATATTACAATAAGTTAGCGAAACACGAAACAAAATAATAATTTAAGTGGGAAGGGCTGTTTCGCAGATAAAAAAAAGATATTGGCTTTTTGATTAAAAATTTAAGATGATGTTGTGAAATCATATTTCCCATGGGAAACGGAAAGGATTAAAATTAAAAAGCCGACTAAAAAAGCCGGCTGTAGATAGTGAAACAAATTTTAGGAATTAATTATCCAATCACCGTAAAGGGCATACATTGTTTCCGGTATATCAACATCGGCTTCTAAGGGTTCATAAATAATAGGTTCGCTCAAAGCATTTTTAGGAATGTCAACTTTATAATAAACCACTCCGGCATCTTCTAATAAATTAAAAAGCTCGCGTGCATTTTTTTTATCAATATTATATCGACTTCTTAAAAAATTAATCATGGTGTGCCTGCCTTGGGTTTGTCCTTCTTCCAACTTGTTTCCAAATTCTTCCTTAAGAACTTCCCCTACTTCAGCTAACGAATGCCCCTTGCTTAACTCTCTGCATTCATCCTCAGTAAGATCATCTACAAGAATTTTTGTTTTAGCAATTATTTCGTTCAGCTTTCGCAGCCTGTGTTCCATCTGTTTCTTTTCGGCTTTTATTAAGGGCAACTCTTTTTTGATGTATTGCTTTTCTTCCTCTGATAAAGAATTATTTTTTTTACTTATGTTGGATTCCCATTTAATTAATTTTTCCTCTAATTGTGTCCACATTTTAGTCGCCCCCCTTTTCCTGTTCAGAAATAAATTTTTCTTCTACATCAATTAATGCATCAAGCCGATTAACATAATCACGAATTTTATTCCGCTCATATTCAAGTTCGGTTAATTCTTTAGAAATAAGTTTCCTTTCCTTTTTTAAGTTTAGATCAATAATCTTTTGATTTTTTTCTCCAAACCATTCTGTAAATTTTTCAACGAGTCCCATAATAACCTCCAATTAACCAGTGATAAAATAAGTTATATTTTTTTGCCAATTCATCAAATTCAAAACTTTTTCCAACGAACAAATGAACTACTGTTTCAATAATAGCAACAAAAAATGAAGCTAAAATAAAAATTAACGGGTTGAACATTTCGTAAGAATAATAATCAATCCATAAAAAAATTGACACCGGAATTAAAAAGTATATCAAAAATATTTTAATAATCATCAACGGGTGTATGTGTTTGTTAAAAAATAACAAGATTTCTGTTTTTACTTATTCATAGAAAATCCTATGACAATCATTGTGATTCCATCAAAGAATAAACTAATACCGACAAAAAGTCCTACAAGCCAAACCGAACTAAACGGCCAGCCGATTAAAAATAATCCCGCCAGAATAAAAGAGATAATGCCATTCAGTACCATCCAAATCCATCCGTGATATGGTTTAAATTCCAAACCGAACAATATTTCCGCAAATCCATCCATAAAAAAATATATTACAAGCAACAGTCCAATTGCCGCCACGCCGGTTAAGGGATATAAAAGCAATAAAATACCGATAATAACGAGGATAACCGGCTTAAACCAAGCTATCCATTTTGTATTATAACTTTTTATAGTGTGATAAGCATTTATTGTTCCCCCTATAACCAACAACCATCCGATAAAATAAGAAAGTGTTAACGATGTTATTCCCGGGAAAAATATTCCTACCAACCCTGCTAATAAAAGTAACAAGCCTGCAATTAATGAATGTGTTTTAAATTTTTTTAGTAAACTATCTGTATTAAAAAATTGTTGCATAACTAACCTCTATAATAATTTATATTTTTTGTTTTCTAAAAATAAAAAGGATTCTTCTTTCACTAAAAAGCAGTTCAGCAATAATTACGGCAATATAAAAAACGCCCAGCCAAATAAATCCGTTTTCATTAGTTTGCCAAAGGTAAATTATTAAAACTATCCATGATAATATGCTAAGCGTTAGTCCGGTAAGCGGATAAGTGTACTTTATATCAATTTGTTTATGCAGTTTAATTGCTGAGAAATTTATAAAGATAAAAATTAAAAGAAAAGTAGAACTTGCAAAAGATGATATTAAAGTAAGGTCTGCGATATTTACGAATATCAAAGTTAATATTGATATAACAGTTAAACTTACCCAAGGGATATTTTTAGTGCGCTCTTTAAAAGAAAATATTTTAGGAAGGTCTTTGTCTTGTGCCATAACCATTCCCAATCGCGCAGTACCAAAAAGCGTTGCGTTTATTGCAGAAGCAGTTGAAAGTAAAGCACCTAAGCTTATTAAAACAAACCCCGTTTTACCGAGAAACGGTTTTGCCGCTTCCGCTAAAGCATATTCTTTATATT
>Ga0256841_1002886_pt1 | contig 13283 bp, 7 predicted proteins | sample 356308metaG_FD_185971 | JGI IMG/M metagenome (GOLD analysis project Ga0256841, IMG submission 185971) | Hydrothermal vent microbial communities from Mid Atlantic Ridge, Atlantic Ocean - 356-308 | ecosystem: Environmental > Aquatic > Marine > Hydrothermal vents | place: Atlantic Ocean: Mid...
AAGGCCCGTCGTACACTTGATTTGATTCGGCGCCGGGGGAGCCGCCCTGCGGCGAGGTGCGGATTGTTCCACACTTGCCGTCACCCCTTCAAGCAGCTTGAGGAAGGCGATGAAATCCTGCCGCGCCTTGTTCCATCAACGTAAAAACGACGCGAAGATCCGAAATGCGGTAAAACCTTATCGTGAAAGCATCTTCCCATCTACTTCGACATGGGCGGAGCGGATGGCGGGGCCTTTTTCTCTTCCTGGGGCTTTGCTTCCGCCGCGGGAGACCCCGCTTTGGAAGAGACCGACGGTGCCTCAGGCACCATGGGCAGAACGCTCCCCTTTTCCACCGGCCGCCAGCCGCGCTTCGGTTGGCGGGAGAGTTGCTGTTTGACCTCCTCCACGGGAATGCCCGGAGGTGGCACCACTTCCACGGGTTGACCGGGCGGCAGCGGACGGGACTCCCCTTTGGGGACCTGCGCCGGCTCCCCGTAGTCCGCGTCGGGCCAATCCGGCCCCGGCGGATTGATGTACTGGCCCCTGTAGCGATAACTGGGAAGATAGCGCTGCGGCGGCAGGGCGGGAAGAGAGGGGCCGACGGTTCCGCTCTCTCCCCAGGAATGGGGTTGTGATCGATAAAGGCCGCCAGGGGGCGGCCAGATCACCTCCCTTCCTGAAGGGGGATGGGCGTAGTAACCTTCCGCGAGGATGGCCGGGCTCGCCAGCAGCCCCGCGGCCAGGAGTGCAGCCGTTGCACCGCGCATGATCGTCCTCCGTCGTTCCCACTACCTTGGCGAATTTACCACAAACCAGCCTTTTCAGCCGCCGGCCAGCAGCCCCAGGGGATCGTCGGGATCCACCCCCTCCATGAAAGGCAGCTTGCGTTCACGGTGGGTGACCTGGTAGACCAACCCCATCCAGTTGGCCACCACCGCCTCCGCCGTATCGTGCCAGGTGTTGTCCAGGCGAGGAGCGACCAGCGGTTCGGGAAACTCCAGCTCCCGCTCGCCCCGCTGCCAGCGATGGCGGTACTCGTCGAGGATGGCGCGCTCGCGAATCCCCAAATAATTGTCGGGCATGGGCGGATAGCTCTCGATCTCTCCCGCCTGAAAACGCAGCACTTCGCGCTTGTACTCTTTCAGCAGCGAAACAGTGTCGTATTCGGGATGGCCCTGGAAAAAGACGAAGCGCAACCCGTCGGCGCTGGTGGCCAGATGGACCCCGGCGACGTCGCTCTCCACCAGCACGCGCAATCCGGCTTGCTCGAACTGTTCCCGGGTGATGGCGTTCCAGCGCGAATGGGGCACGTCGAAACGGCTGTTGACGTCGTTCACCAGAGGGTGACGCTTGTCCACCACCCGATGGGGAAAGACGCCCCAGATCTTCTTCGGCTGGGGAATGCGCTTTTGACCGTAGCGAAACTGGAGCACCGCGTGGGTGGCCAGGCAGGAGCACAACGTGGACGTGACATTCTCCCAGGCCCAGTCGATCACCTCGATGAGCGGCCGCCAGAAGGGTTGGGTGGCCAGCTCCGGCCCCACCACGTTGGCTCCGGTGATGATGAGGGCGTCCAGCCCCTCCTCCCGGATCTTTTCGAACGGCTCGTAGTAGCGGTCGATATGCGCCCGCGCCTTCTCCCCGCGCGGCAACTGGGGAAGGGTGAACGGATGCACGTAGAACTGAGCGATGGGGTTGCTCTCGCCCACCAGCCGGAAGAACTGGCGCTCGGTGGCGGCCAGCGCGGCGTCCGGCATCATGTTGAGCAGGCCGATGTGAAGCTCGCGGATGTGCTGGTGCATGGCGCGCCCCGTGGGCAGGACGATGAGTCCCTCCTGACGCAGCCGTTCGAATGTGGGCAGCTCGTTGTGGGCGACCAGCGGCATCTCAATTCCCCTCCCTTTCGATGGCGTGTTCCAGCAGCCGCAGGAACTGCGCCTCGTTCCCTACTTCCGCCAACTCCCCCGAGGTGACCGTATAGCCCAGCTCGGCGATGGCCTCGTACCGCGGAATGCGCGAGTGGAACAGGCGCGGAAAGATCCATCGGGTGAAGTCGTCGGGATCCATCTCGGCGGCGTAGGAGAGCCCCTTCTCCTCCAGGTAGACCTTCAGCTCCCGTTCCAGGAAATCGGGCCGGTAATAGAGGGGCTTGGGAGCCGACTGCGCACGGGCGATGAGCTTGCGCTCCTCCTCCTCGTCGGTGATCTTGATGTAGAGGATCAGGGTGTGCTCGGCCAGCAGCTCCACCACGCCCGGCTCGTCCAGCTCGCAGAGGCTGCCGCCCATGTCGTTGATGAAATGTTTGTAGCCGTACACCTCCTGAGCCTTGCGGATGAACTCGGGCACGTCGCGCACGGCGGCGATCTCGGCGTCGCGGTAGCGGGCCTGGCGCCAGACGAACTCCTCCAGCGGCACGCCGCCGCGCTCGGGATCCCCCAGCTTGCCCACGAAGCTGAGCACCGGCCCCAGGTCGTCCACCTTGATGTTGTTGCGGATGTAGATCCAGTCCCGCCTCAGCAGATCGCGCAGAAAAGGCTGCTGCATCGCCTGGGCCTTCACCAGGTCGAGGATCCACTCGTCCAGGTAGCGGGTACCGATGCGGTAGTCGCCGGAGTAATGGAACCAGTCGTGCCGGCGCAGCATGTTGGAAATGTAGGTCTTACCCACTCCGGACATCCCCAGAAGGGTGACCTTCTTGTGTTCCCAGGCGCGGAAGGAATCGACGGTAAATTTCACGGCTTGGTCCGGTAAGATGGTATGGATGCCCGAGGGCCGGGGAGGAAATCCGGCCGGCCATCGGGCGTGACGCGACCCGGAGGATTATACCGTTCCGCCCATGAAGCCGCTGCACGCCATCCGACACTGGTTCGCCGGGCGACTCGAAGCGACCCGTCTCCATCTGGCGCGGCCCGACGCCTTGCTGCAGCTGGCGATTTTCGGGCTGCTCACGGGGGTGCTGGCCGGAGTCATCATCGTCTTTTTCCGCTACTCGGTGGAGCATCTCCAGGAGTGGCTGCTGCCCGGGAAGGGGCCGGACAACTTCGAGGCGCTTTCCCTTTCCGGCCGGATCCTCTTCCCCTTGCTCGGCGCGCTGCTGCTGGCCCTGATGTTCCGCGGCTTCTCGAAAGGGCTCTGGGTGCTGGGAGTGGCGCGGGTGCTCGAGCGCATGGCCTACCATCAGGGCAGGCTCACGGGGCGCGGCTTCCTTCTGCAGTTTTTCGGCGTGGCCATCGCCTTGGTCTCGGGCCACTCGGTGGGACGGGAAGGCGCCCACATCTTTCTCGGCGCCTCCACCGGCAGCCTTTTGGGCCAGAAACTCGAACTGCCCAACAACGCCATCCGCACCCTGGTGGGCTGCGGCACCGCCGCCGGCATCGCGGCCTCCTTCAACACGCCCCTGGCCGGCGTGATCTTCTCCCTGGAGGTGATCCTGCTGGATTATCAGCTCGCCAGCTTCATTCCGGTGATCCTGGCCGCGGTGAGCGCCACCGTGATCTCCAACGCCGTTCTCGGCGACGCCGCGGTCTTCTCGGTGCCTCCCCTCCGTTTGGGGAGCCTGGCGGAAATCCCGCTGGTGGTGGCGCTCGGACTGCTCGCCGGCAGCCTGGGCGCCGGATTCATCCAGATGGTGCAGGCCATCGCCAGCCGCGGCCGCAACTGGCCCATCGAAGCGCAGATGGCCGCCGCCGGAGCGGCCGTGGCGCTCCTCGGCGCCGCGGCGCCCCAGGTGATGGGCATCGGCTACGACACCATCAACGCCACGCTTCTCGGCGGCTACACCGCGGGATTCCTACTCCTGCTTTCGGTGGTGAAGCTGCTGGCCACCTCCATCTGTTCGGCCCTCAACGTGCCCGGTGGCATGATCGGACCGGCCTTCTTCATCGGCGCCACTCTGGGCGGCGGGTTCGGCCATCTGCTGGACCTCTGGTTTCCCCAGTTGGGGCTGCAGCCCGGCTTCTACGCCATGCTGGGCATGGGCGCGCTCATGGCGGGCAGCCTGCAGGCGCCGCTGGCGGCGCTCACCGCCCTCCTCGAGCTCACCGACAACCCCCAGATCATCATGCCGGGAATGCTGGTGGTGGTGATCTCCGGCCTCACCGCCAGCGAACTGTTCCGCAAGAAATCGCTGTTCATCACCATGCTGGAGGCCAAGGGACTCGATTACGAACAGAGCCCCGTGATGACGGCATTGCGCCGAGTGGGCGTCGCCAGCGTGATGGACAGAAACTTCGTCCAGTCACGACGGGAGGTCAGCCGCGAGGAAGCGGCCGCCCTGCTGCAATCCAAACCGCGCTGGATCCTGGTGACGGAGGGAAAAGAGCCGGTGGCGATCCTGGCCGCGGTGGATCTGGCCGCCTGGCTGGAACGAGCGGAGGCGTCGGCGGAGCCGGAGACCGCCGTCGACCTGATGAAGATCCCCGGCCGAAGGCTGCAGGTGGCGCCGATCCATCTCAGGGAGACCCTCCAGGAAGCGCTCGAAAAACTCGAAAAGAGAGGGGGCGAAGCGCTCTACGTTCGCCGCATGACCGCCCCCGGCTTCTGGCGGATCTACGGCATACTCACCCGGGAGCAGATCGAATCGGCCTACCGCTGAGCCTCTGCCCCTCCATTTCCGGTTCATTCGGCGACGGGCGCCGGCGACGCCCCTTTTTCGAGATTCGGGAAGGACGGCCCATATTTGCGCAACACCTCCTCGGCCGGCAGAGGCGGATCGAAGCGGTAACCCTGCATCAACTCGCATCCCAGCGTCATGAGAAACTCCCGTTGCGCTTCGGCCTCCACCCCTTCGGCCACGACTCGGATTCCGAGGCTGTCGGCCATGGCCATGATGGCCCGCACCAGCGAGACGTCCTCCTCGTCGTCCGGCAGATCCCGCACGAAAGCGCGGTCGATCTTCAAGATGTCCAGAGGAAACTGCTTCAGATAGCTCAAAGAGGAATAACCGGTTCCAAAATCGTCCACGGAGAGCCCCACGCCGAGTTCCTTCATGCCGCGCAGGCAGGCGATCACCTCCTCCGACTCCAGCATCATGAGGTTCTCCGTGATCTCCAGCGTCAGATAGGCAGGATCGAAACCGCTCTCTTCGAGCAGGGCGCGCAGCTTCTTCACGCTGAAGCCCCGTTCCCGCTGCCGCGCCGAGACGTTCACCGAGAGTCCGACCCGCAACCCCTTTTCGTGCCAGCGGCGTACCTCTTTGCACGCGGTGACGATGACCCAGTTGCCGATCTCGTAGATCAGACCGGTCTCCTCCGCCAAGGGAATGAACTGATCCGGCGGCACCATGCCCCGCCGCGGATGGTTCCACCGCAGCAGCGCTTCCACGCTGACGATGCGATTCTCCGGCATCTCCACGATGGGCTGGTAGTAGAGCACCAGCTCGTCGTTCTCCAGCGCGCGGCGCAAATCCTGCTCCAACGCCAGGGAAAGGCGGATCTCGGCCTGGGTGCGCGGTTCGAAGAACTGGAACTGGTTGCGGCCGCGCGCCTTGGCCTGGTACATCGCCATGTCGGCGTTGCTGAGCAGGAGCGTCGCCGCCTCTTCCACTTCCATCTCCAGTGGAACGTCGTTGGGATAGAGGGTGAGCCCGACGCTGGCGCCGACCACCAGCTCCCGCGATCCCAGATCGAACGGCCGGGCGATGGCGCGAATCATCTTTGCCGCCACCACGGCCGCCTGATCCCCGGTGGACAGCTCTTCCAACACGATGACGAACTCGTCTCCACCGAAACGGGCGACGGTGTCGCTCTCACGCACCACCGCCTGCAGACGATCGGCCACCTGTTCGAGCAGCCGGTCCCCGGTGCCGTGGCCGTAGAGGTCGTTCACCGTCTTGAAACGGTCCAGATCCAGGAAAGCCACGGCGGTCAGCGTCCGGTTGCGGCGGGCGGCGTGCAGCGCGTGGCGCAGGCGGTCCGCAAGAAGCGCCCGATTGGGCAAGCCGGTGAGCAGGTCGTAGTTGGCCTGGTAGAGTATGCGCGCCTGGTCCGTTTTGTGCTGGGTGATGTCGGAGATGATGATCACCTGACCGTTGCTGACGCCCCCCTCGTCGTGAAGAGTGGTCACCGAGAGCCACTGGTGATACCAGCTTCCGTCTTTACGGCGGCTGGCCACCTCCCCCGCCCAGCTCCCATGCCGCGCCAGCTCTTCGACGATCTTGGCGCTGATCTCGGGGTTGTCGTCACCATAGAAATCCACGGCGCTCTTCCCAAGCGCTTCCTCCGGGGCATAGCCGGTGATCTGGGTGAACGCCGGATTGACCATGCGCACGCGTCCTTCGGCGTCGGTCAGCACGATGCCCTCGGTGGTGGCGTTGAAGACGGTGGCGCTCATGCGCAGCGACTCCTGGTAGCGCCTGAGCTCGGTGATGTCCTCCTTGACTCCGATGAAATGGGTGATCTCGCCGTTCTCGTTGCGCACCGGCGCGATGCGGGCCGACTCCCAATAGAGAGAACCGTCCTTGCGCCGGTTGTGGAAAGTGCCCTCCCAGACGCCGCCGGAAAGGATGGTTCGCCACATCTTCGCATACGCCTCGTCGGGCATCTCCCCGCTCTTGAGCAGCGAGGGCCGCCGACCGATCAACTCCTCGGCGGCGTAGCCGGAGACCTCCTCGAATTTGGGGTTCACATACTCGATGATGCCGTTCACGTCGGTAATCACCACCGACACCGGGCTCTGCTCCAACGCTCTGCCCAATTTGCGCAGCTCGCCTTCCGCCTCGCGGAGCCGGGTGATGTCGGTGCGCACCCACACGGTCCCACCCTCGCTGGTGTGGCAGTTGCTCGCCAAGTACCAGGCCCCCTCTCGCAGCCGCTCGATGCAGGAGACTTGGCGCAGCGCCTTTCGATCCAGCGACGGCAGGGATTTACCTTGCAGATCTGTGCGATGAACATGCGAGCGGATCTCCGACTCCAATTCGGTGAAGGCGGCGCCGGGTTTCAGCTTCTTTTCCAGCCAGGGATACATTTGCGCAAAGGTGCGGTTGAACAACACCAAACGGTCCCTGTTGTCGAACAGAGCCACACCCTCGGGGATGCTCTCCACCGCGTCCGCCAGGCGCTGACGGGCCCGTTCCGCCAGGTCGCGCATCCGTTGCAGCCGGATCAAGGCGCGCCACAGCCACGTCAGCAGCACCGCCACCAGCGCCAGCAGGCCGAAACCGAGAAATATGGAGTTCCGTCCCTGACGTTGCCGATGATCGAGAAAGAGCCGCCGCAGAACCTGAAAGCGGTCGCCGCTGTCGACGCTCCGATACTGCTCCGCCAAAGAGTGGAGCAGATTGCTCTGCGCCAAGCCGTTTTGCAGATGCCGCAAGGTCTGTCCGGCCACCTTCCCCGCCTGGTCACGCATGGCGTCGATCTTGGCTTTCAACGTCTCGCCATTCTCGCCGGCCCGCTCCGGGAAGAGTTGAATCGTGAGCAGCTCGTCCAGCATGGCCTGCAGGGACGGAACCGACTCGGGGCTCGATTTTCCCACGGCGCGGATCAGCACTGGGAGATAGAGCAGGCTGTTGCGCACGATCGCCGCATGAGAGACCGCTTCGTCCAGCAACCTTCGCTTTCTCTCCAGCGCGGAACCGTAGTTCATCAACGCCTGGAAGAGCGCAGCGTTCTCCTGAAGGCGACCCCCGAGGTTCTTCAACGCCTGGAGCGCCTGCTGCAACTTGCTCCGGAGCTTCACCAGCTCATCGTAATTGGATATCCGGAAGGCGACGACCCGCTCCATCTCCCGGTCGAGCGCCATCTCCTCTCCCCGAACCTGAAACAGCAGTTCCGCGAAGGCGCCAAGGTGCCGCTCCATCTGCAACCGCTCCCTGAAATACCACCCCGCCAGCAACACCAAGGCCGCCAGGACCAGCATCACCCGGCGGGAGCCGTTCACCGCGTCGCCTCCAGCAACGGGTGGCGGCCGGCCAGGCTGCGCAGAAACGCGACGATGTCTCTCCTCTCCTGGGCGGGGATCTCCCTCCCGAGCTGATAGCGGCCCATGATCACCACCGCCTCGTCCAGCGTTTTCACGCTGCCGTCGTGGAAATAGGGGGCGGTGAACGTCACCAGCCGCAACGAAGGCACTTTGAACACATGCCGGTCGGCCTCGTTGCCGGTGACGTTGAAACGCCCCTGATCCACCGGAGACTCGGGCCTGTTCCGCTCGGAGAAGAAATCCGCCATCACGCCCACCACCGCGAACAGATTGCCCCCCACGTTGGCCCCTTGGTGACAGGCGACGCAACCGTAGGAGCGAAAGAGTCGGTAGCCCTCGATCTGCCGCTCGTCGAGCGCCGTCCGATCCCCTCGCAGCCAGCGATCGAAGGGGCTGTCGAGAGTGACCAGCGAACGGAGAAAGGCGGCAATGGCCCGGGCCACGTTGCGGGCGGTCAGGCCGTCCCGAGGGAACAGCTCCCGGAAGCGGCGCTCGAGCGCGGCGTCGCGGCCCAGCTTGGCCAGCACCTCTTCCCAGTTCGTGTCCATCTCGTTGGGGTTCTGCAGTGGCCCCTCGAGCACTAGATCCTCGAGGGTGGCGGCACGGCCGTCCCAAAAATAGGCGATCTGGCCCGCCAGGTTGTAGACGGTGGGGGCGTTGGCCACCCCACGCCGCGCCTTCACTCCCAGCGACACCGGCAGGCCGTCCACGCCTCCCCTCGCCAGCGGGTGGCAGTGGGCACAGTTGACGGTCCCGTCACCGGAGAGGCGCAGGTCGTGGAAAAGCGCTCGTCCCAGCTCCACCAGCCCGGCCGGCTGGATCGGGGGAGGTGCGAGCGGGGCCAGCGGCTCCGTCGCGCCGGCACGACCGCCGGCCGCCAGAACCCCGAGAAGCGCCACGGCCACGAGAAGATGTTCGACGAAGAGACCTTTGCGCATGACTACCTGGTGTTTCTCCTCAGCTCGAGGAAGAGAGTTTTTGGAAGGGCCGCAGCCTTGGGATTGGAGACGGCCGCGAACGCGAAAAATTAACCCGCTCTGCCGAGGCATTCCCTCCGGTTCCGCAAGCCGCCCGCCTCGAACGGCGGAGATGATTTAACAAACCAGATAAAATAAATATGATAATCTATTGTTATTTAATATTTTTATTATATTTTCCATCACGACGTCGAGGGAGGAAAAAGGCCGCCGCCCTTGAACCCCTTCACAACTTCGGGCACCCTTACCGGCTCTCCCATCAATTGCTGAGCGGCGATCCACCAGTCATCTGGATCATCGCCGGAGGTAACTGGAGATCATGGATCTCATCCGTTCCCTGGGGCTGGGTCAGTCCAACCGGAATCCCGAAGAAAAACGAGAAAAACTGCACCTTTACATCAATCTTAAGCTCGCCTCGTCCGGGCAACCCACCTGCCTCGGCGGCGAGTCCGCCGACTTTCTGGAGACGGCCCAGGACTTGCTGCGCACCTACCGGGAAAAGAACCGCCTGCTGTCGGACTACCGCTGCCCCGCGGACCGGCGCATCGAGAAGTTTCTGGAGGAGTATCTGTCGGACCTGGGGGACGAAATCCCCCGCCTGCCCAACAACACCTTCATCCTCGACCGCCACGGCGTGGCGCGGGAGCTGTCGCTGCCGATGGGCAAGGACGAATTCAAGTCGGAGATCGTCTCCAGCTACCGGGTGAAGCAGGGGGTGTTGCACAACCCCGCCAGCGATCGGCGCACCACCAAGGGCTCGTTTCACATCGCCGAGGGGGGGCTGCCCATCCCCGGCGACAAGAAAGCGGTGCCCAAGGCCGTCTTCGCCGCCATGCTGCGCCATGCGCTCAATCCACCCGAAGAGCTGCTGGTGCTCCCCTTCACCGCCGAGGAGGAGAAGCCGGCGCGCATGTTCGTCTCTCTGCTGTTGCGCCCGGTGGTCTGTCCCGAAGTGCCGGGGATGGAAGCGGAGAAGAGCATGGAGATCCGTTTCTTCGCGCCGGGCAATCTGGTGAGCAATCTCGATTTCGTGGAGAGCATCTTCGGCAACGGCGGCAACCCCTATCTGCCCAAATTCGATGCCGCCCTGGACGTGGAGCACTGGACCGGCCACACTGGCTGCGTGATCCTCGCCCCTCATCTGGTGAAGCTCACCAAAAAGGAGGTGGGCCTGCCCCATTGGGACCAGGCCGACGAACGTCAGCGCCGGGAAGGCATGTGCTGGAAAGAGCCCAACGAGCTCTACAACGACGGCCAGTCGTTCAAGATCACCGCACGAGACGAAAAGGGGGTCATCGTCACCCTTCTGGCCGACAACTATTACGGCTACTGCAAGAAGGAGGTGAAGACCCAGATCGGCTACGCCGCCAATCTCTATGGTTTGGCCGAGGAGGAACACGCCGGCGGCGCCCTCGCCTTTCCCCGCCGCAACCACGGCGAGGAGTACGGGGTGGACAGCCGCACGCGCGATCCCAACTACTCCTTCGAAGAGGTGGTGGAGCGCTACGGCGAGATCATGGATGTCCAACCAGAAGGGTATGGGATCGACAAGCGCTTTCCCCAGGTGATCTATGTGCCGCAGGATCTGCGCATGGACCTCAACCGCCAGACCATCAGCTGGTGGAAGGCGGGAGAAAAGCATCAGATCCGGTTGCAGCCGGGCAAGGTCTACATTCAGCCCAACGGCTACAAGATCGAGATGAAAAAGCACCCTGGCGCCCCCTCGTGGCGGCTGGTGGGCACCGATCCGGAAGGGGTGCTGTGCCACAAGCCGAGCACCGTGTCCGGCGGCGGCAAGTCGGAGATCTCCAAATCGCTCAACGACGCCGTGATCTACTCTCCGCTCTTCGTGGACGACCTCCAGGAAGACCTGGACTTCGTGCAGGCGATCTTCGACCGCGACTACACCGACCGTTTCAAGCCGGGCCACGAGCACGAGGATCGCGATCCCACCCGCAAGCCCTTGAGCGAGGAGCGCAGCCTGGGCTCGGTGATCAAACTGCTCACCCCCTCTTCGAGCTACACCGACGAATACAACGCCTGGCTGGAATCCATTCCTCCGCGCATTCTCGCGCTGGCGCTCATGATCAAGCGCTTCTACCGTCCCGAGTGGGGAGACGACTGGCGTAGCCATCTGAGCGTGGACGTGGTGGACGGCGCGCCCGGACACGAGCTGAAGCTGCACGACCGCAAGGTGATCGCCTCTTATCTGCGCATCGGCTTCGACCGCAACAACAAATGGCGGGTGTTCAAGGTGCGGCAGGACTTCATCGCCGCCGAAAAGCTGCAGATGGAGGACGACATCACCGCTTCCATCGTGGTGCCCGCCCGCGCGCTGAGCGACTGCCGTCCCGACGAGGCGCAAAATCCCGGCAGCGTCAAGCTGGTGCAGAACTGTGAATACCGCCTGTTCCAACGACCGGACGACGCCATCACCCCCGGCTATGACAAGCAGGCGGAAAAAGACATGGCGCAACCGGACAACTTCCTGGCCAACTACGAGCCGCTGCGAGGCGAGAAGCTGGCCGAAGTGGTGGAAGACGTCATGACCTTCTGCAGCTTCACCGAACCGATGCGCAAACTGCTGGAAGAGACCTACCGGGAAGGCCGGGGTTACGTGGTCTCTTCGGCCCACCCCCGTCTGGTGGACGGCAAGCCGTCGAAGAACCCCCGCTATCTGCAGACCCGGCCGGACCTGGTGAACCCCCTGCGCAACTACGTGGCGGAGATCGGCACCCGCTTCCACCGCAAGCTGCCCCTGGAACAAAAAGTGTGTCATCCGGTGGACGCGGTGCTGGCGGGCCGGCGCAACAATCCGCCCGAGCCGGGCATCCGCCCCCTGGCGGTCTACAACCCCATCCACTACCAGGAGCTTCCCGAGCTCTTCATGGACTTCATCTGTTCCCTCACCGGCAAGTCGCCCAGCACCACGGGGGCCGGCAGCGAGGGCGCGCTCACCAAGGGGCCTTTCAACGCCTTGCGGCCCACGGCGGATCTCAACAACGCCCTGGTCTCCTTCATTCTCACCGGCTATGCCGGCTACTCCAGCTCCGCCGGCCACATCGGGCCCCACCTGCGGGTGGACCACGACGTCAGCCTGCTCATTCCCGAGATCTGGGCACGCCTGCATCCGAGCCAGCGCGATCCGAAGAATCTCATCGAGCACGGCTACCTGGAGAAGCTGGAAGACTTCGAACACAAAGGCGAGAAGGTGCTGGCCAGCCGGTTGGGCTACCGCATCACCGACCGCTTCGTGCACGGTTTCATGGGCAAGATCTTCGACAACCCCAGCCAGGTCTTCACCGAGGAGATCCTCAAGCCCGAGCTCCAGGATCTCGATGTCTTCGTGGACGGCGTGAACAACATCGTGGAGGCCCAGCGCAAGGTGGCCCAGCGCTATCTCGACGACGGCTCCGTGGAGGAGGCTTGTCCGCCTCTGCGCGCCCTGCTCTACATCATGGCCACCGGCGAATACCAGGGGAAGGACGTGCACCACCCCGAAATCCGCGCCATGTTCACCCGGGAGTATCTGCTCCGGTCCGACTGGTATCGCCAGCGGCTGGAAGTGAAACAGCAACGCGACATCGCTCTTTGGGAGCGGCACATCGAATCGTTGGAGCAGTTTCTGGACCAGCCCGGCTACGAAGACGAAGCGGAACGCCTGGACATCGCCGGCAGGCTCGAACAGGCCCGCGTCCGCCTGGAAGAGGTGCGCAGCGCCGATTATCTCGAAAGCCTGGTGGGCACCATCGGCGCCGATCCCCTGCAACCGCTTGAGAGCGCGGACGCCTCCCAGGCGGAACCGCCGCGCAAGGTGGCCTGATTTCGCTCCTTTCGAAGAAGGAATGACAAAGGGGGTTCTCTCGGTCACGCCTTTGCCCGAACCTGGCTTCCCTATCGTCATTCCCGCGAAGCCTGTCCCCGCGAAGGCGGGGAGCGGGAATCCAGCCTGCCTGGCTACCCGACATGGATCCCGGATCTCCGCTACGCTCCGTCCGGGATGACGAAGGGGGCTTTCTCGGTCACACCTTTTCCCGAACTTGGCTTCCTTATCGTCATTCCCGCGAAGCCTGTCCCCGCGAAGGCGGGGAGCGGGAATCCAAAAGCACTTGGGCCGCCTTCGTGAACGCGAAAAGGATGCTCGGCAAGCAACAGTTGCACCGCTCCCCGGGAAACCAGAAAAGAAGGGAGCCTGAGGGGCACGAATCGCGACGTCGACCGAACGATTGCAAGCCGTCGGTTGGACAGAAGCCAGCATCAAAAAGGCCCGGCGTTAGGCCAGCGCCCTTTGCACCCCCTTCCAATCCACCTCCTTGGTGGTTTCCACCACCACGGCCTCGCGCCGCTCAGCGGCGGACAAAGGCTGTCGCTTTTCCATCTGCCGCTCCAACACCGCCAGATCCG
>Ga0256841_1002887_pt1 | contig 13283 bp, 9 predicted proteins | sample 356308metaG_FD_185971 | JGI IMG/M metagenome (GOLD analysis project Ga0256841, IMG submission 185971) | Hydrothermal vent microbial communities from Mid Atlantic Ridge, Atlantic Ocean - 356-308 | ecosystem: Environmental > Aquatic > Marine > Hydrothermal vents | place: Atlantic Ocean: Mid...
AAACTTTCTTTTTTATGGACCCCAGAAAGTGAGCCATTTGTCTGAATCCAAACCTTAGCATGAAAGCGCTTCTCCCAACGCTTTCCTGGGAAAGAAGGTTATCGAAGGAAGGAACCTCCAGCTCGTCAACCGAAGTGTTTAGACTAAACGGGACAGGTGTCTCAAACGGCTGTTCTATTCCCATGGATTCGAATTCCTTCTGGTACGATTTTAGGGTACCAGTAAGCAAATTCCAGTAAGCTTTTCCCTGTTTTTCGAGGTCTTCTACCACTGATCTTTTTAGGTTCTCTGCAAATTCCAGGATATTTAATTTCACTTTTTCCACCAAAACAGTAGTGAGGAGATCCTTAAACTCAAGGTAGAACCCGTACATGTTTAAAGCCATTTGCTTGTGGTCTGATATCTTGCTTCTCACCAGTTGGCTATCAACCTGGAAGGTGTCCACTGCGTCAAGTGCCATTCTTGTAACCGAATTATCACCACCGGTAAAAAAATCGTCCACTTTTTTACCAATATCTCTTCTCAAGCTTTCTTGCAATCCTCTTAGCATGTTTCCCACCGCTTCAAACTGCCTGTTAATGGTATCGTTATAATTTTCCATCTGTGACGAAATAGTACTTAGCTTTTCTTCACTTCTACCAAACAAGGATTCTCTCAATTTTACAGAATCCAGGATATTATCGGAAAGTAGAAACAATTTTGCACAAGCCGTTTGTACAATAAACTCCCACCTTTTACCTTCTATTACGTCTTTCAGATATTTCTTGAAGCGAGCATACTCATTCCCAGATTCGGTAACAAGCCCCCGTTGTTTTCTCCATATCTCTAGCCTCATCTTTTCCACAGCTGACACTTTATCCTCCATGCCCTCCACAAGGTGAAACAGACATGAAAAACTGAAAAGTGGTGGATTGAAAGCCAAAAAAGAAAGATCTCTTTTCACCTTTCCCCTAAGATCGTCTAAATCCTGTATTGAAGCATGGGAGTCAAAATCGACGTTTAAAACGAAGACGGTGTTTGGGTACAATCCGAGTCTCTCTATAGCTTTTAATAATTTAAAGTCAGCTTCTCTTAGACCTATGCGAGTATTTACCAGGTAGGCTATAAAATGACTCTTTAAGAGGTAATCCTGGACCAGGGAAAAATGAAGTGGGTTAGGGGAATCAATACCCTGGCAATCTCCAAGCTCCAGCGCTTTTCCAAACTCCTCTAGGGGCCACTGCAATTCCATGTCCAGAAGATAAACTGCCACACCTTCATCCCCAACAAATCTCTGGTGCTTATGAATATCACTTTCACTAAATCTGACCACGGTCGGCTCATTTTCTTTTATATATCCGGATACTTCGGGGAAACCGCTAAGGTAAGCACTGAGTACAAGTACGTTTGAATCAATAGCAGATCTAAAAAAAACCTGTTCCTTTTTTAATTGCTCAAGGAGTATCTTCAGTGTTTCCCTGTGATCGCTCTTGCGAAGGTCAAAACCGGAGATAACCTTTCTTTGCTTCCTTGAGAGTTCGCCAAGGGGAAGTGCATGTAGGGATGTTCTGATATTTTCATTTACCTCTTCCCAGCTCTTAAGTTTAACTAACCCACTTATGCTTTCAGAATCCACTACTCTGGTAATAAAAGCGGTAATTATGCCGGCACCTCTTTTAAGCAGGTCCGTTTTAATCAAAGAATTAATGAAAGTACTCTTCCCTGCCTTAACAGTCCCAACAATTGCAATCCTAAAAATTCTACTTTCGGTAGCCCTTTTCGCTGCATCAAGGTGGTTTTTCCACAATCCAACTAATCTTTCATCCGCACCTAAAATAGCCTCATAGTCGGCCACAATGGCTGCCAGTTCATCTGCAATTTCAGGTACTTGTAACTGTAGAGCTTGGTAATTTTCCATAAGATTAGAACCTATGAGAAGGGGGTAGTATTTTCTTACAAGGGTGAGATGACTTCAGAAAGCTCCGCCTTCAGCTCTCGATCCATTAGTTCTCGCAGGGCTTCCATCGGTTCCTTACCTTCAAAAAGAATCTTGTAAACACTGGTAGCAATAGGCATTTCAACTTCCATCTTTTTTGACAGATTATAAACGGATTTTGTAGTAGCCACACCTTCAGCTACCATTTTCATATTTTCGAGGATTTCTGACAGACTTTTACCCTGTCCGAGTTTAAGCCCTACCGTTCTGTTCCTGCTTAGGTCCCCGGTACAGGTAAGTAAAAGATCTCCAATACCTGACAAGCCGGCAAAAGTTAGCGGTTGAGCTCCCATCTTTACACCCAGTCGAATCATTTCCGCAAGTCCCCGTGTTATAAGCGCCGCCCTCGTGTTGTGCCCAAATCCCAGCCCATCGGTAATCCCAGCTGCAATGGCTATCACGTTTTTGAGAGCACCTCCCAACTCCACACCTATTTTGTCGGTACTTGTGTACACCCTGAAGTAAGGTGTTGAAAAAATCTTCTGAAGTTTTCTCGCCAGCGAGGGATAAGTAGAAGCAAGTGTAACCGCGGTGGGAATTTCGCGAATCACTTCCCTGGCAAAGGAAGGCCCCCCAAGGGTAGCTATTTCAATCTTTTTCTTTACTCCTGAAAGTACCTCTTGCCACACACCGGTCATTGTTAGGAGGGTTTCATTTTCAATGCCCTTGCTGGCACTGACCACAACTGCATCGTCTTTAAAGAATGGAATCATCTGGCGGGCCACGTTCCGGTACACCTGAGACGGTACAACCATCACAAGTATGTCTTTTCCGGAGACAACTTTCTCAAGAGAGTTGGACGGATAAATATTGTCTGAAAGCTTAAAGCCGGGCAAAAAGTATTTATTTTCTTTTTCCTTCTCGATTATTTCCACGAGATCTTTTTCAAAGACCCAGAGATCTACCCTGTAACCTTTGACAGCCAGAAGATTGGCAAGAGTCGTACCCCAACTTCCGGCTCCCACAACTCCTATATTTTCCATACCTTCACCTTCGTCAGTAAATTATTACTGCCGCGGGGATCAGTCTATCCCATTTTCTTCCTGGACGGAAGCGATGTCCACCACTTTTTCGTCAGCTCCGAGATCAATAAGCTTTACACCCTGAACTACCCTCCCCTTCGGATTTACATCCCCTACGTTTATACGGATTATACGCCCTGTATTGGTGATAAGCATGACATCGTCATCATCCTTTACGAGTCGAAAACCCACAACCGGGCCATTTTTTTCCGTTATTTTGATGTTTATGAGACCTTTCCCTCCCCGCCTCTGGACGCGGTATTGAGAAGCAATGGTTCGTTTGCCAAAACCTTTTTCGGTGACTACCAAAATGTACTGATTTTCCTCAATAATGTCCATCCCGACAAGTTCACTTCCGTCTACGTCCATTCCTATTACGCCAATGGAGTTTCTCCCCATGGGCCTTACATCTGTCTCCTTAAACCGAATCGACTTACCTTTCCTGGACATCAGGAAGAGGTGCTTAGTGCCATCAGTGAGTACCGCAGAAATAAGCTCGTCACCAGGAACAATTTTTGCCCCTATAATACCTCTCGACCTCGGGTTGCTATAATCCATTATGGGGGTTTTCTTTACAAGACCTCTACGCGTTGCTATTACCACGTACTTACCCTCTTCAAATTTCTTTACCGGCAGTATCGTCGCTATTTTTTCCCCGGGCTGCAAATCGAGTAAATTTACGATCGCCTTGCCCTTCGTATACGGTCCACTTTGTGGTATCTCGTATACCTTCAACCAGTAAGTACGTCCACGGTCTGTAAAAAACAGTATCGTGTCATGGGTGGACGCAACGAAAAGGTTGCTAACAAAATCTTCCCTCCTGGTACCCATCCCGGTGCGACCCTTACCTCCGCGCCGCTGATTCCTGTAAAAACTAACGGAATTTCTTTTTATGTATCCAGCGTGGGAAATCGTTACCACCATGTCTTCCACGGCTATAAGGTCTTCATGACTTAAATCCTTGTGGTAGGGTACAATTTCTGTTTTGCGGTCATCACCATACTTTTGGTCTACTTCCTTCAATTCCTCTTTTATTATTTCAAGAACCTTCGCATCGCTGGCGAGTATCGATTTAAGGTATTTTACCTTCTTTTGTATTTCTTCGTACTCGCGGAGAATTTTCTCTCTTTCCAGACCGGTGAGCCTCTGGAGTCTCATATCGAGTATTGCTTGAGCTTGAACCTCAGTGAAAGAATACTCTTTTATTAGTTGGGACTTTGCAACCTTTGGATTTTCCGCCTTCTTTATCAAATCAATAATGGCATCAAGATTTTCCAGGGCCAGTTTCAGCCCGAGCAGGATATGAGCCCTTTCTTCGGCTTTCCTCAAATCAAAGACCGTTCTTCGAATTATGACCTGGCGCCTAAAATCGATAAAATGCTGCAGGGCATCCTTCAGGCTGAGTACTTCAGGCCTGTTGTTCACAATGGCAAGGAGAATAATCCCGAAAGTCACCTCTAGCTGCGTAAACTTGTAAAGCTGGTTCAATATCACCTCGGGGAATGTCCCTGATCGCAACTCCAGGACAACCCTCAACCCTTCCCTATCCGATTCATCTCTTATTTCTTTAATTCCCTCAATTCTCTTTTCTTTAACAAGGTTAGCTATCTTTTCTAGAAGTCTTGCCTTGTTAACCTGGTAAGGAAGCTCCCTGATGATAATCCTGGCTTTCTTCCCAGATTTTTTGGTCTCTATCTCAGTTCGGGCCCTCACCCTTATGATTCCTCTTCCGGTGTCGTAGGCTTCACGGATGCCATCTTCGCCCAGGATTATTCCCGCAGAGGGGAAATCCGGGCCCTTAATGTATTCCATCAAATCCGAGTTAAGCATATCCGGATTGTCAATTAGAGCAATTATGCCGGATATAACTTCACTTAGATTATGAGGCGGAATATTTGCCGCCATCCCTACGGCTATTCCGGAAGACCCGTTAATCAACAGGTTGGGAATCCTGGTAGGAAGTACAACAGGTTCTTGAAGGGAATTATCATAATTGGGTACAAAATCGACTGTTTCCTTTTCAATATCGGCAAGGAATTCCTGGGCAAGTCTCGTCATACGAACTTCGGTGTACCTCATTGCCGCAGGTGGATCTCCGTCAATGGAACCAAAGTTTCCCTGTCCGTCCACAAGCGGATACCTGAGACTGAAATCCTGTGCCATTCGAACCAGAGCATCGTACACCGCTGCATCACCGTGGGGGTGGTACTTACCTATTACATCACCGACGATTCTAGCCGATTTCTTATAAGGCTTGTTAAAATCATTTTTTAGTTCATACATCGAGTACAAAATGCGGCGGTGTACCGGTTTTAACCCATCACGGACATCGGGAAGTGCCCTTCCAATGATAACACTCATCGCGTAATCAAGGTATGATTGCTTGATTTCGTCTTCTATGCTAATTCTTGCAATTTGAGCTTCAGCCATTTCTACACCAGTCCACGCTTTTTATATATCGAGTTCACGAACCTCAAGGGCATTACTCTGAATGAATTCTCTCCTGGGCTCAACCTTGTCTCCCATCAATATTGTAAATATTTCATCGGCCGCTATGGCATCCTCGATCCTTATCTGTAACAGAGATCTATTCTCCGGGTTCATTGTGGTTTGCCAGAGTTGTTCAGGGTTCATTTCTCCAAGACCCTTGTAGCGCTGGATGGATATACCTTTCTGCCCCTCCTCCAGGACCAGTTCAAGCAGCTGACTCGGAGAATCTACAAGCCGTTCGTCCTGACCGTTCAACAGTATTATCTCTCCCAGAAACAGGTTTTTGATCTGTTCAAAGGAACTTTGGCCTTTTCTGAAGTCTGATCTGGAAAAGAATTTCCTGTCTATGTCAATAACCTTCTTCAGATGGTTATCTGACACTGAAATAATCAGCTTGTACTCTCCCTTTTCCTTGTCAAAAACCTTGTCCGAGTTTATTCCCGCAGCATTTAACTCATGAACAAAATTGTCTATCCAGCTAAAGTCGTCGCGGGAGATGTTCTCAGATCCATAAAGATAGAATAAAATTCTCAGTACTTGCTCATTTAATCCTTCTTTCTCAAATTTACCTATACAATCTTGATACAACCCGATAGCTTCCAGGAGGCGAAGAAGCTCATTTCCTTCGTAAAGCTCCCCATTTACCTTTACCTTTTTTCCTTTGACGGCTCTTTTCAAGATATAACGTTGTAGACTTTTTTCGTCCTTGAGGTACTGCTCTTTCTTTCCAATACTTACCCTGAAAAGCGGTGGTTGAGCAATGTAAAGATGTCCATTTTCTATAATTTCAGGCATCTGCCGGTAAAAGAAGGTTAAGAGCAAGGTTCTGATATGGGATCCGTCGACGTCGGCGTCGGTCATTATAATTATCTTGTGGTATCGCAACTTTTCTATGTTGTACTCACCCTCCCCTATACCGGCACCAAGGGCAGTTATCATAGTCCTGATTTCTTGGTTCTCAAGCATTCTGTCAAATCTAGCCTTCTCAACATTGAGGATCTTTCCTCTTAACGGCAGAATTGCCTGGAATTTCCTATCCCTGCCTTGCTTGGCAGACCCACCTGCTGAGTCACCCTCCACTATGAAAAGCTCACTCTTCGCCGGATCTCTCTCCTGACAATCTGCGAGCTTTCCCGGGAGAGAATGATCACTGAGAAGACCTTTTCTCCTGGTTAATTCCCTGGCCTTTCGAGCCGCATCCCTGGCCCTGGAAGCTTCTATAACTTTTGTTAGAATTTTCTTCGCCACATCAGGTGTTTCTTCCAGGAACGCACTTACCTCCTCGTAAACCAGGCTTTCCACAAACCTTTTAACTTCACTGTTCCCGAGCTTAGACTTTGTCTGTCCTTCGAATTGGGGATTCGTAAGCTTAACACTCACTATTGCAGCCAAACCTTCCCTGGTATCGTCGCCGGTGAGCTTCTCCCCATTCCCTTTCAAAAGGTCGTTCTTTATTGCATACTGTTTTATTGCCCTGGTCAACCCAGTTTTAAATCCTGATAGATGAGTTCCACCTTCCTTTGTATTTATATTATTTGCAAAAGAAAATATTTTTTCTGCGTATGAATCATTGTACTGAAGCGCAATTTCAACCGAGGTATTGTCTTTTTCTCTGCTTAAATAGATTACGTTCTGATGAATTGGTGTTTTATTTTTATTTATATATTCAACAAATGATATAATTCCACCTTCATAATGAAAGGTTTTACTCTTATCACTTCTTTCGTCCTCTATCGTTATCTTAATACCCTTGTTAAGAAAAGATAGTTCTCTTAGGCGAGCTGCAAGTTTATCATAATCGAACTCAGTTGTTTCAAATATCTCCGGGTCGGGCTTGAAAGTAATTTTCGTTCCGTGCCTCTCTGTTTCACCGATAACCTTCAGCGGAGTCTTCGTTTCACCACGTTCGTAGCGCTGGTAATAAATTTTGCCGTCTCTTCTTATTTCTACTTCTAAGAATTCACTTAGAGCATTAACAACCGATACACCTACTCCGTGCAAACCACCTGAAATCTTATAAGATTTATTGTCAAATTTTCCACCCGAGTGAAGCTTGGTCATTACCACTTCTACCGCGGGTAAATTTTCCTTCTCATGAATATCTACAGGAATACCTCTGCCGTCGTCTTCCACGGTGATAGTTCCATCGGAGTTAATTTTCACCGTTATTTCTGTACAGTATCCGGCTAGGGCTTCATCTATACTGTTATCCACTACCTCGTATACCAAGTGATGCAAGCCTTCTATACTTACATTTCCGATGTACATCGAGGGACGCTTTCGCACAGCTGATAATCCCTCCAGGATTTTAATGTGACTCGCATCATAATCTTTAGCTTTGTCTGGAATCCCGGAAGCCACGTTATCAATTGTTTTATCCATGTCTGTGTTCGGCATAGGTTATTTCTCTCGCTCCGTTTTCTTTTTTATTAACCATGCTCTGCAAAATAGGTTTTTTTAAACATTGAAATATAACATATTTTTTTATGTTATGAAAGTTATTTTATATCGATGATGAGAAAAATTTATTTATTCTTCAGGTATTTCTTCTTCACTTTCACTTATTAATACTAACGGCATCAACAGACTAATATACCCTTTGTCGTTTTCACCGGTAAATATAAAAGGTCCGTCTTCTTTTATTATGCCTATATTAATTGTTTCAGATTCGAGGTTTGAAATAGCCTCTATCATGTATCTAACATTAAAAGTAAAATTCATCGTAGGACCAGAATAAACAACCTCCAGATCTTCGTCTGCTGCACCAACTCCAGGATTGTTAATTGAAAGAGAGATAAAGGAATTGCTCACAGTAACGGTTACGTGCCTGTAATCTTCTGAAGTCATAACAGCAATTCTTTTTACAACTTCCAGGAGGTGCTCACGGTCCACCTGGATATTATATGGGGTGTTTTTGAGTGGACTCATGTTTAATTGAGGTACTTCAAAATTAAGAAGCCTTATTGTGAGACTGCATGATCCTTTCCTTACAACCAGCGAATTATCAGAAACTCCAATGTGGAACATTTCGGCATCTTGCAGTATATTGGAAAGTTCTTGCGCGCTTCTTTTCGGAACAACTATCCCGTCTGAAATATCAAGGGGTTGTGGCATTTCAAAATCTCTTACAATCCTTACCATACGATGTATATCTATGGAAAAGAGTTCAAGACTTACTATACGAGTGCCTTCCTCGGTTTCACCGGGCTGTACGTTTTCTTTTATTACTAAGCCGGCAATGTTAGATCTTGTTCGTCTCGTCGGAACTGAAAAGAGTACCTTATCTATCATGGTCTTAAATTCCGGAGCTTCCATTTGGATAAGTTCATGATCATCGAAAAACGGTGTGTAGGGAAAATCTTCCGGAGATCTTGTAGGCAGTCTAAAAACTGACTTCCCTCCTTCAACTACCAGAATGTTTTCCTCGGGGGTCATTTCAAGGGTAACGTTGTTACCAATAATGCCTCTGACCACTTCCAGGAGTTTCTTTGAATTAACTGCTATGGATCCGTCTATTAAAATGTCGGCAGGACAGTAATCTCGAAAATTTGTTTCAAGATCGGTGGCTATTATCTCAATTTCTTTTTCCCTGGTTGTAAGCAGGACACAACCGGTAATATCAAGGGTACTTTTTTTTTCATGGACGTATTGGGTTCTCATGAGCTTTTCAAGAAAATCTTGTTTCCTTACCGTCAATTTCATTTTTTGAATCCCTTCTCGAAGAATCCTTGGATTTATTGTAATTTTTGTTGATGGTGGTTACGTTTATTGAATTTGTTTTTTTTGTGTATATATCTAAACTTTAATAGCCTTAATAAGAATGGTTTAATTGTTTAAACTTAATTTAACTACCCATAAAAACAGCTAAAATTATTAACATTTAATTCAACTTAAATCGCCAGAAATCACCCGTATCACTATGACAAGATATAAAGCACAATCAATTTGTCAAAATCGTTGAAAACCAAAGATAATACGGTTGAATTTGGATGATTTTTTAATTAGATTCACTTAATCGATAAATTCTACGTAAATTAGCAGATTTCTGGTAAAAACACAAAGGAAAACATCTTTTCTGAAAGGGAAAAAATGAGCAACGAGAAATACCCAGTTCAATGACATTGTTGATGAGATTTTTCTGTGAGAAAAGGCTTTCTTGAAACGTATCTTTCATGTCAAGAACCCTGGTTTTCTATTGAAAGCTGTTTACCTACGCGGTTTTCCTTGATATTGTGGAAAAAGAATCAATTGGGTTAAATTTTAGTTTGACTTGCCATGGTACCTGTGGTAGGTTGCATGTGATAATTTACACGATCTTCCCTGGAGATCTGAGACCCCTACTAGAGATTTTGATGAAAAAAGAGACAAAAAAGGCCATTAAGCTCATAGGTCTTGCCAGTTCCATTGGTTTTACTGTTGCTTTTTCGATATTTATAGGGGTTGCAATAGGTGTATGGCTTGATAGAAAATTTTCCACGGGACCTTGGTTAACTCTCTTGTTTACCGTATTCGGAATCATAGCCGGATTTAGAAACTATTTCCGTTATATGAAAAAGCAGGAAAAGGATCAAAAGGGTCAGTAAAATGGCCCTTTAGCCTGGATGGAACTTTTAGAAGGTGAAAAATTACTCAAACGCGTTGAATTATTGACAAGGATAATATTCATTTTCCTGGTTGTAGCGGGCCTTTTTTTCGGAAGTTATCGCGTAGGGTTAAGCATATTTGTGGGGGGCCTGCTGATAGTTGCAAATTTCGAGCTTTTGAAAAGGCAGCTAAGAAAAGCCCTGGACACAAAGGGTGCCGTTCCCTCAAAAGTAGGGCTTTTTGTCAAGTATTATGCCAGGTTCCTCATTCTGGCAGTAATTGTTCTTATATTGATTAAGAAAGATGTTGTTAATCCCGTATGGTTATTGGTTGGGCTGTCTTCAGTAATGCTTGGAATCATGGGTGTTGCGATAAGCGAATTTGTTAAAATTTTCTTAAAAGGAGAAGGATAAGCCATGGAACATCCACTCTTATTTTTAAACATTTTGTTTTCGAAGTTGGGTCTTCCTGTTGTTCACGGCGCCGAGGAAGCTCATAGCTTCCTTGAATACCTCTTGTTGCCGCACGTAACATATGCATGGGTTGCGATGCTTTTTCTGATAATAAGTGCCAAGCTCCTTGTAAAAAAAGTTGAGATGGTACCGGAATCAGGAGGCCAGAACTTCTTTGAAGTGGTTATATCCGGGATAGAAAACTTTATGGTGGACATAACTGGAGAACCCGGAAGGCAGTATTTTCCACTTGTCTGTACCCTGGCTTTCTTCATCCTGGTGTGCAACTACATGGGCATGATACCTGGTTTTTTTGGTCCCACTTCCAATATTAACACAACGGTTGGTTGTGCTCTTATTGCCGTAATATACACTCACGTAATTGGTGTAAAGTTACATGGTGCAAAATACATCAAGCATTTCCTCGGCCCAATCTGGTGGCTCTCGCCTCTAATTTTTCCGATAGAAATTATAGGGCACACCGCCAGGGTGCTGAGCCTTTCTATACGTCTTTTTGGTAACATTTTCGGCGAAGAGCTTGTCCTTGCAATCCTATTTTTCCTTGCAGGACTCTATCTTGCGCCGCTACCGATTATGTTTCTCGGACTGTTTACCGGTTTTGTTCAGGCGTTTATATTCGTATTGTTGACAATGATGTACTTTGCAGGTGCCATTGAAGAAGCTCACTAAACACTCAATGAAAGAGAAGAACTTTTTGGGAAGAAGGCCAGAAAACTAACAATTTAAAAGGAGGGTTTGTTATGTCTCGAAAGGTGTTTTTTCTAACTTCAATCATGGTTCTTGGTTGTGCTGCGATTGCTCTAGCTGCTGAACCCACGACCGCGGAGAAGGTAACAGGATTAAACTTCTTCGTTTATTCTGCCGTAGCTGCTGCATTTTCCATTGCGTTTGCTGCATTCGGTTGTGGACTGGGTCAGGGAATGTCCATTAAGAGCTCCGTTGAAGGAATTGCTAGGAATCCAGAAGCTTCTGGTAAGATCACGGTAACCATGATGATCGGTCTTGCCATGATTGAGTCTCTTTGTATTTATGCTCTTGTTATCTGCCTCATCCTCATCTATGCTAATCCTGTATCCAAGCTTATCCAGGGATTCGTAGGATTGGCGGCTGGTCACTAAATGAAGATGAACGGGATTGTGGTTGCATTATTGCAACCATGATCCCTTTAAGGCAAACTGTTGAAATGTTTGCCTTTTTAAGTGATTTGTAAAGTGAATTAAATCACATAAAGGGGTATGGAAAGCTAGGTTATGAAGTTTCCAAAAATACCAATGGCGGCAATTAACCGCCTGTCAATTTACATTCGAGCTTTAGAAGAACTGGAAGAACAGGGTATCAAGGTAATTTCCTCTGAAAGGTTGGCAAAGCAATGTGGTGTGAATCCGGCACAGATAAGGAAAGATCTGGCCTACTTCGGGGAATTTGGAGTAAGGGGAGTTGGATACCGTATTGAAGATCTGATCAGGGAGATAAAAGAAATACTGGGCCTTGACCGAACGTGGAATATAGCCATGATCGGAGTAGGTAACCTGGGGTCAGCTCTAATTCGGCACGGCAACTTCATCAAGCATGGCTATGTTTTTGCGGCTGCCTTTGATATTGATCCTCACAAGATAGGCAAAAGATTGCCGAATGGCCTTATTATTCACCACATTGATGACCTGGAGAAAGTTGTAAAAGAATGTGACATACACATTGGTGTTATTGCTACCCCTGCGTCTGCTGCTCAAAGTGTTGCAAATCAGCTCATCATAGCCGGTGTAAACGGCATTCTTAACTTTGCTCCTGCCCAGATTCAAGTACCCGAATGCTGTCATGTAGAAAACGTGGATTTTACCATTAAACTTGATAGTATAGCGTACCATTTATCTACTTCCGGTACTTAAGGGGTTCAAGGAAGTAACAGTTTCTTAAGATATCTGCCGGTTAAGGAGAGCTCATTCTCGGCCACGTTCTCAGGCTCTCCTTCCGCTACAATTGTGCCTCCTTGTTCGCCTCCCCCGGGACCAAGATCTATTATCCAGTCCGCTGAGGAAACAAAGTCCATGTTATGTTCTATTGTTACCACAGTGTTGCCGCGGTCAACCAACATGTGAAGGGTTTCAAGGAGTCTGTTTATGTCATCGAGGTGAAGGCCGGTGGTGGGTTCGTCAAGTAAAAACAAGATGTTATTTCCCGATCTCCTGGTGAGTTCTTTCGCCAGCTTAACCCTCTGAGATTCTCCCGTAGAAAGGGTGTTGGCTGGTTGTCCTAGCTTGATGTAACCTAGACCCACATCCTTTAGGACCTGAAGTTTTGACTGAAAACTTGGAATGTTTGCAAAGTGCTCCAGGGCTTGATTAACTGTCAAATCAAGTACTTCACTGATATTTTTCCCCTTGTATTTTACTTCCAGTGTCTCGCTGTTGTACCTCGATCCACTACAACTCGGACAGGTTATGTAAATATCTGGGAGAAAATGCATCTGGATTCTTAACTGTCCATCACCCTTGCACATCTCACATCGTCCTCCCTTAATGTTAAAGGAAAACCTGCTGGCATTGAAGCCTCGAGCCCTGGACTCGGGTAACCGCGCGAAAAGTGCCCTTATCTGGCTGAAAAGCCCAATATAAGTGGCAGGGTTTGATCTGGGAGACTTTCCGATAGGACCCTGGCTAACATGGATCACACCGCCGAGTTTTTGCCACCCTTCTAGGGCTTTAAATTCTCCGTGCACAATGTTTTTCCTGCCATGGAGAA
>Ga0256841_1002888_pt1 | contig 13282 bp, 9 predicted proteins | sample 356308metaG_FD_185971 | JGI IMG/M metagenome (GOLD analysis project Ga0256841, IMG submission 185971) | Hydrothermal vent microbial communities from Mid Atlantic Ridge, Atlantic Ocean - 356-308 | ecosystem: Environmental > Aquatic > Marine > Hydrothermal vents | place: Atlantic Ocean: Mid...
ACCCTTCGCCCGAGTGCCCCCGCCCCGTTCCCGCCGGTTCGCCTGGGGCGTTCCGAGTGCCACCCGCCCTGCTCCCGCGCCCCGTTCCCGCCGGTTCTCTCCGGTTCTCGCCGGACAACCGGCGCGCCGGCAAGGGCCACGGGGCGGCGCGGCTATCGCCCCGGCTATTGCCCCAGCAGGTTCGGCACGATGGTCACGACCCCCGGGAACAACCACAGCGTCACCAGCCCAAGCACCTGGATCAGCACGAAGGGGATGATCCCGCGGTAGATATGGCCCGTGGTCACGCTTTTGGGCGCCACCCCGCGCAGGTAGAACAGCGCAAAGCCGAAGGGCGGCGTGAGAAAGCTGGTCTGCAGGTTGACCGCGATCATGATCGTGACCCATTTCGGATCGAAGGTGCCGCCATAGATCACCGGCCCGACGATCGGGATCACGATGTAGATGATCTCCAGGAAGTCGAGCACAAAGCCCAGGAAGAACAGCACCAGCATCACGATCAGAAAGACCGAATGCTCGTTGTCAAAGCTTTTCAGGAAGCCCTGGATATAGTGCTCGCCCCCGAAGGAGATGATCACCAGGTTCAACAGCTGCGATCCGATCAGGATGGTAAAGACCATCGAGGTGACCTTGGCGGTTTCGCGCACGATCGGGGTCAGCACCCGCCCCGAGAACAGCACCACGCAGCCGTAAAACAGCCCGAAGACCGCGTAAAGATAGGCCGCCTTGGCCATGATGAAGGCCAGGATATCCTCAATCGGAACCTCGTCGCGGCCAAGGCGCAGGTCGAAATTGACCCCGACCAGGATCATCACCACGATCGCGAAGGTCGTGCCGACAATCACCTTGCCCGAGCGGTTTTCGTCCTGCAGCCGGCGATAGGCCGCCAGCAGGATCGCCCCGCCCGCCCCCAGGGCCGCGGCCGGCGTCGGGTTGGTGATGCCGCCCAGGATCGAGCCCAGCACGGCCACGATCAGGATCAGCGGCGGGAACACCACGGTCAGCAGTTCGTTGCGCCCCATCAGCCGCACCGCATCCCTTGCCCCGTAAAGCACCAGCAGCGTCGGCAACGCCAGCCACAGCGTCGTGACCCCCGGCGAGGTCAACGGGCCGATCAGCGTGGCGTCCACGATCAGCGCCAGCACCACGCCGGCCAGCCCCACCAGGATGCGGCGCGGGTTCATCGACGGCGAAACGCCGCGCGCGAAGGTCAGCATCATTGCCATCAGCCCGTAGGCGACGGCAATGCCCGTGCCGATGGGGGCGGCGTTGGCGACCAGCTTCTCCAGCGCCGCCTGTTGCTCTTGCGCGCTCAACTGCACGCTCTGGGCGACACCGCCGGCGGCGTCGATCCTGGCCTGTTGCGCCACCGCCTGGTCCCATTTCTCCTGCCCGTGCAGCGCGATCATCGAGGCCTTGCACTGTTCGCTGACATTGGTGCGCAACACCGCCGTCTTGCCGGCATCCGAATAGCTGTCAACCCGCGTGGACTGGGACCCGACCCACCCGATCTCGGCGGCGCCGACCAGCCCAGCCAGGATCAGCGCCGGCACCCCGATCAGCCAGAGCAGGCTCACCTTTTCGCCCACGGCCTCCATCGAGGGAACCGGCGGCGCCTTGTGCGGGCGCAGGAGCGCATAGCCAAAGGCATAGGCCCCGTAGAAGAACGCCAGCATGATCCCGGGCAGGATCGCGGCCTGAAACAGCGTGCCGACCGAAACCACCGCCGCCTGGCCAAGGTAGGTCAGCGCATCCGAACAGCCGGCAAGCTGGGCGCGCTGTTCCTGGGCTGCCGAGTAGAGATCGCCCGCCAGCGTGCCCAGCAACACGATGACGATCGAGGGCGGAATGATCTGCCCCAGCGTGCCCGAGGCGGCGATCACCCCGGTGGCCAGTTCCGGCGAATACCTGTGTCTGAGCATGGTCGGCAGGCTCAGCAGGCCCATGGTGACCACGGTCGCCCCCACGATCCCGGTCGAGGCGGCAAGGAACGCCCCCACCACCACCACCGAAACCGCCAGCCCGCCGGGCAGCGGCCCGAAGATGCGCGCCATGGTGGTCAGCAGGTCATTGGCGATCTTCGAGCGCTCCAGCGTGATCCCCATGAGCACGAACATCAGCACCGCCAGCAGGGTCTCGATGGACTGGCCGGCCAGCACCCTTTCGTTCATCCGGTTGACCAGGAAGGACACCTTCTGATCCAGCGCCTTTTCCCAGCCGTTTTCGAAAACGTGCTGCGCCACGCGCGGCAGGTCGCCGTATCGGAACACCGATATCTTGTCGGGATGCACCCCGCTGGCCACCAGATCGCGATAGGCCTGCGACGAGGTGTCGATGGCCTGGTGAATCAGCAGCCCGGCGCTGTCCAGAAGCGCGATGATGGTGAAGGCCATGATCCCCGCGCCACTGATGGCAAAGGCCACCGGAAAGCCCGAAAGAATGCCTCCGAACAGGCAGAGAAAGACGATGAGCAGGCCAATCTCGACGCCGTCAAGTCCGAATATCATGAGTCTGCGTCCCCTGGATCAGTGTGTGCCTTCATAGGCTTCTTCGCCCTCGCCCAGCGTGTCGCGGTCAAGATACCTGCCCTCGCTTTCCGGGCCTTCCTTGCGCTCGAGGTAGGAGCGGTAGAAAAACGCGATCGAATGGATGAACACCAGCCCCGCGTAGGAAATCAGCAGCAGCTTGAACAGGAAGTAGGCGTTGAAGCCGTTGGGAGAAAAGCCGATCGTCTCCACATTCCAGCGCAGCGCCCGCGCCTTCAGCAGCAGCCGTTCCAGCGTATCCGATGCGGACGGCTTGGGCACGACGATATGGCGCCAGAAGAAATACCAGCCATACATCCATGTCAGCGTCGCCGCCGGCATCATGAAGAACAGCGCGCCGAACATGTCGATGGCGCGCTTGGTGCGGAAGCTGACCTTTGCATAGATCAGGTCCACGCGCACATGCCCGCCCTGCACGAAGGTGTAGGTGGCGCACAAGGCCACGATCAGGGCGTTGTAGAACTTCAGCTCCTCCGACCACCAGCTGATGTCCTTGGAAAACACCTTGCCCAGCCCCACGGCAATGTCGGTGGACACGAAGATCCTCTGCATGAACACGATGATGATCTGCTGCATCACCATGATCAGCCCGGCCCAGGCGAAGAACCGGCCGATCCCGTTGGCCAGGCCCTCCATGACCCGCACCGCCCGCCACATCACCGCATTGCGCCAGATGCCGACGATGGTCAGCAGCACGAACGCGGTGAACACGACGAAGAAGAACTGGTGCGATCCGCCGTAGTAGATGAAGCGCATCAGGGCCTGCTTGGCCTCGGTGCTGTTCAGACCGCCGATCCAGCCAAGCCACAGCATGGGATGCGACAGCGCGTACCCCAGATTGTAAAACGCCAAGGCGATGTTCTCGAAGAACCAGAGCAAGCCGTCCAGCATCCCCACCCCCTGTCTGAAGTCTCGTCTGCCGTCGTTCGTTGCGACAGAACCGCAAGGGCGGGCCCGTCAGGTTCACGGGCCCGCGCCAGGTCTTTCGGTTTCAACCCGGCTGTTCGGGTCAGCCGCCCATCACGCGGTCGCGCTGGCGCCGGTAGGTGCCTTCGCTCACCGTCAGCCAGCCCGAGGACGCGGCCATGGAGGCGGTGTAGTCGTCGAAGATCTCCTTGAACAGGTCGTCGCCCATGAACTCGGCATAGACCTTGCGCGTGCCTTCGCCGAAGGCATCCCAGACGCTGTCCGGGAATTCCAGGATCTTGACCCCGCCGGCCTTCAGCCGCTCCAGCGCCGAACCGTTGTTCATCAGGAACTGCGCCAGCGACCAGGAATTGGCATAGCCCGAGGCCGCCTCGATGATCTTCTGATGCGCCGGGCTCAGGTCGTTGAACACGTCCAGGTTGGTGGCCAGCGACAGCGCCGCGCCCGGCTCGTGGAAACCGGCGGTGTAGAAGAACTTCGTGATCTCCTGGAAACCGGCCTTCTCGTCGGCCCAGGGACCGATCCACTCGGTGCCGTCAAGCGCGCCCGAGGCCAGCGCCTGATACACTTCCGAGCCCGGCAGGTTCTGCACCGAGGCGCCAAGATAGCCAAGCGCCTTGCCGCCGAGGCCGGGCATGCGGAACTTGAGGCCGTTGAAGTCCTCGGGGCCGTTGATTTCCTTGCGGAACCAGCCGCCCGCCTGGGCGCCCGTGTTGCCGGCCAGGAACGACTTGAGCCCGAAGATTTCGCCCAGCTTGTCGTGGAACTCGCGCCCCTTGCCCTGATAGTACCAGTTCATCAGTTCCTGCGCCGTCATGCCCATCGGCACCGAGGTGAAGAAGGCAAAGCCCGGATGCTGGCTGATGAAATAGTAGTCGGCGGCGTGATACATGTCGGCCTGCCCCGAGGTCACGGCGTCGAAGACCTCGAACGCGCCGACCAGTTCGCCGGCGGCCTTGATCTCCACTTCCAGCGTGCCGTCGGACATGGTGTTGATCGCGTTGGCGGCAAATTCGGCCGCATCGAAAACGCCGGCAAGGCCGCGCCCCCAGGCGGTGACCATTGTCAGCTTGCGCTTGCCCTGGGCATAGGCCGGCGCTGCCAGCGTGGTGGCCGCGGCCGCGCCGCCTCCCAGTGCGGACGTTCTCAGAAATGAACGACGATCCATCTAGTTCTCCTCCCATTGGAATTTTCCCGCCATTTGCGGCGGGTCTTTGCATTCAGTGCCCGAAGACTACCGGCCACGGGCGTCCGGTGAAATACCAAATATTGCGTAGACCCGGAATTTTTCTTTGTTCTTATGCATTTTCGGAGGGAAATTCACCCGATTCGCGCCGAATCCGCCCCCGGGCGCGCGCGTCAATTGCGACTCGTGCGCCGAAATGGCATGGATTCGCCCATGGCAAACCCGTTTGCGAAACTGGCCGGGAGGCTGCGTCTGGACTATGGCAGAAAGGTCTTTCTTCTGGCCTCGGTGCCGCTGATCCTGGCTGTCAGCATCATCGCCGGGCTGGTGGCGCACCAGTCGCGCGTGACCGCGGAGCAGGAAATCGCCTTTTTGCAGAACGAACTGATCGCCGCCAAGAAGGCCGAACTGAAGAACTACCTGTCGCTGGCGCGCACCGCCTTCGTCAACATCTACGGGCGCGCCCTGCCCGACGACGCCCGCGCCAAGCTGGAGGTCACCCGCATCCTGGCGGCGATGCTTTACGGGCGCGACGGGTATTTCTTCGTCTACGACTACGACGGCAACAACCTGGTCAGCCCGCGCCGAACCGAAATGATCGGAAAGAACTGGCTGGATCTGCGCGACGGTTCGGCCACCGGCGGCAAGGACGGCAAGGGCCGGTTCATCGTGCGCGATCTGATCCGCAAGGCCAGGCTGGGCGACGGCTACCTGACCTACGACTGGCCCAAGCCCTCGACCGGGAAGATGGAGCGCATGGTCGCCTATGTGGTGGGTCTGCAGGACTGGAGATGGGCCGTGGGCACCGGCATCTTCATCGACGACGTGATGGCCACGGTTGCCGCCGAACGCGCCGAGGTGGAGCAGCGCGTGCGCCAGACCTTTCTTTACATCGGCGCGATCACCCTGGCCGCCCTGCTGCTGGTGTTCACCTCCGGCATGTTCCTCAACATCCGCGAGCGCCGGCTGGCCGACGCCAAGCTGAAGAAGCTGACCCAGCGCGTCCTCGACACCCAGGAAGAGGAACGCGCGCGCGTGGCGCGCGAACTGCACGACAGCATCAGCCAGATGCTGGTCGGGGTCCGCTACAAGCTGGAACTCGCCCGGCGGCGACTGGCCGGCGGCGATGCCCGCGCGCATGGCGATCTCGACGACGGCATCGACGCGCTTTCGGGCACCATTCAGGAAGTGCGCCGGATCAGCCGGGACCTGCGCCCCGGCGTGCTGGACGACCTCGGGCTGGGCCCGGCGCTGAAATCGCTGATGGACGACTTTTCCAGGCGCACCGGCATCCGCACCCAGCTTGAAACCGTGGTGTTTCGCAACCGGCTGGATCACGAGGCGAAGATCGCGCTGTATCGCGTGGCCCAGGAGGCGCTGACCAATATCGAGCGCCACGCCGGCGCAACGCGGGTGGACATGGTGCTGAAGGGGCACCGCAAGGGCGCAACCATGCGCATTGCCGACAACGGATGCGGCATCGACGCGCCCGCCGCCGCCGGGCCCGACAGCCGCGGCCCCGGCCGGCGCCAGCATGGCGTGCAGCAGGGCGCGGCGCGCGCGGCCCAGGGACTTGGCCTGCGCAACATGCAGGAACGCATCGAACAGCTTGACGGCACGCTGCGCATCCTCTCCGCCGGCGCGGGGCGCAACCGCGGCACCGTGATCGAGGTGCTGATCCCGCTCAGCCACATGCTGCCCCCGGAACAACAGGCAAAGGCCAGCGCATGACCGAAAGAACCCGCGTCCTGATCGTCGATGACCACCCGATGGTGGTCGAAGGTATCCGGGCGATCCTGGAGACCTACGACGACATTTTCGTGGTGGGCACGCTGTGCAACGGACAGGAGGCCATCGACCGGGTCGCGCAGCTGGCGCCCGATGTGGTGCTTCTGGACCTGAACATGCCCGGCCTGGGCGGGCTGCCGGCAACCGAGATGATCCTTGAAACCCGTCCCGGCACGCGGGTGCTGATCCTGTCCATGCACGACAATGCCGAATACATCGCCACCGCACTCAGCCACGGCGCGGCGGGCTATGTGCTGAAGGATGTTCCCACCGAAGAGATCAAGCAGGCGATCGACGCGGTCATGGCGGGCGAGACGTATCTTTGCACCGGCGCGCAGGTGGCGATGCGCCCGCGGATCATCGACGACCGCGAACCGCTCACCTCGCGCGAGCAGACCATCCTGCTGCAACTGGCCCAGGGCAAGTCGAACAAGCAGGTCGCCGCCGAACTGGGCATATCCGTGCGCACCGTGGAAACCCACCGCAAGAACATCAAGCGCAAGCTGGGGATATCCTCGACCGCCGGGCTGACGCGCTATGCGCTGGAACACGGGGTGCTGCAGGGCACCGGCGCGCGGCTCTAGCGCCGGTCGTAAAAACCGGGCGCAAGATGTGGTCGGTCGCCAGAGCCGGGCGCAGATGTGTGGAACCGGTGCGGGGCAGCCGGAGCCGCGGCCCAGTTCCCCGAAACCGGCGCCGGCACCCGAGGAACGGCACCAGAAAGAACCGGCCAAAAAAAACGCCCGCGCAAGGCGGGCGTCAAGTTGTTGAGGCAGGTTTCATACAGGCAAGAAACCTATCGAGCAGTAACAGTCTTATACGCCACGACGGGCCTCTGGCCAAGCCAAAAGTTTGAAATGGTTCGCGCTCTGCTGCGCGCAGGCCCCGACGGACGCCAGAAAAACAACCCCCGATCGGCGCTGTTGCCAAATGGCGAACAGTATTTTTCCTGCATTTGTTGGTCGCTGCGGGGGTGTTTTGGCCGCTCTTTCGGCCCGCAAGGCCGGATTCGGCCCCGGGGCGGCGGAGACTGCGGCCCCTGTGGCGCGGCCCTCCTGTGCCCGCGCGGCGCGCGGCGCGGCCCGGGCCGGGCGGGCGCGGGCACGCTGGCGCCACGGGCGAATCGCCGGGATGCCCCGCCGCCGGGGCGAATCACCGGACCGATTCAGTGGCCCGATTCAGCGACCCGATTCAGTGGCCGCGCCGCCCCATCGCCGGGCAGCGCGCGGGCACCGGGCCGCCGATGCCCGCCCCGGCCCGACCGCCCCCGATCGCGCGCGCTTGTCATCGATGCGCGCCCGGCGTAACAGCCTGTCCCATGGAGGCGCTCTTCGACATCGGTGCTGCACCCCCGTGCCCCGCCCCGTTCAACCTGGCCGAGCATGTGCTCGCCGGCGGGGCGGGCCATGGCGAAAAGCCGGCGCTGGAAATCATCGGCGCGCCGAGGCGCGTCGCCATGACCCACGGCGCGCTGGCCCGGGCGGTGCGGGCCACGGCGTCCGGGCTGCGCGCGGCCGGGCTGGCGCCGGGGCAGCGGCTGCTGATGCGGCTGGGCAATTCGGTCCGCTTTCCGCTGACCTTCCTGGGCGCGATCCATGCCGGCATCGTCCCGGTGCCCACCTCGCCCATGCTGACGCGCGCGGAAATCGATCGTGTCGCCGAAACCCTGGGCGCCGATGCGCTTGCCTTCGAGCCGGGGATCGTTCTGCCGACCCGCCCGCCGGCGCTGCGCATCGACGCGGCGGCGCTGGACCGCTTTCGCCACCTGCCGGCGGCGCCCCCGCAGATGGGGGACCCGGACCGCCCGGCCTATGTCATCTTCACCTCCGGCACCTCGGGGCGCGCGCGCGGCGTGGTGCATGCGCACCGCGCGATCTGGGCGCGCCGGATGATGCGCGATGACTGGTACGGGCTTGGCCGGAACGACCGGCTGCTGCATGCCGGTGCCTTCAACTGGAGCTACACGCTGGGCACCGGGCTGCTGGACCCCTGGGCGTGCGGGGCCACGGCGCTGATCCCCGCGCCGGGGCTGGAAAGCGGCGAAATCTTCGCCCTGCTGAAAAGGCATCGCGCGACGATCCTTGCGGCAACGCCGGGGGTGCTGCGCCAGATGCTGCACGGCACCGTCGGGCGCGCGCCGCATCTGCGCCATGCGCTGAGCGCCGGCGAAAAGCTTCCCGAAAGCATTCGCGACGCCTGGCGCAGCCGGACCGGAACCGACATCCACGAAGCGTTCGGCATGTCCGAATGCTCCACCTTCATCTCCGCATCCCCCGCGCGCCCCGCCCCGCCGGGCACTGTCGGCTACCCGCAGACCGGCCGCCGGGTGGCCATTCTTTCCGACGAACACCCGTGCGACGGCGCCCCGATCGAAGCCAGGATCGCGGCGCGCGGGCAGCCCGGCGTCATCGCCATCGACAGGGGCGATCCGGGGCTGATGCTGGGCTATCTCGAGGACGGCGGGCGCCGCATCTCGATGCCCGAATCGTGCATCGCGGGCAACTGGTTCGTCACCGCAGACAGGGGCAGCATGGACGAAAGCGGCGCCATCACCTGCCTGGGGCGGCGCGACGACGTGATCACCGCCGGCGGCTATCGCGTCTCGCCGCTTGAAATCGAGGCGGCCCTGCTGGCCCATCCCGCGATCAGCGAATGCGCCGCCTTCGAGTATCGGGTCCGCCCCGACACCACCATCATCGCCCTGGCCTATTGCGCCGCGCGCCAGATCGACAGCGCCGCGCTGGCCCGTCACGCCGCCGCGCGGCTGGCCCGCTACAAGCAGCCCCGCCTGTTTCGTCGTCTCGACGCGCTGCCGCGCTCTGCCATTGGCAAGGTGATGCGCCGCGCCCTGCCCGAAATCATCCGGGCGCAAGGGCCCGAACGCGGGCACGCGGACGGCCCGGCGGACAGCCCGGCGGACGGCCAAGGCGACGCACCGGGCCAGGCGCCCGGCCAAGGGGACGCACCGGGCCAGGCGCCCGGGCCCGGACCCGAAGGGCGCTGAGCCGTTGCCATGGCGCGGCGTTCCCGATACCACAGACGCCGGAATCGCCAGGATCGCCGGACGGACCGGATCGCTCGGCGCGCGCCACCGGCCGGGCGCGCCCGGGGGCCGGGCGGGGCCGCCGGGGGGCGGGAACGCCGGCGCGACAGCCTGCGCGACAACCGGCAGGAAACCTTCGGGAGAGCACAAGCCCATGATCAAGCTGGACATCCTTTCGGACCCGATCTGCCCGTGGTGCTTCATCGGCAAGACCTGGCTTGACCGGGCGCTGGAAAAACGCGCCGAACATCCCTTCGTCATCGAATGGCAGCCGTTCCAGCTGAACCCGACGATGCCGCCCGAAGGCATGGACCGGCGCGCCTATCTGGAAACCAAGTTCGGCACGAAGGCGGAAGCGGCGCGCGTCTACGCCCAGATCGACGCCGCCGCGCGCGCGGCCGGGATCGAGATCAACTTCGAAGCGATCAGACGCACCCCGAACACGCTGGATGCGCACCGTCTGATCCTGTGGGCCGGGGTGGAAGGCTGCCAGAACGCGGTGGTCTCGGCGCTGTTTCGCGGGTTTTTCCTGAACGGGCGCGACATCGGCAAGACCGACGATTTGTGCGCCATCGCGCAGGACTGCGGCATGGACGGGACGCTGGTGGGCCGGCTTCTGGCGGGCGACACCGACCGCGACGAGATCATCGCGCGCGACCGCCAGGCCCGCGAAATGGGGGTGCGCGCGGTGCCCACATTCATCCTCGGCGGCGAAGCGGTGGTGCCGGGCAGCCAGAAAACCGCGTTCTGGGACGAGGTGATCTCGGACATCCTGGACACCGACACCGACCCCGCCGCGGAGGCACGACATTGAGCGCCCGCAGGCTGGCGGTTGGCGAGTTCGTGGCGCTGATGGCGATGCTGTCTTCGCTGGTGGCCTTTTCGATCGACTCCATGCTGCCCGCCCTGCCCCGGATCGCGGCCGAGCTTTCGCCGGATGCGGTGAACCGGGCGCAACTTGTGGTGGCCGCCTTCATGCTGGGGCTCGGTCTTGGAACGATGCTGGCCGGACCGCTGGCCGATGCTTTCGGGCGCAGGCCGGTGATTGTCGGCGGCATTGCGGTCTACATGGTCGGCGCGGCAATGGCCTATCTGTCGGGCAGCCTGAATGCGCTGCTGCTGGCGCGTCTGATCCAGGGGCTGGCGATCGCCGGGCCGCGGGTGGCCTCGATGGCGATGGTGCGCGATCTCTACGCGGGCCGGCGCATGGCCCGGATCAGTTCCTTCATCACCACCGTGTTCATGCTGGTGCCCGCCATTGCGCCCTCGCTCGGGGCGGCGGTCATCCATGTCTGGGGCTGGCGCGCGGTCTTTCTGGCCTTCGTCGCCTTCTCGGGCACCGCCGGGCTGTGGCTGACGCTGCGCCAGGGCGAAACCCTCGCGCCGGAGCATCGCCGGCCGTTTCGCCCGGCGGGCCTGCGCGACGGCTTTCGCGAGGTGGTGCGCCGGCGCGTGGTGCTGGTTGCGACGCTGGCCATGGCGGCCGAATTCGGGGCGCTGGTGTCGCTGCTGTCCTCGACCCAGCAAATCTATGCCCAGGTCTTCCACCGCCCGGACAGCTTTCCGCTGTGGTTTGCCGCAACCGCCGTTCTGGGGGCCGGGGGCACCATTGCGAACGGCGTGCTGGTGGTCCGGCTGGGCATGCGCCGCCTGGTGCTGCGCGCCTTCGCGGCACAGGCGCTGGCCTGCGTCATCGCCGCGGCGCTGCTCGGCGCGGGGCTGTTGCCGGCGGGACTGCGGTTTGCGCTCTGGTTTGCCTGGTCGGCAGCGCTTCTTGTCGGCGTCGGGATGATCATGGGCAACCTGGTCGCGCTGGCGCTGCGCCCGCTGGGCCACGCAGCGGGCATGGCGGCGTCGGTGGTCACCGCGGCCTCCACCATCCTGGGGGTGGCGCTGGCCGCGCCGGTGGGGCTGGCCTTCGACGGCACGCCGCTGCCGCTGATCCTGGGAACCGGCGCCATGTGCGCCCTCGGCTGGGGGCTGATCCGGCTGATGCTTGACGAAGGGCAACTGCGCCGTCCTTGACAACGCCGCCGTTCTGGCGGCAGGCTGGCGCCACCGCCCGAACGAGGGAGCATCCTGCGGCCATGCAACACGAGTTGCGCCTTGTGCGCTATTTCGAGGAAATCCTGGGCTGCCGCAATGCCGAATCGGCCTGGGACGTGCTCGGCGCGGAAATGCGACAATACGGTTTCGACCGGATGATGTTCGGCCTTGCCGATGTCAGTTCCGACGGCCAGGTCGAGGACATCTCGGACGCGGTGATGCTGTTTCACGGCGAACAGTCCTATGTGGACAGATATCTGGAAGGCGGGTTCTACCGGAACGCGCCGCTGTTTTTCTGGGCCTTCCGCAACCGCGGGGCGATCAGCTGGCGCGACCCGGCCGGGGGGCTGGACCCCGAAACGCTGGCCCGGCAGCGCCCGGGCATGCTGAAGCTCATGCGCGAATACGACGTGCGCGCCGGCTACAGCATCTCGCTGGCCGAGCCCGAAGCCGGAGACGTGGCCGTGATCACCCTGTGTGCCCGACCGGGGCTGGACCAGGACGAGGTAGAGGCGCTCTGGCAGCGCCATGGCAAGCAGGTCGAAATGACCTGTTCGATGTTCTACCTGCGCATCAAGGCCCTGCCGCGCCCGGTGCAGACGCGCCCGCTGACCAGCCGACAGAAAGAGGTGCTTCGCTGGGTGGCAGCGGGCAAGACCGCGCGCGATGTGGCCCAGATCATGGACATCAGCACCGCCACAGTGGACAAGCACCTGGCCGCGGTGCGCACCGCCTTCGATGTGCTCACCACGGCGCAGGCGGTGAAAAAGGCGACGCGATTCAACCTGATCTGACCCGAACGGATCCGATCCGATCGCGCCCGTGCAACCCCGAACGCGCCAGTGCGGCTCCCGTTCGCCGCCCGAGCGCGTCCCGAGCGCGCCTCCCGTTCCTGTCCCGAACGCCCCCCGGCAGCGCCCCTTTGCCAATCCCTTGCCGGCCCCTTTGCCGACCCCTTTGCCGGCCCGCTTTGCCGAAGCGCTTGACGCACCGATTGCCCGCCGCCCCGTCTGCCCCCGGGCGCCCCGCGTCCCCGAGCGCCCTGCGTCCCCCGCCCCGGAGCGCGCCGCGCGTCCTGCGTCCCCGGCGCGCCGGCTGCCCGACGAAAGCCGCCCCATCGCATCGCAACGCCCGGCCCGGCTTCGCGCTTGCGCGTCCCCGCGGGGCGCGGGCGTGCCAGAGGGCGCAGCCGGCGCCGCGGCTTCCTTCAGGTCCGTGCCCTGGCGGCCAGATCGGCGGCAATGGCATAGGCCCCCCTGATCCTGTCGCGCTTTCCTTTCCAGTCGCGCCGCACCACGATCCTGTTGTCCCTGACCCTGGCCAGCCCCTTTTGCGCCTGGATGAAGTCCACCAGCCCGGCGGGGTTGGCGAACTTGTCGTTGTGGAACTGGATCGTTGCCCCGCGCGGGCCGGCATCCAGGCGCGCGATCCCGGCGCGCTTGCACTGCGCCTTGATGCGCACCACCAGCAGCAGGCTGTTCACTTCGCCGGGAAGCGGGCCGAAACGGTCGATCAGTTCGGCGGCGAACCCTTCCAGTTCGACCTTGCCGTGCAGCCCCGAAAGCCGGCGGTAGAGCCCCAGCCGCACATCCAGGTCGGGCACGTATTTCTCGGGGATGAGCACGGGAATGCCCAGGTTGATCGCCGGTGCCCACTGGTCGTCTGCCTCGCTCAGCCCCTCCAGTTCGCCGGCCTTGATCTTGGCAATCGCCTCTTCCAGCATCGACTGATACAGTTCGTAGCCCA
>Ga0256841_1002889_pt1 | contig 13279 bp, 8 predicted proteins | sample 356308metaG_FD_185971 | JGI IMG/M metagenome (GOLD analysis project Ga0256841, IMG submission 185971) | Hydrothermal vent microbial communities from Mid Atlantic Ridge, Atlantic Ocean - 356-308 | ecosystem: Environmental > Aquatic > Marine > Hydrothermal vents | place: Atlantic Ocean: Mid...
GTCCACGCCCAGCTTTTCGACGAGCCGGTGCGGCCAGTCCGAGCCGCCGGCTTCGAGCAGGCCGATGTATTTTTCGGCGAACGCCTCCCCTTCTTCCCGATAGCGGGCATAGAGCGCGAGCACGAGCAGTTCCCCGAAGGCATAGGCGTACACATAGCCCGGCGTGTGGAGGAAATGCGGGATGTAGCTCCACCATCGTTGATAATGATCGCCGAGCGTGACGCTGCCCCGAAACATGGCGCTCTGAGTCTCGATCCATGCTTCGCCGAAATCGTCCGCCGTCAGTTCGCCCGCGCTCCGTCGCGCGTGGTGGATGCGATCCTCGAAGCGGTTCATCGCCACCTGGCGGAAGACGGTCGCGATGGTGTCGTCGATCTTGGCGACGAGCATGGCGAGCCGGTTTTTCGGGTCCGTCTCGGCGTTCATGAGCCGCTGAAAGACGAGCATCTCGCCGAAGACCGAGGCGGTCTCGGCGGTGGTGAGCGGCGTGTCCGCCTGCAGGACGCCCTGCCGACGGGAGAGGTACTGATGCACGCCGTGCCCGAGCTCGTGCGCCAGGGTCTGCACGTCGCGGATCTTTCCGGTATAGTTCAACAGGATGTAGGGGTGCGCACTCGGCACGGCGCCGTGGCTGAAGGCTCCGCCCCGTTTGTTCGGAGCGAGCGCGGCGTCGATCCACCGCCGCTCGAAGAAGTCGCGCACGATCTCGCCGAGGCGCGGGTGGAAATCGCGGTACGCCTCCGTGACGAGTTCCCGCGCATCGTCCCAGGCATAACGGGTGTCGGCCTCGCCCACGGGCGCATACCGGTCGTAGTCGTACATTTCGTCCAGACCGAGCAGGCGGCGCTTGAGCGTATAGAACCGCTCCACGAGGTCGAAGCGCGAGGTGACCGCCCCGATGAGCGCCTCCACGGTCTCGTCGTCGACCTCGTTTTCGAGGTTTCGACCGGCCAGCCAGTGCGGATAGCCGCGCAGCCGGTCGTCGGTCGCCTTGTCGGCGAGGATGGTGTTGAAGACAAAGGTGAGCGTGCGGAGGTTGGCTTCGAGGCCCTCGGTGAAGGCGAGCGCGGCGCGGCGGCGGAGGTCTCGGTCCGGCTCGTAGAGCTTCGCGAGGATCTGCTGCTGGGTCATCGACTCGCCGTCGAGCATGAAGCGCATCGCACCGAGCGTCTCATCGAAGTACCGGTTCCACGCGCTTCGCCCGGTGACGCTCTTCTCAGCCATGATCTTCTCCTCCGGCTCGCTGAGGAGGTGCGGCTTGTGCAGACGTTCGAGTTCGAGGTAATGCCGGTAGCGAGCCAGCGCCGGGTCTTCGAGCAACGCCGACGCGCGGTCGTCGTCGAGCGCGGTCCATTCGAGGCGGAAGAAGATGAGCTTCTGCGAGATCTCGGTATACGTCTCCCGCACCTTCTGGAGCAGAGCGCCCCTCCGCGGGTCGCCCGTGTCGGTAGACCACCACAGGTAGGCATAGGTGAAGGCCCGCCCAAGCCGGTCGTGGATTTCCTCATAGGCTTCGAGGGCGAGCGCCAACCCCATCGCATCGAGGGCGGCCACCTTCCCGCGATAGGTCGTCTCGAAATCATCGGCACGCTCGGCAGCCGTCGCCAGATCCCGTTCGAGCGCGTCGTGATCGGCGTACAGATCCGTCAGATCCCAATGAACCGTCTCGGCCCCGGTCACAGTCGCTTCCATTGTCCTTCCATGATCCGTTCTTTTTCAGGTAATTGCGCCCCCGCTCACACGGGTGAAACGAAAACGTCGGTACTGAAACCAACCGTCGCGGCATTTGTTGTCGCCCCCCGTCCAATTCCATATTTTCTTGACCCCTTTTCTTGCCCCCCTTCCGAACCTTCATTTCTCATTCCGGTATTACGGTCTGCCTATGCCTATCGCCTTCCTACGAAAAACGATGACGAGCGTCTTCAAAAAAAGGAAGACCCCCTCCCCCTTCAAAAGCCTCGCGACGGAGGAAGCCCTTCAGGAAGCCCTCGCGCAATCACGAAACGAGCCGGTCGTACTTTTCAAGCACAGCGCCATCTGCGGCGTCAGCTTCATGGCGCGGCGACAGATGGTTCACCTGTCCGAAGACGACGAACCCGCGATCTACGAACTCGTCGTTCAGCAGTCGCGGCCGCTTTCGAATCGCATCGCCGAAATGTTCGGCATCCGGCATCAGTCCCCCCAGGCGATCGTTCTCTACCGGGCGCGTCCCGTTTTCAACGCGTCGCACGGAAACATCACCACGGATCGGATTCGGCGGGCGCTCCACGAGGCGCGGCAGACTCAGACTTCAGACTCATGACGACCATGCAAACCACCCGCTCCCTCGCCCTCTTCCTGGCAGCCGGCCTCTTCTTTGCCGGCTGCGGCGCGAAGAACGCCGAGACACCCGCAGCCGACGCCGCAGGCGAGACGGTCGAGACGGCCTCGCCCGCTTACCTCGGGAAAGCCGCGCCCGACTTCACGCTCAGGACGCTCGACGGCAAGGACTTCCGTCTGTCCGATCATCGGGGCGAGGTGATGCTGATCAATTTCTGGGCGACGTGGTGCGGTCCGTGCGTCATCGAGACGCCGGAACTCGTGAAGATGTACGACGAGCTTCACGACAAGGGCTTCACCGTCGTCGGCATCTCGCTCGACGAGGAAGGCTTCGAGGTCGTCGCGCCGTTCGCGAAGGAGTACGAGGTATCCTATCCGCTCGTCGTCGACGACGGAACCGTGGCGGAAGAGTTCGGCGGCGTCTTCGGCCTGCCGACGACGTACGTGCTGGACAAAAACGGAAAGATCCAGCAGCGCTTCATCGGCATCTTTCCCACGAAGGAGATGCGTCCGGTGATCGAGAAGATGCTGGAAGAGCCCTTTACGGAAACGACCTCGGGGTGAGCGCCGCACCCGGTCGTCCATCCTCCAATACGACCGCCGGACAGATCCGGCGGTCCTTACCCTCCCGATCCCTGAGCACCGGGATCCGATCCGAATCTATGTTGATGACCGAAACCCAACACGATCCCACACGGCGGGAACGTTTGTGCCGGTTTCGAAGAGCGAATGGGCAAGCTGCTTTTCCGGATAAGGACACGAAGCGATGGTATCCATTTCGGGACTGATAAAAAGATACGATGACGTGACGGCCCTCAAGGGCGTCGATCTGGAGATCGAAAGCAGCGGGATCATCGGGATTCTTGGTCCCAACGGCGCCGGTAAAACAACGTTGGTGGAAATCATCGAAGGCTTGCGCCTGCCCACCGAAGGCACGGTCCGCGTTCTCGGCATAGACCCGCAGGAAAATCCGAGACGGCTCAAAGAGCGTATCGGAGCGCAATTGCAGACTACGGCCATCTTGCCGGAACTGACGCCGGCCGAAACGCTGAGCCTGTTCGCTGCTTTTTACGAGAACAGCATTCCGCCGAAGCGCCTTCTCGATCTGATCGGCCTGAGGAAAAAGGCGCGCGCCCGCAATCGAAACCTCTCCGGCGGTCAGAAACAGCGACTCGCCATCGGCATGGCGCTGGTCAATGATCCCGAACTCCTGATCCTCGACGAGCCCACGACGGGGCTCGATCCCGTGGCGCGCCGGGGCGTGCACGACATCGTGACCGAGTTGCGCAATCGCGGCAAAACCATCTTGCTGACCACCCACTACATCGAAGAAGCGGAAAAGCTTTGCGACCGGGTGATCGTGATGAAAGAAGGGCAAATCGTCGCCGACGGCGCTCCGTTCGAATTGACGAGCCGGGCATCGGGAGCTTCAACCGTATGGATCGCGGTCGAAGGCAAGTTGGATCCGACTCCGCTGATGCACGCCGGCGCTCTCCCAAACGGTCGGGAAAAAGAGTATTTCACGTTTCAGACCGAGCATCCGGCAGATTTTATCGTTGCTCTCGGAGACCTTCTGAAAAAACAGCAGGTTACCCTGACCGACCTGCGCATGAAGCGTCCGGCGCTGGAGGACGTATATCTGGAGCTGATCGGCGCTCCCCTCGACGAAAAGGCGGCCGGCGCGTCCCTCCCGTCCAATCTCCCGACGAATTCCTAGCCAGGCAAATGTCCACCACTTTGACCGGCCTTGCGGCGCTGACCCGCGCCTTTTTGCTGCAAACGATCCGCTCAAAAACCGCGCTTTTCTGGAATCTCGCCTTCCCTCTGCTCTTCCTCTTCGGTTTCGCCATTATTTTCGGCGGTTCCGATCCGCAACGGGTGAGCTATCTCGTCCCCGGATTGCTGACCATCACCATGATCTCGGCCAGCTTCTTCGGTGTATCTCTGAGCATGGTGACGCTCCGCGAAACCGGAGTGTACCGCCGCTTCCGCGCGACGCCCGTCCCTGCGACCTCGGTGGTGTCGGCGCATGCGGTCGCGGCGCTGTTCAATCTGGCGCTTTCCATTGCGCTGCAAATGGCCGCCGCAAAAATGTTCTTCAGAATTTCGGTCTCGGGTTCCTGGCTGGATCTGGTACTGGGAATCCTGTTATCGGGATTTGCTTTCGTCCCGCTGGGACTGATCGTCGGTAGTGTGGCCCGTGATTCCGGAACGGCGCCGGCCATTACCAACCTGCTCTTTTTCCCCATGATGTTTCTCAGCGGAGCGACTTTTCCCTTTTTCATGCTGCCGGGCTGGTTGCAAACGATCGCCAGGTTTTTACCGGCAACGTACGTCGTGGAAGTGCTGCAAGGAATCATGGTGCGCGGCGAGTCCCTCGCGCAAATGAGCGGACCGGTTTTCGTGCTTGCGCTCTCCGGTGCGCTGGCCTTTGGGCTGAACGGGCTGCTCTTCCGCTGGGAAAGCACCGAACCGATTCGAAAAGAGCGCCTGGTCATAGCCGTGGCAACGCTCAGCCTCGTCTACGGAACAACTTTTTTCCTCCTCCCTCGCTTCAAGATCGCTGCGTCGCCGGACAGGTCACCTTCCCTGCAGACCGACGAAGACCGAGCGTTGCTGCTGACCCACTTCGCCTACGTGGATGAAAACGGGGAACTCGTCCGAAACGCGCGTATGTTGATCCGGGGAGATCGCATCGTACGGATCTTCGAAGAGGGGGAGTCGCCGGACACTTCCGGGGCGACCGTTCACGATCTGGAGGGAGGATACCTGATTCCCGGGTTGATCGATTCTCACGTGCACCTGGGAGGATCGGCGGGGGGAAACGTCTCTATTGTGGAGTTCGGCAAAGATCGGATGATCCACGACTTGCAGGCTTACCTCGGCGTCGGGGTTACGTCCTTCGTAAGCCTGACTGATGACCTGGACGATCTGCTCTCCCTCCGCGAGGCGGTGCTGCGTGGAGAGATGCGCGCGCCCCGACCGTTCTTTTCCGGCCCTGCTCTCACGGCTCCGGGAGGCCATCCCGCTGCCCGTTTCGAGCGAGTGCCCGGATTGGCGGAGCGGTTGACCCGGCAGGTCGCGACCGCTGCCGAAGCGGAAGCGGCCGTGCGAGCATTGGCGCGCCGACACGTGCACCTGATCAAACTGGTACTGGAAGAGGGCGACGCGTCCTTTCAAAAGCTTCCGCGCCTGTCGGAAGAGGCGCTTCGCGCGGCCGTAAAAACGGCGCACGAGATGGGATTGAAAACCACCGTGCATGTGCAGACCGACGCGCACGCCCGACTCGCCATCGAGGCCGGCGCCGACGGCTTGGAGCACGTGCCGGTTGATCTGTCCGACGCAACGATTGCGCTCATGGTCCGCCGTGGCGTAACCCTGACGCCCACCCTGGCTGTGGCCGAAGGGATGAAAAACGTGGCTACGGGTGCGCCAATCGAGGATAGTCTCGCTCAACGGTGGGTCCTGCCCGAGATTCTGCAATCCCTGAAGTCGCCGGCGAGCCGGATCCAAGCGGCGCGTCAGGCGGATGCGTTCGTTCAGCAAATGCGCCGGCGGTTCGAAGACCGGGTGAAGCGCACGGCAGCGGCCTATCGGCAGGGCGTGCGCATCATAGCCGGAAGCGATGCCGGCAACCCTGCCACCTTCCACGGCGTCGGCCTCATTCGCGAGTTGGAACTGTTCGCGCAACGGGTCGGCATGAAGCCAAGAGACATCTTCCTGTCGGCGACCCGGTATCCGGCGGATCGACTGGATCAGCCCGACCTGGGGCGGATCACCGAAGGAGCCCTGGCCGACCTCGTCGTGTTGAAAGCCAACCCCCTGCAGGATCCCGGCGCCTACCGCCAGGTGAGCCGGGTCTATTTTGCGGGGCAACTGCTGCAACGCGATGCTTTGCTTACCGCCCCCCCCGGTCCCTGGCAACCGCGCATAGCCTTCTAAAAAACAGCCGTCCGGACCGCGCACTTTCCCGGCGCGCCTTTGGTAAGCACGATAGCGTTTCAAAAGAAAGCGGGACCGCCGAAAGGGCCGTCCCGCTTTTTTCGTTCCGGAGTGTGAAGGCCGGCCGCCCGACGGGTGTTCAATGGAACTGCTCTTCCTCCGTCGAGCCGTTCATCGCGGAGGTGCTCGACTGTCCGCGCGTCACGACGTTTCGGACGAGGTCGAAGTAGCCCGTGCCCACTTCGCGCTGGTGCATGGTGGCCGTATAGCCCTTCTCGACGGCTTCGAACTCGTAGCCCTGGAGCCGAACGTACGCCGGCATCCCTTCCCGGTGGTACTTGTGCGCGAGATCGAACATGCCGTAATTGAGGGAGTGAAAGCCCGCCAGCGTGATGAACTGAAATTTGTAGCCCATCTTGCCGAGTTCATCCTGGAAGTTGGCGATGGTCTCCTCGTCGAGGTGTTCCTGCCAGTTGAACGAAGGTGAACAGTTATAAGCGAGCATCTTTCCGGGGAACTGATCGTGGATCGCTTCGGCAAAACGGCGGGCTTCGTCGAGGTCCGGATGCGACGTCTCGCACCAGATGAGGTCGGCGTAGGGCGCGTAGGCAAGCCCGCGCGCGATGGCCGCCTCGATGCCGTTGCGGACGCGATAGAAGCCCTCGGGCGTCCGCTCTCCGGTGACGAACGGGCGGTCGTACTCGTCGACGTCGCTCGTCAAGAGGTTCGCAGCATTGGCGTCGGTGCGGGCGATGAGGAGCGTCGGCGCCCCCAGGAGGTCCGCCGCCAGCCGCGCCGAAACGAGCGTGTTGATGAACTGGTTCGTCGGCACGAGCACCTTGCCGCCGAGATGGCCGCACTTCTTTTCGGAGGCGAGCTGGTCTTCGAAGTGGACCCCGGCGGCCCCGGCTTCGATCATCGCCTTCATCAACTCGAACGCATTGAGATGCCCGCCGAAGCCGGCTTCGGCGTCGGCCACGATCGGGGCCATCCAGTACGTGCTCGTATCGCCCTCGGCGTGGTGGATCTGATCCGCGCGCATGAGTGTCTGGTTGATGCGACGGACGACGTGCGGGACACTGTTTGCCGGATAGAGGCTCTGATCGGGGTACATCTGCCCGGCCAGGTTGGCGTCGGCGGCCACCTGCCAGCCGCTCAAATAGATGGCCTTGAGCCCCGCCTTCACCATCTGCATGGCCTGATTGCCGGTGAGCGCGCCGAGCGCGCGCACGTAGTCCTCCTCGTGCAAGAGCTTCCACAGCCGGTCCGCGCCATGCTCGGCCAGCGTATGCCGGATGCGCAACGTGCCGCGCAGCTTGAGCACGTCCATAGCCGTGTACGGGCGATGGATACCCTCCCACCTCGGATCCTCCGACCAGGACTTTTCGAGCAACAGGGCTTCGCTCACGAGATTCGTCGGGTACAGGTAGCCGTTTTCTTTCATTTCCATGAGATCACTCCGGAATAGTTATAGGATGGATTAAAGATTCCCTCGGATGTGGTTGCAATCGCGTGACGGTCAGAAGGCGCATGTGCCCCTGCGCAGCCGCGCGCGTCGTTCCTCGAGCAACAGCCCCGCCGGATCCGTCGCACAGGCGAGAAACGGGCGGAAAGTCTCTTCGGTGAAGATGTGCGCGGCATCCTCCCGCGCCTGCCCGAAGCGCTCGATCTCCTTCGCCACGGACGCCTCCGGATAGCCCTTCATCGCCGTCCGGATCTCCGCGACGATCTTTTCGAACTCCTCCTCGAACACGCGGAGCACGAGCGGGCGCGTCACCTGCTCCCCGCCATCGAGCGTGATGCCGTGACGGAGCCATTGCCACGTCTGAGCGCGTGAGATTTCGAGCGTGGCGAGGTCTTCCATGAGGTCGTCCCACGCCACACAGCCGATGTCCTGATGCCACCCTTTCACGTAGGCCATCCCCACCCGCACGTTCTTCCGAAGGCCGTCCATGGTCCACGGCGGCGTCGATTTCGGAAGAAGGTCCGGGTGTTCCGGCAGGTCCGGGATCACGTCGAGCTGGTTCTTTCGGGCGAAAGGCTTCATCGCCGGGCCGATGAAATAGGGATGCGACACCCAGCACCCGTCATGCCCGATGGAGGCCTCGAACGTCTTGTCCTCGACGACCTTGCGCGTCTGTTCGGCGCGACGCTCGGGGGTGCGCCCCGGCGTGAAGGCCGCCATGCCCCCCATCCCGAACGCCCCGTGCTTATGACACACACGGATGAGCTGAAGCACGTAGTTTTTCATCCACGGGCGGTTCATCGAGATCGAGCCCCGGTCGGCAAGCACACGGTCGGGATGCTCCTTGAGCGCCTTGATGTCGGAGAAGATCTTGTCCCATCTTCCCCCGTTGAGACCGGCCGCATGGCTCCGAAATTCATACAGGATCTCCTCCATCTGAAAGGCCGCCGGGAGCGTCTCGATCAGGAACGTGGCCTTGATGGTCCCGGCGGGGATGCCGAGCCCTTTCTCCACGAGGTCGAAGAGCCGGTTCCACCACCGGGCTTCGAGGTACTGCTCGCATTTGGGGACGTAATATTTCGGCGTCTTGCCCTGCGCGATGAGCTTGCGGGCCGTATGGAACGTGCTCAGGGCGAAATCCATCAGCCCCCCCGATACCGGCGCGCCGTCGATGCGAAGGTTGACTTCATCGAGGTGGAGGCCCCGCACGCGGACCATGAGCAGCGGCATATCGTCCATATCGAGGCGGTACAGCTTTTCGGGCTGACGGCCCCGGGCGGGTTTGCGGTGCGTAAGCGTTCCGTCCACTGCGCCGATCAGGTTCTCGACGCCCTGCATGACGTTGTGCCACGAGGGCTTCATCGAGTCCTCGAAGTCGAGCATCGCCGCGTCGGCGCGGTGCCCGTCGGCGGTGCGGCTGAGCATGTTGATGACCATCTTCGCGTCGCTGATCGGCCCCGTGATTTCGACGCGCCGGCAGAGCAGATCTTCCGGCAGCGGAGCCACTTTCCACGGCGTCTCCCGGGCCGCGCGTCCCTCCTCGCCGGTGAGGTATCCCGGCGTCTCCCCCCCGTCGAAGGCGGCCTGCCGGGCTCGCCGCGCCGCGAGCAGTCGCCGTCGCTCCGGTTCGAGCGCCCGGTGCAGTCCGGCGACGAAGCCGATCGCCGCCGGGGAGAGCACCCGCTGCGCCTGCTTCGTCCACGCCATCGCGTTGACGTCCACGCCGTCGGCGAGCGTGTGCCACTGGATCTTGTCTTCCCAAAGGACCGCCGACGCCCCCCTTTTCGCTCCACCCATCGTCACAAACCTATTTTTTTCAAGAGATTACAAGCGGCTTTCTTTCGATTCCCAACCGCGAATAATTCATTTTACGAATAATTTTTCCAAAAGCGTAATTTCGCTAATTAGAAATTTACATTTTTTCTCTTTCCGCATCTCATTTTCCTTTTCCGGATCGTATCTTTTCGCGGACAGCGAACCCAAGACCCACCTGAGAGGCGCCGCCCATGACCATGAATGCGGAAAATCTGCGCTTCATCCTCGGCCTGAAGCTCAAACGACTCCGCCTCGACAAAGGCTACTCCCTGAAGACCCTGTCGGAACGGTCCGGGCTTTCGATCTCCTATATCAGTGAAATCGAGAAGGGGAAGAAGTATCCGAAGCCGCAGAAAATTCTCGGGCTGGCCTCGGCCCTTGAAGTGTCCTTCGACGAACTCGTCTCGCTCAAGGTGGACGAGGAGCTCTCGCCGCTCAAATCCATCTTCAACTCGGCCTTCATCCAGGAATTTCCGTTCGAGTTGTTCGGCCTGGCGCTCGAAGACCTCTTCGGCATCATCAAGAACGAGCCGGAAAAGGCGGGCGCGCTCATCCGGACCTTTCTCGAGATCGGGCACATGTACGACGTGCGGGTGGAGCATTTCCTCTTCGCGGCGCTCCGATCGTACCAGCAGATGCACGCGAACTATTTCGAGGACCTCGAAGGGGTGGCGGCGACCTATGGCCAGACGCGGGGGCTGTCCGCCGACGCGCCCATCGACGAGGCGGCCTTGCGAGCCGTTCTGGTCGACGAATACGGGTACGTCATCGACGAGGACACCCTCCCGACGCACCCGGTGCTCCGCCGATTCCGCTCCGTCTTCCTCGACGGGAACCGGCGGCGGCTCCTCGTCAACGGGCGCATGTTGCCTGCCCAGAAAGCGTTCATCTTCGCCCGCGAGATCGGCTACCGCTTTCTCGACCTGAAACCCCGCGCCCTGACGTCCTCCTGGCTCAAGGTGGAGTCCTTCGATCAGGTCTTCAATAATTTCAAGGCCTCGTACTTTGCCGGGGCGCTGCTCATCGATCAAGAAGCGCTCTTCCGGGAAATGAAGGCTTTCTTCGCCCGAAAGACCTGGGACGAACGGGCCCTCCTCGACATCATGAACCGCTTCAACGCGACGCCGGAAATGTTTTTCTATCGGCTGACGGAGCTGCTCCCCCGCCTTTTCGGCCTTCAGGACATCTTTTTCGTTCGTTTCAACCACACCCCCGGAGACGACCGCTTCCGGCTGACCAAAGTGCTGAACATGTCGCGGGTGGCGGTGCCGCACGGGATATGGCTCAACGAGCACTATTGCCGTCGATGGCCCGACATGCCCCTGCTCGAACGCCTTGCGGAACGACAACGGGAAGGCCTCGGCGACGGGCCCGTCGCCGCCGCGCAACGCTCGCACTTCATGGACGCCGACGCAGACTACTTCGTCATCTCCATCGCCCGTCCGCTCGCCCTCCAGCCGGGAAAAAACTCGTGCGTCTCACTTGGCTTCCTCGTGAACGCCCCCTTCAAAAAGACGGTGAAATTCTGGAAGGACCCTTCCATTCCGAACGCGGAGGTGAACCTGACGTGCCAGCGGTGCGGGTTTCTCGACTGTCCCGACCGCGCCGCCGAGCCCGCCATTTTTCTCGACCAGAAGGAGCATGAGGAGCAGGACCGCGCCCTTCAGGAGTTGATCCGGAAGATGCGCCGCGCGTGAAGGCGCGAAGGGCGGGAAGCCTCTCCGCCCCCGCCCTTCACAGGCGTCCATCGGGCCCGCGTCGCAAAGCGGTGCGCGACGCGTGTCAGACCCTTTCGAGGGCGAGAGCCGTGCCGCCGCCGGTGCCGTGACAGATCGCCGCGAGGCCGCGCGCCCGGTCGTGCGTGTGGAGCGCGTGCACGAGCGTCGTGGTGATGCGCGCGCCGGTGCAGCCGATCGGGTGGCCGAGGGCGATCGCGCCGCCGTGCACGTTGAGTTTCTCGTACGGGACGCCGAGCATCTCGTGGAAGAGGATGCTGTTGATCGCGAAGGCCTCGTTGTTTTCGAAGAGGTCGTAGTCTTCGAGGGTCGTGCCGGACTTATCGAGGAGTTTGCGTACGGCGGGGATCGGCGCTTCGGGGAACCGCCACGGTTCTCCGGCCGCCCATGCGCCGCCCACGAACCGCGCCAGCGGCTTCAGCCCGTAGCGTTCCACGGCCTCGCCGCTCGCCACGAGGAGCGCCGCCGCTCCGTCGCTGATCTGGCTGCTGTTTCCGGCCGTGAGCACGCCGTCTTTCCGGAACGCGGGCCGGAGTCCCGCCAGCGATTCCATGGTCGTCTCCGCGCGGATGCCCTCGTCGGCGGTGAGCGTCTTCGTTTTGCGCCGCTCCCGGTACGCGATGGGCACGATCTCCTCCGCAAACCGGCCCTGCTCGGTCGCCTCGGCGGCGCGGCGGTTCGACAGGAAAGCGATCTCGTCGAGCGCCTCCCGCGTGATGCCTTTCTCGGCGGCGAGGCGTTCCGTCTGCTCGCCCATCGCCTCCCCGCTCATGGGGTCGCTCAGCCCGTCCCGGAAGAGAAGGTCCGTCAATCCTTCGGCGTGCCCCATCGCATATTTGTATCCCCACCGCGCCTTCGATGAGAGGTAATACCCCGAACCCGACATCGACTCGACCCCACCGGCGAGCATGACGTCGGCCTCTCCGGCCCGGATGAACGCGGCGGCGTTCATGACGCTCATCATGCCCGAGGAACACACCATGTCGAGCGCGAGGCCGTCGACCTCCTTCGGAATGCCGGCTTTGATGGCCGCCTGCCGGGGGATGAGTTGGCCGTGCCCGGCGCGGATCACGTTCCCGAAAATGTAGAGGTCGAGGTCCTTGCCTTCGACGCCCGCACTTTCGAGCGCGGCTTTCATCACGTGGGTTGCCAGATCGACCGGCGAGTGATTCTTGAGCGCCCCGCCGAACCGGCCGATGGGCGTCCGCACGGCGGACACGATGTATACGTCTCGCATGAAAGGAGTGGGTTTGGGTTCAGGATGGAAAGGGAGTTACGGGAAACGCCGGCCTCGATTGCCGGGGACGTTCCGTCGTTCGAGGCGACCGGTTTCCGTCGACGGCGTGGAAGCGCTTTTCCACAGCGGCATCGCAGCGCGATCGACCGAAACGGGTGTACGCGGGGTGCGGCGACGGGTTTTCGCTTCGTCGTCTCTTCACCGCCTCATGTCTGCGAAGCGTCGTCCTTTTTCAACAGGCTCACGCGCACCATGTTCAGCGCGACGGTCGAGGAGAGTTCCTTGTTCGTGCGCCGGTCATGAGCGAAGCGATACCGGCGGGCCCGTGATCCGTCAGCGTCGGCGAACCCCACCCACACCGTGCCGACGGGTTTCTCCGGCGTGCCGCCCGTCGGCCCCATGATGCCCGTCGTGGAGACCGCCACCGCCGCGCCGAGTCGTTTCCGCACGCCCTCGGCCATCTGCCGTGCGACGATCTCGCTCACGGCGCCATAGGCTTCGAGCGCTTCGGGATCGACGCCGAGCGCGTCCTCTTTTACCGCGTTCGCGTATGCCACGACGCCGCCGAGGACGTAAGCCGAGGCGCCGCTCACGTTTGTCAGCCGGTGGCACACGAACCCGCCCGTACAGCTCTCCGCCGTCGCGATGGTGAGGCCGCGCGCGCGGAGCATCTCCCCCACCACGCCTTCGAGCGTGTCGTCGCCCTCGCCATAGATGTACTTGCCGACGCGTTCGCGGAGCGCGGATTCCAGACCGCGCAGCCTT
>Ga0256841_1002890_pt1 | contig 13278 bp, 6 predicted proteins | sample 356308metaG_FD_185971 | JGI IMG/M metagenome (GOLD analysis project Ga0256841, IMG submission 185971) | Hydrothermal vent microbial communities from Mid Atlantic Ridge, Atlantic Ocean - 356-308 | ecosystem: Environmental > Aquatic > Marine > Hydrothermal vents | place: Atlantic Ocean: Mid...
TTGCCGCGCTCACGTCACACTCGAACTTGCTGATCGACGTGGTCGCTCCCTAGCCAAGCGCTCGACCAGACTGAGCCTGCCCGTTGGCCGGGCACGCTGGGCTGAGTTGTTCGCCCGCGAGTTCCAACGGGTTGGGGAGGTCTATGGGAAGTACGATCAAGCCGAGGCGTGTGTAGTGACGGTCACTGCACCCGGACTAGGGTTAGCGTCGATTCGGTGCGAGCGAGGTTTCGCGCCTTTGCGTTGGGCGTTTGGCCGTGACGACGAAGGACCGTACGTCGCGCTGGTAGACAACACAGGCGGTGGAAGCGTCACCGTCACCCGCTACGACTTTAGTACCCCGCTCGAGTCACGGACAGTATCAATGGATCCGGACGTGCGGCTTCGGTGGCCAGATGGTGGCCTTGTGCTCGCGACTGATGGGAGGCTGTCGACGTCCGTTGTCCTGCCTCCTCGTGTTCGCACACTTGAAGATCTTCAACAGATGCAGGCACCACAGCCGTCGCGGATAATCAGGTCAGAGGCAGATGTACTACGAGTTATTGAACACGCCAATCTCTGGGCGATGGCATCGCTGCCAGCGGATCCATTTGCCGCGACGCGTCGGCTCGAGGTACTCCGCTCGATCGTCGAGGCCCTGGCTTCCACCATCGGAGGGGAACGGTGGGGCAGCGCGGAGGATGCGTTCCGGTTGACTGCGCCCGACCTCAGGATGCTGAGTGAGGCGATCGGCCGCAAGGCAGATCAGCGAGTGCTCGCGAGCGCGCTCGCGGCGGCGTTACCGACACTTGAGAATCTTGACGTGCGAGCGCGAATCCTGCGTTTCGCAGCCCTCCTTCACGAGCACGATCAACTTGGTGATGCCCGAGAGCAAGGTATCGTTGTCTCGGAGTTCCTCCTTCGGCTAGCGACGGAGCCATGGACGCTTCTCGGGTGGCGCCAGGGCGAACTTGATGACCTACTCACACTGACGCTGGGCTTTCCAGTTCTGCTCCGAGCGGCTCGATTCGTCGTCCTGGGCACGGCGCTCACTTCAGACGACCCATACACGGTGTACGAGGGGTGGTTATGGGAATAGCGCTCCTAACGCCAGATGACGCCGTTCAGCGAACCGTAAGGACCCTCGGCCTTGATTCGAACAGTGTCGACCTCACCAGTCCGGAGGTCCTGGCTGCGTCTGTACGCCGAGCAGCATCATTTCTGTGTCCGATCACGCCTGGCCTGCTGGCCCGCTCCGTTGACGAGGCGCTAGTCGGACTACCCGGGTACTCGGAGCGGACGAGAGCCATCCTTGAGGAGACAGTCGACGCGCTTGTGAGCTACGGCGACTTGCTCGAGTTGCCGGTTGAAGAGGAGCGTGGCAGGCATCGGTACCTCTATCTCGGGCCACCGGCCTTCGTCCAGCGGCAGTCCGGAGTCATTCTCCTCTTAGGAGTACGCCCTGATGGCGCGCCCTTGCTTCCTAGCGCATTGTCGCAAGGAATCGAGTACGAAGCACATGTACGTCTACTCCCTATCGGATCTGGTGTCAGCGCGGACGACCTGCTCGCTGAGGGGCTAATGGAGATGCGGGCTGAGCAATGGCTCCGATGCCCCCGGTCGGAGTCCGCAAGCCGAGTCGTTGAGGAGTACACGGCTCGCCTCTCCAGCGTCCGCCTCATGGGACCCCTGGATGGTGTGCGCGTACTCGACCCGGCCCGACCTCCCACCTACTACCGAGGGCGCTGGCGCGAGCTGACACGAGCGGACACCGGTACCTTCGTTGCCCGCCGGCCGCAGGGGTACGGTGCAGACCCATGGTGCTTCCTAGAAGTCGGTGACGGTGAGGTTCTGCGGGGCATTGACCTCCCGGTGACGGATCCTCTCAGTCTCGGGGCTGATGAGGCTTGGCGTCTGCAGGCGGCGATCGATGCCGAACGAGGTCAGCCCCAACGGGTCGCGATCCGTAGAACTAACCGAGTTGGTTGGTCAGTGATCGACTTGTTCTCGCCGATTCCGAGTTGGGCGCAACGTCGCCTCGACATAGTTGGCAAGCCCGTTGTGCGGTCACGCGGCGCTCTGCTGTCATATGCTATTCCGACGGCCGAAGTTCCCGAGGAGGTCCGCTTCTTGGAGAGGATGATGTGGCTGAGCCAGGCTGCGGACGAAGGAAGCTCTGATGGCTAGCGCGATGACGATCGGCGAAACTATCGAGGAGATCCGCGCTGCCCTCCGTGACTACATCGAGGCAACCTACCATATCGGTCACCCGGCCCTGGTTGGCCAACGACGCGAACGGCTCGAAGAGGAAGGCGTTCTCTTCCGCGCTCCGTACATTGAGAGCACGCCTCGCTACACCGCAACGAGACGGTTTGCCGAACTCGAGATCCCGGATGCGGCTAAGACCCTACTTCGAGTCATGGCGGAGCCCAGCGACGGTCGAGGCCCCCTGCTCCACGACCCGCCGTACACTCATCAGGCATCGGCGCTCGAGGCTACGATGCGTGACGGCCTCAGTCTGGTCGTGACCACAGGCACAGGGTCTGGCAAGACAGAGTCCTTTCTACTTCCGATCCTCGCGCGCCTCGCCGTCGAAGCATCGGAGCGGCCGCGGTCGTTTGAGCACCCAGCAGTGCGGGCGATCCTCCTCTACCCGATGAACGCACTGGTCAACGACCAGTTGGGACGCCTGCGACTTCTCCTTGGTGACTCCGCCGTCGCATCGATGTTCATCTCCTGGGCAGGACGACCGGCGCGTTTCGCGAGATACACGAGTCGGACCCTCTACCCCGGCGTGCGGACATCAAAGAAGGATTCGACTCGGCTCCGTTCGATCGAGCGGTTCTACATCCGACTCCTGCAGGAAGCGGCTGGCCCCGCATCGCAGCGACAAGAGCGAGCGGCACGCCTGATCGAGGCCCTGAAAGCCCGCGGCAAGTGGCCCGCGAAACCTGACCTCCAGGCGTGGTTCGGCCAAAGCGGCCAACGCTGGCAGAACCGTCAAGGCGAATTCGTGCGAGCGGTCACTCGGCCGGAGGATCCCGAGCTTCTCACGCGTCATGAAGTGCTCGCGAACCCCCCGGACATCCTCATAACGAACTACTCGATGCTTGAGTACATGCTCATGCGCCCCCTCGAGCGCCCGGTATTCGACGCCACCCGAGCCTGGCTTGAGGCGAACCCCGACCAGAGGATCCTCCTCGTGGCCGACGAAGCGCACCTCTATCGGGGAGCAGCGGGTGCCGAAGTCGGGCTCCTCCTGCGGCGGTTGCGGGCGCGGCTCGCGATCCCGCCGGACCGCTTCCAGGTGATCTGCACGAGCGCAAGCTTCAACGACCAGGAGTATGCGCGAGTGTTTGCCGCGCAGCTAACGGGGAAGGATCCCGAACACTTCCGGACGATCGAAGGGGAGCTCGCGCTCCAGCCAGCGGACGCGCCTGGGACGGCTGATGACGCTCGGATACTCGCTGCTCTGCGCATTGGCGACTTCTACGAAGCGGAAGATGACGCTGGCCGCCTTGATGCCGTCAGACCGTTTCTTGACTATCGCCGGGTTCCACGACAGGAGGATATTGCCCGGACACTCTACGAGGCGCTACGCGACTACCCGCCGATGAGCCGGCTCATCAACCTGACTATGACGCAGGCTCGTCCGGTGCGCGAACTTGGCGTTGAGATCTTTCCCGACGTTGTTGCTGAGACCGCTGACCAGGCCGTAACTGCCCTCATCGCGCTTGGGAGCGTTGCTCGCCGCAGTGACGGCGAACCCGGGCTCCTTCCCTGCCGAGTTCACGCGTTCTTTCGCGGACTTCCGGGCCTATGGGCGTGCGCTGACGCCGACTGCGCTGCACGCTCACCGGTGTACGACCGTAGTCCGGTCGGCGCGCTCTACACCCAGCCACGGGATATGTGTGAATGCGGTGCCCGCGTCTTCGAGTTGTACACCTGCCGCAACTGTGGGGCAGCGTACCTGAGGGCCTACACCAACGACCTGGAGGAACCGAGCTTCCTCTGGAGCGAACCCGGTGGCCGTTTCGAATCCGTTGTAGGGCCCGTGTCAGAGCTCCATCCGCTCGATATTCTGGTTGAGCCCCCGACCATGCCGGTGGAGCCTGCCGATCTAGACCTCGTGACTGGCCGCCTGAATCCCGCTGTCCTTGGCGACCGCCTTCGCCAGGTGTTTCTGAAGCGCGACCGGCTCATAGGTTGGAGCGAGGACGACCCGGTAGCGCAGGACGCTACGGCGGATGGTGAGTTCGTACCGTGTGGTGTCTGTGGTCAACGCGCCGCTTACGGCCGCACGCCCGTCCAGGACCACCAAACGAAGGGTGATCAGCCTTTTCAGGCGCTGATCACACGGCAGATCCAGGTCCAACCACCTGGTCAGCAGCCCTACTCGGACTTCGCACCATTGCGAGGCCGCAAGGTGCTCGCGTTTTCCGATTCGCGACAGACTGCCGCTCGGCTAGCCCCGAATCTGCAGACCTATGCGATGCAGGATGTTCTTCGGCCACTCCTACTTCGAGGCTGGCGCGATCTCGATCGAATCCCAACGATTTCGCCGCTTCTCAGTCTCGAAGATCTCTACTTGGCTGCTCTCCTTGGCGCTCGACTGCTATCGGTTCGACTTCGGCCAGAGCTTCGCGGTACTGAATCGTTCCACGCGATGCAGGAGGTGGCGGCCGCCTACGAGCGCGGCGCCCTGAGCGACCCAGCAGAGTTGCTCCAATTGCAGATGACACTGCGCTCAGAAGCTCCACCCCAATCCCTTCTAAGGGGCATCGTCACAACAATCACCGACCGCTACTACGGACTACAGGCGCTGGGGTTGGCTTCGCTTAGGGAACGTCGCAACCTCGAACCGCGGATCCTTGATCTTCCCGATATCCCGGGGATTGCGGAAGGCGACGACGCTAAACGCGCCCTCGCACGGGCCTGGATCGCCCAGTGGGCTCGCCCCACAGCCGGCATATGGTTCCAAGACATGGACCTCAGCTGGCAGCAGACGCGACGCGGCGTGCGTCCCCACAAAGGAAAGTTCTCCGTGCTTGACCGATGGATTGAACACAGAGATGCAAAGCGTATCTTCAACCGAGAGTGGCTCCCAGCCCTCCTTGAGACCTTCTGCGAGCGGGCGGCGTCCGACAAGTTCCGTATTCGCGCTGCCAACTTGGCGCTTCAACTGGAAGGAGAGTGGGGATACTGCCAAGCATGCAGGACAACTCAGCGCCCGTTCCCTGAATCGGCCAAGTGCATCAACTGCGCCCGAGAGGATGTGCAGATCGTCGATCCCAACCGCGACCCGGTGTTCATGGCGCGCAAGGGGTACTATCGGGCAAGTTCGCTGCGTGCCCTCGCAGAGCCGCCAGAGCCCCCGATGGCGATCATTGCTGCCGAACATACCGCGCAGCTCAACGCCGCCCAGTCAGACGAAGTGTTCTCGAAGGCCGAGGAACACGAGTTACTTTTCCAGGACGTCGATCTCGGTCTTCCAGGACCCGGAGAGCAGCCGCGCGCTGCCATTGACGTGCTGTCGTGCACAACAACCATGGAGGTGGGGATCGATATCGGGACGCTATCAGGTGTTGCTCTTCGCAACATGCCACCGTCCCGGGCAAGCTATCAGCAACGAGCCGGTCGCGCTGGCCGACGTGGCAACGCAGTCGCAACGGTCGTGGCATTCGGCAGCGCCGATAGCCACGACGAGCACTACTTCACCGAACCCGACGCGATGATCCGCGGTCGAGTCGATGATCCGGTCCTCACGCTCGACAATCCGGAGATCGCCCGACGGCATGTAACGGCATACCTCTTCCAGAGGTACCACGAAGCACGACTCCCACACATTGACCCTGAGGATCAACCGCAGTTGTTCGAAGTTCTCGGCTCGGTTCGTGGCTTCCAGGAGGGAGCCGCCGACCTGAACCGGATGGACTTCGAGAACTGGCTTATCGAGAATGAGACTGCGCTAGTCGAGGCAGTCGGCGCCTGGCTTCCCACCGAGCTCTCCGAGACCAGCCGCCGGAGACTCTTGGAGAACCTGATCCCGGCCACGCTTGAAGCCGTCGATGCGGCAATCGGCTCCAGGGCGGGAGCGACCAACGAAGCAGCGCAATCAGGCGATGTTGAGTTTGCGGACACTGACGACGCAATTGTCGTAGAGGCCCCTCCCGAGGAGGGTGAGGAAGTTTCTGACCCACGACGACAGTCGGAACGACTCCTAGATCGCCTCCTCTACAAGGGCGTACTTCCGCGGTACGCCTTCCCAACGGACGTCGTGTCGTTCTATGTCTTTGATCGGGACCGCTCGACAAGATTCCGTGCTGAGTTCAGTTATGCCCCTAGTCAAGGGCTCCCCGTTGCCCTGTCACAGTACGCGCCGGGCAAGCGCGTCTGGATCGACGGCCGAGAGTGGTCGTCGGGAGCGCTGTATTCGCCAATGCCAGCCGAGCGTTTCGAGGCATGGAGCGCCAGGAGACTCTATTTTGAGTGCTCTGTCTGCCACTATGCCAAGACCGAGACGTACGAGAATGCCGACCGTGGCGAGCTACGGGACTGCCCCGCGTGCGGCAGCGAAGCCTCTTTCGGGAGGGCTAAGAACTGGATCCGCCCACCCGGTTTTGCTCATCCAGTTACGTGGGAGGAAGAGACATCGCCAGATGATCAGCCAGCGCGCAGCTACGCCACTAGGGCAAAGTTGGTTGCACCAGGGCCTGCCGACCCAGACCACTGGCACGACATCACCGACCGCGTACGAATGCACTACCAGCGAACGCACCTACTCGTCACCAACACCGGCCCGCGGCAGGAGGGCTACACATACTGCACGCGTTGCGGCCTTATCGAGCCAACGGCGATGCCCTCAAACACCATCGCGAGTATCCACCCGAAGCCGTACCCCGATGATCGCGACCAGAGCTGCCAGGGAGGCGCTGCAACGAGAGGCTTGGTACTTGGCACCGACTTCATTTCAGACGTGCTTCTCATCTCTCTCCGCGTCGACGAACCGCTGACGCTCCGCCCGGGATACCTCGCCACGGATGTCGCTCTACGAACCGTCTCGGAGGCGCTTGTCCTTGCAGCTACTCGCCGGCTCGAGATCGAGCCAGGTGAGTTGCAGGCCGAGTACAGGCCAGCGCTCACGTGGGCAGGACATCAAGGCCTCGAGTCTGAGATCTACATCTATGACACGCTCGCCGGCGGTGCCGGCTTCGCTCGGCGTGTTGGCGAGTTGGGTTCCGACGTCCTCGAGGACGCGATCTCCCTACTCGAGTCGTGTCAGGCGAATTGTGATCGATCGTGCTACCGGTGTCTCCGTAGCTTCAAGAACCGATTCGAACACGAACTGCTCGATCGTCACCTCGGTGCAAGCCTCCTCCGATACCTCGTTCGCGGCGAGGCACCCCTGTTGCACGAGAAGCGTCTCGAAAGGGCCGCTGATCGCCTTTTCAGAGATCTCAGTCGCCTCGGCATCGATGGGATTACTTTCCTCCGGAATGAGCGCGTCGACGTACCCGGCATCGGCACCGTCCGAGCCCCGATTCTCGCGCAGTCCGCTTCGAGGTCGTTGATAATCGGTGTGCACGGACCGCTGACCCCTGACCACGCCGCCGACCCGGTGTTGCAGGATGTGACGGAGTACAGTGCCGAGGTCCCGGTGTTGCTGGTCGATGAGATCGTGATTGCTAGGAACCTTCCCTCAGCCAGCCAGCAAGTCGTGAACGCGGTCCAGTGACGGACTCTGACGACTTCCAGGCAGCCACCGCTGGTCGCGCTCGGTGGCCAGAAGCGCCTTCTCGGTGGTCTTATAGCAGCCTTCGCGAGGCAGAGATGTGTCCGCGTCGGTGGGCCCTATCCCGTGCATCGTACCCGGAGGTCTGGGAACGCCCTGGCTATCCACCAAAGCCAACACTCGCTGCTCTTGTCGGCGACGTCGTGCACCTGGCACTTGAACAAGTCTCGTTAGCGCTCCACGCGAGAACAGTCGACAAGGATACGGCCGGCGTCGCTGCGCTACGCGAGCTTGGCGGATACTCCTCCCTCATACGTCGGGCGATCAATGAGCGTCTGAGAAAACTTGAGCGCAATCCCCGGATGGCGCCACGCCTTGAGAGCATTCGATCGTTGCTCGGTCAGAAAGTGCCAGAGATCCGCCATCGCGTGCAGAGTGTCGTGACGCGCGTGCAATTAGCGGCCGCGGGCTACCCTCAGTCCCGTGGTTCTGGCCATTACCGGGGCCCAATCGTGTCGGGAACCTACCCTGAGGTGGAGTTGCGCGCTATGCAGCTCCGGTTAACCGGTCGTGCCGACCTCGTGTGCGTTTCGGACGACGAGGTCACCATCATGGACTACAAGACTGGCCAGCCTGATCCATCACACATCGATCAGCTACGGGTCTACGCACTCTTGTGGAAGCACGACACTGAACTCAACCCTACTGGGAGGGCCGCGACAAAGCTGGTGATCGTATACACCACGCACGACGAGGCGTACGATGCACCGAGCGAAACCGAACTTGCGGATTTGCGCGAAGCACTTATTCGCCGCATGCATCTGGCTGAAGCTGAATTGGCGGTGCGCCCACCTCCGGCGCGGCCGGATCCGGAATCGTGCCGACATTGCACCGTGAAGCATATGTGTGAGGAATACTGGTCTGCCTTGCCGCTAAACCAGGACCCATCGACCGACGACGGCGAGATGCTCTTTCTCGATTGCGAAGGCGTCGTGTCACAACGCAACGGGCCTCGAAGCTTCGTTCTGGACGTATCGCGGATGGGTACCGAGATCCTGCTCCGCACTCCGACGGAGGCACCGCCCTTCACCCTAGGAGATCGCGTACGTCTCATGGGTGTCACTTACACCGAAGACGACGACGCTGAGCAGAGAGTCGCCACCATTACGCGAGGATCCGAGGTCTTCGTCATTTCCTAATGGCCGCTGTTCACGCTTGCCGAGTCAACGAGACTCAGGAAGTGGAACTCGCGCACCGTGTTGTACGGGCCTGTCTAGCCTGTGCTTCCGAACCGCCTCGAGGATCTCGGGCTTCGCCGCCCTTTGCCGCAACCAGCGCTCAAACCACCATTCAACGATTCGGTCAATGTCCCTAGTCAGATTCTTCCGAAAGATGTATCGCGGTTCTGCGTCGAGTCCGAGCAGGTATGGAAGTAGGTTCTCAACGAGGCTTACACCGTACACGATGCGCTGCCGCCGGTGTTGGAGGAGTTCGTCGGAGGGCCAACCCAGGAGTTCCAGCCCTTCGCGGATCTTGCGCAGCTTCGGATTGACTCCCTCTCCGAAGATGTTCTTCACACGCATGCCTACTCGAGCGTGCTCCGCCACGCGGACAAGCGCTGACACAGAATCGCTTGAGAGGTGAGATGTTCCGAAGGACCGAGACTTCCCGAGTCGCTGGAACACGATATCGCTTGACCCCGTGAGAACCGACTGCGGCAGACGCAGGCGGTTGTACTGGCTGTTGTTGGACCCGTAGAGGGCCGTCGTCCCGATGAACACTAAGTTCGACCGACGGCGGATTGCTCGCCCCGCAAGAGAGGACGCGATCTGGCTTGCATAGTTCGAGTACCTTCGGTGGTACGCACGGACAACCGAAGGACTTACTGCCAGCATGCTTACAAGCTTCCCGCCGAGGACAACGTTGTATGGCGGGACAGCACCGCAGACGGTAAGGTCAGCGATCTCGGTTCCGACGGCCTCAGCCTTGGCGCGGCGAAGCACACCAGCGATCGCCCGACGGCCTTCACGGTCGGCCAATGCCGCAGCCAGTCCACGGCGAGATGGCTTGGGTGAAAGGTGCGGCAGAAGCGCCCGCCTCGCTCGCAAGAGATCTGCGAGCACCAGACATCGCTTGCTCCTGAACAGATCAGATTCGGCTCTGGCTCGCCAGACGCTGTCGTCGGCTTCTCCAGCTACATTCTTGAAATCGGAGCGCCGAGCGAACCGGTTGTGGCTGCGCCGGCGCAGTGTTGCTTCTGTGCGGAGCTTCTCAATCGCGTCATCGGACGGGCTATCCCAGAGGGTCGGCCAGTACAGGCCGTCCTGTATGAGATCGTCAACGTACAACTCGGCGAGACTCTGGTTGAGTCGCTGCATGACCCAACGGGCCCAACGCAGGTCAGGCTGTCGGTCTAGATGCTCAAGGAACGCTTGCGGCTGCCATCCGATCCACTGGTCGCGTTCTCGGATCTGGACGACTGCGCTTCCCAGCGCTGCAATACCGATGACAGGATGAAACGGGGCCGCACGGTCTCGGACGAGCAATGGAAGGGTGCGTCCGGGCGTGCTTGTGTACTGGTTCGTCCACGTGTGGCGGAAGTAGCGCCAGATGTCGACCAGACGCAGCCCGGTATGCTCGCAGCGCGCTTCGCGCGATACGACTTGAACATACGGATCGATCGCTTTCCGCAACAACGAAGGGTCGTCCTTCGCCTCGGCAGCCGCGCTGGCAAGAGCTGCTGCCAATTCTCCCCCATCTCTCATGAGATTGAAGATAGAGACAAACGATCCGAGGTATTCGCGAGGCCGTTCCATGTCGGCGACGAAGCGGCGGACTGAGGGCTTCATGAGCTGCTCGTCACGCTTCAGGAGTTCTTGCTGACGAACGCGCTCCTTCTCTGCCTGTGGATCACCCTCCGCTCGAGGCGGTCGCACCGCCACGCAATCCGCGCTGACCTCAACCTGCCAGCCCTGACGTGCGAGGTCATTGAGGACGTGACACGCAGCCACGGCACCCACATGTGGTGTGTCAGGTCTACTGCTCACGGTCGGCGGACTCCCGGAGAGCCCTTGAGCGAAGGTGATGAACGACCTCCGGGCTGCCGGAGGCCAGTCGGTGGGTATCGGGAGTCTCAGCCACGGATCGGCCATGGTCATGCGTTCATGAAGGTAGCGAGGACGTCGGACCAGGCTCGCCGGAAACGGCGAACCTCGTCACGAGCCCGCCGTCCGCTGCCCAAGTACTCCGCCCTCGCCGCTGCCAGCAGCGTCAAGGCGAGGTACGTGGCGACGTCCTGGTCTCGTTGTGCTTCGCTTTTCGCAAGCGGCCCGTAGAGGTCGCGGAAGAGAGGATGACGGCTGTTCAGGACGACGAGGAGTTGACCCCCGCGCACACCGACTTCGAAGGCAGCAGTTGTTGGCAATTCCGACACTGCGAGGTGGTAGGGGCAGCCCTCGGGCGCTTCCGTGGCTACAGTCGCCAACGCCTCCTCGATCTCAGGGGCGAGGTGGTCGTCGCGTCGGGGAAGGGCGGGTAGATGCGCTTCCGCTCGCGCGGCCTGACGTTCTGCGGCGGATAATGGAGCGGCGACCTTGATCGACTCGAAGCGCTCGCGAGCGCGACGATTGAGCGCTCTGGCGATTGGCTCCAAGTCCGGAACCAGCATGTTGAGTAGTTCAGGCGTAGGAGTCACCGCCTGCTTCGAGTGCGTGATGCCGAAGAACTCGTCTAGTACTGGGTCGAAACGCACTTCACAGCGCCACCAGTCGTCGTAGTTCTCGCGGCGTTTTGATCCCATGAACAACCAACCACGGTCTATCTCCCGTCCGGCTCGAAGGACCGAGACGGTTGGTACGTTCGTAATCCCTCGGCGGCGCTTCTCTCGGGCACTGAGCACATGCCAACGCTCGATTGGGAGCTCACTGAATCGCACCTCGACGTGCCCGATACCATCCGTTCCGGTCAGGTGATAGCGAAGAACATCACCGAACTGGCGAGCCCCTGCCGCCCGGTTGGCGCGATCGAGGAAGAGTGGATCAATCGCGTACACGGGAGAGCCGTTGACGAAGAGCTCAAGTTCGCCTCCGAGGAACGTGCGATAGATGCGTCCGAACTCGTCGCTGAGCTTTCGTGCGAGCGTCGTCGGTCGTCGGTACTCAAGTCGGTCGCATCGGAGGAGACGAACAGCAGTGCCGCTCGTCGTGTCCGGCACGAAGGCTGGTCGCTCGACCGCGACGATCGGTGGCATTGACCGACGGTTCTCGCCGATGATCTCGTCGACGTCGAGGTAGCTCGCGAGCACTTCAGCTCCGCGCCAGCTATAGACCTCGACCCTTCGCGCCCGGCTCAAAGAGCCATTTGGGAGTCCCATTCCGTATCGACCTAGGGAAGATCGGTCGTTGAATCGGCTCGATCCTCCGAACACGAGGGCCTGACGCAGCAGCTTCGCGTCCATGCCGGCCCCGTTGTCGATGACACGCAGTTCGATGGGAAACTCTGCATCCTCCGCGGCGACGACTTCCACATCGATCCTAGAAGCGCCGGCTTGAAGCGCGTTGTCGATCAGCTCCGCGACTGCCAGCGAGGTCGACTTGTATCCGCTGTCCCGTGTCGCGATGAGGAAGTGCGCCGGGTCAATCAGCTCCTGGCGGCGAGAGGCACGGGCGTTGACGCTGGATCTACTGGCCATTCGATCTCGGCTCTGTAGTCGCCAGAGGTCGTTGCCTCTGTTGAGCTATGCTGAAACACGTAATAGACACGTAACGATAGCAGGGCAGACGAACGGGTTGGCACATGACTCGTCGTACCCCGGTCGACGCGAAACTGAGTGAACTAGAGGCGCGCAGCGTTGGACTTGCGTTGTCGGATCCCATCAGCCAAAGGCTTGACGCGCTGATCGAGCTTGCGGAGGCCACGGGTGAGCGCACCAACCGGAAGGAGCTGATCGCCGCTCTCATTCTGGCGGCCACTCCGGACGGTGACACACTCACAGGCCTCGTTCGCCGCTATCGGACGGCGCGCGTACGCGACGCGCTCCTTGACAGGGACGAGTCGGCGTCAACTTTTGAATTCCGACCACCTCGCCCAGGCCCGCGTCGACGGCGCCGTCGTGACATCTGACTCCCGTGACCTGGCTCGGACCCGAGCGCGGTGGGGGTTCGAAGCGACGAAGCTGAAGGCGCGCTGGGTGGTAGTTCCCGTAGATGAGGATGCCGGTGCCGGTGTCGGAGCGGCGGAGGGTGGAGGTGGGGGCGAGGGGCCGGTGACGGGTGGATTCGGTGACCGTCTGGCGTCCGTCGGCGTTGCGGGTGCGGGATTCCTCGGTGGCGGCTTCGTCGCCGATGAGGCGGCTGATGTGGTCGAGGGTGGGGGTGTCGGAGATGCCGGCGAGGACGATCTTGGCGCGGTGGTTGTTGATGACGGTTTGGGCGAGGGTGCCGTAGCGGGCTTGGATCTGGGCGAAGTCCTGCCAGATGGTGACGAGTTGGATGCCGACGCCGCGGGCGGTGGAGGCGATCTGGGCGAGGTCGGGGAGGGGGGCGATGTTGGCGGCTTCGTCGATGACG
>Ga0256841_1002891_pt1 | contig 13271 bp, 8 predicted proteins | sample 356308metaG_FD_185971 | JGI IMG/M metagenome (GOLD analysis project Ga0256841, IMG submission 185971) | Hydrothermal vent microbial communities from Mid Atlantic Ridge, Atlantic Ocean - 356-308 | ecosystem: Environmental > Aquatic > Marine > Hydrothermal vents | place: Atlantic Ocean: Mid...
CTGTTGACATCTTTTTCTCCATGCTTATACTTCCGCCCTCATTCATCGATTATCTGGAGAGACCTGTGTTCAGGAGACGACTGACCAACGATTTCCGCGGCGGCGCGAGTGTGCGTCCATGCGCGCAAGGGGGGATTGACGACGAGACGTAGGTCTTTCCCATGATGGTGGAAGGCGTGCGCGCATGCCTTCCGAGGGAAAACCCTGGTTGGCATGCGCTGGCCGGGGTTTTTTTGTGTCCCGAAGCCATGTCATCCCGTCGAACGCTTAACAGGATGTTGAAAAAGTCCTTCCATGGACTTTTTCAATGACTTGCAGTCATCGAAAATGGCAGTACATCCCTGTACCGCACACAGGCTGTTGAAAAATGCCATTTTCCAACAGCCTGTTAACGGTGTTCGGCAGTCTCGAAAGCGTAATGCGTGATACCGTGCATATCGATGCCGGAATGCAATGAAAAGGCCCATACAATGCGGCATGGACCGCGAGGAGCGAAAAATGCCGATCAAGACGATCATCACCAAGGCGCCACGGCCGGTCAAGATCTTTACCGACCAGATCGAGCCGGACACCCGCCGGCAGCTGACGAATATCGCCTGTCTACCAATCGTCCACAGCCATGTCGCCGCCATGCCAGATGTGCATCTGGGCATCGGCGCGACGGTCGGGTCCGTGATCCCAACGCGCGGCGCCATCATTCCGGCGGCGGTGGGGGTGGATATCGGTTGCGGCATGAATGCGGTACGTCTGTCGCTAAAGGCGGAGCAGCTACCCGACAACCTGTCCGCGGTACGTCGCGCGATCGAGCGCGCCATTCCAGTGGGTTTCGCCATACATCATCGTGACGTCGCGCGGCGCTCGACCGTCACTGGCCTGATGGATGGCTTGCAACGCCTCGCCGAGCAACACCCAAAGCTGAACATCAAACGCGGCAAGCCCTACAAAACCTGGATCCGTCAACTCGGTACTCTGGGTGGCGGCAACCATTTCATCGAGCTGTGCCTGGATGAGGCCGGCGCCGCATGGCTGATGCTGCATTCCGGCAGCCGGGGCATAGGCAACAGCATCGGGCGCCACTTCATCGAACTGGCAAAAGAGGATATGCGCGATCAGCTCGGCAACCTGCCGGACAAGGATCTCGCCTACTTCACCGAGGGCGCGAAGCACTTCGATGACTATGTGCGCGCGGTGCATTGGGCGCAGGACTACGCGATGAGCAACCGCCGCGAGATGATGCGCCTGTTAATCGATGCATTGAAACCCGTGTTGCCCACCTTCATGGCTACCAAGGAGGCAATCAACTGCCACCACAACTATGTGGCGGTGGAGCGGCATTTCGGCGCGGAGGTCTACCTCACCCGCAAGGGGGCAATCTCGGCGCGCAAGGGTGAGCTGGGCATCATCCCCGGCAGCATGGGAGCGAAATCATTCATCGTGCGCGGCAAGGGTGAACCGCAGTCGTTCTGCTCCTGCTCGCATGGCGCCGGCCGGCGCATGAGCCGGAACAAGGCGCGCCGCCTGTTCAGTGTCGACGACATGGTGATACAGACCGAGGGTGTCGAATGCCGCAAGGACAAGGGCGTGATCGACGAAATCCCCGGCGCCTACAAGGATATCGACGAAGTGATGGAAAACCAGCGCGACCTTGTGGAGATCGTGCATACATTGAAACAGGTGGTCTGCGTCAAGGGCTGATACACCGTCCAAGCACCGCCTCATGCCGAGGACAGCCGGAGCGGCGCATCTCGACGGTGAGCCTAGACCGGATTTCTCATCGGGGCGTGTAGCGAGGCTGCTCAAGGTGGTGTGATGGCTAGCGTTCGCGACCGACTCCGGAGACATACAATGACTGACACCTGGATCGACCTGATCCGCCATGGCGAACCCGAAGGCGGCCCGCGCTATCGCGGCCACGCAATCGACGACCCGCTCAGCGAGAAAGGCTGGGCGCAGATGCGCTCGGCGGTGGCCGGGCATGACGACTGGCAACGCATCATCACCTCGCCATTGCGCCGCTGCCGGGATTTCGCCACCGAGCTGGCCACGCGGCGCGGGTTGCCAGTGCATGTCGAACATGACCTGCGCGAGGTCGGCTTCGGCGCTTGGGAGGGCAAGACCAAGGCCGAGCTGATCGCCGAGGACGCCGACGGCTTCCACGCCTTCTATCGTGATCCAGTAAATGCCCGGCCAGCCGGTGCCGAAGCCCTGGATGCCTTCACCCGGCGGGTCGCCACGAGCATCGACCGCATTGCCGTCGCCTACACCGGCGAACACCTACTGGTGGTCGCGCATGCCGGCGTATTGCGCACGGCCCTCGCGCATGCCATCTGCGCGCCGCCATCTTGTATGTATCACATCAACATCAAGAACGCCGCATTGCTGCGCCTCCGTTGTGGCACCGACGGCCATGCGCTCGAAGAACTGAACAATGGCACGTTCAGCCACACGGCATAGCCACCAAGCGATTGGCCAAGGCCAGACAGGCCAGCCGATCAGCGACACCGGACCACCACGCGCGCTGACAAACAACGCCAAGCCCCTATCAGAACGGAGGCCAGGGTGATTGCAATGAAGACCCGTGCGCGCACCGCCCGCTATGCATCCTTCCCCGCCCGGTAAGCCTGGTAGAAATAGTTGGTCGCCTCGACGAATCCATGCACGCTGCCACAATCGAAACGCCTGCCGTCGAAACGGCATGCCAGCACCATGTTTCGTTCCGCCTGGATACGCAACGCATCGGTAATCTGGAGTTCACCGTGCTTTCCCGGCGGCGTGGCGCGGATGATGTCGAAGATTTCCGGCGTCAGGATATAACGACCAATAATGGCAAGGTTGCTCGGCGTCTTGTCCTTGTCGGGCTTCTCCACCATGCCGTTGACCTTGAACACGCCATCCTCGATCTCCTGGCCATCGATGACACCATATCTGTCCACCTCTTCGGCATCCACCTCCTCGATCGCGACGACACTGCAACGATATTTTGCATACACATCCACCAGTTGTCGCATGACATTGCGGTGAGCATTGATGCACAGATCATCGGCGAGAATCACGCCAAAGGGCGCATCGCCGACCAGGGTCTCCGCCGTGAGGATGGCGTGCCCCAGGCCAAGCATCTCGATCTGCCGCGTATAGGAAAAGGTGCATTCCTCGATGATTCGGCGAATATCGCTGAGCTGCTCTTCCTTCTTGGTGCCGCTGATCTGGTGCTCCAGCTCGTAACTGATATCGAAATGATCCTCGACCGAGCGCTTGCCCCGCCCGGTGATGATGCCAATATCGGTCATGCCCGCCGCCACGGCCTCTTCCACGCCGTACTGAATCAACGGCTTGTCCACCACCGGTAGCATCTCCTTCGGCATCGCCTTCGTCGCCGGCAGAAAGCGGGTACCGTAGCCGGCAGCCGGAAAGATACATTTCTTGATTACCTGTTCACTCGACATACCCATCCCTCGATCGTATCGCCTCAGGCCAGCAGAGAAACAACTGGCGATGTTTGCCGCCGTGACGCGCAGATAGGCGGCGGCGTTGCGCATGGCGTCGTCCAGCCCGAGCGGCCCGGGACAAAGGCTGAAGGCCGCATCGAAACCGGCTTTGCCCGCTGGCCCGACATCGACACATCCCGCGATGGCAATGCACGGCACACCCGCCGCCTTGGCTCGCAGCGCCACGACCGCCGGCGCCTTGCCGGACAGCGTCTGCGCATCCAGCCGACCCTCGGCGGTCAGCAGCAGATCCGCGTCTTCAAGCGCTTGGTCGAAACCGAGCATGTCCAGCACGAGGTCCGCCCCCGGTAACAACTCGGCGCCGAGAAACGCCACCAGGCCAGCACCCAGGCCACCGGCGGCGCCCGCGCCGGGCAGATTATACACATCCGAACCAAGATCCCGCCTGATCACTTCGGCAAGGTTCCGCAGACCGGTTTCCAGCCGCTCGCCAGCCTGCCGATCGACCCCCTTCTGCGCGCCGAAGACCCGGGTCGCGCCATTCGGACCCAGCAGCGGATTGTCCACATCGCAAATCACCTTGATCGTAACGCCGCGCAACGCCTCGGCCAACGACGACATATCGATGCGGCAAATGGCTTCCAGGTTACGGCCATTGCCCGCGAGCGACCTGCCATGTGCATCGAGGAAGACGATGCCCAACGCGCAGGCCATCCCCATGCCGCCATCATTGGTCGCGCTCCCGCCGATTCCCACCAGGAGGGTTTCCGCGCCCCGCCTCACGGCATCCAACATCAACTGACCGACACCGAAGGTGGACGCCGCCAATGGATCGAGCCTGTCGCTCTCCAGCAACACTAACCCAGCGGCGGCCGCCATCTCGATGATCGCGGTCTTTCCGTCATCGCTACTGAGATAACCCGCTTCGACCTCGGCACCCAGCGGACCACGCACCCGCATGGACACCCGACGCATGGGCAAGGCATCCTGAAGAACCTCCAACAAGCCATCGCCGCCATCGGCGATCGGCACCCTGACGACCCGCGCATGCGGCACGCCCACCGCCACCCCGGCAGCGATGGCCTCGGCGGCCGCCCTGGCCGACAGGCTGCCCTTCAATGCATTTGGCGCGACAACGATTTTCAATGCCCAAAACCCGATGGAGAACCGGCAAGCCGTCACTCTACTCGATCCGCGCCAGCAAGGGTAAGGAGAAAGACCCGCATGCCGCTATAACCCGGAGACACCTCTCGCTTTCCCGGACAAGGACATAAGGACATCATGCCCAATAACCAGATCGAGATCGCACAGCGCGTGAATACCGACCGGCTCCATGCGCTCTATGCCGCGACCGGAACCAGCATCCTTTCCACATTGGCGGTGATGGGGATTCTCGTGCTACTGATGTCCTACCGGATCGCACCGACCGACCTGCTGATCTGGTATGCCTTGCTGGTCTGCGTGCTGACCGCTCGGGCAGTCAACTATTGGCGCTTCCGCAAGACCAGGCCGGAAACCGAAGGCATGCGCCAATGGTGCCTGCGCTTTCGCCTCGGAACCCTAGCCACCGGCATTGTCATCGGCGGCAGTTCCCTGCTGTTGTTCGGGCAGGTGCCAGTCGCCTACGAGGTCTTCAACGCGCTGGTACTGGCCGGCGTATGCGCCGGCGCGCTGACCGTGTTGCTCTACGACTACATCGCCTTCTACCTGTACATCAACGCAATACTGCTGCCAACCATCATCGTCTCCGTCGCACTGGGCGGACATCTGCATATCGCCATCGGCGCGGTGATGCTGATCTATGTACTATTGCTGATGCGCGCCAGCCGCAAATTGTATCGAAACGTCATCGCATCGATGACGCTTGGTTATGAGAATCAACTACTCGCGGAAAACCTGGCGCGCGAGAAAAAACGCCTGGACAACCGCCTCGGGCGCATCCTGAACGACAGTTCCAGCGAGATCTATATCATCGATGCCGACAGCCTGCGATGCCTGCAAGTCAATCAGGGCGCGTTGCAGCACCTCGGTTACCACGAGGCGGAGATCGAATCCCTGAGCATACTCGACATACTCACCGAGCTGAACCGAACCGATCTCGACACCCTGTTGACGCCCCTCTACAGCGGTACCCAGGAATCGGCGTTCTACCACGGCCACCACCGTCGCAAGGATGGCAGCCGGTATCCCGTGGAGGTTCGCTTGCAACTCTCGCTGCGGGAATCGCCGGCGGTCGTCCTGGCGACCGCACTGGACATGACCGAACGCGACAACGCCAAGCGCCAACTGGTGCATCAAGCGAACTTCGATCAGCTCACCGACCTGCCGAACCGTTTCTATATGCAAAACCATATCGAACAAGCATTCTCCCATGCCCGTCAGACAGGCAAGAAGGTCGCGCTACTGTTCATCGATCTGGACAACTTCAAACAGGTCAACGACAGTCTCGGTCATGCCAGTGGCGACATCCTGCTGCAACAAGCCGCCGAGCGCATTCGTTCCGCGCTACGCGATTCGGACACCCCGGCACGCCTGGGCGGCGACGAATTCCTCGTCATGCTGGAAGGCCTCGGCCAACGGGAACAGGCCGAGCATGTCGCCGCGAAACTGGTGGACGCCTTCAAGCAGCCCTTCCGCATCGGGCTCAACGAAGTCTACACACCGACCAGCATCGGCATCAGCTTGTTTCCAGACGATGGCGTCTCGGTGGAAGAGCTGATGCAGTACGCCGACACCGCGATGTACCACGCCAAGCAAGCCGGCCGCGGCCGCTACCAAGTGTTCTCCGACGAAATGCTCGTAGCGATAGCCCGGAAGCTGGAAGTGGAAGGGCAATTACGCAAGGCGCTGGACAACGATGAACTGACGCTGGTCTATCAACCCAAGGTCGATGCCCGCAACGGCCGGATACTCGGCGCGGAAGCCCTGTTGCGCTGGAGCAACCCGGCGCTGGGCAGCGTTCCGCCGCATCGATTCATCCCGTTGGCGGAGAACCTCGGGTTGATCGGCTCGATCGGCAACTGGGTACTCCAGCAAGCCTGCGAGGAAGCGGCGCAATGGCCGGAGATTCATGGCCGACGGCCGCATGTCGCGGTCAACGTATCACCGCATCAGTTCCTCAGCGGCAAGCTGTTGGGCGATGTGGAAGAGGCGCTGACGCGCAGCGGCCTCTCGGTGGAACAGCTCGAACTGGAAATCACCGAAAACCTGTTGATCCAGGAGACCGACGAACCACTCTCTATCCTGAATCGACTCAGGGAGAAAGGCGTCCGCCTATCGGTGGACGACTTCGGTACTGGCTACTCATCACTCAGTTACCTCAAGCGCTTCCCGCTACAGATCTTAAAGATCGACCGCAGCTTCATGAAGGATCTCACACACAATCACAACGCCGATACCCTGGTGGAAGCGATCATCTCCATGGCCAACAGCCTGGAACTGGATATCGTTGCCGAAGGTGTCGAAAACCACCAACAACTTCGCTTCCTCGGTCAGCGGGGGGTGCGCATCATCCAGGGCTACTACTTCAGCCCGCCGGTCAGTGCGAGCGCATTCCGCGAGATGCTGAAGAAATGCCACGCAAACCAAGCATCTCGGGATAGCTACTTCCTGTCCCATCTGACAGAAACCGCCAGCGCATGATGTAGCCACGCCCGTCGAACGTCGGAACAAGGGGCGCACATGGTGATTCCAACGTTCGACCGGGCGCGGCCATGCCGACCTGGCTGAGTCCCGCGCGCAACCACCGGAACCGAGGCAGATAATGCGGTATCCTATAGCGCTTTATCCAGCGGCAGCTGTATCTGGAAAACGGATCCCCCCATGCGCGCAGTCTCCTCTCATTCGTTGCTCATCGCCGGCCTGATCATGCTCGTGGGCTGGCATGTCGCGACCGCCGCCGGCGGTTGGGATTGTCACGCCGGACCCGACGGTGGCTGGCTGTGCGCCACGGCCGACGGCAATCCCATCGCGGCCCAAGGGAAACCCGCTCGGAACACCGACAAGTCCATTGCCGCGCGCACCCGCGAGACACGAACCACAATTGCCCCCATCACCCTAGCCACCCGTCGGCCCTCGTCCGGGGCAGCCACGCGTTGCAATCTGCCTACCACCCGCGCGGCTGGCGCCCGCTCTCATCGAACCGCGCCGCCATCCCGCCAGATCGATCCGACGACCCTGCCATTGCATATCGAGGCCGACGCCGCCGAGTATCGGGTCGGCGAGGGCATCGTCGAACTGGACGGCCGGGTCGTCGCCAAGCGCGGCGCTCAGCAGATACGCGCAGGGCATATCCGCTACAACGGCAACAGCGCCCGACTGCAAGCGGAGCACCATGTCGAATACCGCACACCTCGCCAGACGATACGCGCGGCGCAGGCCGATCTGCGGCTCGATGCCCACACCGGCGAACTCGAACAGGTCGGTTACTTTCTCCCGGCAAGCCAGGCACGTGGAACGGCGGCGCGCGCGCGCATCCTGAGCGACACCCGGTCGAACTACCGCGAACCGACCTACACGACCTGTCCTGGCGGCAATCACGACTGGCGGCTGCAAGCCGAGGAGCTGGAGATAGACCAGCAAACCGGCGTCGGCAAGGCCAAGGCCGCGAAGCTGGTATTCAAGGGCGTGCCACTGATGTATCTGCCTTGGGCCAGTTTCCCGCTGGACGAGCGACGCAAGAGTGGTTTTCTGCTGCCTCGCGTCGGCTATTCGACGAAGAACGGCGTGGACGTTCAGACGCCATATTATTTCAACCTGGCGCCAAATTACGACCTGACCCTGACCCCGCGCCTGGTATCGAAACGTGGTCTGATGCTCGCCGGACAGTTCCGCTACCTGAGCCGCCGGCACAATGGCGTCCTGAACGCCGAAATTCTGCCCGATGACCGCCTGTTTCCCGGCGACAACAGCAGCCGGGGCGCGGTCTCCTGGCGCCATCATACGCGCTTCACTTCCCGCCTGGTTGGCGATATCGGCGTCGACTGGGCATCGGACGCCGACTATCTCGACGACCTGAGCAACCGTCTTGCGATCGCCAGCACCCGCCATCTGGAACGCGGCGCGATGCTGAACTACTACGGCAGCGGCTGGCGCCTGCTCGGCCGTCTCCAGGACTTCCAGACACTGGATCTGGCGATACCGGCCACCGATCGACCCTACGCCCGGCTGCCACAGATCTTGTTCCAATTAAACAAGCCCGACCAATGGCTGGGCACGACCCTGCAATTGGATGCCGAATATGTCTACTTCTCGCGCACCGACAGCGTGCGTGGCAGCCGCGTCGACATCCATCCAGCGATCAGCCTGCCGCTACGACGCAGCTGGGGATTCATCACGCCGAAACTCAGCGCGCGCCACACCGCCTATGCATTGGACAACAACGCGCCGGACAAACCCGATACGCCGAGCCGCGCCAGCGCCAGCCTGAGCCTGGATTCCGGCCTCTTTCTCGAACGCCGGACCGGCTGGTTCGGACACGCTGTCATCCAGACCCTGGAGCCTCGCCTGTTCTATCTATACCGCACCCGAAGCAACCAGGACGACTTACCGGTGTTCGATACCGACGACATCGACTTCAGCTTCATCAGCCTGTTCTACGAGGACCGCTTCAGCGGCGCCGACCGCGTCGGCGATGCCAATCGCATCACCCTGGCCGCAACCAGTCGCCTGCTGGACGAAAACAGCGGCCGCGAACTGGCGCGCGGCAGCATCGGCCAGATCTACTATCTGGCCGACCGTACTGTTCAACTGCCAGGTCATCCGGTCATCGACGAGCCGACCTCATCACTGGTTGCCGAGGGCAGCGCGTTGTTGTCGCCAAACTGGGACATCAAGGGATCGATCCAATGGAACCCCTCGTTGGGCGATGGCCGCACCGAGAAAAGCGCATTGCGCCTCAGCTACCACGACGAGGACGGACACATCGCCACAGCCTCCTACCGCTTCACCCGGGATATTTCCGAGAACACGACGGTCTCAATGGTCTGGCCGGTGAGTCCGCGCCTGCGACTGATCGGCCGGCTCGATTACTCGATGCTGCACGAGACCATGATGGAAACGGTCGCCGGGTTCGAATACGGCAACTGCTGCTGGGCTTGGCAACTGGTCGCGCGAAACTACCTGAGCGATCCATCGGCCAAATCCAACCTGACCTTTCTGCTGCAACTGGAACTGCGCGGCCTGGGCAAGCTCGGCAATGACATCGACGACTACCTGAAACGCAACATCCGAGGCTACCGATCGACCTATGAATAGATTGCTCCTGATCCTTCTTCTGCCGACCCTGCTGGTGGGCAAACTGGCGCGCGCGGAAGAACAAGCGCTCGACGAAATCGTCGCCGTGGTTAACGACGATACCATCATGCGCGGCGAACTGGAGCGCCGCACCGACGAAATCCTCGCCCAGCTACAGGCCCAGGACCGCCAGCCTCCGCCGCGCTCGCGGGTCGAGCCGCAGGTATTGGAACGCATGATCGTCGAAAAACTCCAGGCAGACGCCGCGCATCGTGCCGGCATCGAGGTCGACAACGAGATGCTCGCCCAGGCGATCAGCAGCATCGCGAAGCGCAACGGCCTGAGCATCCCCGAGTTTCGCAACACCCTGAGGCAAAGTGGTCTGAGTTTCGACGCCTACCGTGAACAGCTGCGGCGCCAGATCCTGCTGCAACGCTTCAAGAACCGCGCGATCACCAACAAGATCAAGATCAGCGATCGCGAGATCGAAGCCTGGCTGGCGCGCCACAAGGGCAGCGGCGCCAGCCATTCCGCCTACCATCTGCGACACATCCTGATCGCCACCCCCGAGGGCGCCAGCAGTGAACAGATCCGCGCGGCGAAGCACAAGGCCGAGGATATTGTCGAACGCCTGCGCAACGGCGCCGACTTCAGCCGCCTGGCGGTTACCGAATCGGATGGCCGCCAGGCGCTGGACGGTGGTGATCTTGGCTGGATCAAAGCCGGCGTATTGCCGGATGTCGCCGCCGATGCAATAGCCGATCTGCCGAAGGGCGGCATCAGCGCGCCGATACGCGGCGTGGGCGGCTTCCATATCTTCAAGGTCGTGGATCTGCGGGGACCGGACAAACACCTGGTCAAACAGACACACGCACGGCATATCCTGATCCGCGTTGATGAACAGACCTCCAACGCCGAGGCCCGCCGGCGCCTCGAACAACTGCGCGAGCGCATCATCAACGGCGAGGATTTCGCCACGCTGGCGCGCGCGCATTCCGATGACAAGGGCTCGGCGCTGAACGGCGGCGATCTGAAATGGATCACCAAGGGCGATGTCGTGCCGGCCTTCGCCGAGGCGATGGACAAGCTAAAGCCTGGTGAGATCAGCCCGCCGTTCCGCACCGATTTCGGCTGGCACATCGTCCAGGTACTGGCGCGTCGCGAACATGACGATAGCGACGAACAACTGAAACAGCGCGCGCGCGACGAGATTCGCAAGCGCAAGGCCAATCAGCAGGCCGAACTGCTGTCACGTCGACTGCGTGATGAAGCCTATGTCGACATCCGGCTGAACAAATGACCCTGCTGGCGCTCACCTCCGGCGAACCCGCCGGCATCGGACCGGACCTGTGCGTCCAGTTGACGCGCCACGGCGATCTGCCGCCGCTGGTGATCATCGGCGATCCCGAGCTACTCGCGGCGCGCGCGGCCATGCTCGGCATCGCGTTCGATCCACCACGTTACGACCCCGACCAGACCCGACCACTCAGCGTGCTGCCGGTTCCGCTCGCCGCCGAGGTCCGCGCCGGCGAGCTGAATCCGGCGAACGCCGGCTATGTGCTGAAGTTGTTGGACATGGCCGTCTCCGGCTGCCAGCGTGGCGTCTTCGACGCCATGGTCACCGCGCCGATCCACAAGGGCGTGATCAACGACGCCGGCCTGCCCTTCACCGGCCATACCGAATACCTGGCCGAACTCACCGACGCCAGCCCGGTGATGATGCTCGCGACACCCGGCCTGCGGGTCGCGCTGGCGACCACGCATCTGCCGCTGAAGGATGTCAGCGCGGCGATCGATAGCAACAGCCTGAGCCGCGTCATCGAGATTCTCCATCGCGACCTGATCCAGCATTTCGGCATCGACGAGCCACATATCCTTGTCTGCGGCCTGAACCCGCATGCCGGCGAGGGCGGCCATCTGGGCCGCGAGGAGATCGACGTGATCATACCCGTGCTGGAACGCTATCGACGTCAAGGCATGCGCCTGGATGGCCCACTGCCAGCCGATACGCTGTTCAGCCCGGACAGGCTGGAACGAGCCGACGCCGTGCTCGCGATGTATCACGACCAGGGGCTTCCAGTACTGAAATACCTCGGTTTCGGCAAGGCGATCAATGTCACGCTGGGACTGCCCATCCTGCGCACCTCAGTGGATCACGGCACCGCGCTGGAACTGGCCGGCAGTGGAAAAATACATGACGGCAGCCTGCGCGCGGCCATCCAGGCGGCCGCGTCTATGCGGAATGCTCGCTGACGATCCTCAACGCTGGCGCGCCGGTGTCCAGCGTTGCCGGCTCGGGCCGGCCAGTATAGAAGCCCTGCACATAGTCCACGCCCATGTCGCGCAGCAGCTCCAGGGTACGCCGGTCCTCGACACGTTCGACGACGGTCTTCATGCCGAGCACATGGCTGATATCATTGATCGTCCTGACCAGCGCCTGGTCGACTTCGTCCGAGAGTATCGTGCGCACGAACTCGCCATCGATCTTCAGGATATCCGCCGGCAGCTTCTTCAAGTAGGCCATTGAGCTCAGGCCGGTGCCGAAGTCATCCAGCGCAAACCGGAAGCCGGCGTTGCGCAATACCCGCATCAGGCCGATCGCGGTATCCATGTTCTCTATCACGCTGCTCTCGGTGATCTCGAAACAGACGGTTTCCGGCGGCACGTCGGAAGCCGCAGCTTCCCGTTGGATCAGTTCGAGCAGATCGGGACGCCCGATCGACTGGCCGGACAAATTGATATTGAACACGGTAGCGCTGTCCGGGTAGCGCACCCGGTAACGACGTATCAGGCCGAACGCCTTCTTCACCACATGCCGATCGAGGCCTATCATCAGGTTGAAGCGTTCCGCGACGTTCAAAAAATTCGCCGGGCCACACAGGCTACCGTCGCGCTGACGCAGGCGGAGCAGGAATTCATAGCTGGATGGCGTGGAAATATCTCCCCGAAGCGCGAAAATCGGTTGACGATACAGCTCGATGCGATCCTCATCGATGGCCTCCTGCAACTGACTTGCATGGCGCAGATCGCTGGAGCGGCGCAGCAATTTTTCGTCGTCCGGGCGATATACGCAGACTTGGTTGCGTCCCTGATCCTTGGCCATGTAACAGGCGGCATCGGCCGCCTTCAGCACATCGCCACTGTCTACCCCAGGCCCTTCGATCAACGCCAGCCCGGTGCTCAGTCCGACAGAGAAATGCTCGCCATGCCAGTTCAAACGAAAGTCAGCGATCTTCCGCCGCAACCCCTCGGCGGTGACCCGTGCCTGATCTAGGTCACAATGCCGCAGCAGGATGCCGAACTCATCCCCACCGATCCTCGCCAGCACGTCCGCCTTGCGAATGCCCGACTTCAACAGCTGACTGATCTGACGTAACAACTGATCACCGGCCGCGTGCCCACAGCTGTCGTTGACCTGCTTGAAGCGGTCCAGATCCATGAAACACACAACATGCGCGACCGAGTTGCCGCCACTGGATGCAATCGCGCGCTGCACCTCGCGTTCGAAGGCATGGCGGTTCCGCAGGCCGGTCAGCGCATCATGCGTCGCCTGATAGGTCATGTGACGAATCAGCTCGCGTTCATGGCTCA
>Ga0256841_1002892_pt1 | contig 13269 bp, 8 predicted proteins | sample 356308metaG_FD_185971 | JGI IMG/M metagenome (GOLD analysis project Ga0256841, IMG submission 185971) | Hydrothermal vent microbial communities from Mid Atlantic Ridge, Atlantic Ocean - 356-308 | ecosystem: Environmental > Aquatic > Marine > Hydrothermal vents | place: Atlantic Ocean: Mid...
GGTTTGGCACCTCGATGTCGGCTCATCGCATCCTGGGGCTGGAGAAGGTCCCAAGGGTTTGGCTGTTCGCCAATTAAAGCGGTACGTGAGCTGGGTTTAGAACGTCGTGAGACAGTTCGGTCCCTATCTGTTGCGGGCGTAGGATGTTTGAGGGGATCTGCTCTTAGTACGAGAGGACCGGAGTGGACGAACCTCTAGTGTACCAGTTGTCTTGCCAAGGGCATTGCTGGGTAGCTATGTTCGGTGAGGATAAGCGCTGAAAGCATCTAAGTGCGAAACCCAACCCAAGATGAGACATCCCTCCCGCCTACGGGCGGGCTAAAGGCACCTTCGAGACTAGGAGGTCGATAGGCTGCAGGTGTAAGGTCAGCAATGACTTGAGCCGAGCAGTACTAATTTGCCGTGAGGCTTAATCTATTTTTTCTACTTCCGCTGGTAGATGTTCTACCCTATTATTGATCTTTATAACCTAATATTTCTGGTGACTATGGCGGTGGGGATACACCTCTTCCCATACCGAACAGAGTCGTTAAGCCCACCCGCGCCGATGGTACTGTTCCTAGGGTAGGAACGGGAGAGTAGGTCGTCACCAGATTCTTATTTGAAAAGCCCTGTAAAACAGGGCTTTTCTATTTTATGACATCCTGTAAAACACTAATTCCCTCTCCGGGGAGCAGACTGCGGGTAAATCAAATCCATTCCGGTGCGTAATGGAACCTGCAGAATAGTTCCGATTCCTGCTATCGAAGTTAATTGAAATCCAGAACCAGAAGATGCATTATAAAAAAGAAAATAAAACGGTGGATACGGCCTATTTTACGGCCGGCAAGACTCTCTTTCCAACTGAAGTTGGCCAGATAGCGCATGTGGGGGATAAAACGAATAATATGATCTACTTCACTACTGTAAACGGATTGCTTGTGCGATAAATATTTCCGGATTCGGCCCATCATCACAGGCCCGAGGAACAGATACCAGATCACGGCGAGTATGGTATAGCGCATTAACATAAGAAGAGCCGCTAAACCCTGGTTTTTGGGGAAAATCGGAAACACATAGGAAAGAACTAAGATGGATACGACCAGGGCAACGATCAAATAGCTTGAGATCTTTTTTAGTCTGTGAGGTCGCGATATTTTTTCTATTCCGGAAGTAGAAGCCATTTTCGGCAATGGAATTCGATAAGATTCGGAATTTTGTTCTATCTCGGTTTGAATCCGTTCGGCTAATCTCGGACCGCTTAGACCCACCAGGAGGCCCGCCAAAAGATGAAGTAAAATGTAAAGCGTAACCAAGCTATAGCTGAGTGGTAAGGTCAAAGGATCATGGGTAGAGATCATAAACTGACTGAGAACATAATTGCCGAAAAGATCAATAGAATGCCAGATATTCATCCCGAACATTAAGGTAGTTACAATAACTTTTTGAAAAGCGGATAATAGAAGGGCAGAAAATCCCAAAATAAATGCGGCGATCCGTTTAGAAGGTAAAAGACCGAATAGGACTTCCCCCAAAAAACCCTGTAATATCACCGCTAAGAAAGATAACACGGGTGCCTGCGGACTAACCAGGCCTTTAATAATCAGAACAATCAGTACCGCCCGCATAATCCGGCCCGGCCTATAGTGGAAATAAGCGATTAAAGTAATGATAAGCACGGCAAACGAACCCACAAATAATCCTGAAAAGGGAATTTTCAGAAGATGAAGTAAGGCCCCCAATCCGGCTTCACTAAAAGCCCAAAGAGCAATCAGGCGGGAGTTGATATTCTCAAAGGCCCGGCTTTGACTAACAAACCGTGCTTTATTTATTGCCAGTTCTGCCATAGTTACACTAAAATCCAATGAAAAGTGTCTACAAACGATTCGGCGATCGAAGCCATCATCCTCCTTATTCATTCCGCCCGTTGAGGCCCCGTCTAAAAAATACTAAATGTGGAGCCCTTTAATGATAGGCAGTTATTTGATTGCTCCGGGATATCATTGTTTTTCGGGTATGCCGTTCATCCCGGTAAGAATCTTCATCTTAGTTTAATTTAGAGGGTACGGTTTTGGTATGCAATTATTTTGTGCCAAACCGGGTTGAAATTAAATGCGTGGTTGCACCGCTCTATCGGCATGAGTAACTTCCCGTGAGACGGTTGAGTAAAAGCTTATTTATAGCGGCTGCCTTTCGGGGAAAGGGTTACCGATAGGAACGCTCGAAGCTTAAACAGTATTTTTCAGAAGGAGACCTGGCATGAAGGTGAATTTTATAGTTTCGTTACTTCTTGTAACTCTCTTCCTCACTTTGGGCAGAGCGCAGTTACATACGACAAGCGTATGGCAAACGAAGCAAATTATGAAGGTTCCCGAATCGGTTAAGTATGATTCGCTGCGTCATGTCGTTTATGTCTCCAATATTAACGGCAAACCGGCCGAAAAAAACGGCAAGGGTTTTATTTCAAAATTAACTGTAGACGGAAAAATCATTAAACTGAAATGGATTACCGGATTGAACGCACCCAAAGGCATGGCCCTTTATCAGAACCATTTGTTTGTAACCGATATAGATCAATTGGTTAAGATAGATATTATCAAAGGTCGGATTGAAAAACGTTTTCAGGCACCGGGAGCTCTTTTTTTAAATGATGCGGCTGTAGATCGAAACGGCACTATTTATATTTCCGATACATCCGAGCGTCATAGCGTAATCTACCGCTGGGCGAAAGATACGATTTCGGTCTGGGTAAAGAATCCCCAAATTAAAAGTCCTAACGGACTCTTTCTGAGTAACAACGAGCTTTATGTGGGAAATTCGGGAGACGGCCGGATTAAACAAATCGATTTAAAAACGGCTGCCCTTAAGCCTCTTTATAATATCGGCCATGGCATCGACGGTTTGATAAAGATGAAATCAGGGGCCTTTTTGATTTCCGATTGGTCCGGACGCACGGAATATGTGGAAAGTTCGGGAAAGATTCATCTGCTGAACGATACCAGAAAAGAGCACATTAATTCGGCGGATTTGGAATATATAGCACGGAAACAATTGATTTTGATTCCGACCTTTTTCGATAACCGGGTAGTGGCGCTTCGCCTAATCATGCAGTAGGCAGCATAGGAAAAAGCTATTCGATGTTTTTATTTCTTTTATAGATTAAACTAAATAAAACCGGAAGTACAAATAGAATAAAGAGGAAGGAACTTAGCATACCGCTCAGACCGGTCAAGGCCAGAGTGTACCATAAATCGTTGGCCTTATTCCGCGCTAAAATGAGCATGGGTAGAAAACCTAAAATGGTTGTAATAGTGGTGAGAAATATCGGTTTCAAATGGCGAATACTGCCCTGAATGATTGCGTCGATCACGGAATATCCTTCTTTTTGAAAATTTTTGAATTTGCTCACCAGGATAATGGAATTGTTGACCACAATACCGCTGATGAATAAAACGCCGATGTATGCGGAGCGGTTAAAGATGGTATCCGTTACATAAAAAACCAGAAAAATGCCCACCAATCCGGCGGGAATAGTCAAAAATATAAGAAACGGGTCACGGAACGATTCATACAAAGAAGCCGTTACCATATAGATAAATAACAATCCCAGCAAAATAATGAACACCAGATTACTCTCTTCATGCTCGCCCCAGCTCCATTGCATGGATTGTACACTGTAACCTACGGGTGTCTTAAAATCTTTTAAAGTTTCTTTTAAGTAGCGGGCTCCGAAGCGGTAAGGACCTAAAAAATCGAAACTAACCATACGCAAGTATTCCTGGTTCTCACGGCGGATTTCGGGTAACACACGTTGCTTGCTGATAAGCGCGAATTGGTTAAGCCTGAAGGGCTGTTTCTTTACCGTTTGAAACCACATTTTTCTCAGAACATCCAGCTGTAAATCATAAAACTTATCCGACTTTATGGCCAGAAATTTCTCCCTGTTACCCAATCGAATACGATCACTGCTTAACGTTTCGGAGGTATATAAACGTAGAAGAGGAATCACATCGGCCGCGGATAATCCGATGGAGGCCAAGGAACGGCGATCCATCTGCATTTCCAGATCATATAAGGCTTCCATACCGTAATCCAAAGGTGTGTTGATATCCACATCACGGACTCTTCTGTTTTTTTGTAATTTCTTTTTTAATTTCTGAGCCAGGGATTTTAATTCCAGAAAATTATATCCCGTCAGTTTGATGCGAAAGGGAGCAAGACCTCCGTAAAACCCGCTTGAATACGGATCACCGAAGCCGGAAACAGCGATGTAAACGCCGCCGACCTTTACGGCCCGCTGGATTAGTTTTTCTTTCAAATAATAAGGAATGTAGGAGTAAAGAGTGGTTTTGGGAAAATCAACGCGCATATAAGCTGCGGAAGCACTGATTGTGGTTTCGACTTTACCGATTCCTTTCTGGGCTAAAGCGATCTTTTCGAAATCAAGAATAATTTTTTCGCTTAAACCCAGATCGCTCCCCTGAGGCATACGGATATAAACGAAAAGATAATCGCCTCCTCGCCAATTCCAGGGTTCACCGCGTTCCACATATTTAAAAAATAAATAAGTCGTTCCTCCCAAAACGGGATCGCTGTATTTCCGGACGCTGTGGTAGAGTTCGCTGCCCACCGTATGGTTATAAGCCGATACCATATAATGGGAAAGCTTCGATGCATCTTTACTTTCTTCAAGCGTATCCGGTAGAAGCCACAAGGGGAATCCGAGAGACCATACGGCCAATATAATGACAATCGTTCTATGCTTAAGAACTTGCCTTAACAGAATCCGGTATATGGTTTCCACTTTCTTCAGGATCGTATTTTTCGGGGAAACGGGTTTAACTTTTACCTGAAGAAAACGATAGGCGGCAGGAACAAATATATAGGCAAAAGTAACCGAAGCCAGCAAGGCGGAGGCCACCACAACACCGAAAGGTATGTAATATAACCGCATTTTTTCCGATAAAAACATAAAGGGCAATAAAGCAGCCAAAGTAGTTAAGGTAGAAGCCATAATAGGAAAAAGTATTTTTAATGATTCCGAGACAATCTTTTGCCTTTGGGAAAAAGGTTCGATAGCGTCAAAAACCAGGATGGAATTATCAACCATAAAACCAAAGCCCAGCGCCAAGCCGGCCAGAGTAAGCAGATTAACGGAATAGCCGAGAAATTTAATGAAGATAAATACGGTGAAAACGGAGAGGATAATACTGAACAGAATGATAGCGGAAGAGAAGAAGCGTTTTAAAATGAGTAATAAGAGCAGAAAAATGGCCGTTAAAGCCAAAAAGGTACGCCAAAGCAAATCTTTAATGGCCTGGCGGATTTGTTTACTGGCATCATCCACAAGCATTAATTGATTGCCCGGCGGTAATTGTTTCTCTATTTTGCCGATGGCCTCGTATACACGGTCTGCAACGCCGATCGTATTGCTGCCGCTCTCTTTTTCTATAGAAATTAGAATAGTATGTTGTCCGTTGATGCGCTTTTTATAACGCAATCTGCGATAGCCCTGTTTAACGGTAGCGAAATCCGCTAATTGAATACTTCGGTCGGGAGAAATATGAAAAGGAATATGTTTTAATTCTCCGATATTCATAAAACGGAAATCCACACTAAGAGGTAAAATAAAAAGGCCTGGTTTTAAATCGCCTACATGAATTTTACGTCCTGCTAATTTTTCACGAAGGGCCTGTAACGACACTCCATAACGATGCATTTTGTTAAGATCAACCAAAATCTCAACTTGCGGAGTGCGCAGGCCGAAAATCTGCACTGCGGCCACTCCGGGCACATTCAATAAGGGGCGTTTTATTTTTTCCTCCACAAGACGGTATAACTCTTTTTCGGGAAGAGCCGTTAATAGACGGTAACTGAGGAAAATCTCCTTTTTAAGTTCTTTGGGAATATATTTTTGAACAGAGGGCCGAAAGACGCCTTTAGGTAACCAGTTCTTATAGTCGCTCAAAATTTCGTTAATGCGAAAAAGATTGAAAGCCATATCGGCGTGACGGTCGAAATGCAAGGTCACCAGAGAATAATTATTTTTGGAAACAGATTCTATTTTTCGAATATCGGTTAGCTCCTGCATACGGCTCTCGATAGGAGCGCTAACCAGGGCTTCAATCATTTCCGGAGAACTGTCCGGGAAATAAACGCGGACGGTAACCTGGGGGAAATCTACATCCGGTGAAAGTTCCAGAGGGAGTTCATATAGGGAAAGAGCACCTAAAACAACAAGAGTGCCGGCTAAAATGGCAAGTGATACGGGGCGTTGTAACCACCAATCTAAGAATGAACGCATGGCTAATACTTTTTCCGTCCCAGTAATTTTTTATACAAGACAGGTAAAACAAAGAGAGTCAGGATAGTGGCCACACTCTCCCCGCCGATGATCGAAATGGCCATAGGCTGCTGTAAGTCGGCGCCGGGTCCGATTCCCAGGGCCAGAGGCAAGAGTCCGAAAACCGTGGTTACGGTGGTCATCAGTATGGGACGGATGCGCATTTTTCCGGCAAAACGGATGGCCTGAACCACGTCCATTCCCGCACGGTGCGCCCGGCGGATAAAATCGATTTTCAAAATTCCGTCGTTGACCACAATGCCCACGATAACCACCACTCCGATTACGGACATGATATTAATGGTCATGTGGGTAAGTAAGAGCGCGGGGATAATACCTATAAGGGAAAGGGGCACAGTAAACAGGATAATCAGGGGTGCGACGAACGATTCGAATTGGGCTGCTAAAATCAGATAGACCAGAATCACCGCCATAATAAAGGCAAAATACAAATGTTTAAGGGAACGGCGGCTTTCCAGCCATTCTCCCCCTAAAGAGACGCTATAGCCGCTTGGCAAAGAGATGCCGGCCAGAGTTTGCTTGACATCCCGGGCCAACCGGGAAAGAGATTTTGCGTGTAAATCCAGCCGAAAGGTGCGGGTCATATCTTTATGCTCGATATAACTCAGTTCATCAACCCGGTTCAAGGTTACAAAATTGCTTACCGGGTAGCCTTTTACCCGCACCCGAAGCAGATCGTCCAGGTTACGGCGGAAAGGTTCCTTTCCTTTTAATACGATATCAATGCGGCGGTCAAAATCGCGTAATTGGGTGGCGCGCACGCCCTGAACCGTGCTTTTTAAAGCCCGGGCAATTTGCCGGGCGGAAAGGTTATATCGCGCCAGACGGGTACGGTTTACTTTAAAAGAGATAGCGGGATAGCGCTCAAAAAAATTTGAACCGTAAATAGCCCCGGGATGCGAAAGAGAAATATTTTTGGAAATTTCTTCGGACAGGGAATCCAATATGGAGAAAACGGGCCCGCTTATATATACGGAAAGAGGCGCGCTTCGTTCACCCAATAAACCGCTTAACGCCGGCTCCATCTTTCTATAGTCGGTTTGAGACTCTTCTCCGCTGGAATTTTTTTCTGCCAATTCTTTTAAAAATCGAACGCTGTTTATATGCTTATTAAGTTTGATATAAACATAAGACCGATTTAATTTGCGGTCGTCCGGTTGTAAAAACAGACCCTGTTTTTTACCCATTTCCGAATAATATAATTGCACTCGCCGGTCGTTTTTTAAAAATCGTTCGTTTCTTAAAATATGTCGGTCGATATACTCCAGCGAAACGCCCGGGGGATAGTTGGTTGTGATCTCCACGGCGTGTTGATCCGTATCGGGTAACAAACGCCGGTCGGGGAAAAAAGCGAGCGATAGAGAAGAGAGCAGCAAAAGGAAAACGAGTAATAAAAAAATATTTTCATGCTTCAGAACCCAATCCATTCCCCGTTCGTAGTAAAGTAGTAATCTATGATTCAAAGCCGATACTTTAATGAAATCCGAAGTCTTTTTTCTCCGTTTTTCTATGAAAAGATAGACGACCGGCAACAAGGTAAGGCTTACCACAAGGGAGGCCAGCAGGGCATAAGAGACGGTTTTAGCTTCTTCCGTAAAAACGGCGGCGGCCAGGTCCTTAAGAAAAATGACCGGAATAAATACGGCAATGGTAGTTAGGGTCGATGCCGTAATGGGCAGGGCGACTTCCGATGCTCCCGAGACTGCGGATTCGAAGGCGCTTTTACCGCTTTCCCGGTAACGATGAATATTTTCCAAAACCACTATGGAATTATCCACCAGCATCCCGCCGCCCAGAGCCAGACCGGCCAGGGAAATAATATTCAGACCGATTCCGGAAAAATTCATCCACAAAAAGGCGGCGATCACGGATACGGGAATGGAAATGGAAATAATAAGCGGAGCCCGCCAGTTGGAAAGAAATAAAAACAAAGTAGCCACTGCCAGGAAAGCCCCGGCAAGAATGGCGTATAATACATTATTTAGGGTCGACTTGATGAAGTCGGCCTGGGAATAAACCGTGTGTATCTTAACTTTCCGATAATTTTTTCGCAGATCATTTAAAACCTTTTTGATTTTTCGTTCCATTTTTAAGGTGTTGGATCCGCTTTCCTTATATATATCGATGGCAATGCAGGAGATTCCGTTTATGCGCGTAAGCGATTCCGGCTCTTTAAAGCTGTCTTCGATTTTAGTTAGTTTGCTTAAAGGAACAAAAGAAGAGCTGTTTTTACGAAATACAGGCGTTTTACCGATATCCTTTACCGAAGTGAATTCACTACGGATACGAAGGGCGAGGCGAAAATTCCCCTTTTTGATACTTCCGCCGCTAACCAAAAGATTATTATTCTTAAGAGCGTTTTCCAGGTCGGAAACGCTGAAACCCTGTTCGGCAAGAGTATTGGGGTTCACCCGTACCTTTATTTCTCTTATCGGGGCGCCCATAATGGCGGCTTCGGCCACGCCGGAAATTTGTTCCAGTCTTTTTTTAACCACATATTCGGCAAAACGATTCAGCTCCGGTAAAGAGCCTCCGCTTAAAACCAGCGTCATTACCGACTTGTTTTGCGGGTTGCGCAGATTAACCACCGGCCTTTGGGCTCCTTCCGGGAAATAGCTGTACACACGGTCGGCCTGTTGACGGATGTTGAGCGCGGCATATTTCATATCCGTACCCCAGGCCAGTTTGACGGTGATCAGCGCTTCGCCGGGCATGGACCTGGAAAGCACCTCGCTGACGCCGTTGACGGTGCCGAGAGCTTCTTCGAGGGGTCGCGTTACTCCCTGTTCCACCTCTTCGGGAGTGCTTCCCGGGTAAAGGGTATGTACCGTGATCTGTGGAAAATCCAATGGCGGCAACAGGGATATATCAAATTCTCCTAAAGACAAAGCTCCTAAAATAAGAATACCCAAATAAAACATAAACACCGAAACCGGACGGCGCAGGATGGCGGCGATCAGATTATTCATAAAGATTCATTATCCTTTTATAATGCAAGATGCAAGATACAGGATACAGGATTCATTTGGGACGCAAGCGGTTTTTCGACAGGCAAAGTACAGGTATCCTTTAAGAAAAGCTTGTTATGCATGTGCTCGACCCCGCCCGCCCCATCATATTTTATATATTCTCAATTTCGTAAATTCGGCCATACGCGAATAATCCCGATCGTTATGCAATAATAAGGCGTTATGCTCAATGGCAATTTGGGCGATCAGGCAATCCATGGCGCTGCGTATGGTTACGCCTTGCCGTCTGGCGTTAAAATAGATTAAAGCGGCCTTTCGGTAGCTAACTATGGCGTCTTTAGGATGAATAAATCTTTGGCAGCTCAGGTACCGATTTAAAAGAACATATTCCTTTCGGTCGCGCGCGCCTTGCAAAATTTCCTGAAAAATAAACGAAGTGATAGCGAAAGGAATATTATTTTGAATGACTTCTTTTAGCGCGCTAACCGGCTTATTCTGTTCCCCCTTAAAAAGGTCTATCAGGACGGAAGTGTCCACCAAAATCATTTTATTTTCTCAATTTTTTATAATTATAATCGTCGCTAAATTTAATTTTCCCCTCTAAATCCAAAAGGTTTAACCGTTTTTTATTTTCGACGAATTCCTGCAAAGCCCAATGGATAACTTCTTTCTTAGATTTTGCCCTGGAAAGCTTCAGGGCGGAATTAAGCAGTGCGTCGTCTATGACGATATTTGTTCTCATATACACCTCCTCGTACACGTAAATATACACATAGAAGGGGCGCCAAACAAGATGTTGCAGGATGTACGATGCAAGATACCAAAAAATTTTACTTGGGGGACATCCCCCTAAGTCCCCCTTCGAAGGGGGATGTAGGGGGATGTTTATCTCCACTTCTCTCCTATAAAAAATTATAGATCAGATAATTTGTATCCTGAATCTTCTTGCATCCTGTATCCTGCATCATTTTTTCACCCTCACCCGTGCTCCGTGCGCCAGAGTAAACTGCCCCTCGGTAATAACCGGCTCGCCCGCTTTTAAATGGAATTCGGAAGCCAAAACCTGCATATATTGATCGTTGCTTGCTCCGGGCGTGATGTAACACCAGTTGGCAACGGAATCGCGCACAACGAAAACCAGATAGCGGCCGTCGCGTTCCAGCACGGCCCGTTTGGGCACGAGCAGGGTCTCTTTTTCCAGGCGGGTTTGGATTTTAACGGCAGCGCTCATACCGGGCGTAACGCCCCGGCTGTGATTCTTTAACAGGACGGTTACGCGCAGCGTGTGGCGCTCTTCATTTAGAGCCGTGTTTTTGGCGTAAACCTTTCCTTTGAATGTTTGACCGGGCAGGGCGGTAAAGGTGACCAGGCACTCGCTGCCGGTTTGTACCGAAGGCGCTTCGCTTTCCAGAACCTCCACCCGTATTTTTATTTTGGAAAGATCGTACAGCCAGCAAACCGGCTGGCCGGCCGTTACGTACGCGCCCTGTTTGACTTCGATATTACCGGCCACGGCATTGTACGGGGCATAGAAAGAGGTTTTTTGATAGTCCAGCATAGCCCGGCGGTAAGCAGTGTAAGCCTGACTCAAGCCGCTGTAGGCCATTAACGTTTGCGCGCGCTGTTTGCCGCTGAGTATGTTTTGGGCCAGGGAATCCAGCGGTAAGAAGGAATGGAGTTGGTTTTGTATATCCGGATTTTTTAAGAGCTGCAGCGCCTTTTGCCGGCCGCCGCTTTGAGCGGCGAATTCGGCGATGGCTTTGACCAGAGCCGATTTGCTTTCGGCCAGAGCGATGGCCTGCCGTTTATTTTCCAGTCGGGCGACGAGCGCGCCTTTTTTTATGCTCTGGCCTTCTTTAAGGGGCATTTTAAGGAGATAGCCGCTTTGCAGAAAGATAACCGGCGTTTTGCGCAGAGCCTCGGCCCGGCCCTCGGTATGGATGAACTTTTGCAGCCGGCCGTTAAAAGCCGGGGCGGTTTGCACTTCCACCGGCAGTTGGGGAATTTTTTTTCCTTTAGCTTCAGACGACGCCTTGGCGTTGTTTTTTGAGCATTGCCAGGAGAAAAGAAGAATGAAGACAAAAGAGATATTCAAAAGAAGCGTTTTTTTCATATTGTGATAATCTTATTTTTTATAAATAAAAACCAAATAAGAAGCTCCGGCAATTAAGATAATGTTGAATAAAATTTCATACAAATTATTTTGCCAGACAATTCTTAAAGTTTTAGTTTCAAAAGTTGACTCATATAGCTATCATAGACGTAAATATATGAGTCACTTACACAAAGTGTTTTTAAAACATATTTATTTCTTGTATTTATTTTATAATTCTTTTGAAATCGAATTTTATGACCATCAATTTTATATTTCAAAATACTATCAAATCTTTTATTCTCACTATAGTATAGTAGATATAATGAATTTTTATAATAGCAGGCATCCCGGAAAAGTGTATAAAATGAGCTTGAGTGGGCATCTTTTTCCATCTCACTATAAAGTTTTTTATAGTGCTTGACCGTATGTTTCAAATATGTATTACCGCTGATATCAATTTTATCTATTAATAATCCATCTAAATTATATATTTCAATGAAAGGTTCTGTGCAGGAGACACAAATAAGTCGATTATTTTCATTTATAAATACATGACGTAAGTTTCTCGTATTTCTTTGCCACTTTTTTTTGGGTAAAAACCAACCGCCAAAATTTTTTATTATATTACCATTATAGTCAATTTTTAATAGTGGCCCTTTAGCATTTATTTGATTTGCACTTACATATATATTTTTTGATTTATCTAGAGCGAACCGTAAAGGAAACTGGGTAGGAGAATCAATATCCTTTACAAATAATCCTGTTGAATCATAAACAATAATTTTTCGAGTTCCATCATTATACACAAAAAATAAATTATCAATGGAATTGATACTAATTGGTATATTAAATTCACCCGGGCCATAGCCATGTCTGCCAAAATAATTTTTAAAATTTAATTTTTCATCAATTATGAAAACAGAATGTTGTTTTGCCTCGGTAATATAGATATTTTTTCCAGTAAATAGAATTTTCTCAACCCGGGCTATATATATAGAATCATTAATAACCTTCAGAGATGACTCAATTTCTAAAAGCTGTGTATTTTTTTTGTTGTTTTCACATTCAATAATTATGATAAAAAATATTGATAATAAAGATAATATAGTTAATTTATTCATCCTTTTTATCCTTTTATATTAATTATTTTCATTCATTTCAAAGAGATTCCCTATTACTTTAAGCTCCCCGCTTTTTAGTTAATATTCGCTCAATAATTGATCTTAAATATTTCTTAGCAGATTAATTATTATTTTAACCACAAACACAAATAGCAAGGATTTTTTTAATGCCCATAATTTTTATCATCGATTCAGAATTAGAAAGTGATAAATAATAATTGCTCATCATTTCCTTGTTTGGACTATTGATGAGCAATTACCTTTTAATAAAAATCACTAATTTTAATGTGAGATCATACAAGTACTGGTATGATTGTCGCAGCATACTGAATGATCATATGCAGTACATTCATTAATACCAGTACACTCTACATGTCCGCAACCAGATTTAGCCTTGCAACTATATGATGCAAACGCCTCGGGCACGAAGATATTTTCCGCCAACTGCTCAATGGAAAAGCCCTTATCCATATTGCGGGTCAGCGGGGCGTTGAACTGCAGGTTGATCACCAAACCCACGGTAAAGGCGATTAATAAAAACTTTTTTGCTTTACTCATTTTCTTCCCTTTCTTTTTTCGGTAATAAATAAATACCGGTCAAAGCAAAAACCAGAGCTGCGTTTTCAAGAATCAGTTTCCAATCGTTCTGCCGTTTTAACAATTTTCCGAAACAACCGCAATCGGACACATTTCCAGTAGCGTAACTATAGGCGGAGATTCCTGTAAAGACGATCAACATGA